>Ga0182021_10005154_pt1 | contig 15444 bp, 14 predicted proteins | sample 612E3MmetaG_FD_120493 | JGI IMG/M metagenome (GOLD analysis project Ga0182021, IMG submission 120493) | Permafrost microbial communities from Stordalen Mire, Sweden - 612E3M metaG (Illumina Assembly) | ecosystem: Environmental > Terrestrial > Soil > Wetlands > Permafrost | place: Sweden... | reverse complement strand
GACAAGTTCAAGGAGGTCAACGACAGCCTGGGCCATCACGTCGGGGACCAGCTTCTGGTCCGGGTGGGTGCCCGACTGAGCGAGCACCTGCGCGACGGAGAGCTGCTCGCCCGCCTCGGCAGCGACGAGTTCGCGGTCCTGATCGATGATGCGGGCCGCGACGAGGCGGTGGACGGCGCCGTCAGGTTGCAGGCGGCCCTGGACGAGCCATTCGCCCTGCAGAACATCGCTCTGCACTCGTCCGTCAGCATCGGTATCGCCTTGTTCCCCGACGACGGCCCGGACCTGAACACCTTGCTGAACAAGGCCGACATGGCCATGTACAAGGCCAAGTCGACCTTGCTGGGCCATCACGTCTACTCCAGAGCCGATGACGCCGACGACGCCAGCCGGCTGCAGACGGTCGAGGAGCTACGTACGGCGCTGGTCACCGATCAGCTCGTCGTGTACTACCAGCCCAAGATCGACCTCGACACCAGCGAAGTCCACAGTGTTGAGGCTTTGGTGCGCTGGGAGCATCCCACGCGTGGGCTCCTCTACCCCGACGCCTTCCTCAGCCTGGTTGAGGATTCCGGGCTCATGCCCTCGCTGACCCGTGCGGTGCTCGCTCTGGCCTTGGACCAGGTCGCCGGCTGGCATCGACAGGGCCGACATCTCACCGTCGCGGTCAACCTCTCTGCAAGCTCCCTGGTCGACGACAACCTGCCGGAGCAGGTCAACGCCATGCTCGCCGCCCGGGGCGTCCCGCCGTCCGGGCTGCAGCTGGAGATCACCGAAGAGTTCTTGATGGCCGACCGCGACCGGGCCCGGTCGATCCTGGCCCGGCTGCGAGACAGCGGCATCCAGATCTCGGTCGACGACTACGGGACCGGCTACAGCTCCTTGAGCTACCTGCTCGACCTGCCCATCGACGAGCTGAAGCTCGACCGCTCCTTCGTCTTCCCGATGGCCGACGACTCCCGCGCCGCCGCCCTGGTCGCCTCCACCATCGCTCTGGCGCACAGCCTCAATCTGCGCATAGTCGCCGAGGGTGTGGAGACCGGCATCGTCTTCACCGAGCTCAGGCGCTTGGGCTGCGACCAGGCCCAGGGCTACTTCATGTCCAGGCCCGTCCCTGCCGTCGACTTCGACCACTGGCTGAGCAACCGGCCCGAGCTCGACCGTTCCACCGACATCACCAGCCCGCCGTCCCCGGTATCGGTCCCCCTCAGAATGTTGCGCGCGCCAGGACTGGTCTATCGTGCCGGCGACGTTCATGGTGCGGTCCGCCCGAACGTAGGCACACCGTGATATTTGATCCGGTCGTGATCGCCAATGCGGCGGCTGCAGTCATGTGTGCAGCGATCGCCGCCGTCTCCTGGCGGCGGCGGGCCCAGAACTGGGCTCTCGCCGCGTCCCTGACCTTCGTCATGGTGGGGGGGTGCTGGTGGTCGATCGCCCTTGCTGTGGTGGTGGGTTCGACGAACGAGACCATCAAGGCGATCGCCACGTTGCTGACCTTTCCTGGGCCTAGCATCCTGACCCCGGCGTTCATGTGTCTCGGGCTCAGCTTCGCCCGCCCGCAGTGGGTCCCGCGACGCTGGCTGCGGATAGCCGTCCTGGTGGAGCCGGTCCTGATCACGATGGCTGGAGTGACGAACCCCTGGCACCTGCTGGTGTACCGCGGGGTGGGTGCTGCGCACTTGACGGGATCGGCCGGGTGGACGTACGGCCCGGTCTTCTGGCTGGACAGTGGGTACGGCTACGTCATGGTTCTCATCGGCATCTCTCTGATCGCTTGGAGCTGGTGGAAGGCTCCACCGGCGTTCCGGGGTCAACGGCTGGCCGTGCTGGTTGGCGCCCTGGTCCCGTTCGCGCTCAACATCGTCTTCCTCGCCGGCAAGCTGGGCGACCGGGCCGACCCGACGCCCCTCGGCTTCGCCGTGACGGGCACGGTCATGTGGTACGCGATCTTCCGCCAGGACCTGTTCGCGTTCAGCCCCGTGGCCCGGGCCCTGATCGTTGACCAGATCGGTGACGCGGTCGTCGTCGTCAGCCCCGGAGGCCGGGTCCTCGACCTCAACTTCGCGGCGAGCGAGCTGCTGCGGTCCATGAACCCCTGGGCGCCCGCCAGGCCGATCGGTGCGGCTGCCCGCGAGCTGTTCGACAAGATGATCGCCTCCAACGACAGCCGTCAGAGTGAGTTCGTGGTGGAGTTCCCAGGTGGACGGACCGAGTACGAGGTGCGTTCCTCGTCGCTCGTCGATCGACACCGTCGGGCGCTGGGTGAGGTGTACGTCGCGCGGGACGTCACCGAGGCCAATGCCTTGGCTCGGCGCCTCGCGGCCGCGCACACCCAGCTCGTCCGGCAGGTTGAGACCATCGACCTGCTCCGCGCGAACGTGGTGGAGCAGGCCAGTCGGGACACGTTGACCGGGCTGCACAACAGGAGGCACCTGCTCGAGCACTTCGCAGCCATGCTCGCCGCCGCCGAAGCCGCCGGGGGGACGCTTGCGGTCGCCCTGTTCGACATCGACAACTTCAAGTCCTTCAACGACGACTACGGTCACCTCGCCGGGGATGCGGTACTGGTCGCCATCGCGCACCGGATCCAGCAAAGGGCTCCTGCCGCCGCGCTGGTGGCCCGTTGGGGCGGGGAGGAGTTCTTCGTCGCCCTACCCGGCGCCGACGCCACGACCGGGCTGATCATTGCCGACGACCTGCGCCTGAGATGCGCTCAGGACACGATCGACTTCGAGTCCTGGACCTTCAGCTGCACGCTCAGCGGCGGTGTGGCCGCCTACCCGAAGTCGGGCACGACGATGGACGAGCTGTTCCACGCCGCGGACGTTGCGATGTACCAGGCGAAGAACGCCGGCCGAAACATCGTGCGGCAGGCCCTCGACGAGGCACCGTCCACCCAGGTCCACCGCGCGCTCGGGCGCGCGGCTTCTCCCCGCCCCGAACTGGTGCTGTGACGCTCGCGCGCACAGTGGTGATGGGCGAGCGTGGCCCGTACGGGCTCGTGAGGCTCGCCGCCTAGCAAGCTGGCCTTCGCGGCCGGGGCCGGGTCGGCCCCTGGCTAACGGGGACGGCGCGCCGGCTGGCCTGTGGCGGCGGCGAGGATCTGGGCATCGTCACGGACGCCGGTCGGCCCACTCGTTTGCGCGAGGGGCCAGATCACGGACGTGGAGCTCCCACGTGAACCAGCTGTCTGCCTTGTTCAGATCGGACGAGGCAGACCGTTCACAGCCGAGCAGTGGCCAGGGTCGTGTGCGCTCGCGGGCGGATGGCACCCACGGCCGAGACAGATTCTGCTAACGGGGCAGGGAGGCCGATCAGGTAGCCCTGTCCCCAGGGCACACCGAGGTCCTGCAATGTGGTGAGCTCTGCGGGTTCCTCGATGCCCTCGGCGATGACCTGAGCACCTACCTCGGAGGCAAAGGCGAGGAGTGCCCGGGCCAGGGCCTGCTGTTCACGGCTGCTCTCGATGCCGGCGATCAGGGAGATGTCGAGCTTGATGATGTCTGGTCGGAGTCGGAGCAGATGCCGGAACCCGGCGTAGCCAGAGCCCATGTCGTCGGCGGACAGACGGACACCTTGCGAACGCATCGGGGCCAGTGCCCGTTCCAGAGCGGGGTAGTCCTCGACCGGGACTTGTTCGGTGAGCTCGATCACGAGCCGGGGCCACAGCGCTGGAGGGCACAGCTCGTTCTCCACGAGGTGCATCACGGTTGCTGGGGACATGTTCACGGTCAGGACCATCTCAGGTGGTGCGGAGTCGAAGTAGGTCATCACCGAAGTAGCGGCCAGCCACTCGAGGTCGACCCCGAGCCCGACGTTGAAGGCATCCTCGAACCATCGGCCAGGGCCGCCAAAGCTGGGGTGGGGGAACCGTGAGAGCGCCTCGTGGCCGACGATGGCTCCGGTCTTCAGGTCTTGGATGGGTTGGAAGACATGGGTGAGGGTCTTGTGCTGCAGCACGTCCTGGATACGGGCCAGGATCTCGGCGTGCTCGCCACCCGGCTGAGTTTGAACGGCGGTGAGGTAGCGCAGGGTGGCATAGAGCTCGCGCGTCTGCAGCAGGTTGGCGATCCGCAGGACCACCTCGGTGGTGTCGACAGGCTTGGTGAGGAAATCCTGCGCGCCCTCGACCAGGGCCCGGTTCCGAGCGACCGTGGTGGTGTCCTCCGTGAGAACCAGCACAGGCAGGTAGCCGCCCGCCGCGAACTTCCGGATCTGGGCCAGCACCTCGAAGCTGTCGACATGGGACATTCGCAGGGCGAGTAGCACGAGGTCGGGATTGTGCCTGGCGAGCAGGCGAGAAACCTTCCGCGAGTCGGTCTCGGTGTACACACGCTCGAGGCCCTGTCGGACCAGCAGCTGCTGTAGGAGCTCGGCGTCTTCGCGGTTGTCATCGACAACGAGCACACTCATCCCCGCGTACGACTCCAGCGGCCGCGTCATGAGGTCCACCTCGCCAACGTGGTGGTCTGGTCGAGCACGGTCACTGCCTCGACCACCTGCCCAACGCGCACGACCGTCAGGGCCTGTGAATGCGTGATCAGTTCGGCGGCACCCATCCGGTTTTCTCCCTCGTCAGCATTCACACAAGACCGTGGGGTTCAAGGTCATGCTGCTGCGGACGCTAACACCATCCCGTCCGACGGGACCGGTACATGTGAACGCACGCGATTTTTCACATTTCCTGACCCTCGGACACCAACAGCCCCTGACCGGGAAGCATTTCCCTCGTCAGAACGGCCTTCGCACAGTGGAGCTTGGGTCGCGGGCTCATGCCGTACGCAGGAACTTGGCGAGCGGCGTCGCACGCTTCTGCTGAGCAGCCAGGGATGGTGATCACGTCCCGTCACAAGGCTTTGCCAGAGGGCTGTTGCCGTTCGATGTCCTTGTACATCGGGCAGGTGCTACATCCGCACGACGATCTTGCCGCGGGTGTGACCGGCTTCCAGCAAGCGATAGGCGTCAACGGCGTGGGCGAGATCGAACACCTCGGCGATGCTCACCGTCAGCTTGCCCTGGGCGAGCAGACCCACGAGCTCGGCAAGGTCCTCGCTGCTGGGACGCACCCAGATCGCCTGGCCGCCGAACTCGGACGCTGCGCGGCCGTCGGTGATCGAGACCACCGAGGCACCCGGCTTCACCAGCTCACGCGTGGCGTCCATCGCTTCGCCACCCACGTAGTCGAGGACCACGTCGAACCCGTCGGGGACGAGAGCCTTCGCGGCCGCCACCAGGCCTTCGCCGTACGGCAGCGGCTCGGCGCCGAGGCCCCGAAGGTAGTCGTGGTTCGCCGGGCCGGCCGTCCCGACGACCCGGGCCCCGGCCAGTACGGCCAGCTGCGTCGCGAACGAGCCCACGCCCCCGGCAGCGGCATGCACCAGCACCGCATCCCCGGCCTTCAGCCCCGAGCGGCGGACACTCTGCAAAGCCGTCAGACCCGCGAGCGGCAGCGCCGCGGCGTCCTCGAAGCTCACGGACGCCGGCTTGTGAGCAGCAGTACGCACCGGCACCGCCACGAGTTCGGCGAGGGTCCCGCCGTGGACCACGTCGGCACGTACGTAGGCCAGCACCTCGTCGCCTGCCGCAAACTCGGGAGTGTCGAGCCCGGGACTCACCACGACGCCCGCGACGTCCCAGCCCGGGACGACGGGGAACGTCGTGTCGATGAGGCCCCTGAGGTAGCCCTCCCGCACCTTGTAGTCCACCGGGTTGATACCTGCGGCCATGACCTTCACCAGCAGGGTGTCGGGGCCGATGTGCGGGTCGGGAAGCTCCCCCACGCTCAACTGGTCGAGGCCTCCGAAGCGGTCGTAATGCAGTGCCTTCATAGCCCCAGCCAACCACACGCGTCACCACCAACCCGCGCGTCTGTGCAGCCAGCTCCCCCCGCGACCAGAGGATGCGGTGCTCCGACGTCGCTCGTACGCAACCCACCCTCATCGATGTGAACAATGACACCGCTGCCTCGTCGTCGGAGTCGCCGGCGGGGCCATTGCGTACGGAGACGGGGCACATGGGGTCGCGGCCGTACCGCCGGCAGCTACCGTCCCAGGCGCGGCAGTGCGCGCGTTGGTCGGCGGCGCGTAACGCCTTCACCTCCGACTCTGACATCCGCGCAGCCGCGGCACGTTAGTCACGCCCCGAAGGGTCGTCCTCAGGGCGGCAGACGAGGCGTTCAGCGACCGCAGCCGCGACTCAGGATCTATCGTTGCGATGCGCCGGTGTCATGGGGCGCGCCCCATGACACGCAGAACCCATTGCGAACCAGCACGGCCTGCGAACCGTACCGAGAAGACTGTCGAGGAAGAGGTCCCCGTGAACGGCCATGCCGCGAATGAGTGGTTCCACGAGTCCGAACTCGTCTGCCCGCGATGTGGGCAGTGGATGGAACTGGGGTACCTGAATGCCGGGAAAGGCCCCTTCCGCTGGGTTCTCCACCCCAAGCAACATTGGACGATCTTCGGTGGCGAACACATCGTGAACCAGCAGTGGGTCTGGGGCCGGCACGTCGTGCCGGCCGCACGATGCCGTGCCTGCCGGTTCGGAGTGTTCACCTCCCCTGGCTGACCAGCCGACTGGCCCGTATGCCGCTCGGACAGAGATGCCTGGATTACGCCTTGGGGAAGGACTTCACCGCGCCCAGGGTCGGCAATCTGTCCGACGCAACTACAGCCCGAGCCGATCTCATCCAGTCAATCCAGGTGGCCGGGTCAGAAGTCTGACGAACATCCATCGCTGATGATCGACTATCCGACCGGAGTCAAGCCTCCCGACGCCCGTTATCGCACCCGCGACGCACCAACACTCCGCGGGCGACTTGACGTGAAGCACCACGAACCTTGAAGGATGTGAGTGTGACTAGGAGAGGCCGGGCGTCCGCCGGGCACAGCGGCGTGTCGTACGCGAACGAGCACTGTGCGTACGCAGACCTTTCCAAACAAGATCGCCATGCCCTGAGGGATATTCTGAGCATGGCATTTCCAATCGGGAAATCCTCTCATAGGCTCTGGAGTGATTTCCGTGATACGACGGCGTTCGTGCGGAGGATCAAGGACGCTGCCGGTGGCGACCCCGCTGAAGGAATCCTGGGTGGCGCGATTGTCATGAGCTACCCAGAGGATCAGTATGACTATCTGGCGTACATCGCGATTCATCCGAAATACAGGTACCAAAGGAGGCTGTTTCTGAGTGGCAGCGAGCGGCCGCACCACGGCACCGAGCTGCTGCACTACGTGTATGACACTATGCGAAGTCGCGTGAGCCCCTCAAGGTTACAGCGATACCTCATGATCGAACCGGCAGGGGAAGCGGCGCTCAGGTTCTATCTGCGCGCCATGCCGACAAACGAGTACCCGCTGAAACTCTATGAAGATGACGGCATCATCTCTGTCGGCTATGACGGCTTCGCGTTGTGACACGCACCGAAAGGCAACCCGCGGTACCGGGCCAACCTCGACAAGAAGCGACCGGACAAGAAGGCTGACTTAGTCGTCGACCTCGGGCGCAAGGTCAGCCCCATCGTCAGCCCCACATGCGCGACGCGTTCGAACCCGCGCTCCGCCGCCGAGCGAGCCTGGAGCGGGCACCGCACGTCGGATGAAGGGGGCCACTATCTGCCCGTCGGCTCTCGTGGGCGGAATGTCGCGTGACGCACCCCTCACATCGAGAGGGTCGATCGAGCTGACTGGCAGATGCGGGGTGTTCTGCGGTTCGCTCCCTGGCCGACGAAGTCGTTGACGCCGCTTACGACGTGAACGTACGCTGCGGATCTGGATCATCCATGGTCCGGGTGGCGGGGTCCGGGACGAGCCGCGACCATGATCGGGGTGCTCAATGAACGCCAGCGCAGATTCGGCAGCTGCGTTTCGGCGGTTGCACGAATCGGGATGCTTCGTGATGCCGAACCCCTGGGATGTTGGCAGCGCGCGAGCGCTCGCTTCGATGGGATTCAAGGCGCTGGCGACTACGAGCGCCGGTTTTGCATGGTCCATGGGCCTACCGGACAACAACGTCGGACTCGACCAGACGCTCGCCCACCTCCGCTTGCTCGCCGGTGCAGTGAACCTGCCGCTGAACGCGGACTTCCAGAACGGTTTCGCTACCCAGCCTGAGGAGGTGGCAGCGAACGTGGGTCTGGCATTACAGACGGGCGTCGCCGGGCTGTCCATCGAGGACTTCTCCGGCGACCCGTCCGCGCCATTGTTCGACCTCGGTCTAGCTGTCGAACGAATCAGGGCGGCCAGAGCCGCAATCGACGACAGCGGAACCGGAGTCGTACTCACTGCGCGCTCGGAGGGCTTCGTCTGGGACCAGCCCGACATCGACGAGACGACACGAAGGCTCAGCGCCTATGCCGAGGCGGGTGCGGACTGCCTCTACGCGCCCTGGATCACCTCGCTGAGCCACGTGTCGGCGATCGTGGCGGCTGTGTCACCCAAGCCGGTAAACCTGATCATCCACACACCCTTCACCACTGTCGCCGAAGCCGCTCGGCTTGGCGTCCGACGGATCAGTGTGGGTGGGATGCTCGCCAAGACGGCCTGGCGTGGCTTCCTCGACGCGGCGAAGGAGATTGCCGAACTGGGAACCTTCTCGCAGTTCGCGGAGCTGCCGAACCTCAACGGGCTCCTCGATCCCTCGTGACGACGGAACACCCAGCTCTGGTCTCGGGGTCACGGTCTTGGCATTCGGGCAAGCGCATCGGAGCGTGCTGACCCGACAATCCACCGCATGAGTAGCTGCACTAGTGCCGCAGCCGAACCGTAGGAGAACAGGTCGGCCAGTAATGGTATCGGGCCAGGCCCGAAGAGAATGAAATGCGTTGTCATGCTGTACCCATAATCACGTGCCACGCCGAAGATGGCAAAGAGCAAGAGAAAGACAAGCAAACCCCGCACCTCCCATCGCCGAATCACGCGCCACCCCACCACTCCGCACGCCGCACCATAGCCCAGGGCCGCGGCGACGTACCAGGCGAATGGAGCGTTGCCCGAGGTGACAGAAGGATAATGCCACCACCCGAAGTGAGAGGCGATCCAGTCGTAGGACATGACCATTGGAATGATGGGAATTGCGGCGACGAGAGCACCTGCAATACGACGCAATCCGGCGCGAGAAAGGAAGGCAACAACTGCAAAGATGATGGCTGTGATAGCCACGCTGGCGACAAGGAGAGTGGGGCTAAGCAGGTTCATGATGACTCGATGTTCGTGGCGACGGCGCCGGATGTGAGGTCCAGAGCCAGGTAGCGGAACTCGCCGCGCTGCACGTCGAGGGTGGAGTACTTGAATGCGATCTGTCGCTCAGTGTCACCCTCGCGCACGAGCACGTCCAGGTGCTGACCCCGGAACCGGTCGCGTTTCCCAGCGAGACTGCGAGTCGATGGTGGCGGCTCCCACGGAGTGCGCGCCAGGATTCGTGAAGGGAAGGGTCGATCGATGGTGATCCCCCGGCTCCGCGGAGCGGGCGACTGTGTGGCTGAGAGGGCCTGGCCAGCCCTCCCAGAACTCGGGAGAAGCGCCATGGACACGGCAAGCCTGCGTTGCCCCATACGAAAGGTCGGGTGAGATGGGTCGCCCCAAGTGACGAGAATGCGGGGTTGCTCCATCCGAAGCCCGGCACCGGCCGCAACGCCTCGACCGCTTGAAGGCGTGCTAGTTGCCTGTGGCATGTCAGGAAGTCGGTTGAATGCTCTGGCGAACCTCGGCGACCCGCGCCCCCTCCGCCAGCAACCCGCTGAGGCGTAGAGCGCTCTCAGGAGGCATTTCCACATATGAGCCGCCCTCTGCCCCGACGCCGGTCAACAGCGTGACGAGGGGCGGATCCAAGGTCACGGCTCCGCTGCGGTTAGTCTCGACCGACGAGATGCTGACGCGGACTGGCCCTCCCCCCGCAGAGACGAGCCCCACGGGCCGCCAGTGCAGGCGCCTCAGAGCGAGGCTGTCCTCGGTGGCAGCCGAATACGGATGACCCGCCGGCACAGCGCACCACTCCGGACATGGTGGTGGTGCCAGATCAGGGGGTGAGGCAACCATGGCTACAGCCTCCCACCCGCCTCTGACACCGTGCCGTACGCCGGTTGCCTGAGGCAGCACTCGTACCTCGCAGCAAGCGCACGCATCGTAGGCGGCGCGCTCGATCCGCCGGCGGAAGCCCGCGGCATCACTCGAGGTGGTCAAGGACGTTGGTTCGCTGGAGGTGGGCCACACAGCGCAATGGGTGGGGACCCTCCCGCTGCAGCAGGAAGTCGCTGACCAGCGTCGTGGTGGTGTCGCCCGAGCTGAAGCTCCAGCTGATGGTGGCCAGCACCATCCGGTCGCCGAGCGGTTGAGCGCTCGCACCGGCGAGGGTCGGGTGCCGGGACGTCCCGCTTCAGTTGATGAGCTGTTGCCAGATCGGGGCCAGCAAGTGGAGCGTCTTGGAAGGGCTGTTGCTCCCGTCGCTGTATGCGCTCTGAACCAGTCCGGCCGCCATCGTGGTGACCGCCTCGGCGATGGGTCGAGTTTCGTCGGGGTCGATGCCGGGTAGCTGTGCGATCTTCTTGATGACAGCGGCTAGAACGGCGTTCGCTGCGGGCGTCATCCGTTCGCGGGCGGCGGCCTGGAGCTGGGGTGAGACGCGCAGCAGGGCGTACCGACGGGCGCCCAGCGGTGAGGAGGGGCTCATCTCCTCTGGAATGTCGACGAGATCGATCGCGCCAGCGAGAATCGGGATCGGTTCGGCGAGGTAGTGGGCCACCGATTCAGCTGTGACGACGGGTACAGCCGATCCCAGCAACGCGGCTTCACGTGACGGGAAGTGGTGGAAGAAGGTGCGCCGGCTGCAGCCCGCCACGTGGCAGATCTCATCGATGGTTGTTGCCTCAACTCCGCGTCGTTCGGCAACCTCGAGAGCGGCGAGCGCTAGACGGCTGGCTGTGGCTCGTCCACGGACGTTTCCGGGTTCTCTCGGCAGCCAACGCGCTGCGGAGCTATCGCTCACATGCGGATCGAGCTGTACCACTGCGCCGCCGTCCTGGTCCCGTCCTCGGAGCGTATCCGTTTGCCGAGTTCGGCAGAACGGCTGCGCAAGGCTGGGTCTGTCAGCGCCAGCCGCAGTGCTTCGGTGAGGCGATCGCGGGTGAGTCTCGTGATCGGGATAGGTGGTGGTGCCACCCCGAGGTCGGTTGCCCTGCGGGCCCAGAAGGGCTGGTCGGCTCCGAAGGGGACGATGACGCTGGGCACGCCAGCGGCCAAGGCGTTGGCTGTCGTGCCTGCCCCGCCGTGGTGCACGTTGGCGTCCATGCGATGGAACAGTGCCCGGTGAGGGACCGATGGCACGGTGAGCAGGTCGGATAGACCCGGGGATGGCTGGTCACCAACGGCTCCCGCTCCGGCAATCAACACGACCCGAGCACCCGCGGCGCGAGCCGCTTCCATCAGGAGCTCACGCAACCCGTCCGGGTCCGGAGCGACCATGCTCCCGAAACCGATGCTCACCACCGGTTCCGCAGCGCCGCGCGCGATGAACTCCTCCACCTCTGGAGGGAGGACGTCAGAGTCGGTGTTGTCGAACCAATAGCCCGTGACGACGCGATCCGGATTGCGGTTCGATGGGGCCTGGATCACCTCGGGGCTGATGCCGTAGACAGACCCTGGGGACTTCGGAATCACGCCCGCGCGCGTGCCGAGGGCTGCCCGCGCGGCCCGTTGCGCTCCCTGGAAAGGAAGTCGGATGGCTGCTTCCGTGAGCAGCTGGCCCAGGATGTTGCCAGCTGGTCCGGCGACTCGCGGCAATCCGGCCATCAAGACACCCGGGTAGGCGGAGTTCAGCATGCCGACGGGTTGCAGGTGCGCAGGCACCCAGGGCACTCCCATCGCAGCCGCGACAGGCAGGCCGATCACAGCACCCCCGACCCCGCCGGTGAGAACGTCCGACCCGTCCGAGAATCGGCGCACCTTGACCGCCCATTCGGGCACCCGGTCGGCAATGGCCCTGGCCGCCTTCCGAAGGCCGCCATGCTTGCTGCCCTGCGCCTCAAGGGCGACCTCCCTGGACCCCTCAGTCGGCATCCCGTCCAATGCCAGGCAACTCACACCAACGCGCTCGAACAGCCACGCGAGATCCGCAGGTGCCACCGCCCGCACTCCGTGACCGGCTTCCACCAGAGCACGTGCGAGCGCCGCGTAGGGCTGTACACCGCCGCGGGTGTCTTGAGTCATGACCGTGATCTCCACTGAAGCCTCCAGTTATTGCACACCGTGCAACTAGTATCGGTGGCGCACCGCCGCACATGCAAGCGGCATCGCCATGCCCGAGCAGGTGCGTGACGAGAGCTCACGTGAAGGTCACATGGTCCGCCGATGAAGGGACCCCGCGGACGCGGCTTCAAACATCCGGCATTCGGCACGATCGACCGCGCTGAACGCGGCAATGCGTTGGGCTGTGATGACCGATGACCTGCAAGCCATCAAGTGAGCGGTCCTTCGCGCCAGTGCGGCTGGCGCCGTCGTTGTCATGAGCGTGTCAGTCTTCGACAAGCACGGCCAACGCCTCCCACCAGCACTGGGTCCCATGCACCAAGCGTCATGAGTGTGAGTCCCGGCCATGTCACCTCTGCGTGAACCCCCCGCATGAGTTCGTCGGCTGGTGATCCAGCAGCGACCGGCTCTGGAGTCGGCGGGGCCGCCCGATCCTGCAGGCGCAAATCGCTGCGGCGACCTTTCGGTCAGCGCCCTCCACGGCCCGCAACCTAGTCGGCAGAGGCCTCGAAGGCGACGACGGGCAGAGTGAGTTGGGCAGGACTGTCGGGGCCGAGTTCCAGGGTGGTGGTTCCGGCCGTGACCGGAGCCTCGTATCGAGGGTATGCGCCCGACGACACCTGCAGGCGCAGCCGGTGGCCCGGCACGATCGCGAAGCCCGTGGCGGAGAAGTCGATCTTCAGCTGTGCCGCAGATCCTGCACTGCCGTCCGTGGTGGAAGTGATGCCGTCAGTGAGGGCCAGGGAGCGCCCATCAGGGGTGACATCGGTCAGACGGACGAACAGATGGGTCGCAGCGGCAGTCGTCGACACTGGGATCGACAGCTGGGCGACGCCGACCACCGTCAAGGGGTCGTCGAGCACCGCGGACGTGAAGGTGAGCACATCGGGACGTTGCTCCAGGGCTCGGTTGTCGAGCTGCCCCGCGTCGTACATGACCTGGCCGCCGACCGAGGGTGTGGGATCGGTCGTGGTGTAGCTGAACCGCGCGGGCTGTGCGTCCTGTGGTGGGGTCTTCGCGAGTTCGCCATCGGCGGTGAGGAAGAAGGCGTGAGGGGTGGCCGGCGGTGGCCATGCCGCCAGGTCGTGCCAGGCCTTGCTGCCCAACAGCTGCAGGCGCACTGCGCTGGCTCGAGGTGGGGGCGCTGCCGGGTCGGTTGCCGCGCGGTACCAGGCGAACATCTCCGGGTGCTCGATCTTCATGGACGTCGCGTCGGGGAAGTGGACGCCGACACTGATGGTCAGGCGTGGTCCAGCGCCGCGTGCGGTGAGGGTGGCGAAGTCGGCGAGCGCCGCGTCGAGGAAGAAGTCGAACCAGGCCGTCATGATGTGTGTGGGTGGCGCGTTGAGGGTCAATGCGGCGCTGTGATCGGAGTCGGACCACAGCGCGGCACTTGCCTCCGTCGCGTTGAGGACCTCCTGATAGAAGGGAACGGGCCCTCCTGTCAGGGCGGTGTCAACGTGCGGCGGCGAGCTGCCGGCCAGCGCTCGTGCCACTCGACGACGACGCATGAACGAGCCCCACCACGCTCGGGCGGCACCACCCTCACGGATGGACTGCAGATAGACCCAGTTCGCCAGCGTGGACAGGGCAAGCACTCCGCCGGGTCGGAAGATCGGCCGAACAGTCGTCGCCGCATGTTGAACGACCATCGCTCTGATGCGCGAAGGGGCGACTGCTCCCGCCAGCGCCCATGCTGCCCAGCCGTAGTAGCTCAAGCCTCCCAGCACGAGCTGGCCGTGGAACCAGCTCTGGCTCTCAAGCCAGTCGAGGGTGTCCGCGCCGTCCTGGGCATCATCGCGAAACGGTCGGAAGGTTCCCTCGGAGCCGAAGGTCCCGCGGCAGCTCTGGGAAACCACCTGGAAGCCGCGCAGCGCCGTCGCTCGCTCGATCAGCCCTCCAGCCCCCCGCCGGCCATAAGGGGTGCGCATGAGCAGGACAGGAAGGTGCTCGCCTCCCACCGGTTGATGGACATCAGTGAGGAGATGGACGCCGTCCCTCATCGACACCGGGACGTCCCGCGTCTCGACCGTTCGTCGGAACAGCGACGGACCCATCCCAAGGCTCTTCCCAATGCTCCGCGCCAGCGCGTCAGCGAACCATCCCATCAGAACCTCCGCTCGAACTATACGCTTGTATAGTTGGGTCGGGACGAAAGGGGTGTCACGTGGCGCTGGATCGCGACGCGGAACGGACGCGGGCCCGGATCCTGGACGCGGCGATGGAAGACTTCGCTCTGCGCGGGTTCGAGGCGTCGACGTTGAGGGACATTGCATCCCAAGCAGGGGTCTCGTTGGGGCTGATCCGTCACCATTTCGGTTCAAAGCACCAGTTGCGGGAGGCGTGCACGGATCTCGCGCTCGATGCTGTGCGCAGCGCGGAAGCTCAGGCCGCTCGGCGCGGCCGCGACATGGGCACCGTGACCGTCGGACTACAGCGCTACATCGCCCGCACTGTGCTCGAGGACTCGCCAGGTGGACGCGCGCTGTTCGACGAGATGTTCGCTGCCAGCACCCGCCTGAACAGCGTCGACGACGCACCTGAGAGCTCAGTGCTTCCCCTGGTCCTGACCGTCATGAGCTTGGGCATTCCGTTGCTGGAAGCCCAGCTCACCCGAGTACTCGGTACACCAGCCCTCGAAGGCGACGGGCTGAAGACCGTGCGGCGCGCTCTTGTGGAGCTGTTCACAACCACGCAGATGGATCTCGACTAACGCGTCGTCGCTGTCCTTCGAACGTCCCGTCCTCGGCAAGATCGACCGAACCGACTGCGGCAAATGAGTGCGTTCAGATGGCGAGCGGTTGGGATCCGGTGTCCTTCGAAGGATCGTCATCCGGAGTGGGCAGGGGCCACGAGGGGCCGGGCGACGTGAGGGGTCGGGGTAATGCGAGAGCCGGGGCCAGACAGGGTTGCCTTCCCGGGTCTCAATCCTGCCGCCAGGCTGATATGGCACAGCCAGCGCTGCCCTGTGGCTGTCTGCTCGTCAGTCTTGGTTTTGGAGAGCGGCAACAAGATCGGCGAGAACCTCGTGGGGTCGGTTCAGGATCACGGTGAGGTGCCCGTCGTCGGGCAGCAGCCGTGCTTTGCATGTCGGTAGGGCATCTGCGAGCCAGCGTGCGTGGGCGGGGGGCACCATGAGGTCCTGTTCGCCCTGCCACAAGAAGACGGGCGCGCGAACGTTGGCCAGGCCGAACCCCCAGGG
>Ga0182021_10005153_pt1 | contig 15445 bp, 11 predicted proteins | sample 612E3MmetaG_FD_120493 | JGI IMG/M metagenome (GOLD analysis project Ga0182021, IMG submission 120493) | Permafrost microbial communities from Stordalen Mire, Sweden - 612E3M metaG (Illumina Assembly) | ecosystem: Environmental > Terrestrial > Soil > Wetlands > Permafrost | place: Sweden... | reverse complement strand
GGAGGCAGTGCCGGCTTCATCGGCGCGGCTTGCCGTAAGCGAGGCCCCTTGCAGCAAACGGTCGATGGAGGCCGCGGCACGCCGGCCGTCATGGGCCGAGCCTATGGGCGAATAGGGCACGCCTGGGCCTCCATGGAAGCCGCCGCCGAACACTTTCGGATGGCCGGCGACGCGGGTGGCAGGGTCGATTTCGATCCGGCCGGCCGGTGTCAGCTGCAATGCCGGCGCAAAATCCGGTGCGGGGCCGGGGCCTGACGCCAAGAGCACGGCATCGTAATCCGCGATCAGCGTGCCGAGTCCCAGCGGGCCGCTATCTCCGGCGATGCGCTCGCCGCAGCGGATCGCGATGCCGAGCTTCGCCAGCGCTGCCAGGTCGGCGTCGATCGCGGGAGCCGGCAGAACCGCGCTGTAATCGCGATGAAGCCGCTCAAGCGGACGTGGGCCGGCTTCGAAGACCGTGACGGCATGTCCCTTCATGGCGAGGTCGAACGCGGCGGTAAGCCCGGCGAGCCCGGCGCCGGCAATCGCGACGCGCTTCGGCTCGCGGCTGGTTTGCGGCGTCCGCCGGATGGAGGCGTAGGCATTCTCGACGCAGGCCTTTTCCAAGGCGGCGATGCGGATGGCTCCGCCAGCCTCCGCTCTGCGGCAAGCCGCCTCGCAAGGGTGATCGCAGATGCGGCCGAGGATGGCGGGAAGAGGGATGACGCGGGCGTAGAGGGCGCATGCCCCGGCGAAATCGCCGGCCTTGGCTTTCTCCAGCATGCCCCGGACATCGACGCGCAGCGGGCAGCGCGCCGTGCAAGCCGGCGGCTCCTCTTCAATGCACCGGCTTTCCCATTCCTTGACGCGCTGACCGTCCATTTACCGCGCTCCTCGAAAGCGAAGCCGCGCGATTGCCGCTGGCTTTTCTCGCGCTAGTGTACCAGGGGAATCTCCCCTCACCCTGGCCCTGAAGTGTTCGCATCCGCAAGCGGATGCGGATGGAGAGGGCAGGGGGTGAGGGGAGATTCCCTCCGCATTTGCCGCCAGAGCGGGCCATCGGCGCGACAGCCCGCCCCAGCCTTCATCTTACGTCAAGCATGCTCAGCGGCGGGCTGCCCATTCTTGGCCGGCGGCGCCTCGCCGATGCCGGCCGCGCCGAACGGGCCGTCCGAACGCGGTATTTCGAGATGCCCTCGGATACCGGCGGCGGCCCGGTTCAATCGCCCCCCGCTGGCGGCCGGCTCAAAGCCAATCCTGCAAAATCGGGATGAGCGGGATGTCGGCCGCCGGCATGGAATAGCCCCGCAGCTTATCCTTGCGCACCCAAGCGAGCGTCTGACCTTCCAGCGGCTCCGGCTCGCCGTGCCAGTTGCGGCAGATATAAAGCGGCATGAGCAGGTGGCAGGTCTCGTACGAGTGGCTGGCGAAGGTCAGCGGCGCGAGGCAGCGGGCGGCAACCTCGATGCCAAGCTCCTCCTTGAGTTCCCGGATGAGCGCGGCTTCCGGCGTCTCGCCTGCATGAAGCTTGCCGCCAGGGAACTCCCAGAGGCCGCCATGCTCCTTATGCGCGGGCCTCCGCGCCAGGAGAACGCGGTTGTCCGCATCGACCAAGGCGGCCGCGGCGACCAGGAGGACATTGGCTCCGGCTGTCTGCATCGAATGCGGTCAGCTCCGGTAGTCCGCGTTGATCGCGATATATTCGTGGGTCAGGTCGGAGGCCCAAACCGTGGCGCGGCCGGTTCCGCCGGTGCCAACATCGGCGCGGATCTCGATCTCGCCGCGCTTCATATACTCGGAAGCCGCAGCCTCGCTGTAATCGGGATGGCGGAGGCCTTCGCTCGCCACCTGGATATCGCCGAACCAGATCGAAAGCCGGTCGCGGTTGGCGGCCTCGCCGGATTTGCCGACGGCCATGACGATCCGGCCCCAATTGGCGTCCTCGCCCGCGATCGCGGTCTTGACCAGCGGCGAGTTGCCGATTGCAAGCCCGATCCTGCGGGCGGCGGCATCGCTTTCCGCGCCTTCGACATGGACGGTCATCAGCTTGGAGATACCCTCGCCGTCCTTCACAACCTGCATGGAAAGGTCGTGCATCAGGTGCAGCAGCGCGGCCGAGAAGGCTGCGGCATCGGGGTCGTCGGGGTCCAGAATCCGGCGCGCTCCCCGCGCGGCGGCGCCGCCGGTCGCGAAAATCAGAAGGGTGTCGCTGGTCGACGTGTCGCTGTCGACCGTAACGGAATTGAAGGTTGGAACGGTGTGCTGCCGGCACAGCTTAGTCAGTGCACGTCCTTCTATGGGCGCATCGGTTACGATGAAAGAGAGCATGGTTGCCATGTCGGGGGCGATCATGCCCGAGCCCTTGGCGATGCCGTTAATCGTCACCGGCACGCCGCCGATATGCGCGCGCTGGGTGGCGAGCTTGGGGAACGTATCCGTGGTCATGATCGCGCGCGCGGCCTCGGTCCAGCGGTTCTCCGCCGCTTCCGCCGCCATTTTCGCCATCACGGCCTCGAACTTCGATGCTTCGAGCGGCTCGCCGATAACTCCGGTCGAGGCAATGAACACCTGCTCCGGTGTGCACTCCGCCGCGTCCGCCGCGAACTTCGCCGTCGCCTGCACCGCCTCGCGCCCGCGCCAGCCCGTGAAAGCGTTGGCGTTGCCGGAATTCACAACCAGCGCCCGGGCCTCGCCATGCTGGAGCTGCGCGCGGCACCAATCCACCGGCGCGGATGCCGTCTTGGAGCGGGTCAGCACGCCGCCGGCCTCGGTGCCTTCCGGGAACAGGGTCAGGAGCACGTCGGTGCGGCCCGAATATTTGATGCCTGCCTCGGCAACGGCAAGCCTTACGCCGGGAATAGGCGGCAATTCCGCTAGCGCCGCGGGCGCGAACGGCGAAATCTTGCTAGTCTTCGCCATGAGAGGGGCCAAGCTCCTTAATGTTATGCCGGCTGGCTTGAGAGCTTTGCGAAGCCCCCCTCACTCCAGCCCTCTCCCAGCAAGCTCGCCTCGGCGAGCTTGCCACTTTCTCTGCCGCACCCGCAAGCGGGTGCGGACGGGGAGAGGGAGCAGGCTGCGGCCTCTCATTGAAGGAAAAGGGCCATTCAGGCGTCACCTCTCCCCTTGGGGAGAGGGACAGGGTGAGGGGGTCTTCCGCGTCAGCTATAAGCTCTACCCAAGCCAATCCAATATTATTGCTGCTTCTGCCCGGCCGGCGCATCCATGGCGGCCGCGCGGGCATCTTCCTCTATGGCCTTCTTCATCTCCGGATCGACGATCTCGATCTTGGCCGTGCCGCGCAGGCCCTGCACCACCGTCTTGAGTTGATTCTGGACGAGCGAGGCCATGAGCTGATCCTTCACCTCGTCGAAGGTGGGAACCGGGTGATTGCGCTTGTCCTCTACCTTGATGACGTGCCATCCGAACTCCGTCTGCACCGGCCCTGAAATCTCACCCGCCTTCAGCGCGAAGGCTGCATCCTCGAACGGCTTCACCATCTGGCCGCGCGCAAAATAGCCAAGATCGCCGCCCGAGTCGGCGCTAGGCCCGGTCGAGTTCTTCTTGGCAAGCTCGAAGAAATCGCCTCCGGCCTTAATCTGCTTGATTAGCTCCTTGGCTTCCGCCTCGGACTTCACAAGGATATGGCGCGCGCGCACCTCCGGCTCCGGCGCCATCTTGGCGATCTGCTCGTCGTAAGCCCCCTTGGCCTGCGCCTCCGTGACCGCGTCGCGCACCCGCTTTTCATAGAACGTGTCCCGGAGCGCGCGCAGCTTGTAATAGGCGAGGCGCTCCTCGAACTCCTTGCCGGCGCCGAGCTGGTTCTTCTGGGCGGCTTCGGCGAACAGGTGCGCTTCCACCAGGTATTCGAGCAGGACGCGCCGGCGGGCCTCGGTGGGAAGGCCCGCGATCTCGGCGCCGACCTCGGCTTCGGCGAAGGCGATCTCGGCCTCGGTGATGTCGGAACCGTTCACGCGGGCGACAGGCCCGGCAGCCAGGGCGAATTGCGCGCAAAATGCCAGCGAGAGCACAATCGCGCCACTGCGGATGGTTTTCAAACTCACGGCCGGAAACTCCTCAAGGCTGGACGACGGCGATATCGAAGCCCCCAAGGTTGGGGCGGAATATGGAACTCGCTTTTAAGGCGGTCCACCTCTGTTGGGAAGGAGGATCTTGGGGATATTAAGGCTTACGCACCGGCTGTATGGCCGCCTTCCGTCAAAATGGGATTTCAACCTCCAGCCGCGTTCTGAGCGCCCCCTGCTCCGTCGCGGTAGTCGCGCCGAAGAGGTATCCCGCCTCGTATTTGAGCTTTCCCCTGCCCAGAATCTCCCCGAGGCCGTAGCTGCCCGCGAACATCGGACCGGCGCGGAATTGCTGCTCGTTGAACCGGCCAGGGTGGCTCAAATCGTCGATTTGCCCATAGATTTCGATGCCGGGCTGGAACAGCGGATCGAGCAGGTAGCGCGTCTGCCAGGCGTATTGGAAGCCATCCGCCGCCGCGGCGTTGGGGCCAGCCTCCTTCTCCCAATAGAGATTGAGCGTGTGCAGCCATTTCATGTCCTGCTTCTGGAACAGGCCGCCGATCTTTACGCTATCGGGATCGGAACCGCGCGCCGCCACCGCGTATTCAGCGAAAATGGAGAAATCCAGCCAGTATTTGCCGGGCTCCGTCAGCATGAAATAGTTCTCGAAGGTCGTAGCGTCGAAGCTCCACTTGTTGCCCGGTTCCTTCGAAAACTCGCCCTCCAGTTCCACGAACCAGAATGGAAGTACGCCCATGCCGATCTCGGTTGGCGAGCTTTGGCGGCCGTTGTTCTGCGCGCGGCTGTCGAAGGTGGCGGAGTAGTTGTGCTCGATCTCCACCTCGTTTCCATCGACGTTGGGATAGCGGACCTTGAACTCCGCGTTCGCGGCAAGCGGCACAGTCAAGGCCGCCGCCATCGCAACTACTGCTGCCGCCTGCCGGACGTCATTGCGAGCGAAGCGAAGCAATCCAGAACAAGACTTTCCTTGCCGTTCCGGATCGCCACTGCGGCTGAAGCCGCCTCGCGATGACGGATGTGCACAATCGGCCGCACGCGCCCACCTACGCATTACATTCCCCCTTTCGAACCCGGTTATTTCGCGACGATCTGGCCGCGATTTTTCTGATCAAAATCGTCGAAGAACGGATAGGCGCCCGGCGCCAGCGGCCCAATGTAAACCGGCAGGCTCGCCCCTGGCGGCACGACCTTCTCGCGGTTCAGCTCCGGGCTTTCGAATTCGGCGGGCATCGTCCCTTTGTTGGAGATGACGAGCTTGAATTTGACGCCCGCCTTAACCGCCAAGGTGGAAGGCTCGTACCTGCCATTCTGAACGGTCAGCGAGTAGCTGGTCTCCTGCGCGGCCGCGGGCAGCGGCGCCAGCAGCGTTGCCGCCATACCCGCCCGCAACACGATCCACATTTTCCGCATAAGTGCCCCTGCATGCAGTTTAGAACAATTACAAGAGCGCGCACCCAACGTATGTCTTAACAATGCGCGCAAATATCAAATACACACCAAGCTTTACCGAGTCAAAAACTATAGTTTATAACGACAATAAGAATGATTCCAAAGCGGTCACGGGGGCGTGACTACAGCTTGATGATGATGTTGCACTTCAACGCAGCCAGGCAATGCAGCTGTTCTGAACGTTTTTTCATTATTGGGCGCCCGGGTTGCCGTTCCTGCGCCCCCAAGCAGGCGCCGCCATCACTTTGCCATCATGAGAGCTTTGTATTGCAAAGCTCAAGGGGAGCCCTCATGTCCGACCTCGACAAAGCCCTCGCCGACATCGTCGCGATCCGCAGCCACATCGCCGCCGGCACGGCGTTCCGCGGCTACGGCCCCGCGGCTCTCGCCGCCACCGGCGCCCTGGCCATCGCCACAGCCGCGCTGCAAACGCTTTGGCTTCCCGATCCGGACGCCGCGCCGCTCGTCTTTCTCGCCGGCTGGATCGCGACGGCAATCGTCGCGGTGGCGATCATCGGCGCGGAAATGCTGGGCCGCTCGCGCCGGCTTCACTCGCGGCTCGCGGACGCAATGATCTACAACGCCATCGGGCAATTCCTGCCGGCGGGTGCTGCGGGCGCGTGCCTTACCGCCGTGCTGATCCAGTTCGCGCCGGAAGCGCTGTGGATGCTGCCCGGCCTGTGGCAAATCCTGGTCAGCCTCGGCATCTTCGCCTCGGTGCGCTCGCTGCCGGGCAGCGTGGCCTTCGCCGGCGCCTGGTATTTCGTGGCTGGTCTTGGCGTGCTGATGTTCGCCGGCCAATCTCACGCGCTGTCGCCCTGGACGATGGGGGCGCCGTTCGCCATCGGGCAATTCCTGATCGCGGCCCTCCTGCATTCCGCCTTCGGAGCCGAAGATGACGAAGACTGATCCTCCCCAGGCGCCCTTTTCCTACGAAGGGCTCGACCGGGTGATTCACGAGAAGGCGCGCCTGGGCCTTTTGACCTCGCTGGTGACGCATCCCAAGGGGCTCGCCTTCGCCGACCTGAAGCTGCTTTGCGGCCTGACCGATGGCAATCTCAGCCGCCATCTGGCGGTGTTGCAGGAGGCCGGGCTGGTCGAAATCATCAAGGGGTACGAGAGCAACCGGCCCCACACCTTCTGCCGCATGACCAAGGAGGGCCGCCGCCGCTTTCTGGATTATCTGGCGGTGCTCGAACAGGTCGTGCGCGATGCCGCCAAGGCTGCCGGGGAGGAGGACATCCCCGCCGGCGCCATGCGTATCCTGCCTGCGTAAGAACCCTCCACTCCCTTTTTTTGCAAGGAAACTTTGCAATGCAAAGCTCTCTACCGTCCAAACTTCATGCCGCCATCATCATGGATGGCAATGGCCGCTGGGCCGCCGCGCGCGGGCTGCCGCGCAAGACCGGCCACGAAGCGGGCGTCAAGGCCATCCGCCGCACCGTCGAGGCGGCGCCGGGGCTCGGCGTGGGCACGCTCACGCTCTATGCCTTCTCCTGCGATAACTGGGCGCGTCCCAAGGCGGAGGTCGAGGCCTTGATGCGGCTCCTGCGGCATTATCTGAGCCGGGAGGTGGCGCGTCTGGTGCGCAACGGCGTCCGCCTCACCGTCATCGGCCGCCGCGACCGCCTGCCCGGAGGCCTCGCCGCCGCCATCGGCCGCGCCGAGGAGGAGACGGCGGCCGGCCGTGAGCTGCATTTGCGCATCGCCATCGACTATTCCGCGCGCGAGGCCATTCTCAGCGCCGCCGCGCGGATCGCCGGACCCGAAGACCTCACGCGCGAGGGCTTCTCGCGCCTGGTCACGGGAGACGCGGATTTGCGCGCCGTCGATCTGCTCATCCGCACCAGCGGCGAGCAGCGCCTCTCAGACTTTCTGCTGTGGGAGAGTGCCTATGCGGAGCTGTATTTCACGGACCGTCTGTGGCCCGACTTCGGCGCGGACGATCTCGCCGCGGCGCTCGGCACTTTCCGCCGGCGCGAGCGCCGGTTCGGCGGCCTGCCCGCGCCCGCCGCCGCCGCCTGATGCCGGAAACATCATTCAAGCGAAAGGCGCATGGGCGCATCCGTGGCGTCCGGTGGGGCCATGAACAAAGGGAATCTCCCCTCATCCTGCCCTTCTCCCCCTGGGAGAAGGGACGCTCGAATAACCCGCAGCGAGAGTTCTGGCGTCCCCTCTCCCAGAGGGAGAGGGACAGGGTGAGGGGTTGAACGCTCGGAGCACGCCCTAACCGGCAGCTCCCATGTAACCGCCTGCGCGGGGAACCGCACAGGGGCCAACTCTACCGATGTCCATTTTCCTGCCGCCTGGAGGCCGCTCATGCGTATCCTGCTAATCAACGCGCCGCATCCTGCCATTGGAAGCCGCATCCCGAGCGACCACCTGCCGCCGCTTGGCCTGCTCGCCATCGGCGGCCCGCTCATCGACGCGGGGCACGATGTGCGCCTCGTCGACGGCGACCGCGACGGCACGCCCGTGGTGGAGCTGATCCGGCAAACGGCGCGGGCGAAGCCCGATGCCGTACTGTCCGGACATTCCGGCTCGACTTCCGGCCATCCGGTCATCGCGGAAATCGCGCGCGGCGTGGCGGCGGCGCTGCCGGGGGTGCACATCGTCTACGGCGGCGTCTTTCCCACCTATCACTGGCGCGAAATCCTCGACGCGGAGCCGTATGTCACAGCCATCGTGCGCGGCGAGGGCGAGGAAACGGCGTGCCGGCTGATGGCGGCACTTGGGCAGGGCCGCCCCCTCGATTTCGTACGGGGCATCGCCTTTCGCGGCGCAAACGGACCGCGCGCAACCCCGCTTGCCGTGCCAGTCCGCAACCTGGACGCCCACCGCACCGGCTGGGAGCTGATCGATCACGCGCGTTACAGCTATTGGGGCGGCCTTCGCGCCGTCGTGGTGCAGTTCTCGCGCGGCTGCCCGCACACCTGCACCTATTGCGGACAGCGCGGGTTCTGGACTCGCTGGCGCCATCGCGATCCGGTCCTGTTCGCCAAGGAGATCGCCCGCCTCTATCGCGAGCACGGCGTCAAGGTCTTCAATTTCGCCGATGAAAACCCGCTGGCCTCCAAGAAGGCGTGGCGGGCGTTCCTTGAGGCGCTGATCGCCGAAAATATCGACGCCATCCTGGTCGCATCCGCCCGCGCCGGCGACATCGTGCGCGACGCCGATATTCTGCATTTGTATAAAAAGGCAGGTTTTGCCCGCTTCCTGCTCGGCATCGAGAGCACCAGCGAGGCAACGCTTGCCAGCATCCGCAAGGGCGAAACCACCGCCGCCGGCCGCGAAGCAATCCGCCTCTTGCGCCGCCACGGCATCCTGTCGCTGGCGACCTGGGCCGCTGGTTTCGAGGAGGAGACGGACCGGGACCATTGGCGCGGCTTGCGGCAGCTTCTCGACTACGACCCCGATCAGGTCCAGCTCATCCACGCCACGCCGCACCGCTGGACGCCGTTCAGCCAGCAGGCGGCGGGCCGGCAGGTGATCCAGACGGATTTGCGCCTGTGGGACTACAAGCACCAAGTGCTCGCCAACCGCAAAATACCTCCCTGGCGCGTGCTGCTCTGGGTGAAGCTCACCGAGATGGCGCTGCAATGCCGCCCGAAGGCGCTTTACCGCGTTCTGTTCCACCCGGATCGCGGCCTTCGCCACGCCATGCGCTGGTACACGCGGATCGGGCGGCGGGTGTGGTTCCACGAGATCTGGCGCTTCCTGCGGGATGGCCGGGTGAAGGATGGGCCATCCGTTGCGGCGTTTTGGGGCACGGACTTGGAGGCAGCCAGGGACGGAGTGCCGGAACGGTCGGCCGTGACTGAAAATGAGCCGGCGTGATGTGGCTGTCCGATAGTCCCGTGCCCCCCTCACCCCCGGCCCCTCTCCCAGCAAGCTCGCCAGGGCGAGCTTGCATCCTTGGGCTACCGCATCCGCGACCGGATGCGGATGGGGAGAGGGGAATCCCCCCTGCAACGCGCACGTACCCTCTCCCCTTGCGGGAGAGGGTGGCCGCGAAGCGGCCGGGTGAGGGGTAAGCCGCAGGCACACGCCGCGAACTGGCATGGGAATGCCCGCATGATGTGGCGGGAGGGGCGCGCCTTGCTCAAGATGCTGCCGGAAAGCTGCGTGCAAACGCCCGCGCCACGAACCCCGCGTTGACAGCGCGGGCACGTCTCATTATTTCTGCTTTGGTATGAGAGGAAGGACGCTTCCCCTCAGGTGATTTCGCAAAATCGCTCGCTGGAAGTGCCACCGCCCGTGCAAGAGGCGAATTGGCATGCGGCCCTTTATTCATGGGCCGCGTTTTCATGGCGGGCAGTGAGGCTCGGCTATCATGTTATCTCTTGGCACTCTCGCAACCAAGATTTTCGGCAGTTCCAACGACAGGCGCTTGAAAACCTTCAACGCGAGGGTCCCCGCGATCAACGCTCTTGAGCAGTATTTCCAGCCGCTCTCCGACGACGACCTGCGCGGCAAGACGGGCGAGTTCCGCCAGCGCATAGCCAATGGCGAGGACCTCGACAACCTGCTGCCCGAGGCCTTCGCCACGGTGCGGGAGGCCGCCAAGCGCACGCTCGGCCAGCGCCACTTCGATGCGCAGCTGGTGGGCGGCATGGTGCTGCACGACGGCAAGATCTCCGAAATGAAGACGGGCGAGGGCAAAACGCTCGTCGCCACGCTGCCGTCCTACCTGAACGCGCTATCGGGCCGCGGCGTGCACGTCGTCACGGTCAACGACTATCTGGCCAAACGCGACTCCGAATGGATGGGCCAGATCCACAGGTTCCTCGGCCTCTCGGTCGGCTGCATCCTGCACGACCTCGATGACGATCAGCGCCGCCAGTCCTATGGCTGCGACATCACCTACGGCACGAACAACGAATTCGGCTTCGATTATCTGCGCGATAATATGAAGTACTCCGTCGAGGAGATGGTCCAGTTCGGCGGCCGGCCCCTGGAGCTGCAAAGCCACAATTTCGCGATCGTCGACGAGGTGGACTCGATCCTGATCGACGAGGCCCGCACCCCGCTCATCATTTCGGGCGCCATCGAGGACAAGTCCGGCCTCTATCAAACCATCGACAAGTTCATCCCCCGCTTAGGCGAGGGGCACTTCGAACTCGACGAAAAAATGCGCACCGCCGTTTTCAACGACGACGGCAACGAGCTGATGGAACGGATGCTGGAGGAGGCCGGGCTGCTAAAGCCCGACACCGCGCTCTACGACGTCGAGAACGTGACGCTCGTCCATCACGCCAACTGCGCGCTGCGCGCACACAAGCTGTTCCTGCGCGACAAAGATTACATCGTGAAAAACGGCCAGGTCGTCATCATCGATGAGTTCACCGGACGCATGATGGAAGGCCGCCGCTATTCGGAAGGCCTGCACCAAGCGCTTGAGGCCAAGGAAGGCGTCCAGGTTCAGCCAGAGAACCAGACGCTCGCCTCGATCACCTTCCAAAACTATTTCCGCTTGTACAGCAAGCTTGCGGGCATGACCGGCACCGCGCTCACCGAGGCGGCGGAGTTCCAGGACATCTACAAGCTCGAAACGCTCGAAATCCCGACGCACCGGCCCATGGTCCGCATCGACAGCGACGACGAGGTCTACCGGACGGCGAGGGAGAAGTACAAGGCGATCATCGCCCTGATTCAGGAGTGCCACCAAAGGAACCAGCCCATCCTGGTCGGCACGACTTCGATCGAGAAATCCGAAACGCTGTCCGAGATGCTGAAGCCGCTCAAGATCCCGCATAAGGTCTTGAACGCGCGTTATCACGAACAGGAAGCCGGCATCGTCGCCCAAGCAGGCGTTCCGGGCGCCGTGACCATCGCCACCAACATGGCGGGCCGCGGCACGGACATTCAGCTTGGCGGCAACGCGGCCATGCGGCTGGAGGACTGGAAAGAGGAGCGCAAGGCTGCCGGAGTGGAGCCCACGGCGCAGGAGATCGCCGCCGAGCGCGCGAAGATCAACGCCGATGTCGAGGAAAAGAAGCAGATCGCGCTGGCGGCGGGCGGGCTCTACGTGCTCGGCACCGAGCGCCATGAAAGCCGGCGCATCGACAACCAGCTTCGCGGCCGTTCTGGCCGGCAGGGCGACCCCGGCGCCTCCAAATTCTACCTCTCGCTCGAAGACGACCTCATGCGCATCTTCGGCTCCGAGCGCATGGACTACATGCTGCGCAAGCTCGGCATCCAGGAGGACGAGGCCATCGCCCACCCCTGGATCAACCGCGCGCTGGAGAAGGCGCAGCAGAAGGTCGAGGCACGCAACTTCGACACCCGCAAGAACCTGCTCAAGTTCGACGACGTGATGAACGATCAGCGCAAAGTGATCTTCGAGCAGCGCATCGACCTCATGCACGACGAGACGGTGGAGGAAACCATCGCCGATATGCGGGCCGAGGTCGTGGAAGACCTGGTGGCGTCCTACGTCCCGGAGAAAGCATTCGCCGAGCAATGGGACACCGCGGGCCTGCACAAGGACTTCGTGGAAATCTTCGACATGGACCTGCCCATAGCCGCATGGGCGGCCGAGGAAGGCATCGCCGAGCAGGAAATCCGCGAGCGGCTGCAGGGCAAGGCCGACGCCGCCGCGGCGCGCAAGATCGCCGATGTCGGCGCGGCAAACATGCGCTACATCGAAAAGGCGGTGCTGTTGCAGACGCTCGATTTCCTCTGGCGCGAGCACCTTGTCACGCTGGAGCACCTGCGTCAGGCGGTGAGCCTGCGCGGCTATGCGCAGCGCGATCCGCTCAACGAATATAAGAGCGAGGCCTTCCAGCTCTTTTCGCATATGCTTGGCCGCCTGCGCCGCGATGTGACCGGCCAGCTCATGCACGTGACCCTGGCCCCGGCGGCGGATATGCCGGAGGAACTGGCCGATTTCGGCGAACTGCCCGAAATGCACGCCCATCACCTGGATGCCTCGACCGGCGAGGACGAGTTCCAGCGGAACGAGCCGCCCGGACCCATGTCGCGCCAGGAGCGCCGGGCCGCCGGCAAGCAGGGCAACGGAAACCGCAAACCCGCTCCAGCCCAAGCGAAGGGCCAGCGCGGGGCGGCCAATCCGAACGACCCAGAGACCTGGGGCAAGGTCTCGCGCAACGCCCCCTGCCCCTGCGGCTCGGGTAAGAAGTTCAAGCACTGCCATGGCGCCATCGCTTCCGCCGCCGCCGAGTAGCGCGCGGCGGTAGCTTGCCAAATCCAGCCGCGGAGACGCGTCATCCCGGAAATGCCGCAGGCATCGTCCGGGATGACGCGTACGCTAAAGCTTATTGAAAATCCGGACAGCTCGCGCCGCCCCTATGGGAAAACAGGTGCGGAGACGCTCAGCCGCTTCCGCCATAAACGCCGGAGGCGCGGGTCGCGCGCGATCCGGCCGATTGCTTCCATGCCGTCATTGCGAGCGAAGCAATCCAGACTTAAGGGCTCGATGCGGTGGTTTCGCCACGTCGCGATGACGGTTGCGGAAGCAATCGAGCGGCTTCGGTATCAGGCCGCTTTCCGCAGCGCCGCACCGGCGGCAGCCTGCTCTTCCAACTCGTCGCGGAGGAAGTCGAAGTCGAAGCCCGCCTTCGCGAGCAGCGACAGCACGTCATCGACCGGCCGGCTGCGGGCGCTTGCCGCCGCCCAGATGATCGCGCTGCGCGTGCCCGATTTGCAGTAGGCAAGAACCGGCCCGCCCGCGGCGATGGCGGCTTCTGCGGCATCCACAACCTCATCGGAGAACAGATCGAGCTTGCCTGCGGGGATATGGCTGTAGCCAAGCCCCAGCGTCACGGCATGAACCGCCGCGGTTTGGCTTGTAAGCTGGCCCTCTTCCTCGCCGTCGGGCCGGTTGTTGATAACGGCCTTGAAGCCGAGCTTGGCAATCCGGAAAAAATCTTCCATGGCCGGCTGGCCCATGACTGCGAAATTTGGGGTGATAAAAACGATTTTTTCCACGAGTTAGCCTTTCCGGTCCGCTTCGAAGGCCAGAGCGGCCCCTTGTCCAAAGTAACGCGGACGGCCCCTGTCCAGCAAGGGCGAGCAGCACCGAATGTAGAAAAAAATACTATTTTCTACGCATAGTCGGCGCGCGTAGAAGGAGCGTGTTTCTATTGCCCGCTATTTGCGCAATATTTTTGTTTGGTTGCTGTCGCTTTCCGGAAAGCGGCTATCGCGCGCAACCCGAAGCCATCATCGAGGCAGGCAGTTCTGAGGCTGGCCCTGGCAGCGTCGCATAGGATGGCCGCTTGCTTCGCCCAAGCGCGGATCATGCTTAAAATAAATATAGTAAACGTACGCAATTCATATCTCCAACAACGATAATTCTGCGAAATGTTCCTCACTTTTGGTCATTTTTCGCGTTCCAAAAACGCCGTTAAATATAGCCTAAGATTTGAAATTAACCTTAAAACGGTGCATTTACAACGCGGAAGCCAGGGGCAACCGCGCCGTTTTATTAGGCACTATCAATAACATAGCGCACTCCTAGGGATTTTAGAAGAATTGCTCGCTATAATGATGCGGCGATTGGAACGAGGTGCATTTCTGGGGTCCGGCCAGCAAAACCTCAAGAATGACCTTAATAATTACTTTATCCGGGCAGTCCAATGCAACGTCATACTTCCTGCGAGGAGTTTCAGCCACGGTGCCGGCCGGGCGCGGTTTTAAAATGCCTTAGCCGTGGCTCCCTGGAGGGGGGAGTCACGGCCGTCCGGAGGGGCCGGAGATCAGGCCATCGCGCTGGCGAGCTTGTCGCGCCAGCCGGGGAAGAGCTTATCCGCGTCGTTCGTAAAGCTCATGAAGGCGCGGGCGAACTCGCGGTGATCGCGCGCGAACTCGATGGGATCGGCCTTCGCGCGCCAGCACTGCTCCGCCTGCCTGAGCGACTTGGCGCCTGCCGCGCCGCCGTCGACATGGCCGAACGCGCCGCCGCCAGCCGTCATGATCAGGTTCGAATGGCCGAGATTGCTGAAGAAGCCCGGCATGCGCAGTGCGTTCATGCCGCCCGAGATAATGGGCGTGGTAGGGTTGAAGCCAAGCCACTCCTGCTTGAAGTACGGCCCTTCCGCGCTGTCGTCAGCGATCATATGCGCGATGATGCGGTCCTCGGGATCGCCCTCCATCTTGCCGTAGCCCATCGTGCCGGTGTGGATGCCGGACGCGCCTTGCAGCCGCGCCATCTTGGAGAGCACGAAGGCGTTGTAGCCGCGCTTCGAATTCGGCGAGGTCACGGCGCCGTGGCCGGCGCGGTGGTAATGCAGGTATTGCTTGGGGAAGTGCCGCCGCGCCGTCGTGACCGCCGCAGGGCCTGCGACATAGCCGTCGACCAGGAAGGCGACGTGATCGGCGTTCTCGCCGAAGGTTTCCAGGATGAACTCGCCGCGCGCGATCATCTCGCGGTAATCGTCCGCGGTGATGTTGAACGAGAACAGCTTGGCCTGTCCGGTCTTGTGTTGCGCCTCCACCATGGCGTCGCGCACTGCGATCACCGTCTCCTTGAACGGCGCGAACACCTGGTTGCCCTGCGGCTCGTCGTTCTTGATGAAATCGCCGCCGAGCCAGAAATCGTAGCAGGCGCTGGCGAAGGGCTTCGGGCGCAGGCCGAGCTTCGGCTTGATGATGGTGCCGACGATGAAGCCGCCATCGACCACGGGGCGGCCAAGCACGCGCCACAGATCCTTGATGGTTGTGGATGGGCCGTCGAACAGGCGGAGCAGTGCCGGCGGCATGTAGAAGTCGTACATCTTGGCGTATTCGACGTCGCCCATGCCCTGGTTGTTGCCGATGGTCAGCGTCAGGAAGGAGGCGATCATCGCCCGGCCGTCGATGATGTTGCGGTCGAACAGCTCGATCGGATAGGCGATCTTCGTAAGCTCCTTGGCCTCGTCGATCTCGTAAACAAGGGCGTCGACGCTCTTGGTGAAGTCGTCGGTGGTGACAACCTCGACATTGGTGCCGGTTGAGGACTCCGCCGCGAAATG
>Ga0182021_10005152_pt1 | contig 15445 bp, 8 predicted proteins | sample 612E3MmetaG_FD_120493 | JGI IMG/M metagenome (GOLD analysis project Ga0182021, IMG submission 120493) | Permafrost microbial communities from Stordalen Mire, Sweden - 612E3M metaG (Illumina Assembly) | ecosystem: Environmental > Terrestrial > Soil > Wetlands > Permafrost | place: Sweden... | reverse complement strand
TGTACTCATATTTGTAGCCGGGTGTATCATCGCGGCTTGGAAAAATGCTTGGTGGGGAGTGTTATCGCTCGCTGTTTTCAGTTATTTAAACCCCCATGCCTATGCCTGGGGGGCTGTTCGATCATTACCCGTCTATTATGTGCTTTTCTTAATTGTTGCTTTTCGGACAGTTACCACCAAAGATAAGCAGCCCCTTCCTAAAGATTGGCGCATACCCGTTTTTATTATGCTTTGGATATGGTTCGCAATCAGCTCAACACAAGCTTATTTTCCTGACATTGCCTGGCAGAGATATTGGTTCGTAACAAAAATTTACCTGCCGTTTTATTTCACGTTGGTACTGATCAATACGCGCTTTAAGCTCTACGCCTTAATCGTTACCATCGGGGCTTCAATCGGCATCGTTGCAGTTAAAGGCGGCCTATTCGCTATCTTGAAGGGTTTTTCTGCACGGGTTTATGGCCCCCCCAATACCCAGTTTGAAGAAAATAACGCGTTCGCCGTAGCCATGCTGATCTGCATTCCGCTACTATTAATTTGGCAAAAAGAAACGCTAAATCCCTGGTTTAAAAAAGGGATACTCCTGGCAATACCGATCATTTATGCCGCATCACTGTCCTCCTGGTCACGCGGTGCATTACTGACGATGGCCGCACTCACGCTGATGTTGATTTGGAACAGCAAGCGTAAGTATCTTGTCATTCCGTTGGTTTTTGTTGGGGCTTTTTTTGTCAAGGATTACCTGCCGGCAGAATGGTTCGGTCGCATGAATACTATCGAGACCTACCAGGAAGATTCCTCGGCGATGAGCAGAATTGAAGCCTGGACGGATGGCTGGAATCATACTCTTGAGCATCCCTTTGTCGGAGCAGGCTTTGAGGGCTGGATGTGGGTCACGCAACGTGATTGGCACAGCTCTTACGTCGAAATGTTTTCCGAACACGGCTTTATCGCTTTTGGGCTTTGGTTGTCTTTGATACTGGGTACGATAACAAGCCTTACGACATTACCCAAGAAAACCCGTCATGTTGCAGGCATGGAGTGGGTAACTAATTACTGTTTTATGTTACGTGCATCACTGATTTGTTATATGGTGGGCACGGCATTTTTAGGGCTTTCCTATTGGGATTTGCTTTATCATTTAATTTTTATCTCCGTTCTACTTAAAAAATTTGCTATGGAAGAACTGGCAATCAAGCAAAAAGACCTAATTAAACCGCGTTGGGCAATAAGACTCAATAGAAACGCCCCATAAAAGAGACATGGATTATCTTAGGGTATTCATTGATGCTATTTATGAGTCAATACCTGCGGCCTCGACAAAAAAACTTATTTTACGCGCAACCCTGCAACAGCGCCTTGATCCGGGCTTAAAATCCAAATGTCTTTGCCGCCTGGGCCTGCGGCCAACACCATGCCTTCAGAACAACCAAAGCGCATTTTCCGGGGCGCTAAATTGGCAATAACGAGGGTTAATTTACCTTCCAGATCTTCCGGTGCATAAGCGGATTTAATGCCTGCCAATATGTTGCGGGTTTCATCGCCTATATCAACGGTTAATTGCAGCAACTTATCCGAGCCTTCTACGTGATTGGCTTTGATGATTTTGGCTATGCGCAAATCCAGCTTGGCGAAATCATCAAATTCGATGGTATTAGCGATAGTTTCAAATTTTTTGATCGTCGAAGAAGGTGCTGCGGTTTTTTCCAGATTTTCTTTGGAGGCTTCTACAATCGCCGTGATTTTATTAGCTTCAACTCGCGTCATTAACGGCTTGAAGTCATTGATGGCATGGTTCAACAAGGGTTGCGCACCGATTGGCCAAGCTTGTGAGGCTATGTTTAAAAAACGTTCAGCGTTTTCAGCCAGGACAGGAATAACCGGCTTCAAATAAACAGCCAGCAACCGGAACAGGTTGAGTCCCATGGTACACACGTCGTGCAATTCCTGATCTTTGCCTACTTCCTTGGCAATCAACCAGGGCTTTTTCTCATCAATATATTGATTGGCTTTATCTGCCAGCGCCATGATTTCTCGCATAGCCTTGCCGAATTCACGGGCTTCATAAAATTCCGCGATAGGCTGATTAGCGTTGACAAAGTCTTGAAATAAAGCGGGTTCAGAGCATTGTTCGGCCAAGCGGTTATCAAAGCGTTTGGCGATAAAACCGCTGCAACGGCTGGCGATATTGACGACTTTCCCCACCAGATCGGAATTAACCCGCTGACTGAAATCATCAAAATTCAGGTCTATATCATCAACACCGGCGCTGAGTTTGGCGGCAAAATAATAACGCAGGTATTCGGGATTTAAGTGCTCCAAATAAGTTCTTGCGGTAATAAAAGTGCCTCGCGATTTGGACATTTTTTCGCCGTTCACGGTTAAAAAACCATGTGCAAAAATAGCGCTGGGCGTTCTGAAATGTGCGCCGCTTAACATTGCAGGCCAGAACAAGGCGTGAAAATAAATAATGTCTTTGCCGATAAAATGATACAGCTCGGCGTCACTGTTTTTGGACCAGAATTCATTAAAATCCAGGCCTTGTTTATCACATAGATTTTTAAAGCTCGCCATGTATCCGATAGGCGCATCCAGCCAGACATAAAAATATTTGCCGGGCGCATCGGGGATTTCAAAGCCGAAATAAGGCGCGTCGCGGCTTATATCCCACTGTTGCAGGCCGCCATCTAGCCATTCGGCCAGTTTATTGCGCACTTCCGCCTGCAAATGACCGGCGTTTGTCCAATCGCGCAACATGTCGGTAAAGTTAGCCAGATCGAAAAAATAATGTACGGAATCTTTAGGTATAGGCTTTGCGCCTGAAATCGCGGAAACGGCGTTTTTCAGTTCGGTAGGCGAGTAGGTTGCGCCGCACGCCTCGCAGCTGTCGCCGTATTGATCGACCGCGCCGCATTTAGGGCATTCGCCTTTGATAAAACGGTCGGACAAAAACATGTTCTTAACCGGATCAAACGCTTGGGTAATCGTGCGCGAGCTAATGTGTCCGGCATCACGTAAACGCTCGTAAATCAGCGTGGAGTAGGCTTTATTTTCTTCGGAATGAGTGCTGTGGTAATTATCAAACGCCACACCAAATTCAGTAAAATCGGCCAAGTGCTCTTTGCCAACCTGGGCGATGAGTTGTTCCGGCGTAACCCCTTCCCGATCGGCTTTAAGCATAATCGGCGTGCCGTGAGTATCATCCGCGCAAACAAAATAACAGGAATTACCGCGTTGTTTCTGGAAACGCACCCAGATATCGGTTTGAATATATTCAACCAGATGCCCTAAATGTATGGGGCCGTTTGCGTAGGGTAAGGCGCTGGTAACGAGAATTTTTCTATCTGACATGGCGTAAAAGTTCAAAGAATACGGAAACAAACAATCCGGTGATTATCGCATAAAATTAACGGCGTCGGCGCATAGCGCATCGATTTAGAAATGAATTTTATTGAAAAATCTGTAGAATGCCTCCTATCCTGAGCAGATTCATGGGTTGAAACTGACTTACTGACAATATTCACTCTGAGCAATCATCATGGCACACATAGAAAAGACGGATGTAGAAAATATTTTGCGGACACAAATCGATACCAATCATGGCGTCGATTTGGTGTCTGCAAAATCGGTCAAAGCGATCACCATTGATGGCGCAAACGTCAGCGTTAAGCTGGAGCTGGGTTATCCGGCCAAAAGCTATCTTGCTGAATTAACGTCCGCTGTCGAACAACGTCTGAAAACGCTGGACGGGATAGGGCAAGTGACTGTTGAAGTCACGGTAAAAATTATATCGCATGCCGTACAACAGGGCTTGAAGCCGCAACCGAACATCAAAAATATTATTGCCGTCGCCTCCGGCAAAGGTGGCGTCGGCAAGTCGACGACGGCCGTCAATCTGGCGCTGGCATTGGCGGCAGAAGGCGCAACAGTCGGGATCTTGGATGCCGACATTTATGGCCCCAGTATTCCAACCATGCTGGGCTTGTCCGGTCGCCCGGACAGCGTAGACAACAAAACCATGATCCCTAAAATGGCTTACGGCCTGCAAACCATGTCTATAGGCTATTTGATTGAGGCCGACCAGCCGATGATCTGGCGCGGGCCTATCGCAACCAACACCCTACAGCAGTTGCTTAGGGATACCAACTGGGTTGATGTGGATTATCTGGTTATCGATTTACCGCCGGGCACCGGCGACATACAACTGACCTTGGCCCAGCAGATTCCGGTCAGCGGAGCTATCATCGTCACCACGCCGCAGGATATTGCGCTGATTGACGCCCAGCGCGGTCTGGGCATGTTTGCCAAAGTCAACGTGCCAGTGCTGGGTGTGGTTGAAAACATGAGCTTGCATATTTGCAGCGCATGCGGCCATGAAGAAGCTATTTTCGGCACCGGCGGCGGTATTGCGATGTCCGAGAAAAACAAGGTGGATTTTTTGGGTTCATTGCCGCTGGACATGGCCATACGGCTATGCGCTGATTCTGGAAAACCGACCGTAGTGGCCGATCCTGATGGCCGTCCGGCGCAGCTTTACAAGGAAATTGCGCGTAAAACGGCGGCGAAACTGGCGTTAAAAACCAAGGATTTCAGCACCCGGTTTCCAACCATTGTGGTGCAGAATACGTAAAGTAGCGACGAAGTCCGTGAAACCTCCTATAAAGACCGGGGTTGCAAGTATCAGGGACAGACCGGCGTGACCTTACCGAAAAAGTCTTACACATTACGCCCCATTTTGGGGCGTTTTCATTTGCAGTGCGCGTATAATAAGCACCGTTTTTAATCACAAAGGGCTTTCATAAAGCTTGGCCTATAAATTGCATATTTAAATATAAAGATTACATCAAAAACGACAAAAACTATGTATAAACGCATACTGGATCATCTTAATACCGCCATTTTATTATTTGATAGTGAATTAATCCTCACCTACATCAATACCACCGGAGAAATTCTGCTGGCTGACAGCGCGCATCACTTAGTGGGCCATAGTGCCGATGAATTATTCAAATCTTCCGATCCTGCCCTGCTGGCCAATTTAAAACAATCGCTGGCGATGGCGGAACCCCTGGTGGATCGGGCTCTTACCTTGAATCGCATGACCCATAATGTGACCATTAACTTTAGCGCGACCCCGTTGTTAGACCGTGAACAGGTAAGCGAACTACTGGTCGAACTGCAACAGGTCGATAATCATCTGCGCATCTCCAAGGAAGAGCAGATATTAACGCAACAGAATACTGCACGCTTGCTGGTCAGAGGATTGGCTCATGAAATAAAAAATCCATTAGGCGGATTGCGCGGTGCGGCGCAGCTGCTGGATCTGGAATTACACGACCCAGAACTCAAGGAATATACGCAAATCATTATTGCCGAATCGGATCGCCTGCAGGGCTTGATGGATAAAATGCTGGGGCCCAACAAGCTGCCCAATAAAAGTATGCTTAACATTCATGAAGTCCTGGAGCGTGTCAGGCAATTGGTGCAGGCTGAATACAGCGGCAACCTGACTATTAACAATGATTACGATCCGAGCATTCCCGATATTTATGCGGACAAAGACCAACTCATCCAGGCCATTTTAAATATTGCCAGAAACGCTATGCAGGCGATGGAAGGAAAAGGCGAAATCATGTTCAAAACCCGCATACACCGGCAGCTGAACGTGGGCCGTAAACGTTATAAATTAGCGGTTAAGTGCGACATCATCAATAACGGGCCGGGCATAGACGCCGACATGATGAGTCAGATATTTTACCCCATGATTACCGGCCGGGCCGAAGGCACGGGACTGGGCTTATCCATTGCCCAAGCCTTGATTAATCAGCATAACGGTTTAATTGAATGTAACAGCGAACCGGGAAATACGGTATTTTCAATCTTTTTACCGATGGAGGCCAAGTAATGACTAAGCCCGACACAGTCTGGATCATTGATGATGACAAATCCATACGCTGGGTAGTTGAAAAGGCGTTGCAAAAAGCCGACATCATCACCCGCAGTTTTTCCAGCGGGAAAGAGTTGCTGGCGGCGTTACAGTACGATTTGCCTGACGCCCTGATTACCGATATTCGTATGCCCGGCATGGACGGCCTGGAGCTTTTGGATAAGGTTCAGCGCAGCCACCCGAGTTTGCCAGTTATCGTCATGACCGCCCACTCCGACCTGGAAAGCGCAGTCTCGGCATTTCATGGTGGCGCTTTTGAATACTTGCCTAAACCTTTCGATATTAAAGAAGTTGTCAATCTGGCGCAACGCGCCTGCATTCATGGCCGACAACAGCAAGACGACGCCCATCGCGCCTCCACAGCCAGCACTGAACCTACTCCGGAAATCATCGGCGAAGCCCCTGCGATGCAGGAAGTGTTTCGGGCGATAGGACGACTGGCGCGTTCGCACATTACCGTACTCATTAACGGCGAGTCGGGAACTGGCAAGGAATTAGTGGCTAAAGCGCTGCACCGCCACAGTCCCCGGGCTAAAAATCCCTTCATCGCGTTAAATATGGCCGCTATCCCTAAAGACCTGATGGAGTCTGAACTGTTCGGTCACGAAAAAGGCGCTTTTACCGGCGCCCAGGCGCGGCGGGCGGGCCGCTTTGAACAAGCCAACGGCGGCACCTTGTTTCTTGATGAAATAGGCGACATGCCGGCGGAATTGCAAACCCGTTTATTACGGGTGCTAGCCGATGGCGAGTTTTATCCGGTGGGCGCACATCTTGCCGTTAAAGTCGATGTGCGCATTATTGCCGCTACGCATCAGGATCTCGAAACCTTAGTGGATCAAGGCCGTTTCCGGGAAGATTTATTTCATCGCTTAAATGTCATACGCATACACATTCCGGCCCTGCGCGAGCGCAAACAGGACATCCCGTTGCTGCTACGCCATTTTTTACATCAGGCCGCTTCCGAATTGGGCGTAGAAATTAAAACGTTGAAACCGGAAGCCGAGGTCTTTTTAAGCACTCTGGAATGGCCGGGCAACGTCAGGCAATTGGAAAACAGTTGCCGCTGGTTAACCGTCATGGCGTCGGGCCGGGAAATTCATCTGCATGATTTGCCGCCTGAGTTACTCAATACGCCTTCAGAACAAGAGATGGTCGCAACTGACTGGGAATCTTTACTCAGAAGCTGGGTAGACCAGCAACTACTGCGTTCCCAAGCTGGAACTTGTGAACGAGTAGAAGTTGCCAAACAGACCATTCCGGCTGTTGAAAGCATATTAATTAAGGCCGCCTTGAGCTTTACTCACGGCAAGCGCCACGAAGCTGCTATTTTGTTGGGCTACGGCAGGAACACGCTAACCCGTAAAATAAAAGAACTGGGGATAGAGGAATAACTTAGCAACACAATAGACTGATTTCTTTCGTGTCTTTCCCGTTTTTCGTGGACTGACTGCGAATTTTAGGTTCATGCACCATCACGATCCATAACAAACGCCATAGCACCATTATAGTGCAATAAGTTATAAAATTCCCCGATATTTTCAGATCTCCTCCTCCTCGTTATTAACTTAAGCACGCCGGGTGCTCCGGGGTCTATCTATTCATGCCCGGCAACAAGGCACATAGATCGGCGGGCAATCAATTCTTTATAGCCTGCGGCAAGGTCGTTAGGGTCATAACAAAATAACACTTGGCACACTCCATGCTTTAAGTAATTTTGAGTCGTTACTTTAAAAAAGAGAGGAACAAATGAAACTGATAACCGCTATAGTCAAACCTTTTAAGCTGGATGATGTACGTGAGGCACTTTCAGATATGGGGGTTTCCGGTGTAACCGTAACCGAAGTAAAAGGTTTTGGTCGCCAAAAGGGTCATACCGAACTCTATCGTGGAGCCGAGTATGTCGTCGATTTTTTACCTAAAGCCAAGATTGAAGTGGCAATCGCCGATCAATTAGTTAGCCAGGCTGTAGAAGCCATTACCAAAGCGGCTAACACAGGAAAAATTGGTGACGGTAAGATTTTTGTAACCAATTTAGAACAGGTTGTTCGGATTCGTACCGGTGAAACCGGCGATGAAGCCATTTAATATTTTTAAGGGGGAACTTATGAAACATTTTTTAAAAGGCTTTATGCTGATTGCTTTACTGGGTTTTGCGGGCATTACTTTTGCCGATGATCCAGTTGCTGCGGCAGCAGCAGCGGTAGTAGCGCCCGTCGCCCAGAAAGGCGATACGGCGTGGATGATCATGGCGACGGTACTGGTTATCCTGATGTCCATCCCTGGCCTGGCATTATTTTATGGCGGTATGGTACGTGCCAAAAATATGCTGTCCGTGTTAATGCAAGTCTTCGTGATTTTCTCGATGATGGCGGTGCTGTGGGCGCTTTACGGTTACAGTATTGCCTTTACCGAGGGTAACCCCTTTTTTGGCGGCTTCAGTAAGCTGTTTCTTTTGGGTATAACGCCAGATTCGCTGGCGGCTACCTTCTCCAAGGGCGTTTATGTTCCTGAATATATCTATGTGGCGTTCCAATTGACCTTTGCCTGCATCACACCGGCCTTGATTATCGGCGCATTTGCCGAGCGGGTTAAGTTTTCAGCCATCTTAGCGTTCATGTTGCTTTGGTTTACTTTTGCCTATCTGCCTATGGCGCACATGGTTTGGTATTGGGCGGGCCCTGATGCTTACACCGATGCCAAGGCTGGCGAAACCGCAGCGGCAACCGCAGGCTTTTTGTTCCAAAAAGGCGCGCTGGACTTTGCAGGCGGCACGGTGGTACATATCAACGCCGGTATCGCTGGCTTGATCGGTTGCTTGATGGTCGGCAAACGTATCGGTTACAAAAAAGAATCGCTGGCGCCGCATAGCGTTACCATGACCATGATAGGCGCGTCCTTGTTATGGGTGGGCTGGTTTGGTTTTAACGTCGGCTCCAATCTGGAAGCCAACGGTCTCTCCACGCTGGTTTTCATCAACACCTTACTGGCCAGCGCGGCGGCAACACTGGCTTGGTCAGGAGCTGAATGGCTGGTTCGCGGCAAGCCCAGCATGTTGGGCGGCGCTTCCGGTTCTATCGCAGGACTGGTTGCCATCACGCCCGCCTGTGGTTGGGCAGGTCCGATGGGCTCTATTGCCCTGGGATTGGTTGTCGGTGTCGTGTGCTTTTTGGCCGTTACCAGCCTGAAAAGCAAGCTGGGTTACGATGACTCGCTGGATGCTTTCGGCGTACACGGTATAGGCGGAATTGTCGGCGCTTTGGGTACGGCAGTCGTCGCAAGCCCGGCATTAGGCGGCACCGGCGTTTGGGATTATGTTGCCAATGGCGTTGCCGAATACAGCATGTCCACGCAATTCATCAGCCAACTGTGGGCGGTCGCAATCTGTATCGTCTGGTCAGGCACGGTATCTTTCATCGCCTTCAAGTTCGTCGATATTATGATCGGGCTGCGGGTCAGTGAAGAATCCGAACGTGAAGGTCTGGATATTTCCGAACACGGCGAAACGGCTTATCATATTTAGGAACGCGCATAAAACAACGTCGACATCTTACCCCTCTCCTTCTGGGAGAGGGTTGGGGTGAGGGGATTTAATAGCGTATGTTCATTAGGGATGTGTAATCGTTAATAAAAAAACCGGGTGCTAATTGCGCCCGGTTTTTTTTTGCCTGAAACATTTTCAACCCAATCCTATACGCAAATTTGCTGAGGTTCTGAAAAGCCGTAGGCTTAGAGTATGGCTTGACGAGTGGGAACTTGAATCTGGTGGTATTATTGGCGTTGGTAAATTGAGTGCTTTTTCAAGCTACTCAAATCGGCAGGCCACCACTTGGAATCATGGAGGCATACTCCCAAAAAGAGCTGGAGTGATACAATGGGTTCTATTAACCATCTCATTATGTTGAATATCAGTGGATAAAAAATTTCCCTCCTTGTCATCCGAAGCGTCGCCCGCTCGGCTACGTGAAATTCCCTATAACTATACCTCTTTTTCCGACCGCGAAATTGTTATCCGGTTGCTCGGTGAAGAAAGCTGGAAAATTCTGGAGTCACTCCGGGACGAACGCATAACAGGCCGTTCCGGCAGGATGCTTTTTGAGGTTCTGGGCGATATTTGGGCGGTGCAGCGCAATCCCTACCTTGAAGACGATCTGCTTGATAATCGTAAACGCCGTCGGGCATTACTGGACGCGTTACGCCATCGTATTCAGCAGTTGGAAAAACGCCATTCCGAGTTGGAAAGTGAAAATCCAGATCGAGCCAAGCGGGTTGAGTTTTTGATCAAAGCCGCACATCAGGCGGTTAACGACTTTGAAGCCCATTTTGAAAGCACCAGCGCTATGCGAAGAAAAGTGTTGGCTTTGCTATCCAAACATACCCGCAAGGACAATATCTGTTTCGACGGTTTTGCCCGCGTATCGCATGTGACTGATGCCACCGACTGGCGGGTCGAATATCCGTTTGTGGTATTGTATCCCGCCAATGAGGAGGAAGTGGGGCACTTGGTGCGCGATTGCATCAAGCTGGGGCTTACTATTATTCCTCGCGGCGGTGGTACCGGTTATACCGGTGGCGCGGTGCCTCTGACGCCCTATTCGGCAGTCATTAATACCGAAAAGCTGGTTAATATAGGCCGTGTGGATTATGCGGCCAGTCTGCCGGGCGTCGAACAGACTTATGCGACGATTCATACCGATGCAGGCGTAGTGACGCGACGTGTTATGGATGTTGCTGACAATGCCGGTCTGGTATTCGCCTGCGATCCTACTTCGGCGGATGCGTCTTGTGTGGGCGGCAATGTGGCGATGAACGCCGGTGGCAAAAAAGCCGTGCTTTGGGGGACGGCGCTGGATAACCTGTTGTCCTGGCGGATGGTGACGCCGGACGGCAACTGGCTGGAAGTTGAACGTTTTAATCACAATCTTGGCAAGATTCATGATCAGGCAGAAGTAACCTTTGTGCTGAAACGTTTCGATTCCAAGAAACGGCAATTGCTATCTGAAGAGAAACTGGTCATTCCCGGTACACTTTTCCGCAAGGGTGAGCTGGGTAAGGACGTTACCGACAAATTTCTCGGCGGCTTGCCGGGCATACAAAAAGAAGGCTGCGATGGCATTATCACCTCAGCGCGCTGGATTTTGCACAAGATGCCACCGCATACCCGCACCTTCTGCGTGGAATTCTACGGACAGGTTCGTGAAGCGGTGCCGGCCATTCTGGAGATTCGCGATTATCTGGCGGCCTTGCCCAAGAATGGCGCGGCGCGAGTGATGCTGGCAGGTCTCGAACATCTGGATGAGCGCTATGTCAAAGCCGTGGGCTATGCCAGTAAAGCCAAGCACCACGGTCGTCCGAAGATGGTGCTGATCGGCGACATTGTCGGCGACGACGACAAACAGGTCGCTTTGGCCGCATCAGAAGTCGTGCGCTTGTGTAATGCACGCGATGCGGAAGGTTTTATAGCCGTTAGCCCGGAAACCCGGAAGACTTTCTGGCTGGACAGGGCGCGTACCGCTGCCATAGCTAAGCATACCAATGCCTTCAAAATCAATGAAGACGTTGTGATTCCGTTGCCGCGCATGGGCGATTATTGTGACGGTATCGAGCGCATCAATATCGAATTATCGTTGCGTAATAAATTGCGTTTGTGTGATGCACTCAGCCGCTTTTTGGAAGGCGACTTGCCGTTACGCTCTTATGAAAACAGCGTTGACAAAACCCAGTTGTTTGGCGACCGACGCAACGAAGCGCTAAGTTCGGTTACCCGTGTGCGTGAACACTGGCAGTGGTTGTATGACAATCTGGATTTGCCTTTGCAACAGGCGGAAACCATTTTATACGACCGCAGCATGAGCTTCGGCGAACTCACCAATCACGCGGCACAGCCAGTGCTGTTTCACCGCTTACAGGATCATTCGCTCCGAGTGTCCTGGAAACAGGAATTGTTGCCGCTGTTAATGGAGATTTTCGAAGGCGATAATTTCCGGCCGGTCATTGAGCGAATAGAGGCTGTTCACAAAGAGGTTTTGCGTGGCCGCGTGTTCGTGGCACTGCACATGCATGCCGGCGACGGCAATGTACATACCAATTTGCCAGTCAACTCCGATCACTACGAGATGCTACAAGAAGCTAACCAGGCGGTAGCGCGTATCATGGCTCTGGCGCGATCCCTGGGCGGCGTTATCTCCGGCGAGCATGGCATCGGCATTACCAAATACGAATTTCTAAAGCCTGAGGAACTTGCAAGCTTTCATGCCTACAAACAGCGCATTGATCCCGAAGGCCGTTTCAATCGCGGCAAACTGATGCCGGGCGCCGACCTGCGTGCTGCTTACACCACGTCTTTCAGCCTGATGGGCTATGAATCGCTGATCATGCAACAAAGCGATATAGGCGCTATCTCGGATTCTGTAAAGGATTGTCTGCGTTGCGGGAAATGTAAACCTGTGTGTTCCACCCATGTGCCACCGGCCAACCTCTTGTATTCGCCACGCAATAAAATTCTGTCCACGTCATTGCTGATCGAAGCCTTTCTGTACGAAGAGCAAACCCGGCGAGGCATTTCTATCACCCATTGGAAAGAATTTGAAGACGTGGCTGACCATTGCACGGTGTGCCATAAGTGCTTTAACCCGTGTCCGGTCGATATTGATTTCGGCGAAGTATCGATGAATATGCGCAATCTGCTCCGTAAAATGGGTAAGCAGAGCTTCAATCCGGTCAAAACCGCAGCGATTGCATTTCTTTCTACCGGTCGCCCCAATAGCATTAAGATAATGCGCAAGCTGCTTATCGAGTGGTCTTATAAAGCGCAGCGGTTGGGCAATTTTTTCCTCAGACCTTGGGGTAAAGCACAACTTGCACAGCCGCCGTCATCGACTGGCAAGCCTGAGTTGCGTGAGTATGTGATTCATTTCACGAATCGAAAAATGCCTGGCAAATTGCCATCCAAGACCTCAAGAGCATTGCTAGGGATTGAGAGTGATCAGATCGTGCCTATTATTCGTGATCGTAATAAAACCCGTGCCGATTCCGAAGCGGTGTTTTATTTTCCGGGTTGCGGTTCCGAACGTTTGTTTTCACAAGTTGGTTTAGCCACCCAGGCCATGCTGTATGAAATAGGCGTGCAGACGGTTCTACCGCCGGGCTATTTATGCTGCGGCTATCCGCAGCGCGCAGCCGGCCAATACGACAAGGCTCAAAAAATCACCACGGATAATCGCATATTGTTTCATCGGGTTGCCAATACCCTAAATTATCTGGATATCAAAACCGTAGTCGTCAGTTGCGGTACCTGTCTGGATCAGTTACTGGATTACGAATTCGAAAAAATATTCCCCGGTTGCCGTATGATCGATATTCACGAATATCTGCTGGAGAAAGGCGTAAAACTGGATGGCATTAATGGCAGCCGTTATCTGTACCACGATCCCTGCCATAGCCCGATGAAACAACAGGACGCGATGAAGACTGTCAATGGACTGATAGGCGCGACGGTTAATAAATCCGAGCGTTGCTGTGGTGAATCGGGGACATTAGCGGTTACACGTCCGGATATTTCAACACAGGTACGTTTCCGTAAAGCGGCCGAGTTGCTGGAGGACACCGCTAAACTACGCGCTGACGGTTTCAACGGGCCGGTTAAAATGCTCACGTCCTGCCCATCGTGCGTGCAGGGCTTGCAACGCTATCAGGACGGCGGAGAGCAATTGGAAGTGGATTATATTGTCGTGGAAATTGCCCGGCATGTACTGGGCAAGGACTGGATGAAAACCTATATCGAGCAGGCGGCAAGCGGCGGTATCGAGCGGGTTTTGGTGTGAGAGGCGCATGCAAATAATCTTTGCAAGCATAGGCAACAATCCCGGCTACAAAGTATGTACAAGTCTTCTGGAGGGCGATGATGGCCAAGTACGGTAACGAAAAAAATATCAGGACAGTATTATCGCTGCCTTCAAACATTCCGAAGAGCCGGAGATTTTGATTGTCGTGGACAAGTTACTGACCGGCTTCGATACGCCCAGAAATACCGTGCTGTACCTCGACAAACGCCTCAAGGAACACAAGACATCGCTCGTGTGAACCGGCTTTTTGAAGGCAAGGATTACGGCTTTATTATCGATTACCGGGGCATCATCGGCGAACTGAACGACGCTATCGACACATACTCGGCGTTGGAAAATGAAGGCTTCGATCGGGAAGACGTGGAAGGTACATTGACCGATGTCAGCGAAGAAATCAGCCTGTTGCCGCAGCGCCATACCAATGTCTGGGAGGTATTCAATGAAGTCGGTAATCAAAAAGACCTGGAAGCGATGCAGCGGTATCTGGAACCGGACGACCGGCGACAACGCTACTATGAAACATTAACCTTATTCACCAAAACGCTACAACTGGCCTTAGCAATGCGCAGTTTCAGGATAGAACTCCTGTTTTTAGTGGCTGTTGTTGTAATCATTTTAGCCTCTTTACGTTTGAGTTTTGATGAGTTCGTAAGGTAGTGATGTCAAAGTGATAGCAAATTAGACATTTGTTGTATTACCTGCAAGCTTTATGCACATTCTTTACGGTCATCCCGGCAAAAAAAAAGCGCTGCCTAATAACAGGCAGCGCTTTTTTTGGGTGTTGCGGTGTAACTTATATCAAATAAACAAAGATAAACAAACCTAACCAGACCACGTCGACAAAATGCCAATACCATGCAGCGGCTTCAAAAGCGAAGTGGTTTTCCGGTTTAAAGTGACCCTTGGCGCTACGGAATAATACAACGCTTAGAATGATAGCACCGACGCAGACGTGGAAGCCGTGGAAACCCGTTAACATGAAGAAAGTAGAGCCATAAATGCCCGATCCTAACGTCAAGCCCATTTCAGTGTAAGCTTCATGGTATTCGAATGCTTGAAACGCGACGAACAGAAAGCCTAGTGTAACGGTTGCGATCAAACCTTTAATCAATTGCTCACGGTTCTTTGCCAACAGGCCATGATGAGCCCAGGTACAGGTTACGCCGCTGGTTAACAGTATCAAGGTATTTAAAAACGGAAGACCCCAAGCGCCCATAGGCTCAAAATGGCCGCCGACATTGCCGGGGCCGTTAGTTGGCCAAGCGGCTTGGTAGGTGGAATGTAATATTTCTTTGGTCGCGCCTTCGCCTAACCAAGGCACAGACAAATTACGCGTGTACCACAGTGTGGCAAAAAAGACCGCAAAAAAAACGATTTCCGAAAAAATGAACCACATCATGCCCATGCGGTAGGAAATACCTACGCCGTGGCTATACATGCCGGATTCACTTTCCTTAGCTTGCAGTGTAAACCAGCCCACCAGCATGGTAATGAAAATAAGTAAGCCCACCACCATCAGGGTAGGGCCGATAGACGAACCATTTAAATAATTTGCAAATCCAGCCAGCATAGTCACTAAACCGGCCGTACCAATGACTGGCCAGGTCGCTTTATGCGGAATGTAATAAGCGGCATTTGTAGACATAACCTTCCCCTT
>Ga0182021_10005150_pt1 | contig 15448 bp, 13 predicted proteins | sample 612E3MmetaG_FD_120493 | JGI IMG/M metagenome (GOLD analysis project Ga0182021, IMG submission 120493) | Permafrost microbial communities from Stordalen Mire, Sweden - 612E3M metaG (Illumina Assembly) | ecosystem: Environmental > Terrestrial > Soil > Wetlands > Permafrost | place: Sweden... | reverse complement strand
TGATTTCAATTCAATCACTTATGTAAACTGGTCTCCCGATAAAAATAAACTTGCATTTGTCGGCTCGACACCAAAAGAATCGAATATTTATATTTACAATTTAAGTACAAACGGAATTGAAACTGTGACGAATGATATATTTTCGGATTACAATCCAACATGGTCTCCCGACGGTAAGGAAATTTATTTTTCATCAGACAGGGGTAAATATACAAGTGCCGATTCCATACCCGAAAACTTTAAAATGGCAACATATAATCCTAAAAGCAGGGATTTATACAAAATTGATTTAAGCACAAAATTAATTACAAGAATCACAAATAATCCCGATTCAAAAAACGGATATGCGCAGCTAAGCAGTGACGGGAAAAAATTACTTTACGTCTCTGATGAAAGCGGTATCACGAATATATATTTAAGGGAAGAAGATTCGACAGGCAACCCTGTAGCAAGACCTATAACAAATTCAATAAGTCCTATAGACCAGATTTCACTTTCGAAGGACGGGAAGAAACTTTTATTTAATGCACTGAACAAAGGCGGTTATGATATATATTCAATCGATAATCCATTCGAAAGAAAATTAAATATGGCGAAACTGGAACCTACGAAATTCGTGACTGAAAATATCACGCCGCATGAAATAACAAAAGATACAGTCAGCACGGTTAAAAGAGATACACTGAAAATGGATTCCGCGGTCGTCAGCAGGATAAATGAATTTACAAAATCAGACACGGTAAAAATAATCAATCCGGATAAGAAAGATACGCTCAGCTTTTACGGCAATGACATTAAGATAAAATTCAATACTTATTCAAGTGATACGTCAAGCAGGTATAACAGCGATTCGATTTATACCAGCAATATAAATTTTAATGTTAACGATTACCAGAAACCGGACGGCTCATTTACCATAAAAAATTACAAAGTTAAGTTCACACCCGACCTTGTATACGGGAATGTCGATTATTCGAGTTTCTACGGTGTTCAGGGTGTTGCGCAGATTTCTTTAAGCGATATGCTCGGAAATCACCGAGTATATATACTTACTTCAATGGTAATAGATTTAAAAAACAGCGATTACGCTCTTGCATATTATTATCTTCCGAAGCGAATTGATTACGGATTCATGCTTTTTCACACGGCAAGATTTTTGCTTTATGATAACGGGACAGGTTTTGGCAACCAGCTTTACAGATTTACAAACTGGGGCGGAAACATAAGCGCTTCATATCCGTTTACAAAATTCAAAAGGGTAGATGCATCTCTTGCACTGATGAACATTTCGCGTGAAAATCTGGATGACCAGACGGAGCCGGTTGACAATGGTTCATTCATTGTTCCGTCTTTAAGTCTTGTTCATGATAATTCCCTGTACGGAATGTTTGGTCCGATAAAAGGTTCAAGGTATAATGTTACATTAATGAATTCTCCGAAACTCGGAAGCAGCGGAATTGAATTTTCGACATTAATGGGAGATTTCAGAACTTACGGAAAAATTGCAGAAGGATTCAGTGTAGCATTAAGATTTGCAGGGGGTGCCAGTTTTGGTGCTAACCCAATGAGGTTTTATCTCGGAGGAACGGAAAACTGGATCAACTGGCAGTATGAAAATAATAATATTACTATCGGAAGAAGTATAAAGGAATATGCATTCTCAGTTCCGGGTCTTCCTTTAAGAGGGTTTAATTACGACAGAATTTCAGGCTCAAAATATGCTCTTACAAATCTCGAATTCAGATTCCCGCTTTTCAGATATCTGATATTTGGTGCATTACCAATCGGTTTCCAGGATATTCAGGGTAATATATTTTTTGATGCAGGTACTGCATGGACGGACAATAATGCTCTGAGACTTATAGAAAAAGACAGTTCGGGTGTTACGAGAGCCCGTGATTTATTGATGGGTACGGGTATGGGAACCCGAATTGCTTTATTCGGAATGCCGTTTAAATTCGATGTTGCATGGAATTATGATTTAAATAAATTTTCTGCGCCGAAATATTATTTTTCGCTGGCTCTGGATTTCTAAATATACTTGCATTTTTGCACTTGCATAAACAAAAATATCAAATTAAATTTGAGTTGAGGAATACTTTGTTATGAAATTATCATATATATATACATATATTCTCTACAATTTTATAAATCAAAATTAACTATTATGAAATCAATACTATTCAAATTCGTTTATACAGTCATTTTCATATTTACATTTAATTTTGCCAATGCACAATGGCAGCCTACAGGGGGTCCGCTCGGCGGATATATATTCAATGTTATTGCATCGGGAACCAATATATATGCGTGCGGAGACGGGGTATTTTATTCATCAAACGGCGGTGCAAGCTGGAATTCAATCGGCACGGGCTTACCAAATATAGATGTTTATGATTTTGGCGTATCCGGTTCAACATTAATTGCAGGACTATATGGAGGAGGTATCTATGTTTCGAACAATAACGGAGTAAGCTGGACTGTTTCAAATACAGGTTTGACTAATTTGAATGTTTACGAAGTTGAAGTTTCCGGTTCAAATGTTTTCGTGGCCACAAACGGAGGTGGTGTCTTTTTATCGACAAACAACGGGGCAAGCTGGACCGCAGTCAATACAGGTCTTACAAATCTCAACATATTGGAAATCAAATCCTCCGGAGCAAATCTATATGCAGGTACAAACGGCGGGGGTGTATATTTATCGACAAACAACGGAACAAGCTGGAATCCCATTAACAATGGACTTACAAACCAGGTAGTTTATTCTTTTGCGGTTTCCGGAACTAATCTTATGGCAGGTACTGCCGGAGGTGCTTTTTTGACTACAAATAACGGAACAAGCTGGACTTCAGTAAATACAGGATTGACCAATCCTGTGATTAATGCTCTGACCGTAACAGGCACTACTTTTTTAGCAGGTACATGGGGCAGTGGTGTTTTCAGTTCGACAAATAACGGAGCAAGCTGGACTGCATCAAATACAGGGATTACAAATCAGTTTATAAGCGCTTTCCAGGTTTACTCTTCAAGTGTCCTTGCAGGTACCGCAGGTTCGGGTATTTTTCTTTCGGTAAATAACGGTTCGACCTGGAATCCGTCCAATACAGGACTTATGGGATATCTAGTTTATGCAATAGCCGCTTCGGGTTCCAACATATTCGCCGGTACTTTTAAAGGAGGTGTATTCCTCACAACCAATGACGGAGTTAACTGGAATCCTGCTTCTACAGGGATTACAAATCCGACCGTCTTATCACTTGCAGTTTCAGGTACAAACATCTTTGCAGGAACACTAGGAGGTGCATTCATCTCGGGAAATAATGGTTCAAGCTGGTCAGCTATAAACACAGGTTTAACAAGCCTTAATGTTTATACTTTTGCTATTTCAGGAACGAATGTTTTCGCCGGTACATATGGCGGAGGAGTCTTTTTGACAACGAATAATGGCGGCACATGGAATGCAGTAAACAACGGGCTTACAAATCTGAACGTACTTTCTATGCTGGCATCAGGTGCAAACACTTTTGTCGGTACAGGCGGCGGAGTATTTGTTACTGTAAACAACGGTGCTAACTGGACAGCCGTTAACACAGGTCTCACAAACCCAACCGTATATTCATTAACAATGAAGGGTACAACTCTCTTTGCCGGAACGGCTGTAGGAGTGTTCATGTCTACTAACAGCGGTTCGAACTGGACTGCAGTAAACGGAGGTTTATCTCTTACTAATGTTTATTCCTTAACTAATGACGGAACAAATCTGATAGCCGGAACTTATGGAAACGGGATTTATATTTCCACTAATAACGGTACAAACTGGTTTCAGAAAAATCAGGGAATCTATAATACATATATAAGGACATTATTAATAGCTGATAATTTTGTATTTGCAGGTACAAATGGATTATCTGTCTGGAGACGTTTGATGACAGATTTGGTTGATGTTAAAAATATCAGCAGTGTAGTTCCGGATAATTACAGTTTATCACAAAACTATCCTAATCCGTTCAATCCGAGCACAAAAATCGAATTTGCTGTTAAAATAGCAGGGGTAGTGACCTTAAAGGTATATGATGCGCTCGGCAACGAAGTAGTGACATTGATAAATAAAAACCTGAATGCAGGTTCATATAGTGTTGAATTTTCTGGTTCGGGCATTTCAAGCGGAATTTATTTCTATACAATTCATACTGGCAACTTCATCGAAACCAAAAAAATGGTATTGCTGAAATAATTAATTTTATTTTTAATAACGCATTATTGGAAATTCCTGATAATGCGTTTTTTTATTTCAACAATTTCTAAACACGCAATTTTATTTTAATTATCAATTTAAAATCAGTTTTAAATTGATAATATATACATTAATTCATTTTTAAAATTTAATTTTTAAAAATATGGATACTTATGTAAAAATAATATTCATAATTGCCATTCTTTTCATTTCCTATATTCTTTACAGCATATTTATTTTTACTGATGTATCTGCTTATTTTGAAGCATGTGGTGCGGGCACAATACTGATAGATAATAATGACCGGTTTAACAAACCAATTTCTCATCAATCCGTAAGTCCATGCGCAGATGATACCACCAGAATATTTGGAATGTTAAATTTAACAAGATTTCAGAAAAATGCTGTTGTTTCATTTATTAAAATGATAAACGATACACTTTCAAACGCAGTGTATTATTCACAGGGTACCGCACCGAGTGTTACAAAACTTTCAGATGCCTGATATATGTTACTATATACAAGTTTTGACACAAAAGCAAATTCCTTACCCCCGACAGACTGGACAGGGAATATAATTTTAACCGAAATGTGCATGCCGGGTAAGCCATTGACCTTTATACCTTATAACGGGATTCGTTCAAACAATATTGATTCCGCTTATGTAAAAACCTCTTTAAAATATTCAGATATAAAACAAAAAACAAATGTAAGTTTATTAATGCTGACCAGAACACCGGTTGGTAATAACCTGGAATATGACGGAGGTTTTTTTTATAACGCTGAAGAAGAAAGAAAATTTATGCAAATTGGCGGAACAGCAGGATCAATAAGCTATTGCGGTAATTTCGGCGAGCACACAGGCAGAGTAATATCTCCTGATGTACCAAAAATGTTAATCAATACAAGATACGGATTGGCAGAGGGAACTGATTCCATTTGGGCTTTTTACGGAGGAAACGGAAAAGACTTAATGAGTTATTATTTCGAGCAGCACGAAGTTGACACCACAAGCATATTTGTCAATGAGCCTACATTCAGCATTTGTGCAATTAATTATTCACTGGAAGAAAGGCCTAAATTTTTCAGCACAAGGGGTATAGGATTTATTGGTGTTACAAAATTTGCATTAAATAGTAATGGTGCAAGAGCATTAAGCCGCTGTGTTAACTGACTTGATAATGTTTTTGGAGTTCATGACTGGGAATCGGATACACTTTTTACAAGGATGACAACACTACCGGATAGTGATAAGGCGGGAATAAATGAAGCAATAATTGAATTAAAAGACAGTTTAAATATAAGAAGATTATCGGATAAATTTAAAAGATTCAGTATATATTTAATGAACGATACCATAAATGCATTAAAGGACGGACAACTAACAGACACGATGCTATAACGACCGGAGCTTCTTTTACATCCTATTACGGATTCAATTGTGCAAATTCAAGAGCAATTAATACAAGTATTAATCCTTATACATCTTATCCGAACAACGGGGGAAATCTATACCAAAATTATTAGATGGGTGTGGGTACTTATACTAATTCGACTATAGCCGGATATGATTTAGCAGTTGTAGGAACTGCAATTGATTATTTATATATTTCAGCAAAATATACCGACAATAATTGTTATATAAGAACCTGGTCTAAATATGCGTCTGTTGCTAATATAAATTCAAGCGGTTTATATATTCTCAGCATTCTCTCACCATCCAATGTTATCTGCAATAGAAATGGGATTAATCTGATAAATGATTTTCAGAACCATAATATTTTATATCCTCCGAATTATAATATCTATGTTGGTGTATTGAATAATGCAGGAACTCTCGGGAACTTCACAAACAGAACATATTACTGCGATTTTGAAGGAGATAAACTGACCTCTGATGAATGCAGAATGGTTTATAATATTGTAAAAAAGTTTTGTGCAAGAAAAGGCCAGTCGCTTTCTATAATTCAAAACAATAAAGCAATTCCCGAAAAATATTTTCTAAGTCAGAACTTTCCAAACCCGTTTAACCCGATTACAAATATAAAATTCCAGATTAAGGAATCTAATTTTGTGACTTTGAAAGTTTATAATGCATTGGGTGAAGAAATAGCAACTTTGGTAAATAAGAACTTGAATGCAGGCACTTACAGTACCGAATTTTCAGGTTTGGACTTATCAAGCGGAATTTACTTCTATACGATTCGAACCGGTAATTTTACAGCAACCAAAAGAATGGTATTGCTGAAATAATTATTTTTTCAATAAAACATGACCGGCCCATTTTTAAAATTATCAATTCAGTGTCATTTTAAATTGATAATTCAACTCAAATTATCTAATTTATAATACCTACGTTAGCACATTTATAAATATTAAATTTTAGGAAAATGAATACTCTTACAAAGTTTATGTTCGTAATTTCTATTCTTTTCTTTTCCAGTATATCAAGCAGTCAGGTTATATTTACAGATGTTGCACCTTCGCTCGGGGTTAATGATGCGGGGGCTGCACAGGGAGTGGTTTTTCTGGATTTAAATAATGACGGCTGGCTGGATATTTTTCTTGTTAATAATAATACTCCTTCAAGGCTCTGGATTAATAACGCGGGAAGCGGTTTTACCGAATCATCTACGACCTGGGGAATAAATATTAATTGTCCCGGAAGAGGCTGCTCTGCTGCCGATTACAATAACGACGGCTTTATAGATATAATGATAGGCAACTGGCAAACACCAATTATGCTTTTAAAAAACACGGGAACATATCTTATGGAAGTAGCACCAGGAGCAGGAGTGAATTTTACTTCTTACGGAGGTTCAATCAACTGGATTGATTATGATAGAGACGGCAAGATAGATGTTTTCTTTGCGAACGACGGAATGCCTCCGCGTTACAGTTTCCTTTTTAAGAATAATAATCTCACCAGTTTTACAAATGTGGCATATTCCAGCGGAATAACAGACAGCGCCTCGATATTATGTCTTGCAGCTGCAGATTTTAATAACGACGGATACCCGGATGTATTTGCAGGTTCGCAGTCTCATCCAGGCTCCCCTTTTACAGCAATGCTTTATAAAAATAACGGCAACGGAACATTTACAAATGTAGCTGAAGCTTCACAGTTACAGACTAATTATTACACCTGGGGTGCTGAATGGGGTGATTATAATAATGACGGTTTTATGGATTTATATCTTGCAAGCACAAACGGATTTAACCAGCTCTACAAAAATAACGGGAACGGAACATTTACCGATGTCGCAGTCACAGCAGGTGTGAACGACCAGGAGCAGTCATATTCCTGCGGGTGGGCTGATATAGATAATGACGGCGACCTCGACTTATATGTAGCGAAGGGTCAGGGATATCCCGACAAAATGTACAGGAACGATAATGGAGTGTTTACGGACATTTCGGCTTCGATAGGTATGGGTGACGTAAGACATTCAAGCTGTATTTCCTGGGGAGATTTCGATAACGACGGATTCCTTGATTTATATCTTAACAATAACGGAAGTGAAAACAGACTTTATAGAAATTCAGGTAATTCAAATAAGTGGATTGAAATGAGATTAATAGGTACGAATTCAAACAGGTCTGCAATAGGTGCAAGAGTCAGAATTAAGACAGGAAGCTTAAGCCAGATTCGCGAGGTCGAAGGTGGTTCGGGAGGAAAAGGCCAGAATTCCCTTGTTGTTCATTTTGGAATCGGCACAGCAACTATAATAGACAGTTTATTTGTAAGATGGCCGAGCGGGCTTCAGCAGACATTCGTGAATGTAACCCCTGATATAATTTATAATCTTACAGAAGGTCAGCCTCTTGGAGTGAATAATTACAGCAATAATATTCCCGAGAAATTTTCATTAAGCCAGAATTATCCGAATCCTTTTAACCCGATAACGAATATTAAATATCAGGTTGCCAAAACCGGATTGGTAACCTTAAAAGTATTCGATATACTTGGTAATGAAGTAAAGACATTGGTAAATGAAAAGAAACCCGCAGGAAATTATGAAATAATGTTCGATGCAGCAAGTTATCCGAGCGGTGTATATTTTTACAAACTGACTTCTGATAATTATTCAGAAACAAAAAAAATGGTTTTGATAAAATAATTTTTAGGAATTAGAAGTTTTTTGAATTTGAAATGTGAAATATAAATTAAAATATATTAATTATGAAAAAAATTTTTCTTCTCATCGCAATTTCTTTGTTTATGGTTAAATTTTCGAACGCGCAAAAGCTTCCGACCTTCGATGCAGACCTTGGAAAGAAAACCGTATTCGGACAGGAAATCAGACTTCCTTATACGGATGTTGTAAGTTATTACGGTTACATTAAATCCGGCTCTACACCTGATGAAGAGCGCGGCGGAAAGAAATATTACTATCTTTATCTTTGGGTTCCTTCTGCTGTACCTGAAATTGGAATAAGAATGGTATCCCCAGTTACAGATATGAAGCCTGAAAAACCGGATTATGTAATGGATGAATATAAAGAAAATTCGAATGACAAAACGAGTTATTTCGATACCTGGATTTCACTTGAAAGGTCGAGTGTAATATTAAATGACTCAGGTTTTGTGGAAAACGTGAAAAACGGGAGCTGGACATCTTACGGACAAAATGACGATTCGGGCGAACTTCCAAAACAGCCATCGGGAAATAAATACAATTCTCTTATGAGAATTACAAGTGATGCAAGCAATCCGACAAAAGCACTCGTTAAAGGTTTATATAGAATCGGATTCACTACGTATAAAACAGGTGAAGTGCAGGGTAGCTTTATTGCACAAATAGGTGCAGTAGTAAAAATCCCGGGTACCATCATTGCCAGAAACCTTGACGGGCTGAAAGCGATATTGGATTCGAAATAATTGTCTGAATTAAGATTATAGGATTAAAGGATTATAGGATTAAAAAAACCGTTCCCCTTTTTTGGAGAACGGTTTAATATTTTATACTCTTAAATCAGTTGTACCATTATCAAGCTGGAGCTTGGTAACGTTCTGAAAGTATCAAGAGTCATCTCCGGTAAGAGCATGCAGGGATGACAATTGTTATCCTGACAGTTCGGAATGCACAGAACGCATTTTATTTTATTTCCCAGGTGGAATTGCCCATCAGGAGTTCATCAATTTTTCCTTCACCTGATTTTTTTCTTGAATCCGCAATCTGGTTTTCCATTTCGACTTCGTACCTGTTACGCTGCCTATCGAGAAAGACTCCAAGCGGCATTGGAAGCAACGGGTTATCGCTGAAACTGCTGAGAATAAATGCAAGGTCTTTTGAAGTTTCATCGTGCACGAGGCAATCGTTTATGCTGTATTTGCCGTCATTCAGATTTATAATAACAGGTTTCCATCCGTCGAGTTTTATTCCTTTATCTTTTTGCTTACCGAATACAAGCGGTTTTCCGGTTTCAAGATAAATAAGGTTATCTTCTTTGGTTTCTTTATCGGTATATTTTGCATAAGCACCGTCGTTAAATATTACGCAATTCTGCAATATTTCAAGGAATGACGTTCCGTAATGTTTATAGCATCTCAAAATCATTTCCTGAAGATGTTTCGGGTCCCTATCTATTGTGCGGGCAATGAAAGTTCCTTCCATTCCAAGTGCAAGTGAAACAGGGTTAACGGGATATTCGATTGAGCCGTATGGTGATGACTTCGTAACTTTTCCGTGCTCGGAAGTCGGGGATACCTGACCTTTTGTCAAACCATAAATCCTGTTATTGAAAAGCAGGATATTCACGTCTATATTTCTTCTGAGCAAGTGAATGAAGTGATTTCCGCCTATGCTGAGCGCATCGCCGTCGCCTGTTGCAATCCAGACGGATAAATCGGGATTGGCGATTTTCACTCCCGAAGCAATTGCCGCGGCTCTTCCGTGAATAGTATGGAATCCGTACGTATCCATATAATACGGGAAGCGGCTCGAGCATCCAATTCCCGAAATGACAACAAATTTTTCTTTCTTCTCGCCGATAATCTGCGGGAAGGACCTTTGCACCTGAGCAAGCACGGAATAATCTCCGCAGCCCGGGCACCAGCGTACATCCCTGTCGGCAGTGAAATCTTTTGCCGTGTATATTGGTAATATGTTTTCGGTTTTTGTATTATCTTTATTTGATTCAGCCATTTTTTTAAGATTTAAATTTAAACTTTTAAAATTTCTTCAATCTTGTTTTCAATTTCGCGGGCTTTAAGCGGTAATCCTTTTACCTGCGTATATGAAATCGGGTCAATTAAAAATTCAGCGCGGATAAGCTTATTGAGCTGTCCGTTATTAACTTCAGGAATCAATATTTTCGGGAATTGCTTTAATACTTTATGAGTATTTTTCGGCATTGGGAACATATATCTCATCACGGCATAAGCAACTTTTCTTCCCTTGGCAAGCTGATTTTCCACAGCAGTAGCAACTGCGCCGCCTGTGCTTCCCCATCCGACCACAAGTAATTCCGCGGTTTTATCGCCAATTACTTCGAGTTCGGGGATATCGTTTTCAATTCTTTTTATTTTCTTTGCCCTTAAATTTGTCATCAACTGGTGATTTTCAGGGTCATAGCTGACATTACCCGTAACGTTTTGTTTTTCAAGACCTCCGATTCTGTTTTCGAGTCCTTTGGTTCCGGGTTTCACCCACGGGCGAGCAAGAAATTCATTTCTTGTATACGGGAAAAATCCGTCGCTGTTTGTTCTGAACACAGCTTTCATTTCCGGTAAATCGGAGAACTTCGTGACTTTCCACGGTTCAGCGCCCTGTGCGATATAACCATCCGAAAGTAAAATTACTGGAGTCATATATTTTACAGCAAGCCTTACTGCTTCGACAGTCATTGTAAAACAATCAGAGGGAGAGCTTGCAGCAAGAACCGGAACGGGGCATTCGCCGTTTCTTCCGTACATTGCCTGGAATAAATCAGATTGTTCTGTTTTAGTCGGCAAACCTGTAGAAGGTCCGCCTCTTTGCACGTTAATTATGACAAGAGGAAGTTCTGCCATAACGGCAAGTCCGATTGCTTCTGATTTCAAAGCCATACCGGGACCGCTTGTGGATGTAGCGCCGAGCGAACCTGAAAAAGAAGCGCCTATTGCAGTACAGATTCCCGCGATTTCGTCTTCAGCCTGAAACATTTTAACGCCCCATCTTTTATACTTGGAAAGATTCTGCATAATTTCGGAAGCAGGAGTTATGGGATAGCTTCCGAGGAATAACTGCAGGCCTGCTTTTGCTGCACCTGCAACAAGTCCGAGAGCCACAGCTTCATTTCCGTTTATGTTTCTGTAAACACCTGTAGGTAAATCCGCAGGTTTCACTTCAAATTTTATAGTAAATATTTCCGTTGTTTCACCGTAATAATATCCGGCTTTCAATACTCTTGAATTTGCTTCAATCATCTCGGGTTGTTTTGCAAATTTTTCTTCAAGCCAGTTTAAAGTAAAATCGAATTTTTTATTATAGAGCCAGTACACAACTCCGAGTGCAAAAAAGTTTTTGCATCTTTGAGCCGCTTTTGGCGGAAGGTTCATAGTTTTTAATGCTTCAAGCGTGGATTTGGTTATCGGGATTTCGTAAACGCTGTATCCTTCGAGTGAACCGTCTTCAAGCGGATTCTCCGCAAACTCGGCAAGGTCAAGATTTTTTTTATCAAATGAATCCGAATTTGCTATTATTATACCATGTTTTTTTAAATCTTTTAAATTAACTTTTAATGCGGCGGGGTTCATAGCAACAAGCACATCGACCTGGTCGCCGGGTGTATGAATATCATGACTCGAGAAGTGAATCGTATAACCGCTCACTCCGTATAATGAACCTACGGGAGCGCGTATATCCGCCGGATAATCGGGAATCGTTCCCATATCCATTCCCTCAGCCGCAATAGCATCGGAGAACTGGGTTCCTGTAAGCTGCATACCGTCGCCGGAATCGCCTGCAAACCTAATGGTCACATCGGATACTGATTTAATCTCTGCTTTGGAATTTCCATTCACAGGTATTTCGTTAGTTTCAAGTGTTGATTTTTCGTCCATGATTTTTATTTATATAAAAAAATATTTTCTTAAAAATACTTATATTAGAATGCTATTTCAAGTACATATAAAAAGCGAAAATAAAAAAATCCATCCCGATAACATCGGGATGGATTGGTTCAAACTCATTAGCTCAAATTAATTGCTGTCTGCGGCCGGAGTAACTTCTGTATTATTTTCCACCGGAACTTCTGTTTCAGGTTCTTTTTCTTTTTCAACAATTACTTTTACTTTTGCGGTTACATTTGCATGCAGTTTAATATCCACAAAATGTTCGCCGAGTGTTTTAATATGCTCAGGCAGTAAAATCTTTTTTCTTTCGATATTTTCATATCCTTTTTCTTTCAGCATATTGTAAATCGTCTGGGCAGTAACTGAACCGTAAATCTTTTCATCTTCAGCGGTTTTTACATATACGGTAAGCACAGTATTAGTCAAATCGGTAGAAAGCTTATTGGCTACATCGATCTCCTTCTGGACTTTTCTGCTTTTTTGTTTTTTAACTTCTTCGAATGTTTTTAAATTCGCAGGTGTAACTGTAACAGCTATTCCTCTTGGAATAAGATAATTGCGCGCATATCCGTCTTTAACTTCTTTTATTTCTCCGATAGCGCCTAATATATCGTGTTCTTGTTTTAATATAATTTTCATTTTTCCTAACGATTTTTTAAATATAATACAAAGGGTGGTTAAAAACCCACCCTGTTTTAAATTCGGTTTTTAAAAATTTAGATCTATTTTTCGTGTAATAAATCGGTATCCTCGGGTGACAACAATGAATCGAAACTATCATCAGTAAATGTCGATGGTTCATCCTGTGCAACATGTTCACCGTTTCCGCCCATTCTCTTATTAAGGAATTGGATTCTTCTTGCTTTGATTTCTACGATTGTTCTGTTATTTCCGTCTTCAGTTTTAAAAGTTCTGCTTTGCAATTCACCGTCAACCAGAACCGCATTACCTTTTCTTAATTTATCCCTGCAGCTTTCAGCCAAACGATTCCACGCAACGACTCCCACGTAGCACACATCTTCTTTCCAGTCTTCATTTTTATCTCTGAATCTTCTGTTGCTGGCGATTGAAAAATTAACCACCGGAGTACCGTTTGTCGTCTGTCTAAAAATCGGATCTTTAGTCAAATTCCCGGCTATAACTACAGAATTTAATTCGGGCATCTTGAATTCAGCCATGATTTTCCTCCAAATAAAATATTATTTGTTTTTAATTAATTAATTGATAAATCTTGTATTATAAAAAACACTATTTATTTTGCTTCGGGTTTTGCTTCAGCTTTCGCTTCAGCAGTAACTTCCGAATTTTCAACCGGTTTATTTTCCTTTTCAATTGCTGCTTCCGCCATCATTGTTCTCTTCTTCAGGTAATCATCTTTTTCTTTCAAGGTCTTCTTATCCATTTCAATGGTAAGATATCTTATTATGTTTTCATCAAGTTTATAAGTTCTTTCAAGCTTTGCAATTACATCCGGCTTAGCTATTAATTCAAAACAAATATAAAAGCCATTTTGTTTCTTTTTTATCTGGTAAGCCATTCTTCTCCTACCGATTTTGTCGATGTTTTTTATTTCGACTTCGTTTTTCTTGAAGAATGCATCGTATTTCTTTATAATTTCTTCAATTACATTATCTTCGTAATTTCCATCAACTATGATGTAACTTTCGTAGTGTTTCTTTATCAATTCTGCTTAAATTAAAATTTAGTGTTTAAAAGAGTAAAAATATTATTATTTCGTTAAAAAATCAAGTTAATTTATTTGTGCATTTTCATAATCTTAATAGTTTGATATTTTAAGCTAATAATTATTAAATGATGAAAATATCAAAAAATACGGATATAATGCGCGTACTCGAGGAAATTAAGCAAATCTCGGGTTTGCTCTGGAGTAAAGGCTGGGCAGAGTCGAATGCAGGAAATTTTTCAATTAATATTACCGGTTTATGTAAAAAAATTAAATTTCAGATTCCGGAATCGGGTTATGTGAGGTTAAATAAGACATATAAGCATCTTAGAAACCAGTATATTTTAATTACTTGTTCAGGCTGCAGAATGAGGGGTATTGCCGTGAATCCGGTTCAAGGACTATGCCTTCTATATTTCAACAAATCAGGGAATGCATATACTATTATATCGCTCGATAATATTTCAGACAAAAACCCTACATCGGAATTATTCACTCATCTTGAATTACAGAATCTACTTGCGGGAAAAAACACCGGTGAAAAAGTCGTATTGCATACACATCCAGCCGAGGTTATTGCTCTTACAAATTTGAAAAATTTCAAATCCGAAAAAAGTATTAATAAACTGATATCCGCGATTCAACCCGAAGTCCCGGTTTTATTTCCGGAGGGAATAGGATTTATATCTTATCAGCTAACAGGTTCAAAAAAACTTGCGCTTAAGACCAGGAAAAAATTTAATAAGCATAAAATTGTCATCTGGGAAAAACACGGATGTGTTTCAACAGGTAAAGACCTGAATGAGGCATTCGACTATACAGATGTACTTATAAAAACCATTAAAATATTTTTTCTTTGTTTATCTTCGGGTAACAAAACCGAAGGTTTAAACGTATATCAGGTAAAAGAATTAAAAAAATTAAATAAAAAATAACCACCATTTCTCATGATAAAAAATTTACTTTTTTCATTTCTGATTCTTTTAAGTTTTAATAATTATATCACCGCGCAGCAAAGTGATTCCGCTATTATAGGAAATTTTTACAGGGAAGCTCTCACAAGCGATGAAGGGTACAATAATCTCCGCTACCTCTGCAAAAATATAGGACACAGGGTGGCGGGTTCCATACAATCGGAATATGCCGTTGAATGGGTTTACAAGACTTTATCGGAAATGAAACTTGATACTGTATATACTCAGGAATGCATGGTGAGGAACTGGGAAAGAGGAGAAAGGGAATATTGTTATTTTAATTCGGAAATGTTCGGCAGGAAAGAACTGAACTGCTGTGCGCTCGGGACATCAATTGGTACCGGAAAAGACGGCATCAAGGCCAATATAGTAGAAGTTAAATCTTTCGAAGAGCTGCAGAAACTCGGCAGAAAAAATGTAGAAGGAAAGATTGTATTTTTTAACAATCCCGCAAAGCAGGAATTCTTCAATACATTCGAAGCATACGGCGATGCAGT
>Ga0182021_10005149_pt1 | contig 15449 bp, 16 predicted proteins | sample 612E3MmetaG_FD_120493 | JGI IMG/M metagenome (GOLD analysis project Ga0182021, IMG submission 120493) | Permafrost microbial communities from Stordalen Mire, Sweden - 612E3M metaG (Illumina Assembly) | ecosystem: Environmental > Terrestrial > Soil > Wetlands > Permafrost | place: Sweden... | reverse complement strand
CAGGCCCTGATTGAAGCAGAAGCAGCCTCCATAACGGATCCGGAAACCCGGCAGGCATTTATCGAGTTGATGCGGGTCAGTATGGAGCAGCAACGCTGATCAGGATCGTGTCAACTGCCGGTACTTGATGCGGTGTGGAATGTCAGCTGCAGCCCCCAGCCGTTTTTTACGATCCTCTTCATACTCCGAATAATTTCCTTCAAACCATACTACTTTTGAATCACCCTCAAACGCCAGAATGTGCGTGGCGATACGATCCAGAAACCAGCGGTCGTGGCTGATAACTACCGCGCAGCCGGCAAAATTTTCAAGGGCCTCTTCCAGCGCCCGCATCGTGTTGACATCCAGATCATTTGTCGGCTCATCCAGCAGGATCACATTGGCACCACTCTTCAGCATCCTGGCCAGATGGACCCGGTTACGTTCGCCACCTGAAAGCATCCCGACCTTTTTCTGCTGATCGCTGCCGGAAAAGTTGAAACGAGAAACATAGGCCCGGGAATTTACCAACACCTTGCCAAGCTGGATGGCTTCCTGTCCTTCAGAAATTTCTTCCCAGATTGTTTTGTCGGGATTGAGAGCATCGCGGCTCTGGTCGACATACGCCAGCTGAACCGTGTCGCCAATTCTGAAAGAGCCGGAGTCGGCTTTTTCCTGGCCAGTTATCATGCGGAAGAGGGTGGTCTTGCCGGCGCCGTTCGGGCCGATGATGCCTACGATCCCGCCGCGCGGCAGGCGGAAGGTCATCCCCTCAACCAGGAGTCTGTCACCGTAGGCTTTGGCGACGTTGTCAGCTTCGATGACGATATCTCCCAGGCGTGGGCCGGGCGGCAGGTATATCTCAAGCTCACGGGCATTTTTTTCGCTCTCCTGTGCAACAAGATCTTCATAGGCGCTGATACGTGCCTGCGCCTTGGCATGTCGACCTTTGGGAGACATTCTGATCCATTCCAGTTCGCGCTGCAGAGTTTTCTGCCGGTCGGTCTCCTGTTTTTCCTGTGTTGCCAAACGGTTCTGTTTCTGTTCCAGCCATGAGGAGTAGTTCCCCTTCCAGGGGATACCTTCGCCGCGGTCAAGTTCCAATATCCAGCCGGCCACGTTATCCAGAAAATAGCGATCGTGGGTAACAGCGATAACCGTGCCGGGATAGTTATGCAGATGGTGCTCCAGCCAGGCGACCGTTTCCGCATCCAGGTGGTTGGTCGGTTCGTCCAGAAGCAGAATGTCCGGTTTTTTGAGCAGCAATCTGCAGAGCGCGACACGTCGTTTTTCTCCACCAGAAAGCACTTTTACCGATGCATCACCATCTGGACAGCGCAGGGCGTCCATCGCCATTTCCAGGCGCGAGTCCAGATCCCATGCATCAAGATGGTCCAGCTTCTCTTGAAGGACCGCCTGGCGATCACACAGTTTTTCAAAATCTGCATCCGGTTCGGAAAATTTGTCAGTGATGGCGTTGAATTCGGCCAGCAGGTCGACTGTTTCCTGAACCCCTTCTTCGACAATCTGGCGAACGGTTCTGCTGTCGTCAAGCCGCGGCTCCTGCTCAAGATACCCGACGGTATACCCCTGCGACAGGACCGCCTGACCGTTAAATTCCTTGTCAACACCGGCCATGATCCGCAGCAGTGAAGACTTTCCGGAGCCATTCAATCCAAGAACGCCGATCTTGGCACCATAAAAATATGATAGTGAAATGTCCTTGATAACCGGTTTCTTGTCGTAGAACTTGCTGACCCGCATCATTGAATAAATAATCTTGTTTGGATCAATGGCCATAGTTTTCCCCGCTAAATTTAACTTATAGTGTTTCTCTTTTACACGCCGCTTGCCATTGATGTCAACCGCTTTGGAAGGCCTCATCGCGGTGTAGAGCAAAGGCTTGACAAACAGGACTGATGTGGTATTGTTTGGCAACTACACCACTAAGAAGGGGGGAAAAACAATGAGTATAAATGTTCAGGAAGCGATTAAACGCTCCATCCAGACCGAAAAAAATGCGATGAATTTTTATCAGCTTGGCGCACAGAAAATGAACAATCCTGATGCACGCCGTACCTTTGAATTGCTTGCCACGGAAGAACGTGAGCATGCCTCTCAATTCTACAAAATCTACCAGGGTGCCGACATCCCTTCTCTCGATGCGTTTCTTGATTCTCCGCCGGACAACGAATCGAGCTGGATTTCCACAATTGCCCGTTTGATTTCGGCTGACTTCAGCGAGCAGAAGGCTCTTGAGCTGGCTATGGAGCGGGAGAAGAATCTTGAAGAAGCTTTATTGGAAACCGCATCAAAGATTGACGCTCCGGAAATCAAAGCGGTCTATGAGTTGAATGCCAAGGAAACTCATCATCATTTTGAGCTTATTGAGTCGGAATATGCCCGTTTGATGGGAATGGTTCACGAAACAGATATTGATACATTCGTCCGGGAATAACGTCCGTTTTTTTGCATTCCGGCATCAAGGAAGCATTTTTTCCCTTGATGCCGGAATGCAGTTTCACCTACCTAGATTAGTAATAGGGATCCTTCATGACTGAAGCTCAGCAACACATATCAGTTCTGGTTCTGGGCATCGGTAATCTTGTTATGAGTGATGATGGTGTCGGAGTTCTGGTTGCGCAACGGCTGCAGCAGCGATACCGGTTCGCGGATAACGTGGAGATCATGGACGGCGGCACCCTCGGTCTGGATTTACTCCCCAAACTTGAAAATATCACAAACCTTATCATGATAGACGCCGTTGAAACCGGCCAAAAGGCGGGAACCTGTGTCAGGTTGTGCGGGCGGGAGTTGCCGATTGCCCTGGAGACAAAAGTTTCGCCTCACCAAATGGGGCTAAAGGATCTGCTGGCGGTATCCGAGTTGATGGGGCATTCACCGAAAGAGATGGTACTGATCGGGGTTCAGCCTGGATCAATTGAAATGGAAATCGGACTGACAACAGAAGTTGAAGCTCAGCTTGAAATACTTATCTCCAACGTTCTCGTTGAACTAGCTAATTGGGGAATTACTGCAACCCCTGCGTAGTAAGTCAAAAGATGTTTTCTGCGATATTTGGACAGAAAACAACTTCATTGGCGCACGTATTCTGTTTATAGGGCTAAGCCAGGTTTTTTCTCATCTCCAAAACATTCCCGCCATCAGATCGAGAGTATTTAACCGTATCCATCAGTGATCGAAGAATGAATATTCCGCGTCCTTTTTCCTCCAGTCCGTTTGAAGTAAAGCATGGAGTCGGTACGGCATCCAGGTCAAAGCCGAGGCCGCTGTCGTAGATACGAACCACCAAAACTTTATCGGAAACATTAATACGGACATGAATCTCCGTGTTTCGTTCGGCACTGTTTGCATGTTTAATCGCGTTGACCAGGCCTTCAGTCAGTACGATCGCAAGCTGGCTGGGTAATGTTTCACGAATCCCCTCCGGGCAGTCGATCTCCTGTGCCACCTTCTCACCAACGTTGCTGATCATGCGCAAGTGGCGGGTATGGCTTGGCAGTGTGATGTCAATGTCGATGTCGTTTTTCATCCGTTTCCCGTCTCTGCGTGCGTTTTACCGTTTTAATCTATAATCAGCGGTAACTCTGCAGCGCATCATCAACAGTTGTAAAAATATCAAACACCCTGTGAAGTCTGGTCAATTCAAACATTGACTTCACCTGTGACTGCAAATTCGACAACTTCAAGCTTCCATGCAGGATGGAAGCATTTTTATACCCTGAAACCAGTACGCCCAGCCCCGAACTGTCGATGAAAAGTACCTCTTTAAGATCGAGAATCAGATCCTTTGTACCGCTTTCAAACTGACGGCGTAATTCTATTTTAAGTTCTTCTGAGTTGTTTGCATCAAGACGGTCCTCCCTGACAAACAGGACAGTGACCCCTTCTGTTAGTTCCGTTTTAATATCCATATGGTCTCCATCTGTTCAGCGTATTTTTACTACAACAAGCGATATATCATCCTGCAGAGTGTGAGTTCCGGTAAAGTCATGAATCCTTGCATAGAACGAATCGATAATTTTATCCGCAGAAAGATGCAGGCACGTTTTAAGATGGTCGTACACTCCTGATGTTTCAAACATTACACCGTGGTTGTTGCACGCCTCTGTCAGACCGTCCGTGTAAAACAGAAGGACATCACCGGCGGTAAGTTTAACAGTCCTCTCTTCAAAAAGGATATCTTTTTTAACTCCCAGTATCAATCCTTCCGCATCCAGCTCCCGGGGCAGACTTTCGTCTCTGTGCTGAAGAACCGGGTGGTTGTGACCGGCGTTCGAGAAGCTGAGTATGCCAGTTCCAACATCGTATTTTGCATAAAACATGGTGATAAACAGTTCTGCACGGGTCAAGTCGTCGTACAGCTGAATATTGAGGGTTTCAAGGATGTCATGCGGACTGCGAACAGAATTAGCTTCTGCCCTCAGCAACGTGCGGACTTCCGACATAATCAGGGCCGCACCGACACTATGTCCTGAAACATCGGCAATAACTACGTCAACTGTCTGAGCGTTGCGGAGAAAAAAGTCATAATAGTCTCCGCCGACATGCGCTGCAGAAATACAGCGGCCGGCAATATCAACACCCGCAATTGCTGGTGCAGAATCGGGCAGAAACGACTTCTGGATCTGTTGAGCAATTTCCATGTCGCGAGTGATTCTGGCCGATTTCAGAAGAGCCGCTTCTTTCTGACTCCGTTCAGCCTGCTTGGCTTCAATTTCCTGAACTATTGTGATCGCCTGAGCAAGTTGCCCGGAGAGACTCGACAGCAACTCGATAAATTCCTGGGTAAAAAGCCCGGCTATCGTTTTCGAAAACAGCGACAGTATGGCGATAACCGGTTCACCTTCCCGATAAATCGGTATGTGGGCACAGGAAATGAAACCTTCAGCCATAGTCAGATGAAGCGGTATTGAGGCATGATCGAGACGCAGATCATTTATAAAATGAGCTTTATGGTCACTGTAGAGAAGATCAAAAAGCGGCACATTTTCCAGAACCAAGTCTGGTAGATTGGCCGCCGGAATATTTTTTCCCTGAAAGCTGCGGATTGAATAAGTTCCCTGGTCATTTTTCGCCAGGATGAGGGCAACATCGAGCTTGAACTCCTTTACCAGCAACCTGAGCAGGTCATCCATGATTACCTGCATGTCCAACGTGCGATTGATGATCTCGGAAGCTTTCAGGCGTACAAAAAGTGACTCGCGGTTCTGGTCAAGATTCGTGCGGACGCTGCTGAAAATGTCATATACCGGCTCCATGCTGGAGCCGATGTCAGAGAGAAAATTATTTACGATCGCCCTGGCTGCCGCACCCCCGACGGAACCTGCCAGGGTCTTTTCTGCAAAACGTTTCAGTTCCGGGAGCTCGAATTCGGATATTGTGCCATTTCCGGTAATGTCACGGTTAAGTGGATAGAGGTCGAGCGCTCGTCGCGCCTCAGCTTCACCAATAAACTTGCTCATGAGGATCACGAACTGATCGGTTGTAACCGGTTTTGTGAGCCGTTTTCGCTCGGTACGGCGATGTGCCTCCTCACGACTGAAAACGCCGATAAATTTATGCACCTGATCGCGTTCCTGCTCATTTTGATTCAAGAGAATCGAGCCGATAATATAGGAACCTACATTGAAAAGCATGCTCCAGAACAGTGAGTGGCTCCAGAGATCCATACCGGTCAATCCGAACAGTTCGGTCGGTTTAAGCAGGACAATGCCAAAGGGACCATCTGAAAGCAGTGTTTCCGGAATCCATCCCGATTTACTGAAAGAAGGGAGCAGCAGTGTATACAGCCAGATCAGAAAGCCGAACAGGATGCCGCTGATTGCTCCAGCTTTGTTGCCCCGTTTCCAGTACAGACCGCCAAGCATTGCCGGCATGAATTGCGCGGCTGCTGAAAAGGAGATAAGGCCCATGTTAACCAGAGTGTATGAGTCGCCTATCATTTCGTAATAGAAATAACCCAGCAGCACGACCAGTACAATTCCGAAACGTTTGAGGTTAATCAGCAGAATCGGGAACCATGTCCGGGGAGTACAGCGGACTATGATTGGCATGAAGATATGGTTCAGCAGCATGGTAGATATGGCGATGGATTCAACCATGACCATACCGGCCGCAGCTGACAGACCACCGAGGAATGCAAGCAGGGCTATACCCCGATATCCGGCGTTTTGAGGCAGTGAAAGGACAAAGTAGTCCGCACCGCTGCTGCTTCCGGTGGTGAGGATGCCGCCGATGGCGATCGGAATGACGAAAAGATTGATCAGGAACAGATACGTGGGGAAGAGCCACATTGCGGTAGCTATGTGACGCTCATCGGAATTTTCAATGACCATGACATGAAACTGTCGCGGTAGAAGCATGATCGCACCCATCGATAAAAACAGAAGCGTAAATGCGGATATGTATGTGGGATCATTCTTGGAAACAGGGAACGTTAACAGATGAGAGAATTTTTCAGGGTTGGTGCCCTTGAACCGTTCGAAAATATCGATGAATCCATCAAAGAGACCATAGGTGACAAACAGTCCAACGGCTAGGAAAGCGACCAGCTTAACCAGTGATTCAAACGCCACCGCTGCAATAAGACCTTCATGCCGCTCAGACGACACCAGTCGGCGGGCTCCGAAAATAATACTGAAGATTGCCAGAATCAATGCCAGAAGCAGGGCGATCGGGATTGTGGATCCGGTCCCAAGTTTTGTAAAATGTATGGAAGTTGTGTGAGAGCCACTGAGTAGAAAATAACTGGTGGATACAGCCTTTAACTGCAGCGCTATATAGGGCATGATGCCGAGAAAGGCGATAAGTGTGACCAGTGCGCCGAGCCAGGGGGACTTCCCGTAGCGCTGGCTGAGGAAATCGGCGATGGACGTGATATTGTGCTCTTTGCTGATTTTGACAATACGGCGCAGAAGAAAAAGCCAGGAAAAAGCCGTTAACGATGGTCCGAGATAAATCAGCAGGAAGTCGATCCCGGTCGTAGCGGCCTTTCCAACGCTGCCATAGAAGGTCCATGACGTGCAATAGACTCCCATCGAGAGGGCATAGATAATCGGGTTGCTGATGATGCTGCGTCCGGTCTCCTTGCGACGGTGGGCGTACCAGGCGATCAGAAATATCAACGCCGTGTAGAGAATAGATATGGCAGCCACTGAGGGGACAATACCGTTCATAATTCTTTCTTTTCTTCAGTCGCCCCGTTTTCTTGGCGACTGGCAACTACGAAGAGGTAGATGACGGCAATTGAAACAACCCAGCCGGCCGTCAGGTACAAAAACAGCAGCGGTACACCGAACAGGAGAACTGGCTTGTTAAAAATATGCAAAAACGGAAATGTCATCATGATAATGCCGAGAATGAAAAAAATTATCCACGATTCGCGCAACTGCAGTCGGTGGATGATGTGTGTCCGGAGTCGATTCATGACCGGAACAGCCTTTCGTAAACGGAGTTCAGGGCATGTTCTGATGCCCCGCTGGTAGAAAACTGAATGACGGTACCCTCTGACTCATCAGGGAGTTCAAAGACAGTTTTTTGCTGATCAAGCAGCTCAACCCTTCCGTCGGAAACAGAGTCCCGGCGTGAAGAGCGCTCGCTCAATCGGCGTATCTGCTCATCGGGGTCGCACTGCACGTACAGGATGACAAATCGTGAGTCGAGAGAAGCTGCAAGCCGGGCAGATGCAGCCCGACAGGCAACGGTTCTAAACCCGGCATCAATCACCACCGAACGTCCGGAGGCAAGTTCAACGGCGGCTAGGCGTTCCAGTTGACGGTAGGTTCGTTGACTCATTCCGCTCGAATAGATACCCTTCTCGACTGAAGCCTGGACCGATGTTTCCGGGTCCAATCCGGCCAATCTCTTTCGTTCGGCATCCGAATTAAATGTTTTAAGGCCGAGTTCAAATGCGAGTTGACGGGCAAGTGTACTTTTCCCGCATCCCATAGTCCCGCAGGTTATAAACAGGGTAGGGGGTAGTTTGCTTCGTATGCAGTATCCCTGCGCCAGCCGGAAGTAGCTGATGGCGCGTTTTTCCGCGGCAACCCTCGCTTCCGGATCAATACCGGCGTCAAGAATCATAAGGCTTTCGACTTTGCCGCGCACGAACGCGCGATACACCTTGTAAAAAGTGATCAGCACTTCACAATCCGTGTCGCCGGATGCCGAAATATAGGATGACAGTGCTTCTTCGGCAAGATCTGGGCGATGGTGGTATTCAAGGTCCATAAGCAAAAATGCGATGTCGGCAGCCGTGTCGGAGTTGCGAAAGCGTTCGTTAAACTCGATGCAGTCGAAGATATATGCCGTACCGTCCAGCAGGCAGATGTTTCCGAGGTGTATATCTCCGTCGCATTCACGGATGAAGCCGTGCTCAACCCGTTCAGTAAAAAGATGGCGGTGTAAAACGGTGAAAGTCTCGACATAGGAGCGAATGGTTCTGCTGACTGCCGGCGGGAGAGTAGATGTGTGGAATGGGGCCGTCTGTTCAAAATTTTCCCGCCAGTTTAACAGAATCTGATCCAGAGAACCGAACTCTGAGATGCGCGACGATGTGGGGGCGTGAGAGTGAAATCTGCTTATTTCAAGCGCGACAGTCCGGATCTCTTCGGCTGATATCCTATTGCTGTCAACCAGTCTGTCAAGCATCCTGTCAGCGGGCAGGCGCTTCATCATGACAGCATACTCAAGAACCTTCCCGTCTCCAGCAAACGATGCGCCTGCTGCCGTTTCCCGAAGTTCTATTACCCGTTCATAGATATCCGGACAGAGACGCCGGTTGAGACGGAGTTCCTCGAAGCAATAGAAACGCCGGAGATCAAGTGTCGAAAAATCGAGAAAACCGAAGTTAACCGGTTTTTTCAGCTTGAAAACATGAGTATCAGTCAGAAACAGCCAGGAAACATGCGTTTGAATCAATCCAACTGTTCGGGTTTTAACCGGGTATGCAGACGGGTCCTGAAGACATTCCAGGATATAGGGGGTGATTGCAGTTGACGGCATACTCTAAAATACCATTAACGCTACATAACCGCAAGGTGCCAAGCCCTTATAAACAGGATACTCGTGTTAACGAATTTGTATTCTGCAAGAAAAACACTGAAATAACGTCCAATGTACTAGGCAATGGTGTGCGGGAAGGCGGGGACGATTCGGGAGGACGACGGATAAAAAAAGAGAGCCCGCAGACATAATATTCTGCGGGCTCTCTCCAGGTAGTGATACCAGGATTATGCGGCGGCGACAGTAACCTTTAAAGTGGCTGTCACTTCGGGATGAATCTTCAGCGCAACGGAATACTCGCCGGTGTGCTTGATAGCATCAGCAAGAATAATGCTCTTGCGATCAATTTCGAAACCATTGGCTTTCAGGAAAGCGGCAATGTCCATGTTGGTGACTGCACCGAACAGTTTGCCTTCTTCGCCGGCTTTATGTGTCAGAATAATTGACAGCGCTTCCAGTTTTGCTCCCAGACCTTTTGCGCTCTCGAATGCCTTGTTCTTTTTATAGAGCATCTGCCGCTTTGTGTGTTCAAGCGCCTTGGCGTTGCCTTCTGTCGCCAGAACTGCCAGTTTTTTAGGGAGCAGGTAGTTACGGGCATAACCGGGTGCTACCTTTACGATGTCGCCAATGTGACCCAACGTTTCAATGTTCTCATTCAGAATAACTTTCATCTTTCTCTCCTTTCGAGCCTGTCGAGTAGTTACAGGTTTTCCTGTGTTTTTGGGGTTCTGAAATCAACCCAGAGATCGAATAATCCTATACCGGCAATCAGTGCCAGCAGGTACGGCTGGATGATCAGCAGTGAATACAAAAGTATCCGCAGTAGTGTGGATGCAGCATTTTTTGCGATAAAGGCGGAGGCAACCGCCATACCCTGAAGAAAATAGAGCAGGGTGATAATCAGTAAAATGTTAAGTGCCGGAGTTGTTATCGGGGACACCGGCAACAACAGGGCAAATCCGGCAGCAATCAGGACCCATACGAGCAGGTCGGGATTCCTGAACGTACTGAAATCACCAATAATGATGTTTACAGACGTTCTGGCCGTAGTCTTTTTTACAAGAGCAAGATTGCATCCGGCGATAACAACGAGCAGTGCCGTGACAAGAGCGGGGTAGAGACGCTGCAGTAGATCGGCTGCTGTAGACATGGAACGTTTGATAACTTCCAGATCTTCTCCCGTTACTCCACCTTTCTCGTATAAGGCTACCGCCTGATTCAGGCTGTTTGAAATCTCTGCAGCAATCATCTGTTGAAGGTTGATGCCGGAAACGGTGCTGTAGGCAACGAAAGCGGCAGAAAAAATCAGGAGATTGGCTGCTGTCGTCCAGAAAAGCGCCCGACTGCCGCTGACGCCGCGCAACAGAAGCTCCGGCATAAAAAAGCTTATCATCCCACACATTACCAGGTACATCCCGCCGGCAAAAATACCGAACAGAGCAGATATGGCGGCAGCTGCACCAAGTATGACGATCAGTGAGGCTGCCCGTCCATGAATCAGGCGGTTATATGCGGCGGGAAATGGCGCAAGTATCCCGGAAAAAATTCCGAGAGGCGGAACTGCAAGATAAGCCGCAAATAAAACAAAGGAACCGACCACTCCGAGCAGTGACGCTTTAAGGCGTATCTGCAGGTAGTGGTCGGCTGGTGATGTCAGGCTCATTCAGATGGGTCAGTTTACTGCGTGATTGGCGGCAATCGGCAGTAACGCAATGTTCCGTGCCCGCTTGATGGCCTCGGTGATGTGCCGCTGATGTGCTGCACAGTTACCGGAGATTCTGCGAGGAACAATTTTACCGCGCTCCGTAATAAAAAAGCGGAGTGTACGAGGCTCTTTATAGTCGATGGTCAGATTTTTTTCTGCGCAAAAGCGGCACACTTTACGACGCTGAAAAGGGCGTCTCTTGCGTGGTCCGCCCTGTCCGCCGGGGCCTGATGGACGTTGTCCCGGCCCGCCTGTTGGACGCTGTCCGGCAGGACCTGCAGGGCGCTGATACGATGAAGTTGTTGTTGGTCTTTCGTCACTCATGAGTATATCTCCTCCAGGAAATTATTCGGCTGCTTCTTCAGCGGCGGGTGTTTCTTCCGCGATCTCTTCCGCGATCTCATCCGTTACGGCATACGGTGTTTCTTCGGCTTTTTTCTCCGGCACGATGCGCTCAGGCTGGTCGGTGATGTTTACACTCTGGTAACGCAGCACTTTGTCGTCAAGTCTCAGACGCCGCTCAAGTTCGGCGATAAGAGCACTTTCACCATCAAAACGGAGATAGTAATAACGACCTCTGGCAGACTTCTTGATGGGATAGGCCAGTTTCCTGATACCCCAATCATCCATCCTGAAACACTCGCCCTTGTACGACGAGATGACGTCCTGGGCCTTTGTGGTGACTGACTTGATGTCGTCTTCACTCAGTTCAGGCTGGAGGATAAAAATTGTTTCGTACTTCCTCATGTTGGTAATCCTCCTCACGGATTCGAGCCCCGGTCCTACCCGGAGCAAGGAGATTTCGGCAAAATGTGCCGTCTTTAAAAGAACGAACTTTATACTATGTCTTATTGCAAAGTGCAACAAAATCTTTATGATCGAAGCGTGTAACGAGGTATTTTTTCACGAGTTCCACTGGATGATAGGAAAGTTTTGCGCTGCGAAGTCCCATGTTGCCAAGATCCTGCTCCCGGTTTAGGAAACGGCACTCCTGGAATAAAAGCCGCGCAAATTCGCGGTTCACCAGCTGGTACAACCCTTCAGTAAAGGGATCCGCCTTCTCGAAATGACATACGGCAGTATCCCGGTTGAGGCGTTCGCCGAGAGCAAAGGCGGCTACACTATCATTCGTGATGACGACAACCCCCTCTAGTCCGAGTATTTTTGCGGAGTGCAGTGCCTCAACAGTTGCCTCCACCTCCATGAGAAGAGACCGACCGGCGTCATTCCGTGAACTCTGAAGCCACCTGTCTAAAAGTTTCAGGCAGCCATTGAGATGTTCAGCTGAAAATGTAGTGACGGAATAGTCATGTCGGTTGGTAAAATAACTGATGCGGTTTTTCTTCTTGTGAAAACGGCTTCCCGGCAATGCTGCCAGTTCCTCGCGGAGATACAGATAGTCGCAGGAGTCACGCAGATCGGTAATCTGCACCGTTTCCGTATCTAAAAAACTCTCGACAAACAGATCGTCAGCGCCGTACAAAGACATGTCGTCAGCAAACAGAATCTTCAGAGCTTCAGCAACATTTCCCCCCAGTGGCGGGAGGAAATAATCTGACCCGTCATACCCCTTGCCAAAGATGATAATTGATCCTGCTGCTGATGCAAGCCGGTACTGATGAGCTTCACGAAACAGGTAAAGACCGGCAAATGTCAGCTCTGAAACGCGAGGCTGAATATCAGCACATAAGCTGTCCAGAATCTGTTTATCCGCCAGTACAAGCGGCCGGACCGCAGGATACTTCGGAACTTCCATTTGACTTCTCCGTGAGTTGAATAATTACTGTAGCAGGATATAGAATAATGCAGGCAGTTCAAATAATGAGATTTTTATGTTGATCTGTTGCATGTATCTAATCGCATTGATACCGGTATAAAACAAGTAGAATGTGCCTGCTGGAAAGTACGGATGTGCTCGATTCATGTGAGTGGCTGCAATCGATGCGGCTGTATTGCTGTAATTATTGCAAGTCATTTGACTCAAATAGATCAATTTGGTATTATTAAAAAAAATACGAGGAGGTAAGTGTCATGCTAATTCAGGTAAATTATGCTGACAACCGATTCGACTATGTAAAAGACACCGTTTTGGATCACTTGCTTAATACAAAGGAGATTAAAAGGTTCAGGCGTGACTCCGGGTGGGTAACCGTTGGAGTCGATCCGTTGCGGCAAACCCGGCGCGGTTTCAATCAAGGGTCAGCGAATGATACAAGGAGCATTATTCACGTTAAATTCAACGACAATCGATATGATTTTATTACCGGCAGAATGCTGGATTCTCTGCTCGATTCAGACAAGGTTGATAAATTCAAACGATCTTCCGGATGGGTCACTGTGGGTGTCGACTATGTAAGAAAGGCCAAACGTGAGAACACCAGCAGTCATCCGATTGAATTAAAGAAGCAAGCCTAAGAGAATGAGTCTTGTTCACTCTGTCATCATGTAATCAGGGAGAGGTTCGGTTTGTCTTTGGCAATCGGAGGTTACTGGCCATTATAACTGAAAATGTATAACAAAATCAATGGTTTCTCATACGTTTTTGTTGACTTATCTGTGAATTGTTGTAGTATTCCGCCCTTGCAGATCTTATCAGACTACCATTCATGGAGGGAGTTGTAATGGCTATAGCTATGAAGATTGCCAGTCAAATATCCAGATCGTCCTGGATTCGAAAAATGTTCGAGGAGGGGGAACGTCTGCGGCAGGAATTCGGTGCCGAGAATGTGTATGATTTTACACTCGGCAACCCTGATGTAGAGCCGCCCGAATCCTTCAGCCGCCAATTACTGGAGCTGGCGCAGAATCCGCTCCCCGGAATGCATCGCTACATGAACAACGCCGGGTATGCTGAAACACGGGGAGCCGTAGCGGAAAAGATATCCGCTGATTCCGGTCTCTCCGTCCCGGCCGACAATATCATCATGACCTGCGGCGCCGGTGGTGCGCTCAATGTCGTGCTCAAGACGATTCTCAATCCGGGGGAGGAGGTCATCATCCTGGCTCCCTACTTCGTTGAGTACAAGTTCTACATCGACAACCATGGCGGTGTCCCGGTCGAGGTCTGGACGGACCGCGACACATTCCAGCTCGATATTGAAGCCATTGAACGTGCAATCACCGCCAAAACCCGCGCCATTATCATCTGTTCCCCCAACAACCCGACCGGCGTCATTTATCCTGCGGAAAGCCTGAAGCGGCTGGGGGATGTTCTGAAAAAAATTCACGAACGGACCGGCCACCTGATCTACGTCATATCCGACGAACCGTACGCCCGCATCGCTTTTGACGGCACGCATGTTCCCAATATCTTCCCGCTGGTTGAGAGTTCGATCATCGTAACCTCACACAGCAAGGACCTGGCACTGCCGGGTGAGCGGATCGGGTATCTCGCGGCCAATCCCCGCATGGCAACCGCCGGGCAGTTCATGGAGGGTGCAGTCTTCAGTAACCGGGTACTCGGTTTCGTCAACGCGCCGGCGCTGATGCAGCGGCTGGTGGCCAGATTGCAGAATGAATCAGTCGATATTGCCGAGTACCAAGCCAAGCGGGATCTGCTGGTGGGCGAACTGGGCGGCATGGGGTTCAAAATGGTCAAACCGGATGGTGCCTTTTACCTCTTTCCACAATCCCCGCTGGCTGATGATGTGGAATTCGTCAAACTTGCCCAGAAACACCACATTCTGTTGGTGCCGGGCGCAGGTTTTGGCGCACCCGGTTTCTTCAGGATTGCCTACTGTTTTGACATCGGGATGATTGAGCGGAGCCTGCCGTCCTGGCGGGCGCTTGCGAAAGAGGTCGGGCTGAAGGGGTAGAAACTGGTTGTTCAAAATCCGGAGGAGCCGGTTACCTTTCCTGCTCCTCCGCTTTCTTTTCAAGGTGTTCGATAAAATCAATCGAGCGGTGGACAAAACGGAGGTTATAGCGACTTTCGTACAGCAATGCCGCAGATGCTATAAAGAGAAACAGACCGCCGCAGAGGGCCAGCACCGTCGGGATCCAGGCCTGGTTTACACTTCCGTAGGCTACATTAACGGCTATGGCCAGGCTTGAGGTGACAAAAAACAGCGTTGAAATATACAGGGATGTCATGGCCTTGTGGATCAGTATCGCCCGCCGTCGCTGCAGTCCAATCTGACCGCGTAGATGTTTCAGCCGCTCTTCAGGGTGCGAAATCTTCCCCGTTATAATATCTTCCACTTCACCCTTCATGACGTTGACCCGGTCAAAGATGCGGCCCAGTCTGGCTGACGTTGAAAATATCAGCGTTCCGCACGCGGAAATCAGTACCGCCGGGGTAATCATCGAGGTCAGAACACGTGAACTGGCGAGTGCTTCCAGAAGCTCTTTTTCTTGGCCGGCCATAGGTGTATCCTCATACTACCGTTTGTCGTCAGAATCAGGCGATCAGTTTCAGCTCTTCAATCAACCCGGCCAGAACATCATACCCTTTTTGCCAAAAGCCGCTGTCGGTAATGTCAATCCCGGCAAGCCGGGCGGTATCCGCCGGCGACAGCGCTCCTCCCGATTCCAGCAGGGCGTGGTACCCCTGCTTGAATGATTCCCCGTCCTCGCGATACTTCTGAAAGAGTGCCAGCACCAGCAGTTCGGCAAACGTGTAGGAATAACAGTAGAACCGGCTATGGATAAAATGGCTGATGTAGCTCCACCCCCAGCGATAGGCAGGAATCATCTCGACCGAATCGCCATACAGCTTGCCGTTCTCCTCCAGCCAGAT
>Ga0182021_10005148_pt1 | contig 15450 bp, 11 predicted proteins | sample 612E3MmetaG_FD_120493 | JGI IMG/M metagenome (GOLD analysis project Ga0182021, IMG submission 120493) | Permafrost microbial communities from Stordalen Mire, Sweden - 612E3M metaG (Illumina Assembly) | ecosystem: Environmental > Terrestrial > Soil > Wetlands > Permafrost | place: Sweden... | reverse complement strand
GATTTGGATCTCGTGTTGATTTCTTCCGAGGAACAGAAAAAGACGAAAGCCCTTATCCTGGCCCTTGGCTTCGCCGAGAAGGGCAGGTATTTTTGCCATGCGGACTCCGATTTTTTTCTCGATTTTCTTCCTCCCCCCCTCTCGGTCGGCAACGAGCCCGTCAAGCAAATCTCGGAAATCAGGAAAGGGAAATGTATCTTAAAGCTCCTGTCTCCGACGGATTGCGTGAAAGACCGGTTGGCCGCTTATTATCATTGGAACGACAAGCAGGCCTTGGAACAAGCCGTCCTGGTTTGCCGAGACCAATCGGTCGATCTGGCTGAGGTTCGAAGATGGTCTGCAGCGGAGGGAATGGCGGAGAAGTTCGAGATCTTCAAAAGGCGTCTTTCCCGAAATCCATAGGTCGTCGATCCAGTTGTCTTCCCTCGGCGGTGAATAACAAATATGTCGCGCGTAGAATTCCGCCCGCGCCATCCGTAGCCGGGGGGCAGTCCAAACGGGTTGGCTAACGCGCTGGCCATTTTACGGTCTCCTGAGGAGAGATATGCTCAATCATGAATTTCGAACGATGCCCTTGGCCTTTTGCCATTCTTCCGTCCGGGACCGGATCTCGCGATAGAATATGACCCGTTTTTCCCGCAAAATATCTTCCCTATATTCCTGAGCTTTGGCAAAATTGCGGTTCGACATCCGGGTCCATCGCTCGGGACAGCTCACAACATCTTTGATTTCAGCCGATAACGCACCTATATCGCCCTTGGGGACCAGATCCTCGGGGGACAATAATTCGGGAATGCCTCCGACGGCGGAACCGATGCAGGGCAGCCCCCGGGCCATTGCCTCAAGCAGGGCCCGGGGCAATCCTTCGGTCCTGGACGGTAAAACAAAGAGATCGGCCCGGTCGAGTTGATCGCGAATGGCTTGACCTGCGGGAAGATATCCACGGAAGCTCGCTCTCTCTCCCAAACCTTGATTCATAGCCCTGGTCTCAATCTCCTTTCGAAACAGGCCGTCGCCGATCAGAATGAGCTTAAGATCGAGCCCCTCGCGGACACATTGGGCCACGGAATCAATCAATAGATCCTGGCCTTTGTAAAGTTGGTCGAAAGATGCCACCGTGATCAGGGTCAGCGGGCGCGCCGCCGGCGGTAGCTTGCGGGGGGCGGAGTAGGCCGACTCTTTCAAGTCCGCATCAGAAAAGTCGATCGCAAATTGTTTTCTCCGAGAAAACGCCTTCCCATCGGACGCAGTTGAAACGGTCTGGACGCGGCCGTTCTTGAAGACGCGGGGTACCTCGGCTGGGAGATAGCGGCGTTGCAGCGAGAATTTAGTGACAAAAGCGAGTGCGGCGGCTTTTTTTGAAAGCCGACGAAGTCTAAACGAAAACCACAAGCGGAAGAGCGGACGCAGGGGGTGATGGACGACGCCGGGGGCGAAGACTTCATAGGGATCACCGATCACTTCAAGGGCGAAAGGATGGCCGGATTTTTGCAGTCGCGGAGCAAGAACGTTGGCCAATTGCGAGGGAACTCGGCAAATAACCGTATCGTTGGGGGATACGGCTTGTCGAAGAGCCCGCATGATCTTCCCGGCATTCATCAGATACTGCTTAGCTCCCTGATAATAGGGCATCGCCTTGAAAGCGACCCTCGGACCATCCGTTCGTTTCCAACCCTGATCGGCGACGGGAACATCGGCCGCCCGGGCGATTACGCAGGCGGTCTCAAAAACCTCCAAATAGCGCTCCCAAAAAGGATACGCATAAATGGTCGGAGTCCAGATCCCGCCATCCGGAGTCCGATAAAAGCGATGCTCCACCGTGATCGCAAGATTCATGATGAGATCCCCGTCCCGCCAAGAACGAATTCCGATGGAGGTCGCATTCTATCTCTGGCTGATCGAGGCTGTTGTTCGCCCTGGGGCGAAGAATTTCATGACCCGGGTTTTGAACGGAATTTTCGTTTTTCGAGGGCTTCCTGAATCAAGACAAAAAGAGCGAATATCACGAATCCAAACGCTCCCGAAACCAAGCCGATCGCCCTTTTATTGGGGGAAACGGGATGGATCGAGACCGTCGGTTCCTTGATGAATTTGGCATAATCGAATCTGCCCTTTTGATCCTGCAACAGCTTGATGCCATTTATAGAGGGATTGTTTTCATTGGATATTTTTTCGATATCGTTTTTAACGACTTCGATCTCATTGGCGATTTTATCGATGTCGGTCTTGATGACGGCAATTTCCGTGTCGACATTGGCGATGTCCGCCCGGATGGCGTCTTGTTGGGTCTTGATCTGCTGGATCTGGTTATCGGCTTGTCGAATCAATCCTTCTTTGCTGCGGATTCCCATATTAAGGTTTTCTTGAGTGATTCGTTCCAGGCTCAGGCGTTCATCGAGCGTGTTGTAATAACGAAGATTTTGCTGAACTTCGTTCGTATAGAGAAGGAAGCTCACGGCGTCGGTCGTTGGGGTTTTTTGGGCCAGGGCGATTCGGAGCTGCTCGTCGAGTTTGTCGATCCGGGTTTTGACCGATTTCATCTCTTCGAGAAGGCTCCTCACGCGCTCCTCGGAGATCTTGATTTTATTGAAGTCCGATTCGATCTCCTTCTTGATCTTTTCCTTATCGATCTCCTTGGATTGGATGTCCAGATCCTTGGTCTGAAGTTCGTAGTTCTTTTTCTTGATGGTGTTATCTTTCGTCTTGATGGCATTATTCTGATCTTGAATCTCGAGCCTTTTCAAATTGATCGTATTGCCGCACACTTTGATCCGAATTTCATTTTGCCTGATGTTGTTTTCGAAGGCGGCAATCTCGGTATCGATTCCCTTGATTTCGACATCGACCTTTTTATCGAGCTCTATTTTGAGATTATTGAAAATCAAGGTCACAATCTTTAAGGCTTGGACCGTATCTTCATCGCGGACCGTGACCTTGACCAATTTCGTGTCGCGAAGATTCTCGGCGTTAAAAGAAGGGAATTTTCGAATATCGATTTTCAATTCGTCGGCGACCTTCGTCGTATACGCGTCCTGGTTGATTTGCCCCGCCAATTGCCTCGGCTCGACGACGTCCACTTCCTCGAATTTTCCGGCCGTCGTCGCAATCAGAAGTCTGCTGGGCTGGATAATGGCATCCACATCCCATTTTAAAGGCAGCATGAAGCTGATCGCAACGGCGATGATGACCACGATCAGGCCGGGAATGATGATGGCCCATTTTCTTTTCCAAAGAACCAAGACAATATCCAGCAATTCAGAGTCTTTTCCGTTCACGTAAATATCCTCATTTTCATGTCCGTTTGGATTGGGCTAAATGTAAACGGAAAATGACGATCTGTCAAGTTTAGAAGCCATTCTAAAAGCGACCGAAGATTGTTGGCCCCGGTATGATCAGACTATGTTTTGGTCCTGCCTCTTTTCCACGGGCGATGCGCCGCCCAGACATCCTTGGCCCGAAGGAAAAACTGTCGATCGCCGGGATTCACGCCTAAGCCCACTAGCAGGCAGGCATAGGCGACAAGCATCCCGCCCAAGAGCAGGACTTGGATCCATAAGGTTTTCGCCAACCCCGCCTGGGCCAGCGCCGCCGCTCCCCCCGCCAAACCGCAGGCCAGCAGCGGTTTTATCATTCCTCGCTGATAAGGATGGATCCGCAAAAGGGCGAAGACTTCAATCAATCCCAGGAGGCTTATCACGGCCACGGAGAGGGCGGCCACGACTCCGGCACCCTCCAGCTTCCAGGCGGGGATGAGCAATAATCCCGCTCCCAATTGGATGGCCAGCAAGACCAATGAATTCAACAATCGGATTCGCGAATAGCCGGTCATTAAAAGGATATGCCCGACCGGTCCGACGCAAACATTCACCAACTGCCCCAGGCTCATGAGGATCAAGGTCGTGTATCCCAAGGCAAAGGCCGGCCCGAACAATCCCAACAAGGCCCGCCCGAACACGACATTCATGAGCACCAACGGCAAACTCAGGACCATGACCCAACGCGTCGCGGCCCCGAACAATTCTTTCAGCCGGGAGGTGTCTGATCGAGCCTGAATCTCGCTGATGAGCGGCGCCAAGGCCGTGTTGAATGCGCCCATGGGCAGGGAAAGAACGAACTTGAACCTCAGAACGACACCGTAGATCCCCACCATCTCCTTGGTGCCGAACATGCCCAACAGCAGAATCTCCAAGGAACCGCCCAGCGAGGTCACAAGGAGGGAATCCAGGAAAGCCGGAAAGGTATATTTGATCCAGCCTTTCCAGTCGGAAAAATGCGCCGCCGGGGACTTCAAAAATTGTTTCTCTCGAACCAGCCACGTCCCGGCCACCGCCATGGAAAAGCCGGAGGCCGCCACCATGGCCCATAGCGCGGCGTCAACGTTTCTCCAGGCCGCCATCGCGCCGACAACGAAGACCAGGCGGGAAAAAGGCAAAATGATCTGTTCGGCGTAAACTCGCCGCGTCGTCAAACCACAACCATGCAACCCGGAGACAAAAAAGATAAAAAGCGCCTGGAGCGGGATCCCGAGGCAAACGATCCGTATGGAGGGGATCAAGGCAGGTTCCTTGAAAGCCGTCCGGGCCAAAAAGGGAGCCGCTCCCCACAGGCCCGCAGCCACAATGACACTCCAAATCAATATGGTGATCCCCGTGGACAGTAAAAGCGTCTGAAGCTTCCGGTCATCATCGCGTCCACGATACCAAGCGGCGAACCGGACCACGGCGATGTCCAGCCCCAAGGTCGCAATCAGCGCGGATGTGTTCATCACCGTCTGGGCGAGTGAAAACAGGCCGAACCCTCCGACCCCGAGCGAAAGAGTCAGCACGAACACCAGGATATAGCCGGCGCCCTGGGCACCCAAGGTGGCCCCTCCGGTGATAAACACGGTCCGCAGCAGACTTCCGAAGCCCGCGGGAACGGGTCGGACCGTATCGGAGGAGTTCAACGTCATGACCGGCCCAGGCGAAAAAAGACAGTTGCGTGGGCCCTGGCAATGAGAGGAAAATCATGCTTGAGCCGGACGGTTTGCCGGCCTGCCTGCCCCATCGCCGACCGGAGGTTCGAATCGTTTCGCAAAGTGCGCAAGGCCTGCAGCCATTCATCGGTCGATTGGACCAGAAAGCCGTGCTTTCCAGAGGTCATCAGCTCCGGATGGGCGCCGGCGGCGGAGGCCACGACGGGGAGGCCGCAACCCATGTATTGGATCACTTTAAGGCCGCTCTTCCCGCGCGCCCATTCGTCATCCGGCATCGGGGCGATACCGATATCCGCTCGAGCCAGCTCTTGGACCTCGGTCTCTTGGTTCCAGACGATATTTTTCACCAAGACATTCTTGAAGTGAATCCCGCTTCCGCCGATGACCCTCAACTCAACGCGGCCTTCCCGGCCGAGCTTTTCGAGCGCCGGGCGGATCAGCTCCAAATAGGGTGCGGTGGCGGGGGTACCAATCCATCCGAGGATCAAAGTCGAGTCAGCGTCGCTTTTTCGCCCAAGATCCGCCAGAACATGGTCATAATGCGAGACATCGATCCCGACCGGAATCAGGCTGACCCGGCGATTGTATCGGCGCGCATAGGCCGCCAAACCGCCGTTTCGGGCAATGACCTCCCTGCTGTTCGAAATCATCCAATTGATGTCGCGCCAACCTCCAAACCATGTTCTGAGAAGGTTTTTTTTCCCGCTGGGCAGGTAAACGGCGTCATCATATCCGAAAACCAAGGGGCGGCCGGCCGCTTTCAAGACGCCACCCAGCAAACCCGTCCCCATCGGTGCGGCATATCGTTGAATCCAGACCGCATCGGCACGACTGGCCTTGACGATTTCCGATAGACGCCTCAGATAGCTTCGACTCAACTCCAACACATATGCCGCCGAACGCGGTCCGTTGATCCGGATCTTGGAATACGCGTTCGGATCCCAGAATGGATATACGCTGACGTCGATCCCACACTCGCGCAAGTCGGGCAAGAGACTATATACGCCGTAACGGCTACCGGGGTCCGCCGGAGGCGTCAGCAACAGGCAGCAGATTTTCATCCGGGTCTTCTTTCCTTGAAAGATACGGATTCAATACGAATACGCCCAGAATCGTCAAGAGAATGGAGTTGAAATTCGTTATCGGCGATATCGAGGCAAACATGAACTGCAGACAAAACAGGGAGTACAGGGCGATCATTTTAAAACCGGACTGCGTGTACAATTTCTGAAAAGTGAATCCGCTCAGAAACCCGATGACCAGAGACATCCCCAATATCCCCGCCCATCCCAGGTCATCAAAAAACGCCGCCAGGTAAGTGAAAACATTCGTGGCCTGAGGAATCGAGACGAAATCACGCTGCGTGGAATAGTGCACAAGAAACTCATAGCTAAATCCCTTTCGCTTCGGAATCAGACGGGCGATGGCGCGGACGAGGGGTTGAATCGTGTGGATCCCCGGAAGATCGATCTGCACTGGATCCTTGATATGAACAGAAAAAGCGCCGAAACCCGACGTCATATAGTGATACGCCTGGAGCACAGGCCTCGGCAATCGGACGTTGACTTCGGACTCCTGCAGAGGCGCAAACTCGGCCCGGCGAAGCGTTCCAACAATCGCGAAAACAAGAAAGAGCCCCGCGCCCGCGGCAGCCAAGGGACGCAACACCCGAGACGCGGGCTGGCGTTGAACGATCACGCGCGTCAAAACATACGCGGCCGCAAAGAGCAGCAACGTCCAAATGAACAAAGCCCGGCTTCCCGTCAGCAGGCTGCTGCCCGCCGATATCACCAAACAGGACAAGCCCCGCAAACGGCCGGATGGATGCTCGGCCAGGTAAATGCCTCCTACGATCCCGGCCAGCGGAAGAAGCGCGAGAGAATAACCCACCAACCCGCCGCCGAACTCTCCGGTCCCCATCTCGGCGACGTTTCCCCGAAAGGTCATCGTATTCAGGGTTGCTCCCACGCCAACCAACCGAATCAGTTGAAAGACCCTCAGCAGTAATCCCAGCAGGCTCAGAGCGTTCAAAAGATCGAGCACGTGGCGCATCCTTCGTAGATTCAATGCGGGAATGGGAGATTCTTCATACTTGAAAGGAAGAGCCAGCACCGTGGCCATTAAAACGCCGCCTACGAACAACAAAAACGAGCCGATAAACGCTGCATGAGCCAATGAATTGAGGGGATCGTAATTCAGCAGCCGGGCTTCAAAAAGAGTCAACAGGCCGTTCCAGATCGCGCCGAAAATTCCAATCGGCGAAAGTACAGTATGATAGAGCCTTCGCGACAGGATCAGGCTCGCCGCTGTCAGAAGAATATAAACCGGAAGCACTCCCTACCTCGTTTTGTCCGTGTCGAACGCGGGTTCATCTTTGCGGGCGTCACGAAATCCCCTTCCAGGCGATCCAAGAGATGCTCATGTCCTGCGGACAAGATCCCCTCACCGCGTTTAGCCCGCATGATGAATTCATCATCGAGCCGCCTTGATATTTGAATCTTATTTTTCCAATATCATCATATCACTAGTATGCACCTGAAGAAACCGTCCGAGAGCCGACGTCTTTATAGAGGCCCGGCTGAAGCCGGGTCCGAGCCGCCTCAGCTTCGCTTCAGCGCTTTGGCATGGAGAGCCAGATGATCCTCGATGCTATGGGAAATTTCATAGCGGCCTTTCATCTTATTGCGACCGTTGGCTCCCAACGCGCCGGCCTTCGCCGCGTCATTGAGGATCTCCAGAACGGACTTCGACAACTCCTCCGAAGAACGAGGCGGGATCAAGGTTCCGCTACCCCCGGAAAGGAGTTCCCGGGTTCCACGAATGGCCGTCCCGAGCGTGCGCATGTCTTTGAAATAGCCCGGGAACCGGAAAATTCGTCCGAGTCCCCGTCTCTAGACGAATTGCCGGGCCAGCTCCAGGAGCGGACCTTCGCCGGCGAAAACGACGACGACTTTCGCGAAGGCATGATGGCCCGGGCTCCGGCCATCCGCTCATCCTCATTGTTGATGACGACGAGATAATCCGTTAGGCCCAGGTCCTTCCTCCTCCAATAGTTCTAACAGGAGGCAGCGGGCTATGGCGCTTGAATCCGTGGCTAGGATGGGGTATGATGCGCCGGCGCGGTAGGGCCGTTAGTTCAGTTGGGAGAACGCTGCGTTCGCAATGCAGAGGTCGGGGGTTCGAGTCCCCCACGGTCCACCATTTTCCCTTCCCTCCCACGGCGCGCGGCCTCATGCCGGCTCTCCGGCGCGACCGCCCGTCCTCCCATCCGCCCATGACCTTCGTCGTAGATTGCATGCTGGGAAAGGCGGCCAAGTGGCTGAAAATCCTCGGTTTCGATACCCTCTTCTTTCCCTTCGCCGAGGATAGCGCCCTGCTCGAGATCGCCCTCGGCGAAGGGCGGACTCTCCTCACCCGCGATCACGCCCTCGCCGCCCGGGCCCGATCGCGGGGCGCGGCTTGCCTCCTCATCGAGAGCGAAGTCTGGGAGGAGCAAGTCCGCCAGGTCCTTGCGCGCTTCGACCTCTCGGGCGCGGCGCTCCCGTTCACCCGGTGCGTCGAATGCAACGTCCCGCTCTCGCCGCTCTCCCGCGAAAATGCGGCGAACTTCGTCGCCGCGTTCGTTCTCGAGCGCGGGCGCGATTTCTCGCTATGCCCTTCGTGCGGGCGTGTGTTCTGGCGGGGGACGCACCGCGCGGACATGGAAGCCAAAATCGCCGCCCTTCTGATTTGACTTCGAGGCCGGTCTGCTATAGAAAAAGGCCATCTGTTACGGATCTTTCTCAGGGAGGGATTCGCCATGTCCAAGTCGAACCACGTCCGGCGCTTCGAGCTCGTCACGGCGGTTTGCACGCTGGCCGCCGCCTCGCTTCTCCTCGCGATCGCCGCCCGCCCTGCCGAGGCCGCGGACCGGTCCAAGCTCGTCTACTCGCCCCAGGAGCTCTATCGGCTCGCTCCGCCGCGCACGTTCGAGGGGACGGCGGCCCGCGAGGTCGCGTTCCCGCTCGGAGGCATCGGGACGGGCACGGTCTCGCTCGGCGGGCGGGGCAACCTGCGCGACTGGGAGATCTTCAACCGTCCGGATAAAGGGGTGAACCTGCCGTTCACCTTTTTCGCTCTCCACTTCCAGCAGGAAGGCCGCTCTCCCGTCGTCCGCGTACTCGAAGGCGCGCTGACGCCGCCGTTCACGGGCGCGGACGGCTACCGGCGCACCGAGGTCCCCGGGCTGCCGCGCATGGAGAAGGCCGTGTTCCACGGCGAATATCCCTTCGCCTGGATCGACATGGAGGACAGCCACCTCCCGCTCCAAATCACGATGGAGGCGTTCAATCCTTTCATCCCCCTCAATCCCGAGGACTCGGGGATTCCAGGCGCCGTCATCCGGTTCAAAGTCCGCAACCTGAGCGCGAAGCCGGTCCGGATCACGATCGCCGGCTCGGTCCTCAACCCGATCGGGTTCGACGGGAAGGGGACGATCGATGGGACCGACAACGCTCTGTTCGGCCAGAACCTGAACGAGATCCGGCGGGGGCCCGCCCTGAGCGGCCTGTTCATGTCATCCCAGCGGGTCAAGCCCGCCGCGGCGGCTTATGGGACGATGGCCCTGGCCACGCCTTGGAAGAACCTGACGTACCTTTCGCACTGGGTGCGGGGCGACTGGTGGGACGACCTCCAGATCTTCTGGGACGACTTCGTCGCGGACGGGCGGCTGAAGGACCTCGACGAGAAGTCGCCCTCGCCCGAAAACCGGACGGACATCGGCACGCTGGGGCTCGTCGCCGAGATCGAGCCGTTCGGCGAGGTCACGCTGCCCTTCATCCTCTCCTGGAGCTTTCCGAACTTCCTCGACGACTTCGACATCGTCCGCGAGCAGCGGGGCAAGATCTTCAAAAACCACTACGCCGAGCGCTTCGCCGACGCCTGGGCTTCGGCGGAATACCTCCAGTCCAACCTCGGCCGGCTCGAGAGCGAAAGCCGCCGGTTCCACGACGTGTTCTTCGCTTCGACCCTGCCGCCCTACATCCTAGACGCGGCCTCGAGCCAGGCCTCGATCGCCCGGACCATGACCTGCTTCTGGCTCGAGGGCGGGCAGTTCTTTGCCTTCGAGGGCTGCAACGACAAGAGCGGCTGCTGCCCGCTCAACTGCGCCCACGTCTGGAACTATGAGCAGTCCGTGGCCTTCCTTTTCCCGAGCCTGGAACGCTTCATGCGCGAGGTCGATTTCCTCAGCAACACAAAAGACAACGGCGAAATGGTCTTCCGCACGTCGCTTCCGCTCTGGAGCGGCGTCTACTGGAAATTCCGGCCGGCGGCGGACGGGTCGCTCGGCCGGATCATCAACCTTTACCGCGACTGGCAGCTCTCGGGGGATCTCGCTTTCCTGAAAAAGGTCTGGCCGAAGGCCAAGAAGGTGCTGGAATACACCTGGCTCGCCTGGGACGTCGACAAGGACGGGCTGATCGAGGGCGAGCAGCACAACACCTACGACATCGAGTTCTACGGCCCGAACAGCATGATCGGGACGTTCTACCTGGGCGCCCTGCTGGCCGGGTCACGCATGGCCGAGGCCGTGGGCGACGCGGACGCGGCGAAGACGTACAAGGCGATCTTTGAGAAGGGGCGGGCGAAATTCGATCAGCTTCTCTGGAACGGGGAGTATTACGTCCAGAAATACGACCAGGTGATGGAGAAGAAATACCAATACGGCGACGGCTGCCTGTCCGACCAGATGCTGGGCCAATGGCTGGCCCAGGTCGCGGGGCTCGGGCGGTTCCTGCCCGAGGACCGGCTCAAGACGACGCTGGGGTCGGTGTTCAAGTACAATTTCATGCCCGATTTCCGCGAATTTTCCAACGGCCAGCGGACCTACGCCTTGAACGACGAGCGCGGCCTGGTACTGTGCACGTGGCCGAAAGGCGGGAGGCCGCCGCTGCCGTTCGTCTATTCGGACGAGGTATGGACGGGAATCGAATATCACGTCGCTTCGCACTTGATCTATGAGGGGCTGGTCGACGAGGGGCTGACCGTGGCCAAAGCCGTCCGCGACCGCTACGACGGCCTGAAGCGGAATCCGTGGGACGAGATCGAGTGCGGCCATCACTACGCCCGGGCGATGTCGTCCTGGGGGCTGATTCTGGCCCTGTCGGGCTTCTCCTACTCCGGTCCCGAGGCGACGATGGGCTTCGCCCCCAAGGTCTATGCTGACGATTTCCGGATTTTCTGGAGCACGGGCAGCGGCTGGGGCAATTACAGCCAGAAGTCGGCCGGCGGGAAATCCCAGTCGGCCGAGGTGGAAATCGTGCAGGGCGGGCTCTCGCTCCGGGAATTCCGGCTCGCGCTCCCGGATTCGGTGAAGGCGAAAAGCCCGGCCTCGATCAAGGCCGAGGCGGCCGGCAAGGCGGTTAAGGCGTCGTTTGTCATGGACGGCCGGACGGTCCGCGTGAAATTCGACGCGCCCGTGGCGCTGAAGGCGGGCGACAAGCTGACCCTCACCGCCGGATATTAAATCGGTGACAGTAACCTGATTTCCTAATTAAATTCAAAAGAAATCCGGAAATCAGGTTACTGTCACCGATTTATTCCCGGATTTATTCCAGGCGTTTATGGAAGCGCAGCGAGGCAAGGACGAAGGTCGCCACTCCGAAGGCCAAGAGATAGAACATGTCCGGCCAGAGCTCGGCCGGGCCGTTGCCCTTGAGCAGGACTTCGCGGACGATCTTCCCAAAATGGCGCAGGGGATTGAGGTAAGTCAAGTACTGGACCGGCATCGGCATATTGTCTATGGAGGTGAAGATCCCCGAGAGCATGATGGCCGGCATGATGAATGAGAAGGCCGACATCATCGCCTGGCTCTGCGTCCGCGAGATCGTCGAGATGAAGAGCCCGACGCCGAGCGTCGTCAGGATGAAAACGAGCGACATGGCCAGGAGGAAGGGGACGCTTCCCCGGATCGGGACGTCGAAGATGATCCGGCCGAACGTCATGACCAGGATGACGTCGCAGAAGCCGATGATGGCGAACGGCAGCGTCTTGCCCAGGATGAGCTCATAGGATTTGATCGGGGAAACGATCAGCTGCTCGATCGTTCCCATTTCCCTCTCGCGGGTGATGGCCATGGCCGTCAGCACGAGTGTCGCCACCAGCAGGATCATGCAGATGACGCCGGGCACCATCCAAAGGGCCGTCTTCAGCTCGGGATTGTACCAGATGCGGGGCTCGACGGAGACGAATCCCCCCGGGCTGCGCCCCAGCGCCCTCACGATCAGGGTCTCCGAAAACCGCGATGAGACCATCTCCACGTAGTTCTGGATGATCGTCGCCGTGTTCGAGTCCGTCCCGTCGAGGAGGACCAGGGCCTCCGCTGCTTCCCGGCCGGCGATCTTGCGGCCGAACTCGGCCGGCACGACGATCGCCGCCTGGACCGCGCCCCGGGCGAGGAGCGGGTCGACGTCCCTCTCCGCCTCCGGCTCGGCTTTGATCTCGAAATACCCCGACCGGACGAAGGCGTTGATGTAGGCGCGGCTGTCCGCGGTCCGGTCCTCGTCGACGACGGCCAGGGTGATGTTCTTGATGTCGGTGTTGACGGCGAATCCGAACAGGATGAGCTGGATGACGGGGGCGATGAACAGCGGCAGGATCATCCGCTTGTCGCGCAGCAGCTGGATGAATTCCTTGCGGAGGATGGTGCGAATGACGCTCAGCATGCCCGGCCTCAGTCCAGCCTCAGCTTCAGCCGGCGGACGCAGCCGGTGAGCACGATCGCGGCGAACGCCGCGAGAAGCAGGAGCTCCCGCCAGATGTCGCCGAAGCCGAATCCCTTGAGAAAAATCCCCCGGACCATGATGATGAAATAGCGCGCCGGGATGAGGTAGGTGAAGGCCTGGATGATCCTCGGCATGCTCGAGATGGGGGTCATGAATCCCGACAGGAGGAACGCCGGCAGCAGGGTCAGCAGGATGGCGAGCATGAAGGCCAGCTGCTGGGTCCGGGCGACGATCGACAGGAAGAGCCCGATGCCCAGGCCGCACAGCAGGAAGACCGACGAGGCGACGAGGAGGCTGAACAGGTTCCCGCGGAGCGGCACCCCGAAGAGCAGGGTCCCGGTCCCCACGACCAGGGCCAGCTGCGCGAGGCCGAGGACAAAATAGGGGAGGAGCTTGCCGAACACGATCTCGTGGGCTCGCACCGGGCTCGAAATGAGCTGCTCCATAGTACCGGTCTCCCACTCCCGGGCTATGGCGAGCGACGTCAGAATGCCGGCCATGACCATCATCACCACGGCTACGAGCCCGGGGATGATGAAGTCCGTGCTGTTGAGATCGGGGTTGTACCAGACCCGGATCCTGGGCTCGACGGAAGGGAGGCTCCCGGGGGCGACCGCGCCGCCCCCCGCCGCAGCGCTTCCGGCCGCACCCTCGCGGGCGGCCTGCTCAGCGAGCAGGTCCGTGGCCAGCTTCTGGAAGAGGCGCGAGATGTAGCCCATGGCGATAAGGGCCGTGTTGTTGTTGCTCCCGTCGAGCAGGACCTGGATCGAGGTGTCCCGGCGCCCGGCCACGTCGCGGGCGAAGCCCGACGGGAAGACGACGACGGCCTTCACCCGGCCCTCGTCGAGGAGCTTCTCCACTCCGGCCGGGCTGTCGAGGGTGAGCTTCAGATCGAAATAAGCGCTCGCCGCCAGCTTGGCCGCGAACTCCCGGCTGAGCGCGGTCCGGTCCTGGTCCACGACCCCGATCGCCACGTGCTTGATGTCGAGGGTGATGGCGTAGCCGAAGAGGACGATCATGAAGATGGGCAGGCCGATCGCCAGGAACAGGCTTCGCGGATCGCGCCGGATGTGGATGGCCTCCTTGCGGGCCAGGGGGCCGATGCGCCGGATCATGCCGTCCTCGCGCCCCGGATCGCGGCCACGAAGACCTGCTCCAGGGAGGCGCTTTCCGCGCCGGCGAACCGGATCTTGAGCTCGCGCGGGGAGCCGAGAGCGATGATCGCCCCGGCGTAGATGATCGCGAGCCGGTGGCAGCGTTCGACCTCGTCCATGTAGTGCGACGTGACGAAGGTCGTCGTGCCCTCGCCCGCGAGCTCGTAGATCAGGTCCCAGAAGTCGCGGCGCGAAGCCGGGTCCACACTCGCCGTCGGCTCGTCGAGGAAGATGATCCGGGGTCGATGGAGGATCGCGCAGCCCAAGGCGAGACGCTGCTTCCAGCCGCCCGAGAGATCGCGGGCCAGGGTCCGTTCGCGGCCGACCAAGCCGGCCATCTTCAGCACCCAGCGCTTCCTCTCGGCCAGCACGGCGGACGGGAGGCGGCGGATCCCGCCATGGAAGTCGATGTTCTCCTCGACGGTCAGGTCGTTGTAGAGGGTGAACTTCTGGGACATGTAGCCGATGATCTTCTTGATCTCCTCGGATTCGGTCGCCACGCTGAAGCCGCCCACGCGGGCCTCGCCCGAGGTCGGCTGGAGGATGCCGCACAGCATCCGGATCGTCGTGGACTTGCCGGCGCCGTTGGGGCCCAGGAAGCCGAAGATCTCGCCTTTGGGGACCTCGAAAGAAATCCGGTCGACGGCGGTGAACGACCCGAACTTCTTGGTCAGGTCCCGGACGACGATGTTCGGCTCGCTCACGGCCTCAGGCTCCCCCCGCCACCCGCGTCAACATCGCGGTCCCGCTCCGCTCCGAGCGCCAGGAAGACGTCCTCGAACGACGGCCGGATCTTGCGCAGGGATTGGACGGCCACGCCGTCGGATCCGAGCTTCGCCCGGATCGCGTCGAGGTCCGGTCCGCCCGCGGCGAGGACGACGTGGATGCGGTCGCCGAACGGGTGGACGCCCCTGAGCCCGGGCAGGGTTTTCAGGGAGTGCAGGGCGGGCGCAAGCGGCGCGACGAGCTCGGCGATCTCGTCCTTCATTCCGAGGATGAGGTTCTCGGGCGCGTCACAGGCGAGCAGCCGGCCCTCGGAGATGAGCGCCACCTTGCGGCAGCGGGCGGCTTCGTCCATGTAGGGTGTGGTCAGGACGATGGTCACCCCTTCCTTGTTGATCTGGCCCAGAAGCTCCCATAATTCGCGCCGCGAGACCGGGTCGACACCCGTGGTCGGCTCGTCCAGGAAGAGGATTTTCGGGGTGTGGAAGAGATTGCAGGCCAGGGCCAGCTTCTTCTGCATGCCCCCCGAGAGCTGTCGGGACAGGCGGTCCTGGAAGGGGCCCAGGGCGCTGAAACGGAGGAGCTCCTCCCGGCGCTTGTCGAAAACGGCCTTTTGTACGCCGTAGAGATCGGCGAAAAATTTCAAATTCTCGGCCACGGTCAGGTCGCCGTAAAGACTGAAGTGCTGGGGCATGTAGCCGATGAAATCCTTGATCCGCTCGGCATGGGCGGCCACGTCCAGGCCGGCGAGGATCACGGAGCCGCGGGTCGGGCGGAGCAGGCCGATGAACAGCCGCAGCAGGGTCGACTTGCCCGCGCCGTCCGGCCCGATCAG
>Ga0182021_10005147_pt1 | contig 15455 bp, 19 predicted proteins | sample 612E3MmetaG_FD_120493 | JGI IMG/M metagenome (GOLD analysis project Ga0182021, IMG submission 120493) | Permafrost microbial communities from Stordalen Mire, Sweden - 612E3M metaG (Illumina Assembly) | ecosystem: Environmental > Terrestrial > Soil > Wetlands > Permafrost | place: Sweden... | reverse complement strand
TTGCTGGACCGGCAGGAATCTGGTTGAGTTTTGGCCCGAGCTTTTTGAGTTGCTTGAGGTTAAGGGGAGGGATTACCCATTCCCTCCCTGCTATCTGCATAGTTACGCCATCAATCATTTGTCATTCCCTTTCAACGTCTTAATCAGGGTAGCCAATCTCGAGCACCAAGTTGTTGTCGTCGGCAAAGTATGCAAAATCCATTTCGGGCATCATGAAGTCTTCCAGTTTGGTGGCGAAAGAGAGCTTGCTGGATACGCACTTCATGAACTTAAACACCACTTGCTTCGTCAGGTACTGAGTCCTAAACCAGCACTGCCAGGATGGGGTGACGCCCAGGAGTTGGTTGTAGACTGAAAGGGTATGTCCGGTTGTGAGGGTGTAGGCGTAGTTGAGCGTAACCGGAACAGCTGCATCAGCAGCACTGAACGTGTAGACCCCAGCAGCAGACACCTCATAAGTTCCGGCTACCGTAGGACCAGTCAGAATGCAAGTCATCTGTGCGCCTGTAGTGGCATTGAAGCATCCCAGATCTTGCAGGAACGTAGCTCCATGAGTTGCTGTCACGGTATAGGTAGTTTGTGATGGAATCGTTGCAGCCTCATCCTCGGCAATATACATCTGGTTGGCAACAGGAGCATCGCGCACATTGGACCCACCAAAGAACAGGTCGGAATACGCACCGCCCTGGATAATCACTTGCTTGAGCTTCCCTGTCGTTTTGCTGGTGCCCTTGGCCACAGCAATCGGGAAGGTGTATTGTCCATAAGCCTCTTTGACCGTCCCGGTCATTTCGATGCTTCCTTCCTGGAAACCTGCGAACTTAACCGGAGTAGCCACACTCCCAGCGGCCACTGTTTTAATGCCGTAGAGCGAACCAGCGCCAAAAGAAAAACCTGCCATGTCATTGACTCCCTAATGTTAGAATATCAAAACTCACAATGGCTACCTCGATGGGACCGAGAACGCCTTCCATCATTTCAATTCCTGCGATCCAGCAGTGCTCCACGAGACCGCCCAGCGTATTAACATATCGGTTCTGGTCCACCATTAAGGGAGGCATGAAGGCCCCTTCAAGGATGTCCAGCTTGGGGTTGAGCAGTGTTGCCGGGTCAAGGCTTTCATCATTCCCGGAATGAACGTAAAGGTACTGCTTCGGCCTTAGCGTCCACACTGTAGGTCGGCCCTTGCCTTGACTTGGATGTTCTTCTCCCTGTCCCTGGAAGATCGCCGGAAACTCATCAATGCTCATGTCGCTCCAATGTTTTAGCCTCCTCCGCTGAGTGTTGAACCCCAGCAGAATGGATGACTTGGCATAGAGTGCAGCATAGATGGTTTCGCGGATCATTTCAAGATACTCTCTATTGCATCATTTAACTCAGCGATGATGTTAGGTCTCATGTCCTCAAGGGCTGATCTCATAAATGATTTTTCAGGAACATTGACTCTTCTTCGGAATGGCTGAACACGTATTTCTTTTGGAGCGTTCTTCTTGGCTTTTTTGCTAGCCCCAGGCATTGGAGCTCTTCGCATGAAGGATCGAACATCTTCAGTTCCAAGAAAACCATACTCATGCTTTGCAGCATATGGCACATTCGTATATACTTCAGCCATTAAATTCCCACCACCAAAGTCAATCAACCGATGGTCTATGCTTCTTCTAAGTGTTCCAGACTGAACGTTGAGCACTTGTCCTGATAGTTTTCCTCCCTTGATTAAAGTAGTCATATCAAGAGCTAGGGCGACTAAAGACTTTTTAATTACCCTGTCTATCTTGTCATTATACTTTTCAAACTTTGAAATGACTTTCTCGGAACCGATGATCCATGCCTTTATCATATCGGAGTCACCCGTTTTAGCTTGTTGAGCTTCTGTTGCGTACTTGCAGGCACATCCGAGAAGTTAATAGACACAGACTCTCCGGCTAATGCCTTCGTTCTCTGTCCAATGAACTCCTTCCCGCGGTATGCCAGGGATAAAAGCTCAAGACAAACCTGCTCGGCCATGACAAGCTCCCAGTCCCCGGCCTCAGCACCTCCTGTATAGGTCACAATCACGTTCTGGACATCCTTGCTGAAGGCGTATCCATTCAGGTAGAGGCTATATCGATCAAAGAAGTATCCGGCCTGCCCTGGACCGGGAGCTTGAGGGATTGTTATACCATCAACTTGTAAACTCGTTACGTCAGTAACCGGGAAATTCCTTAAACTCATCCTCCGGCTACCGAGTCCATTATAGGTTTCAGTATAATCATCCGATGCTAATGAGCGCCCCGATTCGGCAATAATCCATCCAGTGATTGCGGTAATCAGCCTGGCAAGCATCACATCGTCCACCCCGACAAATCCGCCACTTGCGTAGGTGGTGAACAGGGAAGAATCAACTCCGATTGAAAAGGTGGCGTCACTCAGTTTGGTAATCGTGTATGTTCCATGCACCTGAGTCATGCCGCCCACCCCAGAGATGACGACCTGCTTGCCCGTAACTTGGTTGTGATTTGCACAGGTCACAATGGCTGGGTTCGCCTTCGATATGCCGGTTATGGCCTTATCAGCGATACCCAGCCATTGCTTTACTGTTGCCAGAGTGGTTAAGTCCGTCACGACTTCTTGCTCCTGACTATCGGAGGTCGCTCTTTCTTTTCTTTGGCTTCTGGTGCGACATCGGGTGACTTGCGACCATAGGCTATTTCTCCTTTAGCCACAGCATCGGCCTTCAGCTTTGCGTCATGAATGAGACCAGCATCCTTGTCCTTCATATAGGACAATTTTACCGGCCTCAAGTCCGTGCGTGATGCAGGAGTAAAGCCATGGTTTAGCAGTTCTGCATAATCTACATCGTCGGGCACTTCGATCACTCCTTCAGCATCAGGAACAAATTCCATATCCCCAATACTTGCAGAACTACAACCTACGGGAGCTTTTAGTCTGACAGGCATATTAAAACCCCTTTCGCCGTCTAATCGCTGGCGATGTTACGAATCAAGCCCAGGGCCGGCGGGAAGTAGCATTGAAGCACGCCATCCCAATACACACCGATCTCCCAGGACCGCTTGCGAATCGGCCATTCAACCTGGTGATAATCCCGGCGCATTCTGAGCTGGGTCACATTGGGAACATTGCTCAGAGCATACGGGAGCTGCTTCGTGTTGAAGAACACCAAACCAGGGGGCAGGTACGGGTGAATCTTCAGCGGCAGACTCTGCATTTCATTGGTGAGTCCGTACTTGTTCCAGTAGTTCTTAACGATTGTACCACCCGTGATGTTGTCTTGAGTAGTGACATAGGAGAAGCGCTGCGCTGCGTTTGCCGCGCCCTCAAGGATCTTCTGGCTGGCAGTGCGCGCCACATCAGAACTCCACCAGATTTCGTCCGGGGAAAGCCGGTAGTTGTCCCAGAGGTATTGCAGGACGGTTTCAAACTGGTCAATCTGACCGTATCCATCACCCGTGAGGGGAGTACCCACGCCAGGAGTCCCAGTTGCCATCGAATAGACATAGGCATTCGTTGTGGAGTAGTTGAAGATCTGGGTCAGGAATCCGTCATAAACGTAGCTATTCCGGCTCTTGTCACTGTTGGGAAGGGCTGAAATGAGCTGTTTTGTTGAGCCAGCAGTATCAGCAGTAATCAGGTAACTGTTGTTGAACACAATGGCCCCAAGGCGGGTTGCCCCGGTGTTTTGACCCCAGTAAATGGCATAAGCTACAGCACCATTCTTTACGGGCCAACTGATACGAATCCCATGAACGTCTTGTGCGCCTCCGGTTCCGGTAGCCTGATACACTTCAGCACTCGGCTGAGAGGTTCCCATGTTGCGGGCTTCGGTAGTGCCATCTGCCAGAGTTACGGTCCCAGATACAGGCAAACCTCCGGTCAAACTCGACGCAAGATAGCCTTCCATCGTCAGGGCGACAACCTGAACATAAATGGTGATGCTATCGGCAAGCGTTCCCGTGGTGCTATCATCCACGAGGCTGATTGTCACGGTGCCAACCTGACCCAAAGCCAGGCTGTTGTTCCCACCGAGAATGATTTTTTCTTCCTCGATCATCTGAGCCTTGAGCAAATTCAGAGCAGCCAGGGCGCGAAGGTCTTGAAAGCCTTCCGCCGCATAGGTTGCTTCCCATGTGATCGACTGCTCGGAACCTCCGCCCTTGTATGCGGCGGTGTACTCGGCCACAGTGTCAGTAGTGATAATGCCTCTGGAGCCTTCACTGATACCCCAGCTTTTGTTGTTGACGTTCACGCCCGTAACTGCTCGCCAGTTTGCTTGAATGCCGCCCTTGCCGCTTACACGCGGGATGGCGTTGCGAAGTGGACACAGAACCGGGTATAACATTTTGGCCAGTATTGTTACTCTGCCCGGTTATTCAGAGGCCAAGGCATTTCTGCTTGGCTCTGCATGTCTCCATGCAGCTCGGACTGTGTCACGATCTTGCTTGCCCGGTGCTTATTCCATCGAGCATGAACATTGCTTTGTTCGGGATGTTTCCGCATCCAAAGCCAGTAGCACTTAGCTGAACAGAATTTTCTCTTTTGAGAGCGGTTCGACGGGTATTGCTCGAATGTAGTTTCACATTGTTCGCAAGAGAAAACCTGTTTCCCGCCTCTCCAGCACGGATTATTTGAACCTGTCATCCCATTTCTGATTTCATACGTTGGGTCAGTATCAGATTTCAGGTCAAACAACTTAATCACTTGACTGATACATCCGTCTGGATCAGCATTGATTGCAGTACCATTGAATCGAACTACATCATAACCAGCATCTGAAAGGCTTTCATCTCTTAAAGCATCAGCTTCTGAATGAAGGAAATGGCGTGCTCCGTCCGCTTCAATGATCACTGGAGCCTGTTTAATCTCAATATCTACACAGTATTTATTTAGCTTGCGCTCCTGAGTAGAGAAAGAGATACCGGCCCGCATAAGTGCTCCGTGAAGCAATTTTTCAAGCGGTGAGTTAGCAGATGGTCCAGACATTGAGGGTAGTCTTTTAAGAAGATTCTCTCTATATCTGGCTTTTACTTCAGGTCGTTGCATCGCCTGTCTATGTGCAGTATGCCTCTTTTCATCCCATTTATATCCCTTTGGAGACCCGAGAGGATGAGACTCGATCCCTTGTTTCTTTAGTTCTCTTTGAACCTTATGCACACTGCATTCAAACAATTTAGCAACTTCCTTCATCGTACCAAGCTCATCATAGATGGCTTGAAGATTGCTCCAGTCCACAAGACCCTCCCCGTGCAGTCTCTACGGAGTCCCCTTCTATAAGGGGTTCCCTCGGCGTTTTCCACTTGACCTTTACGATATGGAATCATCATAACTACTTTATCCATACAAGTAAAGCGAAGGATGTTCGCCGATACAGGGGAGTTTGCATACTGCATCACTACAGTATGGCCCTTGCGTTACGCGAAGGCGCCTCAAGATCATAGGCTGCAATGCCCGTAATCGCCGTTGATGGTTGTGTATAAGCCTTGGTCAGCTCATCGCTGGGAGTACCCAGAGCAGCCTTGGCAAGATCAATCGTTTCCTGAGTCAAATTCTCAAGCATTTCGTGTTTGCTCCTTATTCCTGACCCTGTTGCATGCCAGGAAGATTAATTCTCGTCACCGGGAAGGATAGGCTTACTTTCATGAGTGCCATGACCTTCGCGTCCTGATCCATTTTGGAGATTTCCGACATGGTGTGCCCGCCGGCGAGGAGCAATCTGTCTTCATTGCTCATCTTGGCAAGGTCATCTGCGGAGGGTCCGGCGTCTTGCTTGGTCATCTTCTGGTCGTCTTCCTTGCTGACAGCTACAACCTTGAGGAAGGCTTTGCCTTCTGCGGGTTCGGCTTCCAGTTCTTCCACTCGCTTTTTCAGTGCGTCATTCTCCTGATCAAGCTTGGTTAGGGTTTCTGCAATCTTTCGCATTTCATCATCTGTCTTCCTGAGTGATTCAATGGCATCATCGGCAAGTTTGGCAAGGTCCCCGACTTCCTCAGTCTTGACAGCGGAGATATCACCTTCACACTTGCTGCATTTCATGCACTTGGCTCCCATAGCCACGAGGTGGTCGTGAGCGCCTTGGAGCTTTTCCATGTTGCCGCGACCGATCTTGGCTCCGATCTTCTCGAGGTCTCCGGATTCATCGGCCTTTGCGGTGCTGTTGTCTTCCTTGATTTCGCTGGCAATGAATTCCTTGATCGCAGTGATAGCCAGTTTGAGTTGAGTGAGTTGAGCCGCATCTTCCGGATGGTTCTCATCCTGCTCGCCTTCCATGAGAGCCTGAATGGTCATCAGGGCAGAGAGGGCTTGCTGAACGTCCATTGCTTCGCCGTTGGTTTCCAGGACTTCGTTGAAGTTGTCGTCTTTGGTGAGTTCGCCAGTATCGTCGGCTTTCTTGGCTTCTTCCCCGCCCCACTGCTCTGGAATCAGGGCAGTCAATCCGAGCGCCTTAGCGCGGTCCTTGATGTGCGCCTTTGCCGCTTCCGGGTCCTTGGCTCGGCCAATTGCTTGAATAGCATTCTTGAGGTCGGCCTCATTCTCGATTGGAAAACCTCCTCCCGGCATGGCTTTACCTTCATCGGCAAGCTTCTCGCGCTCCTTGGGGCTGAATTCTTTCTTCTCAAGATCCTCTTTGGCCAATTCAGGTTTTACTTCAGGACCGCCATTCAGTTTAGCGATAGCCGCAACCTGAGCCGCCTGGTCCATCTTCACCAATTCCTCTGAGGAGTAAGCATCAAGCAACCGCTGCCCGTTCTCCTCTCCGTGCGCTTTGATCATCTCGATCATTACGGCTGCTGAGTGCATCTGCTGTACTCCTGTTTTGAAGGGAATATCCTGTTCTGTACCATCGGCCTTAATGAGCCGGAATGTAGCCGTGGGAATACAGGGCCGATCGGCGAGGGCGAGGTGATTGGGCATGGCGACGTAGCGCGTTAGATTCTTGCCACTTGCTGACTTTTCTATCGTTCGTTCACCATATGAACCTCCGATGCTTCCGCCAGTGTAGGTTCCGTCCTTGCATTTGCGCCAATCTTCATCGTCTGTTACCTTCACCACTACGTCGATGGCCTTATCAACATCATTAAAGGAAAGCGGCTCTGCAATGATTCCTGACGCCCGATTCTGGTGCATAGCCCGCACATTCCCATAAGACTTGCCCATGCTCGCCTCGTGCTGTTCCTGAGACCACTTCTCGAAGTATGGCCGTGACTTCTGATAGTCCATGATCTCGTTCGCCCGGTCGGGTATCTCCTGAGCTGCGCGAAGGTACACAAGGCGCTTCTCTTCATCGACTTTGGTTATTGGCAGGAACAGGCTTAATTCGTTGTCACTCATTCTCTTCATCCTCTTACCGCCCAAAAGAAAAGCCCACCTACCGCGTGCGCACGATAAGCGGGCTCTTCAATTTCGGGCTCTGCCAGCGGGGAGCTACCCCGGACAGATAAGGTTTTTTCAGGTTGTGGGCTTTAGCCTATATGGTTAATCCTTCTTGTCTTTTGTTTGAGTTTCTTCCTTTTCCGGATCTTCCTTCAGTGTTTCAAGAAGCCAATCGTCAATCTGGTCGTCCATCTTTTCGTAAAGCTTATTTAAGTCCATCAGTGTTTTCCACCTCGGTCAACTACCACTGCCGGTCTGTTGGTATTGTCAATTCGGATGTAACTCTTTACATCGGGATTTGTTTTAAGTCTTTCAAAAGATTCAAGCGGCTTAGTATCAACTCCATAATAAGCGTATCGCGGTGGCACAAAGCGCCCCGTTCCATCCGAGAACCGGCTCCACACTCGCCCGGTAGAAACATACGACGGAATATCTACAAAGACGGTATGCACATCGTAACCTCTCTTGGCAAACTCTGACGCCATCCGTTCCATTTTAGAGGCATGCCGCCCTGTTAAATCCATCACGATATTATGATTAAGTCCAAGCGCTCTTCCGGCCAGTTCTCCTTCGGCAAGTTTTCCTGATTCTCCGTGGAAAGCTGCTGCATTCCAACCCTGGTAGCCCGGCAAAGCTTCTTTCACATCGTCTGAGTTGACATAGGTGTGTTCTGGGGCGATTTCTTTGGCATAGGGCAACCCTGCCGTACTTTTTCCTGCTCCACTTGCCCCAATGAGCAAGACGGCTTGCGGCCTTTGTCCTTCTGGAACCGCCGCCTTGTCGTTTAGCATTGAATTAATAATCTCTTCATGCAGTTGCATCCGTTCTGCTGTAAGGTTTCCTTCAGCATCGGAATTCTGATCTATTGACCATGTAGTCACATTACCAGATCGCGTTTCCTTTTGCAATTCAGAAAGTTTGCGGTCAACTTCTTTGTATTCTGGCGTTTGCTCAACTTCTGAAAAAAAGCGTTCCATATCATTGGCCCCGGTGGGAGGACTTACTTTTGAGGAACCCCCTTCCCCTGAGCCACCCACTTGCCCTTCACGCCCCGAGTGCCCGAAGTTGCCTGAGCCGGAGCCTCCTTTGGCAAGCTTCTCAGCCTCACCATCGTCTGTTTCCTCTTCTTGACCTTCTCGGATCACTCGCACCGCCAACGAACATTTGCAGTTCGGATGCGCCAGTGGCATATCATCCCCACTACTGAACGCATCATCATAGGGAATCCAGTCTTCGTCAGCATTGTCCATGCACTCGTCGTCCGGTTCATCCTGACTCACAAGCCATTTCTTCTCGAACTCAAGCCCAAGCGCCTTGCCTTCCTCATAGCCGGCCTTGCTACCGGCCATGTGCGCCATGCCTATCTCAGTCCGGGCTATCATGTCGGCGCGATACGGTGAGAAGATGCTTGACTCTGTAGTGAGTTCTTCAATCAGTGGTGCAAGCTCCTGAACGGATGGACCCTTCTCCATAGCCTCGGCAATGATACCGTTTAGGGCTTCTCTGGTCGTCTCCTTGATACTCCATACGGGATTAGGGTTATCAACCAGTACACCATCCACCCACTTCTTCCCCACCAGTTCGGCAGAGCGCTCACGCGCCCATTCGGAAGCCACATTGACTATCTCTCGATTTGTAGCATCGGTCTGGATACCCAGAGTCATCAGCACCTCAGATCCGGTCTCAGCGGCTATGTTCTGGATATACGGTTCAAACTCAGAAGTCAGCATTGCCCATCCAGTCAGTTTGACCTTCTTGGCTATGGCTTCGATCTGAGCTTTAGTGGGTACTGGCATTAGTCTTGCTTCTCCTGAATCTTTTCAAGCTTCTCCAGTTCCGGCTTAATCGCCTCAACCAACTGGCCTGCAACACTACGTCTCTGCTTCTTAAAGAACGTGTTGAGCCTGTTTGTCAACTCTTTTGTTGCCCGAGTAGTTGAAGGTCGCTCAAAAGGGGGAGGATTGACTAAGCGATAGGGTTGGGCTTTGGCTAACTTCTCGGCTTTCTCACCTTTGCCTGGAAGCTTCTCATTCGACTTCGCCTCTGTGCCTTGAGGTGCTTCCTTGCCATTGCCAGATCCATTTCCTGATTCTTCGCCATTACCCACTATCCCTGACTTAATCTTGGCGTGCTGCACCGCTAACTGGTCTTGCCTTGCCTGCTCCTCTTGCGCCTGCTTCGCCTCTTGCGCCGCCTTGTCGAAATCAAACCCACGAGCTTGAGCGATCTGTTCCGCCGTCTGAACCCCTTCGTCAATGTAGATCTTGTCGATCTGAGCCTGCACCAGCGGGTCAATGTCCTCTTCCTGGTCCCAGCTAAACTCGACGTCTGGCTGGCGCATGTAGACCCACAGACAGTAATTGATGAGGTTCTTGACCCATTGCATCGTAGGGAACAAGCCCTCTTCTGTGGCGGTCTTCTGGGCAGTGACCGCGGTGGCCCTGTTGATCTGACGAATGAAGGCCGTTGGCGGCAGGCTGAACGTGAAGCACACAATCCGGGCAATCCACTCATCGAACATGTTCTTGAGGTCAACCAGGCCGTCCTTGGTGGGCATGTACTTCATGCCATCCGGGATAAATTTCAGGTGCCGGCGCTGCGCTGAGTTGCCCTCTAAGGTATCATCCCAGTATTGCTGGAACTGCGCTATCTGATCAAGCGAATTACCAGACCAGCACGGTTTACCATTTCGGCGCACATAGAGGATACCGTTTGGAACTGATACGCAATTAATAAATCCATCATAAGGTTTTGCCGTAACCGTAAATTTCCTGGCTTTGCTAGAAGTATAACTCACAACATAGTTGACATGCCTAGTTACTGCCTTGTGTCCTCTGAAATTAACAATGCGGCCTCGCCTATCGTCTTCCCTAATCGTTGCCGATTTGCCAATTTTTTGAAACAATTCCTGTAGCTGGTCAGCCAACCGCTTACTCGATGTAAAGATTGCAGGGTGACTGGATGACCCATCTCCTGCAATATAGAACTTTAGGAATATTTTAATCTGACGTTTTGGGGCTCCCATAATCTGCCAAGGGATAAACTTTTCATAAGAATGCCCAAACTGCCTAAGATAATCAACAAGGGGAGAACACCCAAAGCTAAAACTGTGACCATCATGTGCCGGAGGTTTTCCGATAATATCGGTAAGCATGCCCAGGAAAAGCCAATGCCCCTTACTTTCTTGGTTTTGGCTAATCATTATGCTGCCTCTATTGCAGGACCCTTCTGACAGCCAAGCTCCCATAAAGGCACAGAACTGGTCTCCGGTCATGCTCAAGTTCTTGGGCTTTCCTCTGGTCTGGGTATGATTGAATGACACATCCTCAATCTCTGTCCCATTGTCCCACCTTGAAGTGACTGGTATCCTTTCTCGCTCATTATGCTTTTTGAGAAGGTCACTTGCAACGACGATCTTCTCACATCTTGGATCTCCGTCTTGCTTCATTGCGACAAGAACTCGATGCGCCGGACTCACCAGACAGTCAATTGTCCTGGACTTGAGGAATATCATGTCACCAGAAAAAGGAGTTCTTGTGATTCTGTCAGCCTTCTGCCATTCAAATATTCCTGCTGTATTTCGTGTAGCGAATTCATCTGACTCTGTTTCTACTTCTGCAAAGTATTTCCATCCTTCTTTTGTCAGCACTTCGGTATCATCGGAGTAGCACCATTCCTTTGGAACGCTGGCAAGGGCTTCGGGGATGTTGCCTTCCGAGAAGTATTGAAGTTGTGAGACGTTGCGCCGCAATGCAAGGTTGATGGTCAGCAGGATTTGTTCTGTGGGAGGATAGCCGTATGCCTTCCAGACACGCACATTGCGCGGGCGATAGATCAATTCATCTTGGGTGTATTCAACGGCAGGCATGCCTTTTAAGATCTGCTGATAGGCTATCCCAGGAGGTAACGGGGTTCTACCCTTAGCATCCAACAGTAATTTTATAGTCGATCCATCAAGCGCCTCAAATGCCCATGGTTCTTTGCCGCCCTTCGTTGGCCGGGGATAGAGTGCCGGAGCATCAGTCACAAACAACTCCTCGAGCAATACCCGCAGCCACATATCCCATGTGTTCTGCTTATCAGGCGACCACCAGAACTCCGTGAGCTTCCCAAGAGTCTTGTCATCAACCGTTTTGCCTTCTCGCGGCTGAATGCGCCAGGGAATCTTGCCCATCTGGTCTTTGCGCGTCTCAATTACGATACGGAGAATATCAAGAGCATCGGCAAGCGACCGCAACTGCTGGAAGCTCGTAAGCTCTTCTTGCCTTGGCGTGATTCGCAGGTTGTACCCGACCGGGTAATCCCACTGCCGTCCAAGCACTCCAAGAAGTTCAGCGCTCTCCGGCCTTACCGCCGGCTCAATGGGCTGCAAGGGGCCAAACCAAGTCATGTGGTCAACGCCCTGCACAATCCGGTTGCCAGCCTTCTGACCGGACGTATCGAATGATCCTGAGCGTGCTACGGCTGAAGCATGGGTAATGTCCAGGTCAGTTACTTTCTTGAGGTTCGAGCCTACAAGTTGCCCGCCCGACCTGTGCTCGGCCCTGAGTGCTGCGAGTGCTTTGAGGTTGTTATTCTCTGCCATCAAGTTCTATCCAGGAGATGAGAACGGGCGTCTTATCGGTTCCAAACTGTCGCTGCGCCTCCACCTGGAAGGCGCTGACCATTATCGAAGATCCCATTTGTGTACGATCACAGATGAGGGTAAGATTGCCAAAGGCCCCATCACACCAGAAGGACGCGAAAACGTCTACGGGTTCAAGTTCACGCTTGCGAGGCTTTCGGCTAAACCACCACATTGGCGAACCCCTTATCGCTCCCCAGTCTGCCAAGCAACTCATGCATGTGTGCCCGCTCTTCCTTGGCAAGCACTAGCTCGGCCTTTATGCCTGCGTGCATCTCACGAATGATTCGCTCATGATCGCGGCCCAATACCTGCTGACCCACCGCCAGTAAGGGCAGAGCCACAAGCTGGATGATCGTTGTGCTGATATACATTACGATAGGACTAAGGCCCATCAGTCCTGGAATGACTGGCACAAGACTCATGACCAAGAACAGGTAGGCAGTCCACATGGACCCGAAGGACCGGGTGAGGATGACTGCCACCTGTTCGTTGAATCGAGCGATTCGAGTCATTTAGTCTTTTTTCTCTTCCTTGTCCACCATCGGCCCTGCCGGAAAGTTCTTGACGCGGCTTTCCGTCTCTGAAGTCACCTTGTCTTGAACGGGAGGAGGAGCAGGAGCCTTGTCCTTGTCCATAATCGCAACAATTCTATCATTCAGAATGATGGAGTATTGCTGCATGATGTCGAGCTGCTTCTTGAGCCGGTCCTGTTCGGCCTTCTCAACTGACTTGAATCGCTCGGAAGCGATAAAGGTCTTCAGAGCTGTGATCTTGACCTCAAGAAACTCACGTTCTTTGAATATTCTGACTTGATACTCTTCCATTGTTACTCTCCTGTTTTTCTGGTCACCAATTGATAACCCCTTGCTCTCATGCAGGCATTGAAAATCTCCATCTCTCTCATTGCCTGAGCCACCCCATCCGCCATGCCAGCACCGATTGCCTGACCCACGTTGCCTGGACGGTAGTAACTGGCAGGAACATAGCCATAAACGGTCATAGCATACTTGCATTGGGCTACATCATAATTAGCTTCCTCCGCTGTCAGGTTCGGTCTGTCCCAGACTCTGCCAGCGGCGCACCCTGCCAAGCACAATGTCAGCAACGCCATGAGAACCAATCCCTTGCTTACTCTGTTCATGTCTTCCCCCTTTGAGTCCATGAAATGTAATAGGTTACGGCAACAATTCAACCGTCGCATAGGTCTGTACGATTGAATCTACATCGTGGTTAGTAAGCTGAAACTTAAGCGTAGCCGCAGCAGACAGGGTTTTAGTTGCCTTCACCGCCTCGACTGAAGTGGATGAAGTACCCCCGGCTACTGTACCGGCCTTGCATGACCCGAGAATGTTCTGGTGAGCGTAATCAGTGTACTCATTCACCAGCCACTCGCACGCCCACTCGTTTATAGCAGTGGTGGGAAGTGAAATGGTGCTGACCGCTCCATTACTCAGGTACAGGATTATCGGCTTGGTGAACCCAGTCCCTGCGACTGTGCCTCCTGCTGTGATCCTCAGTGACCGCCCGGGTTGAAGCAGGTTGATGGGTAAAGTCATCGAGCATGTATCCGTTGTCGAATTGTCGGAAACCGTGTAAACGGTATTGTTCCGATAGAGAACCGTTGGGAACATATCAATCGGAATGAATCCCGCATACAAGAACGGAGGAAGCAAGCTAATATCGGTGATGGTTGTCAGACTATTGGCATCCGGGGTGTACTGAGTGCCCGTCTTGTCCGCAAAGCTCTTAAGGTCAGGCGGAAACTTCAGCGTGTAGGTATCGGTAGCCAGGGCAATAGAAAGACCTGCCAGAACACCCAGCAGGGCCACAATCAGGATGATTACTGTTCGCTTCATATCACTCTATCCTTTCTGAGCCTCTATGGAAGAAACTCAACCATCCCAAAAGTCTGCGTAATGTTGTCCGCACTGGCCGCTGTGTTGGTGATGTAGGTCTTCAGGAGGGTGGCCGCCGCCGTGCTCTTGGTAGCCTTGACAGCTTCGACCAAGGTTGCTGAGGTAGCTCCTGCCACGGAACCAGCAGAGCAACTGCCCAGGATGTTTTGGTGCGCCGTATCAGTGTACTCCTGAATGAGCCACTGACAGCGCCAGCTACCGACCGCAGCGGCTGGGATAGTGAGAGTGCTTACTACGCCGTCAAGCAAGTACAGAGTCACTGGCTGAGTGTTGGTCGTCCCGGTGGTTGTACCGCCAATCGTCATCCTGATAGTCTTGCCTGCTGCCAGTAATCCCGCAGGCAGGGTGACTGAAGTCGTGACTGTATTGGTATTATCCGTGACCGCATAAGAGGCGTCGTCGCGGTAAAGCACTGTCTCAACTTGGTCAACCGGGATAAGGCCGGCATGAATGAAGTTAGGCACGAGCTTTTGATCTGTCGTGCTGGTCAGACCCAAAGTGCTTGGGGTGTACTCGGTCCCGTCCTTGTCCTTGAAGCTCTTCAATCCGGTTGGGAACTTGAAGGTAAAGGTATCCGCCAGGGCGAGCGGCGCAATGATCAAACTAAGCAACGCAACCAGTAAAAGCATCTTCTTCATTTTCGTAAATCCTTTTTCAGTTGGTTATCTTCCAAACACCAAATACACCAAGCCCCAGAAGAGACTTGAAACCAAACAACCAAGTACACATCCCCGGATTAACTCGCTCTCAAATCCGAGGACTGGCATGTCGAAATCATAGTAGTTGTCCCAAGGTGAATCTAGGATCTTCAGATCATCATCTGTAGTGCTCATGCCGCCTTCTTCTGCTCTTCCTGCTTCCGGCTTAGCATTGCGTAGAAGTCTAACATCCCGGTCCCTCCGCCTCCCCTAAGAAAGTAATTAAGAGCCTGCGTTGTACTGTCTACATCATCGTCATGAGCAGCATATGGGAAGCTTGCCATACTGTCAAGATAATCTGAGAGCCAAGGCAAAGATTCCGGTAAAAAGACTTTCCCTGCCTCAATCAGTGGCGTGCAGGAGTTTGCCAAACTTACCTTGTCGTCTCCCTTGTTTTTTGAGACAGGGATTACGGGAATGCGCGTATCACGCTTTAACTCCTGGATGAGAGACTGCCCGCTTGCCTTGTCCTCTATCAGTACACATCCAGGTTGATACTTCATGTGAAGAGCCTTGGCCTGCCTCTTGAGTTCGGGATATTGAACGCGCTCTTTCCATAAGTCCATCAGGTAATAACCGTTTTGAGCTACTCCCCATGTGGTGCAGCACGAGAAGTCATTTGAAGTCTTCTCTTTGAATCCGGTATCCCACGACTGGATAATATTGCTGATGTTTGGCAGTTCTTGGTAATAGCGCCACCATTCCCGCTTAAAGATTGACCCCTCTTGCGCTGCTGGTCGTTGCTGGAAGAGTCCCTGGAAAGATGAACCCACTACGGACTTAATGCTTTCCAGTGCAGCGACATTGTAGCGTTCAGGGCAAAGTGCTTCTCCCTCTTTGCGCCCCAAT
>Ga0182021_10005146_pt1 | contig 15455 bp, 13 predicted proteins | sample 612E3MmetaG_FD_120493 | JGI IMG/M metagenome (GOLD analysis project Ga0182021, IMG submission 120493) | Permafrost microbial communities from Stordalen Mire, Sweden - 612E3M metaG (Illumina Assembly) | ecosystem: Environmental > Terrestrial > Soil > Wetlands > Permafrost | place: Sweden... | reverse complement strand
ACGTCGCTAGCAAATTCATCAAGGACGGCGCGATTACCGGCGATGCGATCAACGTGCGCAGCGGTGCCGGCACTAACTTCAAGGACGTGGGCAAACTTGCGAAAGGCGAGAAGGTCGAAGTCGTCGAGGCCAAGGGCGAATGGACGCAGATCAAGCCGACCGCGCAATGCACCGGCTGGGTCGCCGCCGAGTTCGTCGAGATTGCCGTGCCGACTCCAGTACCCGCACCGATTCAGACGACCGAGATTGTCACGCCACCGGTCAGCTTGCCGGCAGTCGTCTCCGCGCCGGTGAAGCCGGCCGCACCGAGCGTCCAAGTGGAAACGCATTACATCGTCAAGGACGGTTACATTGCCGGCGTTAAAGAGTCGCCGAGTTCGTACGCGTTGATGACCGAGAACGTCGGCGGCCGGCAATACATCATGGCGTACCTCGACGCCCCGCAGATGAACCTCGCCCGGTACGATGGCAAACACGTCCGCGTCCTCGGCAACCAGCGGTGGAAGAGCGACGAGCGTTACCCGGTCATTGCCATCGAACGCCTCGACATGGTGTGGTAATGTCCGGGCATGGCCGCGCGACTGATTGACGGCAAAGCCATCGCCGAGCAGATCCACGCGGAGACCGCCGCGGAGATCGCCCGGCTCCAGTCGCAACACAATCTGACCCCCGGCCTTGCCGTCGTCCTCGTCGGCGACAACCCGGCCAGCGCCGCCTACGTCGCGTCGAAAGACAAAATGTGCGCCCGGCTCGGCATCCACTCCGTTCGCGTCAACCTGCCGGCCAAGACCACCCAAGGCGAACTGCTCCTCAAGATCGACGACCTCAACTTCGACCGCACCGTCCACGGCATCCTCGTCCAATCACCCTTGCCGGCGCACATCAGCGAAGACGCCATCTTCGCCACGATCGACCCGACCAAAGACGTCGACGGCTTTCACCCGCTCAACGTCGGCAAACTCGCGCTCGGCGATCCGACCGGGTTCGTCCCATGCACGCCCGCCGGCATTTACGAGTTGCTGAAACGCAGCGGTGTCAAACTTGAAGGCGCGCACGTCGTCGTGCTCGGCCGCAGCCGGATCGTGGGCCGACCGGTGTCGTTGATCCTCTCGCAGAAAAGCGTGAACGCCACCGTCACCGTCGCTCATTCCCGTACTAAAGACTTACCGGAGCTATGCCGGTCCGCCGACATCCTCATTGCCGCCATCGGCAAGGCAGAATTCGTGAAAGCCGACATGGTCCGGCAAGGCGCAGTCGTCATCGATGTCGGCATCAACCGCGTCGGTGACAAGTTAGTCGGCGACGTGGATTTCGAGCCGGTCAGTCAGAAAGCCGCGCTCATCACGCCCGTCCCTGGCGGCGTCGGCCCAATGACGATTGCGATGTTGATGCACAACACCGTCCGCGCCGCGAAACTCCGGCACGGGATTGTCTGAAAGTGAATCGTTAATCATGCGCCACGCGATTCTGGCTGTGATAGTCCTCGGTTGGCTATGCAGAGCTTCGGCCATGCGAGTACGAGCACCATATTCGGAGTTTATCAGTTCTGTAACCGCAGGCGCACCGACCAACAACGAACATGCGGTTTATGTTTGCCTTCGGGTCAAAGCGCCCGGCGCATATCCGTTCAAAAAAGGCATGACACTCGTAGATCTCATTGCTGCTGCCGGTGGATTGACCCAATACACGAACAGCACAACGGTCCGGGTGGTGCACTCCATTCACGTCTTACGGCCTTCCCCTGACAATCCAGACCCGGTCGAGAATGCCTATTGTTTTTCAGTCGATTGGACGAAGCCAGAGGGAAATCTATCGGATTGCCGGTTTGAATTGCAGGAGAGAGATTTGATTCTCGCGGATCTAAGAGAATGCCCCTGACACTGGGTTGCGCCGGACGATCTACCACGCCTGTTCGGCGGGGGCGGTGACGACGCCGGAACGTTTGGCGGTCGGCAGGCCGGCGGCAAAACTCAATGCGGCTTGTAGTCTGTGTCGGGGTTTTCGTGGACTGCGAGTGGCGGGGCGGCCTTCGGCGCGGGTTTGGCACGGATGGCGTCGAGTTCCTCGGGCGTCAGCGTGTTGCGTTGGCGCGCCATGAGATCTTCGCCGATGGCACGGATGTCGTAGTTGAACTTGCGCGCCAACTCGTCCCTGATGCGGCGAACTTCCTCCACAATTGGATCCGGTTCCATGGCCCTAGTCTCCCATAAGTTCTTCCAATGTGCAAACCACGGGCAACGCCAGTCCCTGTTGGGCGCAGATTGGCTGAAGCTTCTTCAGAACTTGGGCATTCGCGATGTGCCGGCAATTCCAAGTCGCCAAGTAATCCAACCGGTGAACAGTCGACGCCGCGACATGGTACGCATCCCGCGCAGCCTTAGGCGGGAGCGCGCCACTCCGGATAAACTGCTCGGCCAGTTCAATCACTGCCGGCGTGATTGGGACGAGCTGCCGGCCCCGCAAGATCGTCAGTCTCTTTTCGGCTTGTCGGGCATCACCGCTGGCGGCTTCGTCCAGAACGAGTTGGGATACGACGCACTGAAACTGCTGGCGGTGTCGTTCCCACCACTCGCGGGTGATCTGCTGGTGGCCGGCAATGATGAGGTCGCGGCTCGGTTCAGAAACCAGATAGCTGATAACCGATGTCTCGATGTAGACGGTTTCCATCGCCGCGAAATTTTAACAGAACCGTGGGATGGATGCGACGACGGATTACCACGCCTGCTCGGCGGGGGCGGTGACGACGCCGGAACGTTTGGCGGTCGGCAGATACGCTTGCGTGCAGTAGTCGCGTACCATCCGGGCGGTCGAGAAATGCGGGACGACCGTCGCCATCGAAGCTTTCATCATCTTGATCCACTCGCGCGGGAGATTGTCGGCGTCGCGCTTGTAGTAGGTGGGGACGATTTTGGTTTCGAGGATTTCGTAGAGCGAATCGCTGTCTTCCCGGTCTTGTTGGTCGTGGTTGTCGGAGTTTTCGCCGTTGCCGATGGTCCAGCCGGCGTCGGGGTTTTGAACTTCGCACCACCAGCCGTCGGGGATGGAGAAGTTGATGCCGCCGTTGACGGGGGCTTTCATGCCGGAGGTGCCGCTGGCTTCGTGGGGGCGACGCGGGTTGTTGAGCCAGACGTCGACGCCTTGGACGAGCATGCGGGCGACGCGCATGTTGTAGTTTTCGATGAAGACGATGGAGCCTTTGAGGTCGCTGTACCGGGAAATCTCGAAGATGCGGCGGATGAGTTCCTGGCCGGGTTTGTCGGCGGGATGGGCTTTGCCGGCAAACACGATCTGGACAGGCCGGTCGGCGTTCTTGAGAATTTTGCGGAGCCGGTCGAAGTCGCGGAACAGGAGGTCGGCGCGTTTGTACGTGGCGAACCGGCGGGCGAAGCCGATGGTCAGCGCGTCGGGGCTGAGCAGTTGATCGACTTCGCGGAGGTCGCCCGGTGACGCGCCGTGCCGGGCGAGCTGGTTGCGGACGCCGCCGCGGGCGAAGCGGATGAGGTTTTCTTTTTGGAGATTGTGCACGTCCCAGAGTTCGCGGTCGGGGATGTTGGCGACGCCGCGTTTCCAGAACAGTTCGTCCATCAAATTGTCGCGCCAGGCGGGCGTGAGGTATTTGTCGAGCACGTCGCTCATTTGGAAGCCGAGCCAGGTCTGGGTGTGGACGCCGTTGGTGATGGCTTTGATGGGGCGGGTGCCGGGCTTGGCGTCTTTGAAGAGATGCCGCCACATGTCGTTGCTGACGTCGCCGTGGAGTTGGCTGACGCCGTTGTAGTAGCTCGATAGGTGGATCGCCAGCACGGTCATGCTGAACGGTTGTTGGCCGCCGCCGAGTTCGATCAACTGGTCGAGCGTGATGCCGACTTCCGCCGCGAACGGTTTGAAGTATTTGCGGATGAGGTCGAGATCGAACGCTTCGTTGCCGGCCGGCACGGGCGTGTGGGTGGTGAAGACGGAACTCTTGGCGACTTGCTTGCAGGCGTCGGCAAAACTGAGGCCGTCCTTGACGTACCGGCGGATGCGCTCGAAACCGAGAAACGCGCAATGCCCTTCATTCATGTGCCAGCAGGCCGGTTGGATGCCGAGCGCTTGGAGCACGCGCACGCCGCCCATGCCGATGACGATTTCCTGGCAGATGCGCATCTCGCGGCCGCTGACGTAAAGCTGGCCGGTAATCGGGCGGTCGGCCGGTTCGTTCTTGGTGTTGTCGGTGTCGAGCAACAAGACCGGCACGCGTCCGACTTGTGCGACCCAGACACGGACGTAAACTTTCCGGTCGGGGAAGGGCACGGCCACGGTGAGATGCCGGCCGTCGTCGCCGATCAACGGCAAGATTGGCAGACGCGCGAAGTCGTAGGCGGGATAGAAGTGTTGCTGCCGGCCGTCCGGCTCGACTTCCTGCTCGAAATAACCATGTTTGTACAATGGGCCGATGCCGATGAACGGCAGGCCGAGGTCGCTCGCCGATTTGCAATGGTCGCCGGAAAGAATGCCGAGGCCACCGGAGTACGTGCGCAGCGCTTCGTGGAAACCGAACTCGGTGGAAAAATAAACGAACGGGCCGCCCTGATAGTCCGGATAGTTTTTCGCGAACCAACTCGTTGGGACGGACTTCATGTATTGGTCGAACTCGCGGAGCACCGACTTGTACATCGTAAGAAACGTGTCGTCTTCGAGCAACGTTTCCCAGTGGTGCGGCTCGATGTTGATCAGCAGTTCGACCGGGTTGCGGTAGATCGCCCAGAGGCCCGGCTGAATGTGGCTGAACATCCGGCGGGCTTGGGGATTCCATGACCACCAGAGATTGTACGCGATTTCGCGCAGGCGCAAGACTTCGTCCGGTAGTTCGATGTCCGCGAGCGGCGCGGAACGGAATTTCAGTGGGCCTTTGTCCATTGCTTTAGGATTCGGAGGAGGCAATCAACTCATCCACGTTCACCCCGCGCAACTCGAAGAGTCGCCGCACGGTGTCGTCGATGATGTTGTTCGGGCAGGACGCGCCGGCTGTGATGCCGAGGTAGACATTGCCGGCCGGCAGCCAGTTTTCGGTAAGAACTTCCTCCTGTTTGTGGAGGTTGAAGTGCAAGATGGCTTTCTCGGAGAGGATCTTCGATCGGTTGCGGATGAAATAGCACGGGACTTTTTCCTCGCTCATCTCGGCGAGGTGCGTGGTGTTGCTGGAATTGTAGCCGCCGACGACGATCATGATGTCGAGTGGCTCAGCGAGTAATTTGATGAGCGCGTCCTGCCGTTCCTGCGTCGCGCCGCAAATCGTGTCGAACATCCGATAATGCTGGTCAATCGTCTCCGCGCCAAACTTGTCGATCATCGCCTGCCGGAGTCGGCGCTGGATTTCCTCAGTCTCGCTGCGCAACATGGTCGTCTGGTTCGCCACGCCGACGGACGCGAGATCCCGGTCGGGGTCGAAGCCCGGCGAGTGCGCGCCCGCGAATTTTTCCAGAAACTCGGCCTTACTCCCGCCATGCCGGATGTAATTGCAGACGTAATCGGTCTCCGGCAGGTTGAGCACGACGAGGTAATGTCCGCCTTGCACGGCGGTGGCGCGTGAACTGGTCGCCATGGTTTCTTCGTGTTTGGCCTTGCCGTGGATGATCGAGGTGAATTGCTCTTTGACGTTTTGCGTGACGCGTTTCCACACGCTCATCACGTCGCCGCAGGTCGTGTCCACGAGCTGACAGCCCTTGGCCCTGAGTTTGTTCATCGTGGCGATTTCCGCGCCGAAGGCCGGGATGATCGCCACGTCGTTTTCCTTGAGGTCGTCGATGTTCGCGCTCTTCATCGCGCCGGTCAGAAACTTCACGCCCATCGCAATGAGTTGCTCGTTGACTTCGGGGTTGTGAATGATCTCGCCGAGAATGTAGATCGGTTGATTCGGGAACACCTTGCGCGCCGCGTACGCCAAATCAATCGCGCGCTCAACGCCGTAGCAAAAACCAAATTCCTTCGCGAGCCGGACCTTCAGCCCGCCGGCTTCGAGCACGCCGCCGCGCCCGCGGAGTTTCTCGACGATCTGACTCCGGTAATGTTGTTCGACCTGTTCGCGCACCGCCTCCATGATGTCGGGGCGGCGCAGGTTGACGCGTTGCGGTTTTGCAATGGTTTCAGTGCTCATGCCAGTGGAGCGTTTCTACTGTAAAAACAGGCCAAGTTCAACTAAAACCCCTGGCATGACCGCGCTGCTCGCGTTGCTCTTGCTCAGTGGTTTCGAGGATGCCGCCGACCTCGACCGCTGGAAACCGCAGGGCGCGCAAGTCGAGCGCGTCCACGACCACGCCACGCAAGGTCAATGGTCGCTCAAGCTCACACTGACCCGCGGCGATTACCCCGGCATCGCCTTCACCAGTCTGGCCGGCTGGGAACGTTACGACATCGCGCGTCTCGACGTCTTCAACCCGCAATCTCAACCGGTCAACGTCACAATCCGCCTCGACGACGCGCAGACCACCAACTTCGGCAGCCGGTACAACGAGGATTTTCTGCTTCATCCCGGCTCCAACACCCTCGAGTTGCCGTTGCGCCAACTCCAGACCAGCGACCACAAACGCAACCTTGATCCCGCGCGCCTGATGCGCTTCCTGCTTTTTGGCAGCCGCCCGGCCACGCTGTACCTCGACAACTTCCGGCTCGACCAAGGCTCGGCTGCATCGGCGTGGCCGGAATTCAAGAAGATGGATCCGTATTTCGGTCTCGACCACGATTGGTGGCCGGAGAAAGATGTCTGGCAGGAGGAGGTTCTCCCGCGGCTCGCGTTGACGGACAAATTCACTCGCCGGGAATTCTATGACAAATATTTCTACCTCGAACCGTACCGGCCAATTCCGAATCCAAGCAAGTTTCAACTCAACGCCGCTCGCGGCCAAACACTCACCATCTTTTTCAACGGCCAGCCACGATACCTTCCACTGGAAGGTATCTCGACGGAGTTGCGCGCGGTCCGGCTGATGGAACGACCGGTCGGCAACGGCGTGTATCATATCGAGCCAATGGCGTTGATGCCGGTCACCAACCGGCCACACGCCTCCCGCTTCGCCCTGAGCATCCACGCCGACCAACCGGGCACGTATCGCGGTGAAGTCGACGGCATCCCGATAGAGCTGCACGTTTGGCCGTTCGATTTACCGGAAGCCGGCATCGCCTTCGGTTTCTACTACGATCCGACGCCGATGCGAGACAAAGAACTGCGCGACATGGCCAAACACGGCTGCACCACCATGACTGCTCCGTGTCCGCAGCCCAAACGCGACGGGACATTGGACACAACACGCGCTGACGAGTTCCTCGCCGCGTGCGTGCGCGCCGGCATCGCCCAGCGGCAACCCGCGCTGGTGACGACGCTCGATTTGGGGCGCGGCACGGCCCGGCAGATGCACACGACCGAGTTCAGCGGGCCGTTCCTGCCGGTGTTTGCCGAAACGCTCCGGCAATTCAGCGTCTGGGCAAAGACTCATCGGGTGATTGCCAACCCGGTCGACGAACCGCGCGAACAGGCGCTTGAATCGTGGAATCGCAACTTCGCTGACACGAAACGTTACCTCGAACTGTACCGCGCCGCCGGTATTCCGACGCTTATCACGCTGACCGGCGACGAATCCTTTGGCAAGAGTTATCTCCCGTTGCTGCCGTTGATGGACGTGGTGAGCGCACACCCGACGCACGACTGCGCCGGCATTTTGCGCGGTCAGACGACGGTGCACATTTACAATGCCGGCATGAATCGGCTGAGCTGGGGATTCTATCCGTGGGCGATTGGCGCGAAAGGCCGGTGGGAATGGCACTACAATTTTTGGACTGACGCCCACAACCCATTCGCGAGCGGCACCGGCGCCACGATGCCATCGCCTGATGGTCCATTGCCGACGGAAGGCTACGAGCGGGTGCGCGCCGGCATCGACGATTACCGGTTTCTGATGTTGGCCGAGAAACGGCCGGAGGCGAGGAAACTGTTGGAGGAGATCCGCGGAAAGATTCCGCACTACTTGGAGGGAGAGTTGCCCGGCGAGGCGACGCTCGACGAGTGGCGAGGCAAGCTCGCCGCGATCATTGCCGCACCGGCGGCGGCGGCAGGACGAAATCCCTGAACTGATTCGGGTCGCTGGTCTTGCCGTCTTCGATGAACTTCCGCCGAACCACGACCCATTCAACTGTAGAATGACCTTTCGCCATGAACAATCTCAAAAGAGAACACGGCGCCTGTCAATTGTGAATTAGCGGTGCGCCACCAGCAGATGGTTCAGGCCCCACTCAAACCGGGTGTGGTCGATCCGCTCAAATCCAATCTCGCGCAGCAGCGCCCGCAGCCGGGGGAGCGGAATCCGCGCCACATGTTTTCCGCTTTCCATTTCGTCACTCACCAGATGGATTCGATGCAGGAGTCCCAAGGCGGGATCGATGAGCGCGCTGGGCCAAGTCATAATCAGTGAGCCCCCCGGCGCAAGGACCCGGTAGGCTTCGCGCAGGACGCCTTCCGGCTGCGGCAGATGCTCCAGGACAGCCAGCATCACCACATGATCGAACTGGGCGCTGCGGACCGGTAGTCCGCCGGTGATGTCGGCCAGCACCACCGGAACCCGGCCCGTATCGCGCCGTGCCATTTGGTAGTCCACACCGATGCCGGAGCGAATGTGCGAGCCGAGATATTGGAGGAAACGGGCGTTCAATCCACAGCCAATGTCGCAGACGCGTGTGCCCGGCCGGATGTGCGACCGGGCCGCGCGGAACCGGCACCAAGCCACAAATTGATCAAACCTTGTATAAGCCATGCGATGCGCGGCGCGTCATTTCAACTGGTAATCGCCAATGTACGTGCCCCGGCTGATTCCCAACATGCTCAGGAAAAACGAGGAGAAGATCACCTGCACTCCCAGAAAAAACCACAGCGACCAAAAGATGACGCCGCGGATTTCTGCCAGCGGTCCGAATCCACTGGCGGCCCATTCCCAAAATATCCGGATGTTCCCGGCCACACCCACCAAGGCGAGCAGCGCGCCGGAAACCAGGCCGTCTTCAAAAGAAATCCGTTTCAGCCAGGACTCCAGAGAATGTTGTTGGACATCGAACCGCTCGGAGTAACTAAACACCTTCGCGAAGAGACCGATGAAGATGATCTGCACACCGATGAGCGCAAACACCATCCCGAACAGCATCGTATGCACATCAAAGACCACGCTTCCCACTTGTCGTTGGTGCGGCAACAACCAAAGCAGCAGTCCGACACCCACCCCGGCCAGCGCTCCGCCCGGGCCGAGGAAAAGCCAGTTGGGCGCAAACAGCAGCATGAAACGCAAATGCCGCCAGCCATCCCGGAAACTCCGCAGATGCGGCGGCCGTCCGCGTTTGTCCGGCCAAAGTGTGACGGGGATCTCCGTCATCCGGACGCCGAGCTTGGCGGCCTTCACCACGAATTCGCTGGCGAACTCCATCCCGGTCGTGTGCAAGTCCATGCGGCGATACGCCTCCTTGCTGAAGCCCCGCATCCCGCAGTGCGAATCGCCGATTGGAGTATGAAAGAACACACGCAGCACGCGCGACAGCACCGGGTTGCCTATGTACCGGTGATGCCATGGCATGGCCCCCGGTTTGATCTCGCCCAGAAACCGGTTGCCCATCACCACCTCGTAGCCCTCGCGCCACTTCGCCACGAACCGGGGGACTTCCGCAAAATCATAGCTGTCATCCGCGTCGCCCATCACGATGAACTGGCCGCGCGCTGCTTCGATCCCCGCCCGCAACGCATGGCCGTAGCCTCGCATGGCCACGTGAACCACGCGCGCCCCGTGCTCCCCGGCAATGGCAATCGAACCGTCGGTCGAACCGTTATCCGCCACGACGACCTCGCCGCGGATACCGGCTTCCTTGAATGAGGCCAGCGCTTTGTCGACGCAAAACGAGATGGACTGTGCCTCGTTCAAACAAGGAATCACCACGGAAACATCAACGGAATCCGGTGTCGTCATGGATGGTCAGCCGCCAAGGTTCGCCACACTCGTTCCGGCGTGGCCGGCAATTCGCGGATCGGTTTCCCAATCGCATCGTGGATCGCCGATAGGATGGCCGGCCCGCAGCCAATCAACGGCGGCTCGCCAATGCCGCGCGCGCCAAACGGTCCGCCCGGATCTGGATTCTCCAGCACAATACATTCAATCTCCGGCACGTCGCGAATCGTCGGCACAATATAATCGGTGAAACCGGCATTCAAAATCCTGCCGTTCTTCTTCACGACCTCTTCCATCAACGCCATGCCGATGCCCATCGTCACGCCGCCTTGGATTTGCCCGATGACTTGATCGGGATTGATCGCCTTGCCGACATCGTGACACGCGATGTAGCGCTCGATCTTCACTTCGCCGGTCTCCGTATCCACGAGCAACTGGCACGCGTGACTGCCGAACAGGTAAGTGACAAACGCCCGCAGGCTCTGCCCGGTCGCGGTGTTTTCCGGCATCGTCGGCGGTTTGTAGACTCCGAGCGCTTCGAGCGAATACCCGCGCCGTTTGCCTTCCCGGGCGATTTCCTTCAGCGTCATGCGCTTGCCGGGATGCAGATAATTGAATGCCTTGCCATCCACGATCTTGATCTCGTACACAAGTTCTTTGAGGTGCGTCCCGGCAATGTCCTGCAATTGTTTCTTCAACTCCGCCGCCGCGATATGCACCGCCGAGCCGGTAAAATAAGTCTGCCGCGTCGCCGAAGAACTGCCGGCTTCCGGCGTGCGCATCGTGTCCGCCAGAACCGGTCGGACTTTCTCCAGCCGAACGCCGATTTCCTCGGCGGCGATCTGCGCGATCATGTTAATCAGCCCTTGCCCGACGTCGCACGCGCTGGAGTAAACTTCGATGATTCCGTCCGGCATCAACCGGCACCGGGCCCGCGACGCATCCGGGAAACCGTCGCCGTAGCCCAACCCAAAACACACGATGCTCACGCCGTAGCCACGCTTCAGATGCGGTGCCGGCGTCGCGTAGCTCCGATTCTTCCAATCAATCTTCTTCAGCACCGCATCGAAACACTCCACCGCCGTTGCGTACGGCACAACCTGACCGGTCGTGACCTCATCACCGGATTTCACAAGGTTCTTGTGTCGCAACTCGGCCTTGTCCATGCCGAGTTTCACGGCGAGCCGGTCCATCAAGCCCTCGTACGCAATCGCCGTCTGCGCCGCGCCGAAACCACGCATCGCGCCGCACGGATTGTTATTCGTGAACACGCCGATGACATCCACGGAAATGTTCGGCACTTTGTAAGGCCCGGTCGCGTGACTCGACGCCTTGCGCATCACGGCAATGCCGGTCGACGCATACGCGCCTTTGTCCACGTAAAACTTGATTTGCGCGGCGACAAGCGTGCCGTCCTTCTTCGCGCCGAGTTTGTAGTGAATGCGAATTGGATGGCGCTTATGCCGGACGACCATCGACTCGCTGCGCGAGTAACGCATGCAAATCGTTTCGCCCTTCAACTTCAGCGCGCACAAGCCGAGGTAGATCTGAATCGAAATGTCTTCGCGTCCGCCGAACGCGCCACCCGTCGCCGGCTGGATGATCCGAACCTTCTCGACCGGCAACCCGAGTGCCAACGCGATGAGCCGGCACTCTTCGTGAATCCACTGGCCGGGCACTTCGATGACCAACATCTTGCCGTCCCACTTCGCGCGACCGGCTTCGAGATCGAGGAACGCGTGATCGCAGGTCTGCGTCTGAATCCAGTCTTCGACGACGACTTCGGCCTCGCTCATCGCCTTGGCCGCGTCGCCTTTGCGAAGATGCTTCTCGCCAAGCACATTTCCCTCGGCGTGAATCTTTGGCGCGTCCGGCTTGAACGCGTCGTCGAAGTTGAACACGGCCGGCAGCGGTTTGTAGTCCACCCGGATGTGCTTCAACGCCTCGACTGCCGTCGCTTCGTTCTTCGCGACGACGATGGCGATGGCGTCACCGAGATACCGGACCTTCGTGCTGCACAGCGCTTCCTGATCGCGTCGAATCAAGCCGTGGAGATTCGTGCCGGCCACGTCCTTGTGCGTCAGCACGGCCACGACCCCGGGAAGCTTCTTCGCCGCGCGAGTGTCGATGCCAGTAATCTCCGCGTGCGGATGCGCGGCGCGGAGCACTTTCGCGAAAAGAAATTTCTTCGAGAACAAATCCTGCCCGTACTTCGTGGCGCCGGTGACTTTGCCCAGCGCGTCGAGCCGCAACGCGCCCGTGCCGACGACTTTCATCGGACCGGTCTCGTAGGCCGAGGAGCTTTTGGCCGTCGTCATTTCTTCAAGCCCAGTTCATCGGCGGCGAGTTCGCAGGCACGCAGGATTTTGTTGTAGCCGGTGCAACGACAAATGTTGCCTTCCATGCCGACCAGAAATTCCTCCCGGCTCGGATGCGGATTGTCCTTCAGAAGAGCCTTCGCCGCGAGAATCAATCCGGGCGTGCAATACCCACATTGCACCGCGCCGCACTCGATGAACTTCTGCTGGATTACGTCGAGCCTCTTGCCCTTCGCCAAACCTTCGATCGTCACAACTTCGCGGTCTTGCACCTGCGGCGCGAGCATCATGCACGAATTCATCGGCTTGCCGTCTACGAGAACGTAGCAACTGCCACATTCGCCTTCCTCGCACGCGCCCTTCGTGCCGGTCAGGCCCATTTCAATGCGCAGGAAATCGAGTAAGGTCTGCGTGGGTTTGACCTTCTTCGAGACGCGCTTGCCGTTGAGGGTGAATGCGAGAGCCCAAGCTGCTGTAGCGGCGCTCTGCGAGCGCCGAGTCGTGGCCTTGTTCTTTCGGCGGTCATAGACCGCCGCTACAGTTTTCTTCATGTCAGATTCTCCAACAGCCGTCGCACCATCACGCCGGCCAAATGTGTCTTGTAATCGGCGCTGGCCCGGTGGTCGGAAATCGGTTTGATTTCCTCGCGAACAGTCTCGGCGACTTGCCGGATGTCGCCGCCCTTTGCGAAGACGGCTTCGGCTTTATGGCAGCGCACCGGGAATGGCGCGACGGAGGCGAGAGCGATCCGAATCTCGTTGCACAGGCGTCCCGCCTGTGGCCGCTCGGGCTGCAGCCGGGACGGCTGCGCAACTGCTACCGCCACCACCGAGATATTCACGGCGCCGCGTTTGCCGTTCTTGAGCCAAGCGCTCTGGTAGTCGGTCGGGATGGTCACCTTGGTGATCATTTCATCGGGCGCAAGCGCCGTTTTCCGGTAACTGACGAAGAATTTCTCCAGCGGCATCGTTCGCACGCCGCGCACGCTCGTCAGTTCGACTTCCGCGTCGAGCGCGAGCAGGGCAGTCGAGCCGTCTCCCGCCGGCGAGGCCGTGGCGATGTTGCCGGCGATGGTGCCGAGTTCGCGGATGCCGGGGCCGCCGACGCTCATCGAGGCTTGCGCGAGGCATTGCACCGGCAACTTCCCGCATTGCGCGTGGGTGACGTTGCCGGCCAACTCGATGGTGCCGTTGCGGCGGTTGATCGTGCGCAGTTCCGGGACGTGCGAAAGATCAATGAAGTGTTCGGGCGTCGCTTTGCCGGCGTTCATCAGCACGACGAGGTCGGTGCCGCCGGCGAGGAAAACGCCGCGCTCTCTGAGTTCGGCTTTGCGGTCGAGCGCCGCGCCAATGCTCTTCGGCTGGTAAAACACAGCCGTATTATGTCCACGGATTTGTTGACGGGCAAGCGGCAAAAGAGATAATCAAACTTATCATGAAAATCTCTCCCGAACTTCTACGCCGCACCGTCAAGTCTTACGAGAAGGACATCGTGAGATTCTCCCGCGACCTGATCGCCATTCCCGGCTTCAGCGGCACGGAAGGCAACGTCTGCAAACGCATCGCCAAGGAAATGCGCAAGGTCGGCTTTGACCAAGTTTGGTTCGACAAGATGGGCAACGTTATCGGCCAGATCGGACGCGGCAAGACGAAGATCATGATCGATTCGCACGTGGACACCGTCCACGTCGGCGACCGCAGCCAGTGGAAGTGGGATCCGTTCAAGGGCAAGTTCGAGAACGGCAAGATTTACGGCCGCGGCGCGTGCGACCAGAAGACTTCCGTTGCTTCGATGGTCTATGCCGGCAAGGCGATTAAGCAACTCAAGCTGACCGGCGATTACACGCTCTGGGTCGTTGGCAGTGTGATGGAAGAAGATTGCGACGGCCTGTGCCTGCTGCACGTCATCGAGAAGGAGAAAATGGTACCGGATTACGTCGTCATTACCGAGCCGACGCATCTCGGCGTTTACCGTGGTCATCGCGGTCGCATGGAAATCATCGTCACCGTCAAAGGTCGTTCCTGCCACGCCTCCGCACCCGAACGCGGCGACAACCCGATTACCAAGATGGCGGATATCGTCAAGGACATCGACAGGATCAACCGGCGCGGTCTGAAGTACGACAAGTTTCTCGGCGTCGGTACGGTGGCGGTTACCGCCATCGAATGCAAGACGCCGTCATTCAACGCAGTGGCCGACGAATGCGTCATCCACCTCGACCGGCGCATGACCAAAGGCGAATCGCCGGCTTATTGCGTCAAGGAAATCGAAGCCTTGCCGTCGGTGAAAAAGGCGAAAGGCAAAGTCGAAATCCTGAACTACGACGCCGTCGCCTGGACCGGCCTGAACGTCGGACAGCAGAAATATTTCCCGACGTGGGTGCTCGAAGAGAAACATCCGCTCGTGCGTGCCGGCGTCAGAGCCGGTACGATCGCGCTTGGCAAGAAACCGCGCGTGGACAAGTGGACGTTCTCCACCAACGGTGTTGCCACGGCCGGCCGGCACGGCATCCCGACCATCGGCTTCGGTCCGCAACACGAAATCTACGCGCACCAAACCAACGAAGTCGTGCCGGTGGACGCGTTGATCAAAGCGACGATCTTTTACGCGGCGATTCCGCAAGCCATACTTGATGCGACGAACCGCCGGTAGGCGTTGCGCGGCTCGGGAAAAGGGAAGGCCGGACATGGAGAGCATACGAACCACGCCCGGCCTTCACGAACACGGCGAAAGGTCTCTACGGTTTCGCCGCGACTACGCTGGTTGCGACAGCCGACATACCGGGCGAATGGATACGCCCCTGAAACCTCCGCGCAACCACATCGATCAATGACGACTACTTGAAGGCTTGCGGCAAGTGCGTGGCGAGGTTGACGCCGCGCTTCTTCATTTCGATGAGCACGACCGGTTTCCAGACGTAGTCGGCGAACGCCGTGCCGCCGCCGTCTTCGCTGGATTTGCGGATGCGGAACTCTGGCTTGCCGCCGACATCGAGCGAGCCGGATTGACCGAAGGCTTGGAAAAGGCGGTCGAGGAAGATTTGCGCCTGCCCCTTTTCGTCGCCAGTGATGTTCTTCTCAGTCCACGCGACGAAGCCAGCAAGCTGTTGCTCACGAGTCATGGCAGCGGAGTCTAACCGTCATGAGACCCAGCGACAAGCTGAGTCTGCGAAACTGGCCGGGGT
>Ga0182021_10005145_pt1 | contig 15456 bp, 8 predicted proteins | sample 612E3MmetaG_FD_120493 | JGI IMG/M metagenome (GOLD analysis project Ga0182021, IMG submission 120493) | Permafrost microbial communities from Stordalen Mire, Sweden - 612E3M metaG (Illumina Assembly) | ecosystem: Environmental > Terrestrial > Soil > Wetlands > Permafrost | place: Sweden... | reverse complement strand
CCCGAAGATCCGCCGGGCGTTGATCTCCAGATAGGGGACCAGCCATTCCATGTACGACGTGTAAGCCGGCATGAGCTCGGACATGTTGCCCATGAGCAGGCTGGCGATGGCCGAGGGGACGTTGCCGTTTTGGGTGAAATCACTGGCCCAGGGCGGGTCATAGGTTCCGGCCCAGACGCCCTGCAGCGTCGGAGGCAGATCGCCGGTGCTGGAGATGATGTTATAGCGTCCGGCGTCGAAGACCTTTTCGATGAGCGCCCGCGACGGCAGGGCGTCGGTCGTTTGAGCCAGAAGCTGTTCCGAGGTCAGGCCGCGATCCGCTCCGCCGCCGAGGTCGAGGCGCATCCGCCCGAAGATCGCGCCGTGGATCTTCTCGTGCCGGGCGAGCAGGCCGGCATAGTCGGCGGGCAGCCCCTCCAGACCGGATTTCGCCTGGGGAATCCGGCTTTTGTCGAACTCGTCGAGAAGGCTGATATCGATGAAGACCAGGACTTCGTCCGCGCCGGCGACAGTGATCGCCGGACCGTCGACCATAGCCGTGCCGTTCCGGGCGATGACCCGGGCCGTGCCTTCCAGCCCCTGAATGCTGCCGGGATAGGCGTTGACGAATCCGCTCCGGTAATACAGAAAATTCTGGTCGGCGCTCGCCGCCACGTTGTTGATGCTGGCCTTGAAGCGCGCGTTATGCGGTTCGCGGGGGGCCAGCTCCAGCCGGCAGCCGACGTTGCCCCGGCCCGGGCCCGTAATAGAAAGGACGGCGACTCCGTCGGCCCGGGAGACAAACAGCCGGCGCTCGTAGACGCCCCGGCTGTCGGCCCAGTGGACCGTCGCTTCGCCGGTCCGGAAATTCGTGGACCGGGCATAGTCCGTGACCCCGCCCTCCGCGACCATCTTGATCCGGAGATCGAAGGCCGGCATGAGCGGATCGGGGTAGCGGAAGTCCTTCTGTTCGGAGAGGTCGATGGCCAGCTGGCTGGCCTGGTCGTAGAGGCCGCGGTCGATCAGCCGGCGGATCTCGAACAAGCGCGCCCCGGTCGCGGGCGGCTGGAGCGGGGGCCCTTCCGGCAAGAACAGGCGCTTGTGGCTGAAAACGATGATCTCCTCGAGGGGCCGGCTCAGGACGCTCGCGCCGATAGTCCCGTTCCCGCTGAGGAGCCCTTGCTCCCAGGTCGGCGCCGGCTCGGAGCTGATGAAGCCTCGCTCCGGAACGGCCAAGGCCCGGTTTTCGGGCAGCGCTGGACCTGCTCCGCTTCCGGCCGCCGCCGCGAGAATCGATGCCGCGCATAAAAGCCATAGTCTTTTCATGGGGAGGAGACTCCTTTGTCGGCCGGATCAATGAAGCGCCGATTGTATCATCGCCAGGGGTATTCTATTATCAATCCCGCGAACGCCGCCAGACCGGACGGGTACTGGGGCCGGAAATACCCATTGAACGAATCCCCTGATCGAACGGCGTGCCGGCGGCTCACCTATCGGACCTGAAACGTCCCCCGTAATTTGATGAACCTGTCCTCGGCGGCGGGGCCGACCAACAGCTCGAAGGCCCCCGGCTCGACGACGCGTTTCATGTCCGCGTTCCACACGGCCAACTCGGCGGCGGGAATGGTGAATTCGAGGCGGCGCTTCTCGCCGGGCTTCAAGCCCACCTTCTGAAAACGGATCAAACGCTTCATCGGAGTCGCCACGGAAGTCACGTCCTCGTGGTAATAGACCTGCGCGACTTCCCGGCCTTCGCGCGGACCGGTGTTTGAAACCGAGAAGCTGAATCGCGCCTCGCCCGCGGCCCCGATCTCCGGCGTTTCGATCTTCAGGTCCGCGTATTCGAAGCTCGTATAGCTCAGCCCGAAGCCGAACGACCAGAGCGGATCGGCGGTGGAAAAGACATAGGGAAGCCGCCCTTGGGGCAGATAGTCGTAGGTCGTCGGGATATGACCGACGCTCTGCGGGACGGAAACCGGCAGACGCCCGCTCGGGTTGATCCGGCCGAAGAGAATCCCGGCGATGGCCGTGCCGCCCTCTTCGCCCGGAAAAAACGCGCTCAGGATGGCGGGCACGTGCTCTTTGATCCACGGCACGCTGAACGCCCGGCCCTGGACCATGACGACGATCGTCGGCCGGCCCGCGGCCGCGACGGCCTTGACCAGATCTTCCTGTACCCCAGGCGGCCCCAGTTCCGCCCGGTCGAAACCCTCCCCCACCGTGGCCAGCTTGACGATGCGCGGATCGGTCTCTCCGTTCCGGCTGGCGTTGGCCAGGCTCGTATCCCCGATCACGACGATGGCAACGTCGCTTTGCTTCGCCGCTTCGACCGCTTCCTTGAAAACGCCAGTCTCCGGCGCGACCAGATCGCAGCCTTTGGCGTAGCGGACCGTCACTCCGGATCCCTGGAGCAAATCGCGAATCCCGCGGAGGACGGTCACGCCGGTGGAATTGTCCTTCGTCGCGGAGTAGTCGCCGTATTCCACCTGGTCGGCGTTGGGACCGATCACGGCGATGGATTTCAGCTTGGCGGCGTCCAGGGGCAGCAGCGCCCCTTCGTTCTTCAAAAGAATGACGGACTCCTCGGCAGCCCGCCGGGCCAAGGCCCGGTGGCCGGCCGTATGGACGATTCCGGATAGTTTTTCGGGTTCCGGAAAGACGCGCTTCCCGTCGAAAAGCCCGAGCAGGAATTTGATCCTCAGGACCCGGGCGCAGGCCGTATCGAGCTCAGCTTCCTTCACCCGGCCCGCCTTCACCAATTCGGGCAGGTGCGGAAACGCGTAGCCGCCGCTGGCTTCGATATCGACCCCCGCCTTGATGGCCAGCGCCGCGGCCTCGGCCGCCGATGCGGCGATATGCTGGGGATTTTCGAGCCGGGCGATGCCGCCCCAGTCGCAATAGACATAGCCCTGGAAGCCCCACTCGCCGCGCAGCACACTCGTCAGCGCCCAGCGGTTGGCATGCGTGGGGATGCCGTCGGTCGCGTTATAGGAGGCCATCAGGGAGGTCAGATGGCCTTCCCGGATCGCGGCGACGTGGGGGACGAAATAGAGCGAACGCAACTCCCGCTCGCCGACGCTGGCGGCCGCGGTGTTGATCCCACCCGCCGGTGTCGAGGAACCGCACGTCCAATAGGCCACCGTGGCGATCCGGTCCGCGGGGATGCCAGCCCAGGCGTCCGGGCCCTGGAATCCCTTGATGAAAGCGACGCCCAGGCGGGCCGAGAGATAGGGACATTCGCCGAAAGTCTCCTCGACGCGGCCCCAGCGCGGATCGCGGGCCAGTTCGAGCCCGGGGCCGACGCCGTGGGAAACGCCGAGCGCGGCCGTCTCGCGGGCGATGGCCTCCGCGATCTCGTTGACGAGCCCGGGATTCCAGGTCGCTCCCTGGGCGATATATTGGGGAAAGACGGTCGTATCGAGAGACATCACCCCGTGCATGTTGCAATGAAAGATCATCACCGGGACGCCGAGGCGCGTTCGGCTCAAGGCGTATTCGTGCACGGCTTTATTGAAACGGAGGGTGTCTCGGGCCGGCCAGCCGATCGGCGACAGGACGAGTCCGACGCTATTTCCATGGAAAGCCTTTTCCAGCGTCGCTTGCAGGGCGCCGGGATCGGCGTAATCCGAGGGCTTGGCGTCCCAGGGAATGGTCTCGATCTGCAGGAGCTGGGCGGCTTTCTCTTCCAGCGTCAGGCGCCTGAGCAGGTCCTTGATCCGCTCCTCGATCGAAAGCCGCGGATTCCGGTACGGCTCCACGATCGGCGGGGTCGCGGCCGTCAAGGCGGCCGCCCATCCGGCCGCGAAAAAAAGCCGGGCGATCTTTTTAGAGGTCATTTATTCGTCCTTCAGGAAATTCTCTTCGATCTTCGCGCTGGGAAACATTTCTTTGATGAAAAACATCCCGTCAACGACGCGGGTCCAATCCGTGACCATGGGCTTCGAGCGGAGAAAGCTGCAGGAGAGCGGCTCCCGGAGCCAGGCGCCGCCGGCCGCGGGATTTCGAAAATCGACCAAGGCATATTCATAGCCGGCGGAGAACAGGAGATCCTCCAGGCTGTTCGGCTCCGGTGGGACGACTTCGGTCGAAAGGGCCATACCAACATCGCCCCACCGGCCTCGATACGCAGTGAAGCCCAAAGCATAGACCTCCGCCCCCATGGCCTTGTCGATCCAGTCGCCCATCGATACCAAAGGATCGTTCAGGTTCGCGAAGAGACCGCGGTGCCGCATGACATGCGATGTCGCGGCCCAGACGATGATCTTGCGGGTCGGATAAGCCCGTTTGGCCAGCCAAAAGAAATTGTCGCCCATTTGCCGATCTCTCAAATTGAACACCTCGTTAAAAGCGGCTTGATCCCGCGATTCCAGATTGATGAACCAACTCTGCTCCAAAAAAGCGGCGCCGCTTTTCAAAAATTGGACCCAATAGTCCCGTTCGAACAACCCGGCCTCGTCGGAAGGGCGGAGCAAACCGAGCGCCGCGCCGAGAACCCGGTGGGCCGTCAGAATGGCGGCTTGAGCCGCGGGTTGAATTTTTTTGAAGGCGCTGCCATTCTGCAGGAAATTCGGATCGTTCAACACCAGCGCCAGAGCGGCTGTCACTTGGGACGCGGCGCCCGCGGCGGCGGGTGCGAATTTGATCTTCGACAAATATCCGCCCAGGTCTTTCAGAAGATATTGATCCGAGGCGTCTCCGGTGAATTGAGAATCGAATCCGCATAATTGCAGGGGATGATCCGTTTTCGACTGCGCGGCGACATATCTCCACATCGGTTGGGTCTGGCGGCTGGCGCTCCAGATCGGGTCGATGCCCGAGGTGACGGCTTGGAGGGGATCCTGTCCGGCCCGCAAGGCGGACCAGACCTTGAGCGTGTCGTAGAATCCGCTTTCGAAGGCCAGCACATCGAAACCCATCCGTTCATGGAGGAACCTGACCAGGCGGGTCTTGGCCGCGAATGTTGCGCCATCGCCGTGCGTGCTTTCGCCGAGCATGACGACGCGCCGGCCGCCGATCACTTCCCGCAAGAGGTCAAGGTCGGCGAAATTGACATCCTCGGCGTCGATCGAACGAACCGGAAGGGCGTGCTCTTTCAGATACGCGATTCGGGCCGCTCGGGCCGGATCCACCACGGCCCTGGCCTGAACCAACCCGAAACCCTCGCCGACAAACGAAAACAGGCCCATCACCGCCAGTGAAATGGAAAACCGTCTGTATCGTCTCACGGCTTTTTCCTTTTCCGGGGTAGAGTCTCCGGCGGCGTTCAGGTCACGGATAACGGAGCGGGTTCTCAAAGCCAGTTGTCGAGCCCTTGACCGCGACGCCAAGATCACGGATGTCGAAGACGCCCAGAGCCCGGCGCGGATTCCAGGTCCGATCGCAATCAAGCAGCAAATGGATCGTCTCGTCCACTTGACCGGGAAGGGATACCGGAACGGTCAGCCAGGATGCGTCACGGAGGATGACCTCCCGGACGAGGGCCTTTTTCCGGAAGTGTTTATCCGCGAAGTAGATGCCGACCCGCAGCGGCCGATCCCCCAGATCCGGATTGGAAGCCCGCAGGGTGAGCGGTAAAACGGAATCCTCCTTGACCACGGTGAATCCCGCGATTTTTTCCGTCCATCGGAAGTCGCCGGCCTGGGGATCCTTCTCCGCGGAGAAGAATCCGAACGTTTGATCCCAGCCGTATTTCTCCGCCCGCGCCGGGATGGAGAATCGCCCCCAAGAAAGGGCCAAAAAGAGAATCCCCGAGACGACGAGCCCGGCCGCCGCGAGGGGAAGCATCCGCCTATCCCTTCTCATCCGGCCCGGACTCTTCGCTCCCTGGGCCTGGAGGACCAGCGCGGCCAGAAGCCAGAAGAGAAATTGGATTTCGTAGCTGGCGGTGTAATCCTGAAAAAGAAAATTGCAAAAAAACGCGGACAGGCCGGCGGCCGCCCCGAGCTCGACCCAATCGCGAGGCTCGTTCCCGACGGGACGGATGATCCTGCCCATCCTCCGGGCCAGCCCGCCGAAGAACGCAACCGTCAGGATCAAGCCCAAAAGTCCGAGCTCGGCGCCGATCTGCAAAGGAAGGTTAAGCGCCGAGTCCGTGTAGTCCAGCGGGCGGTTCATATCCTTAAGATAATCGGGAAACTCGACGATATAGGCCCCCATCCCGATCCCCGTCCAAGGGGCATCTTTGAACATCCGCCCCGCCGCGGACCATTGGGTCAGCCTTAAATTGAAGAAATTTCCCGGCGAACTCTTATGGAGGACTTGATCGAAGCTCCAATACAAGCGCTGGGCGAGCTTGGAATCCGGCACCGCCAGGACGTTCCAGGCCAAAAAAATCACAATCAGGCCCACGGCGGCCAGGGCGGCCTTTTTTCGGCCCGCTGCGCCCAGGCGAAAAAACGAGCCGGCCAGGAAAACCGCGCCGCCCGTCGCCGCGGCCGCCACGACGCTCCGGGACCCGGACAACGGCAGGATGCCCAGCCCCAATCCGGCGGCCAAAACGAAGACAAGCCGGCGAGGGCCGGACCGGGTCAGGGCCAAAGCGATCCAGAGGGGCAGACCTCCGGCCAGGAAAGCGGCCAGAGAATTGGGATCTTTGAAAGTAGCGTTGATCTGGCCGATCTCGATCCAATGGGCCGTGTTGCCCGGAACCGCGGACCGCGAATATTGAAAAATTCCGAAGAGAAAGGCCAGAAGGGCGGAAAGGGAAAACACGAAGAACAGCCGCTTCATGAACTCTTTATCCGCCGCCGCCGAAGAAAACAGCTTGAACATGCCTATCCCCGAAAGGAGGGACAAAGCCGAGAAAACGACGCTCATCCGCGCTCCCCCGGCCGACAAGCCGGCGGCATTGACCTTGAACTCGAAGATCCTCGACGCGCCCACCGGAAAAAAATCCGAATAGCGGAAGGCCGTAATCAGGGCGGACAATCCCCCCCAGGACGCCAGCAGGACCAGCGCGGGAGGAAGGCAGGCTTTTCGCGGGGGAAGTGGATCCGCCAGGACCCGGCCGATCAACCGGCCCAGGACAAAGGCGAGAAACACGACCAAAGCGGTTGGGGCGTGGGGAATCAGCTCGTCAATTGCGAAAAAGTAGGGAAGGCCGTTGACCAGGGGAAAGACAAAAGTGAAGACGAGAAGACCCGTTCGGGGGCGGGCCGCGGCGGCGGCGATGATGAGAACCAGAAGCGGCGCCAGCGCCGCCTGATAGGCCGGAATGAGCGGAACGTATCGATAATAGAACCAGGCGAAAAACACGGCAAAAAAAAGCAAAACGAGCTTTCGCGCCGAGCCCGTCTCGAAACCATCGAGAAACGCGCTCCGCCGCGAATGCAGGCCGTCGATTTCGGACGGATCGGCGGCCGCGGCGGCGGGATCCGGCAAAGCTTGGCTCAGAGGACTATCTCCCCGGCGGCCAACCCCTCAATCGCGGTCAGGGGCTCGGCCATCGTCAGATTATCAATATCATTATTGAAATTCCGGAGCATTCTTTGACGTGGCATCGGGGCCGACCTGCGGCGAGGCTATTATAAGGACCGGCGGCGTTCTCCGCAAATGAGCCCGGATAATTTTTTATGAAGCGCCGGAAGATCGGCCCGCCCCGAAAAGCTAATCCTGAAAGACAGCAATTTTTTCGGCACCGCTCTTGATTACGCCGGCCGCCCCCTTGGCTTTTTACGGGACGGCGGGAGGAGCTGACGCCACGGGGGCCGATTCGCCTCTCCTCCCTAGAACAAATCCCCAGGCCGCCCAGAAAAAGAATTGGAAGGCCGTCGTCGATATCATGTTGTCCGCGAGGCTCCCGATTTGCCAAGCCAGGAAGACTCCGGCCAGGACCCAGGGCAGCGACGGACCGGCCGCGGCAGGCGAACCGCGAACGGCCTTGGCTATCCGAATCGCGGAGAAAGCCAGGAATCCGCAATAAGCCAGCAGCCCGAACACGCCGGATTCGAACAAATAACGGATGAAATCGTTGTGCGGCGAATAGCCATTGCCGTTTTCGTCTTTGTAGGGATTCAGAAGGCCGGTGGTTTGCAAACCGTGGCCGAGCCAGGGCTTCTCCTCCCAGAGGCGCACCAATTGGGCCCAATTCCCGAACCGGAAGCTCACCGAATTCCGATAGCGCTGCTGGAAAACCGGCGCCTTGACGGAAGCATTTTGCCCCCTCGCCCGCAAGGAAGAATCGGGAAACGGCTGGATCGATTTGGCGATCTTGGCCGGGGCCAACGACTCGAACATCTTCATTTTCACCTGGGCATTGCGATTCGCGAGAAACAGAAGCCCGAACAGAACGCCGAGGCCGAGAAGCAAGGCCCTTCCGCGCCGGTTTTCCCTTATAAAAATCCATCCGACGAGAACCGCCGCCATCAGGAAGGCGCCGATGTTCAAAGTCGCCAAAAGCACGGCAAGCTCGGCGACCAGCAAAGCAATCCACGGAATGCGGAAGGAGGGCCGGGCCCGGTTGTAGGTCAGGCCAAGGAACAGGATCAGAAACTGGGCCAAGGAATTCGGATGGGTCATTGTCCCCATCACCCGTTGCTGGCCGTAGAGAACCATGCCGCTATGAAAAATCAACTGTAGGAAGGCCGCTCCCAGAGGGAAGATCAGGCCGAGAAAAAGCAGCCGGATGCCGTCCCTCCGCGGATTCTCGCGCGAGAGGGCATACGCCAGATAAAAAACGGCGGCGATCGACAGAAGACGGACCCATTCCCGGACGGCAAGCAGGCCGGGCCGCCCTAGGGACACGAAGCTGACCGCGACCGAGGGGAGGAGCAAGACCAGCCAGACGGCCCAGCCCGTGGACAGGGGATTCCAGGCCGGTCTTTTCCGGACCAGAAAATAGAGAGCGGCTAAACCAATCATCAAGACGCCGACGACGGAAGGAACATTGAAATGGAGCGGCCCGAGCGTCACCTCCGCGAACAGTTCCGCGGCGCTTCGGGCCATGAGCAGCGCCACCAGGATGCCAAACATAGCCGGACCTCCTTATCCGAGCTCCGCCATCCGCTTCCGATGCATCCGCCGCAGAGACAACGCGGCGACAACATAGGCGAGATAGGCCAGATAACCCGCGCCGAGCGCCCAGCCCGGGCCGGTCAGGCCGATATGCGGAGTCAGGGTCATGTTGAAGGCCAGGTTGACGGCCAGGCAGACGGCCATCCCGGCGAAATTGGAGAACGAATCATTCAGTCCGTAAAAAAGGTAGGTCAGCGGAAGGGCCAAAACCTGGGGGATCGATCCGAGCAGGAGGGCCCGGACGGGGCCGGCGGCGCCCGCATACGGGGCTCCGAAAAAAAGGGATACCATCCAGGGAGCGAAGACGATCAGGCCGGCCAGGGCGGTCAGAACGAGGGACGTCAGGAGGAAGGCTTCGTCCCGATAGTTCCGCATCGAAGCGCGGGATTTCGCGGCCAGCGCGGCTTTGGGCAGATAGATCGATCCGGCGGCGTTGAGGAAAATCCCCAGGGAAGATTGAAGGCGGGAGGCCGCGGCATAGATCCCGAGGTCGGATCTGGAGAAGAAGTGCCCGACGATCAGGATGTCGACTCTTTGGAGGATGACGGTTAAAAGACCGAAATATAAAATCCAGCGCCCCAGGCGCCGCATCCGGGCCGCCGCTTCGGCAGCCAGCGGAACCAGCGGCCAGGCCCGGCGGGCCAGGACGAGGAAAGCAGCCCCGCCCGTGGCCACGGCGACAGCCAGGAACGCCAGCCCCGCCATGGAAGCCGTGATGCGGCCCTGGCGGGAAAGGAGACCAAGAACGGCCAGGACGCCGATATAATAAACGATATTGCCCAAGGCATAGCCGGCGTATTTCTCCCGGGACTGGAAATCGGCGGTCAAAGACGTCAGAAACGTGAGAAACGTCCCTCCGGCGATGGCCATGACCAGGATGGCGAAATCCGCCTTTCCCGGGACGACCCAGCGGGCCAGCCCGAAGCCGGCCAGGGGCGACAGCCCCAAGATCATGGCCGCGGCCCGGATCTTGAACACGAGGTTGACGCGCAGATAATCGCGGGCCTCCCCCGCTTCGGCGGAGCGGGCGTAACGGACATAAGCGGAATCGATGAAGGCCGGGATCTGCCAAACGAGGACCAGAATGGCGAAGAACAGCGAATAAGCGCCGAATCCCTCCACGGTCATCGAACGGGAAAGGAGCACGGAAATCAGGAAAGAGAGCACGCTCGCCGCGCCGTTTCCGAGCAGGACGAAAAAGTAGTTCTGGAAGAATTCGAACATCACGTCGCGTCCAATCGACGAAGGCCTTGACCGTTGATTGTTATCCGGAGAGGGTCAAACGGGGTCATCCTCATCCCTACAGCGCCTCCTTATAGGCCCGGAAGGTTTCTTCCGCCGCCCGCGTCCACGTAAAGTCCCTCAGAATGCGGGTTCGCAGGCTTTCCCGGAACGGCGCCTTGTAGGCGGCGTCGACGGCCGCCCGGATGGATTCCGGCCGATCGGGCTCGCAGTACCAGGCCTCGTCCCCGAAATACTCGCGGGTGTCGCCCCTGTCCGTCACCACGACATTGCAGCCCATGACGGACGCCTCGAGCGACGAGAGTCCCGTCGTCTCGAAGTAGCTGGGAAGCACGTGCACCTTGGCGCTGGCATAGGCCGCGTAAAGCGCGTCGTCCGTCAGGGGGCCTTCGATGTGCACATTCGGAGCGGCCTCGCTCCGGCATTTCATATAGTATGCGCGATGGTTGGGGGCGGTCCGGCCATGGATATAAAGCCGGTAGGGAGCGCCGTTGAGAGCCCGGATCAGGGCCAACTGGTTTTTGAGGGTCTCGATGCGGCCCATGCAAAGCACGGCGCCGCGATGGGCGGCCGATCCCGGGTAGCTCTTGGCCGCCGCGCCGGCATCGACGCCGTTGGGGATGACCCGGCAGGGCGGCAGGCCGGCGAACTTTTCGGCCAGGCGGCGGCCTTCGCTGCGGGAATTCGGCAGCAACAGACGGGCGCCGCGAAGGATGGCGGCCATCGAGCCGGCCTGTCCCCGCCAGAGAAATTCGGGGCTGACGATTCTCTCCCCGTTTCTCATTGTCCGGCCAATCGTTTTCAGGTATTCCAAGGCGTTCGCGGAAAAGAGCTTTTGCAGGACCCCCACTCCGACGCCGCGACAGGTTTCGTCGACGGCGCCATATTCCACAAAGATCGTGGAAACGACGTACGGCCGTTTCGAACGCCGGACATGACGGAGCATGTCCGCGGGACGGATGATGTTGAAAAAATGCAGGAGGTCATATCTCCCGTAGTCGATGGTCCGGCGCGTCGTGACGATCTCCGCCTCGACGCCGAGGACCCGCAGCCTTTTGGCGGTCTCCTCAATTTGCCGCGTGTCTCCGCCGGGCGACGAAAAAAGAGTCGCCCGCGAAATCATCGCCACTCGCATCCCTGCTCTCCGAATCCGCGTTGCAATGGCCTCGTTCCCCCGCTCATGCCCGCCGCCGTCCGATGAACCGGCTATTCATCCGAATGATGTTTCATAATTTATATCATTCCGGTCCGATTTTCCAGCCGGGGAGCAGGATCCGATCCTTATCCAAGCAAAAAGACTGGCCCTGGAGACGAACCGGGATTATAATCCGGCCGAGCGAGATGACACGCGCCCGATTTAAAATCCTGAGGCATTTCCTGGCCGGCCGACGCAACGGGACGTCGTGGGCGGACATAGCCGCTTTTTTCTTCGATGTTTCTTATGCACGCAAGGCGCGCGGATTCATCGAACGGACGGAAGACGCTGGGGATTTCCTTGAAGTGCGCCTGCGCGGCCTGGCCGCGCCGCTGTTTTGGCCGAAAATCCTCCCCTTTCGATCCCTGGAGGAAGTTCTCGTCGAAATCCTCGACGGCCGCAATTGGCACCGCTATTTCGAGAAGGATCACATCCTCTCCCCGGGCGATGTCGTCCTCGATTGCGGGGCTGCGGAAGGCTTGTTTTCCCTCGTCGCCGCGTCTCGGGGCGCCCGCGTCTTCGCCATTGAACCGCTGCCGGAGTTCCAGCGGTCCATGGCCCGCACCTTCCGGAACTGGCCGGGCGTAGCCGTCCTGCCATACGCGTTGTCCAGCCGGCCGGGACAATCCTTTATCCAAAGCGCCGGCATCTGCTCCAGGATTTCCGCTGCTGGTCCCGGGACGCCGATCCAGGTCGAAACGCTCGATCGTCTATTCGCCGGGCCGCTCCCGGCGATTCGATTCATCAAAGCCGACCTAGAGGGCTTTGACCTGGAGGCCCTCGAAGGCGCCCGGGAGATCATCGCCCGGGATGCGCCGCGCATTTCCGTGACGACGTACCATCATCCCGAACACGCCCGGCAGATTGCCGATTTCTTGATGCGTTTGCAGCCCCGCTACCACATCCGAACACTGGGGATCTATCAGGAAACCGGATCGCCGGTCATGCTCCACGCCTGGTGCGAATGAAGAGACGGACGCGGCGGGAGTATGGAGCGACCGAGTCCCTGCGGCGCCCCCCGGCCTAGCGGAACGAAGCCGTTTTATCGGTGTTCACCGATGCGGCGGCGGCCGTCGTTTCGTTGAACGAAGCGGGCCGGACGATGATCAACGGCTGCGCGGGAGACAACCCGGAAATCCGGCCGATCTCCCGGATCGAATTCAGGGCGATGACCCGCAGCGGCCGTTTCACGAGAAACGCCGGATGCACTTTGACGATCAGCTCGTTGGCACTTTTATTGAGGATCGCCGTCCTCCGCGGATCGGTGTAGTCAAGGGTGATGGCCGGATCGAGGGGAGTATCGCCCAGCACGACCAGCACGGCGTTCGTCGCGTAAGCCCTATGGATGGCCGCCCCGACATTGTCGAAAACGGCTTGATCGAAGCCGGCGGCCCGCCCTCTCAGCTCGTTGTAATTCGCTTTGGCGAAAAAAGTCCCAAAGAATATAATCAGCCCGGCCAAGGCGACATGCGCCGCTCCCCTGAAGATCGCCCAGGGGTGGCCGAGGAACATCCCCAGCCCGGCAATGGCGAAATACGCCATCGGCAAAAACGCAAAATAATCCAGGCGCGCCAAGCCCAGGGGAATATTATGGGCCAGGAAGAGAACCGCCACGGCCAGCATCGAAACGATGAAAAAGAACTCGGGTCCTGGATCCCCTTCGCCCTCACCGCGGAGCCGGAGGCGCCGGACCTTCTTCTTCAATTGCGCCCCCGCGATTCCCAGCCCGATGAGCGTGAGCAGTCCGAACCCATAGCGGGCCAGGCGCAGAACGAGAGCCGCGCCGGCGTTATGGATGGATTCCGGGACGAACAGGAATTCGCTGAAAAATTCCAGGAATGCGCCCGAAGCGCTGTTGAGCAGCAGCCCGGCGCTTTGGGGATTGACGAAAAATTCGGAGTAGACGTTCCGCTGGGCGCCGTTGGAGAGCGTGTATTTGAGATTGATTTGATAGGACAGCGCCAGGGAAGCGATGAAGATAAGGATCGGAAGCGCGTAAAGCCAATTCGGCCGGCCCCGTTTGATCGAGCGCAGAAAATAAAATGCGGCCACGAGAAAAATGGGGACGACATAGTATTCGTAGCAATAACTGAAGAAAGGCCCGCTGGCGCCGACAGCCAGAATGACGGCGAACTTCTTGTCAAGGCGGGGCTTGCGGGCCCATTCCAAGAGCAGGCTGTACTGCAAAAATGCAAGCAGGGATATGAAGATATCCATCGTGTAGTGCTTGATCTTCGTGAAATAAAATATCGTCGTCATATTGGCCAGAAAAAGCAGGAGCAGAAACGCGGAGCGGCGGATCCGGTTCATGTATAGATAGCGGCGGCCGATGAGCCAAACCAGCCCGACGTTGGCGCACTGGATCAGGAACGGGATCAGACGGTAGGAAAACGCCGCATAGTTCAACCCTTTCACGAGGGCCTGCACGAGGGCCAGATAAAGCCGCGGGAATTCCTGGATATAATCCAGCGGGCCGAATAAAGAGGCCGCCGACCGGAACTTGATATTGGCGATGATGAACCATTCGTCCATCCAGAAGGCCTTGCCCCGGAAGACGGTGACCAGATTGACGAAGATGGAGACGGCTGCCATGGCCAGGAGGGCCGCCTTCAAATAACGGTCCCGGAGATCGGATCGCTGAACGCCGGATTCCTGGCCGATCAAACTCCTCACCTTGTGGTAAGCTTACCAAAACGAGGCGGACGTGACCAGAGCGGGCGTGGGCCGAAAAAGCGAGGCGAAGAGCAGGGAGCCCTTCCCCCTGCCCGCCGCGGCTTTTCTTTTCGTCGCCGGGCTGATCGCCCTGTCGATCCTCATCAACCTCATGTCCTTCAAACCGGGCCATGACTGGGGTGACGACTACGCCGGCTATGTCCTTCAATCGAAGACGATCGCCAGCGGTGATTTTCAGGGCCTGGAGCGGCACATCGGGAACACGGAACTCATCCTGAACTATCCTTGGGGATTTCCCCTTATTCTCTCGCCGGTTATCGGATATTTCGACGATCACATCCGGGCCGTCAAATTCTACGTCTATATTTTCTTCATCCTGGCGCTGCTCGTTTTCCATCGTCTCATCCGGGGCGAGGCAACCGCCGCCGCCTTCACCCTGCTGCTGATTGCCGTGAACCCCTATTTCTGGGATTTTAAAAACAGCATCCTGGCCGATTTCCCCCATCTGTTCTTCTGCTTTTTGAGCCTCCTGCTCATCGATTTCGTAGTCGTGAAAAAACGCCTCTGCCTCAACGCCCTGATGTCGAATCTGCTCCTGGGGACGTCCATTTTCCTGACCTATTTCGTGCGCAATCAATCCATCCTCCTGCTTCTGGTCCTTCTTCTGATGCAGGTCCTGACCCGGAAGGCGGGGCCCCGCGAGCGCGGTACTTTCCCCTATGCGTTGGTCCCTTACGCCGTCTTCCTGGGCCTGGCGGTCTCTTCTTCTCTCCTGATTCCGGTTTCCTCCACATCGTATCTCGGTCAATACGATTTCCACGCCGGATTTCTCCTGAAAACCGTCTTGAGGAACGGGCTTTATTACGCCGCCGTCTGGAAGGAATTATTTCAAGGCGTATCCGTGGTCAGCCGCTTTTCGACGGCCTTCGCCGCGGCCCTGCTCATCCCGGCCACAATGGGGATCAGGAACACGTTTAAAAAAATGCCGTTGCTCGCCGTCTTTTTCGCCATCCACCTGGGGATGATGCTGATCACGCCGTTTCACCAGGGCCTCCGGTACATCATGCCGCTGGCGCCGATCTATTTCTATTATGTCGTCAACGGCATGGGCTTCCTTTGTTCCAAGTGCGGCCGCCGGTCCGGCCGCACGGCCTATTATACATTTGTCGGCCTTCTGTTCGCGGCCTCGTTCCGAACGATTTTTTTGTGTTCCCTGGCCAATTTCAGGGCGCCGATCGTCGACGCGGGGGCCTACCGGGAGACGAGCCGGGAAATGCTTTCGTTCATCCGGAGCCGATCCCGGCCGGAGGATCGAATCGCTTTTTTCAAGCCCCGGGCCATGCTGCTCCACGGCT
>Ga0182021_10005144_pt1 | contig 15456 bp, 23 predicted proteins | sample 612E3MmetaG_FD_120493 | JGI IMG/M metagenome (GOLD analysis project Ga0182021, IMG submission 120493) | Permafrost microbial communities from Stordalen Mire, Sweden - 612E3M metaG (Illumina Assembly) | ecosystem: Environmental > Terrestrial > Soil > Wetlands > Permafrost | place: Sweden... | reverse complement strand
CTCATATTTCTCAGCCCCCGAGAGAGCGAGACAACGATTGGCGCACGATCTTGCCGACCTGCTCGATCTCGATGAGGAAACCATCGTGACCGTGATCTGACGTGATGACGTGCGCGGGCCCTGAACTGGCACTAGCGCGGGCGATCTCGTGAGACAAACGTGGCGGATAGAGACGGTCTGAGTCGATGGCCACGACAACCAGGTCGGCCGTCACGCGTTCCAGCGCAGCGCGGACCCCACCTCGTCCCCGCCCAACGTCATGGGAGTTCATGGACTCAGTCAGGACCACGTATGAGTTAGCGTCGAACCGAGCCGTTAGCGTGTCCGCATGGTGGTCGAGATAGCTCTCCACGGCATAGCGACCGCCTCCGCCAAGGGGCTGCTCGTCACCTTGGGCCGCACGACCGAAGCGGGTGTCAAGCTCGGGTTCGCTGCGGTAGGTGACGTGGGCGATCCGGCGGGCCAAGCCCAGTCCCAGGTCGGGGCCCCGCGATCGGCCGTAGTAGTCACCGCCAGCAAAATCAGGGTCCTGTCGGATGGCGAGCAGCTGCGGCTGGCACCAGGCGATCTGCTCGGCCGAGGCGTACGCCGAGCAGGCCAACACGATGCACCGACGAACACGCTTGGGGTAGGTCACGGCCCATTCCAGTGCCCGCATACCGCCCATGGAGCCTCCGAGGACTGCAGCCCAAGCGGAGATCCCCAGCCGATCTGAGAGGGCCGCCTCAGCAGCCACCTGGTCGCGAACGGTCACAAACGGGAACCTGCTCCCCCACGGACGCCCGTCAGGTGCCTGAGATGATGGGCCGGTAGTGCCCTGACAGCCACCGATGACGTTGCTTGCCACCACGAACCAGCGATCAGTGTCCAGCGGACAGCCCGGTCCGATCAGGCCTTCCCACCAACCGGGTGTCGGATGCCCTACCCCTGCCGGGCCTGAGACATGACTGTCACCGGTCAGAGCATGCTCAACCATGACCGCGTTGTCGTGTGCCGGGTTCAGCGTCCCCCATGTCTCATAGGCGATGCGCACCTGCGGGAGCACTCCGCCGGCCTCAAACGCAAGGCCACCGATGTCAATGCTGTGCCGGTCCCCTTGCGGCGACCCCTCACGCCAGGCTCCTGTCGGCCAGGAACCTGTCTCGCCATCCGACCGGGCTGGGGTCAGGTCCGAAGGATCCACTACTCGCACTCGATGTCGTTGTGAGGTAGCAGTCACGTTGAGCTCCAGGAGGTCTGGGCCCGACGTGATGGTCAGGGCCCGCGCTTGCCTGCTCTGGTTCGAGCGGGCCGGGTCATCACCCGGGGCACCCCACCGCGGACGAGGGTTGCCGCCCAGCAAGCCGGGGCTTAACGCTGAGACTCATGACCTGGCATCAACTATACGGAAAAGCCACCGGTTTCGGGAACCCTTGTCCATCTCGTGAACAGCACCTGAGGGCTCGGAGGAGGTCAAACAGATGCTCGCTCAGGGCGGATTGCAAGGTCCACCATCTGCTCAAGCAACCGAGCCAGACGGTGCTGAGGCTGGGCCCTGAGCGCACGATCAAGGGCGATCCGGGTGAGAGCACCATCTCCGAGCCACCAGGTGAATGATGCGAGGACGGTCAGGGTCGGCACCGCCCACACGTCCGGCAGTGCTGCGCTGAGCTCGCACAGCCTCCGTTCGATCCGCTGCCGACCGACAGCTCGCGCCGTGTCTGCGGCCTCTGCCTCGAGCCACGGTGGCCGGGGCAGGGCCCGAGCTATTTGCCAGAACAGGTGGGAGTCAATCACGTTCTTGGGCAGGGTTCCGGGGCAGAGCCACCCGATCAGCCCGTCACGCAGATCCACATCGGTCAGCGACACCGCGAGCATGGCCAGATCCTGGGCTGGCAACGTCCTGATCTGTTCAGCATCGTCGCGCTCGCAAAGAATAAGGGACCAGAGCGTGAGCTCTCTGGCTCGAAACCTCTGCAGCTGCGTCGTCGCTCGGGTTTGCTCGGTCCCCCGTGTGCTGGGCTCCGAGTCCTGCGCGTTCGTGGCCTCCTGTCGCAGCTGCAGCCTCTCATCCGCCAGACGCAGCACCTGCCGGCTGAGTAGCGGCCTCTTCGGCTCCAGTTGATCGGCCAGCGCAGAGCGGTCGGCCAGAGGGCAGATCTCGCGTCCGACGAACTCGGCAACCGCAGGGACCGCGCTGGGTGTGGGCAGAGGCAAACCCTCAGGCGGACAACAGCTCTGGGTGCAGTCCAGGTCGAACCAGCGCCCGGCCCGCACGACCAGGCGGTCGGCAACCTGGACGCCATCGGCAACACAGGCATCGGCCATTTCGTCCAGGATCGCGCGGCTCTCACACTCGCGTTCTTCGAAGCCGATGAGCAGCACTGCTCTGGGGTCCTCCTGCCGCAGGGGGGCGATCATCGCGGCGACGGCCTCGTCAACATGCTCTAGCGGCGGCAGGTCGAGGCGCTGGACCAATCCCATACGAGTGCCGTGAAGACTCACGACCACGAGACAGTCATGAGGGTGGAAACCGAGCTGGTAAGGCAGAACAGCAAGCACGTCGGCGGGTCCGGACAGGTGAATCGTTGTCGTCATGGGTCGACTCTGGATCCCGCGGAGCAGTAGCGACAGGCGACCCCGAGCCCCTGTGGACGATGGGACGAAGAAGGCCACCCCTGGGGATCGAGCGCCTGCCCTCAACGCCGACCACGTGCTCGGTCAGGTCAAGGACTCAACGCTGCGCGAGGTCGCCCAGCGATGGAGTCAGCGGACGAGGTGTCCGCGCACGATGAGATCCCTGTCGCCTTCCCAGCGCAGGAACGACTCCGTCGCATTAATCAGCGACGCGGCGATCCAGCTGATCACCAGCGCGTCGCCACTGAGACCGATGAAGGGAACGAGCACAACCGGAACCAGGTCGATGGGTGAAATGAGGTACAAGAGTGCACCCGAGATGAGAAGCAGACGCAGACGGGACGTTCCGGTGTAGTCGCCCCTGATGGTCGCCTGAACAAGTCGAGGCAGACAGGTCAGACGGGTTCCCAGACCTGGGGTGCCCGGGCGAGTTGCCGCACGGAACGCCTTCGCCAAGGAAAGGAACACTCCCCAGTGCCGTGACGTGACCACAGCCATACTGACTCCCTCCTGAGAGTTCGGCCGGCCCTTACAAGACCGATCCCGGCTTCCAAGGGAACTCCAACCGTGCGTGATCCGCAATCCGCTTGAGCAGGTATGCATCCAGACCGGCGCCCACGAGCGCTCCAGCCACCACGGCGGCCTTGCCCAGACGTGGAAGCGACTTCTTGCTGACTCGCAGCAACAGGCGGAACATGACGCCCTTGCGGATCGCCATCAGCACAGGGCCGGGCAACCCTTGAGCGGCCAGGCTGATCATGTGCCCGCTGCCGGCGTCACCCGCCTTGGTGAGCAGGTCGTCTGCGTCGGCTCCGACCAGAGCCAGCAGAACCGCCGAACGCACCTCGTTTTGTCTGATGTCATGGCCACGGCAGGAAGCGATGCCGGCGACCATCCGGGTCGCGACCAGGTAGAACCCCAGAACGTTGGCTGGCAACGCGACCGGTTGGGCAGCGAAGCCGCCCAGGCTTGTGGCCAATCCATTGGCAGCCGCGAGCCTTAGGTGTGAGCGGACGATCGCGTCGATGGCGGGCTCAACTTCCCGATGCTCGCTGACAGCGAGGTCAGCAACGCTCTGCGCCGACCGGAAGGGGCCCCTGCCATCGATTCCAACGTCCATCAGACGTTCGATCATGGGCCCGACAGCGCCATCCATCGAGCTGTCATCACCTCCGGTCCAGTGTGCAGTGTCCCCTGAGGGCCAATTGTCCTTGTCATCAATCTCCATGAGCACCCTCCTGTTGGCCATCGGACTTGCCTGCCAACATTGGATCATGCTTCTGGCCGATGTGGCACAAACCTCCAAACAGATATCCGCGATGAGCTCGCGCCTGTCTAAGGTGTCGCTTATCGCCGATCTGCTGCGACAGTGCACTGAACAGGTCACCGACGGACTGGCGCCCGCCCACGAGGTGGGATTAGCCACAGGCTATCTGTCCGGCTCACTTCGTCAGCGTCGCACCGGCATCGAGCTGATGTCACTACCGGAGCTGTGGACCGATCTCCAGCCGACTCAACCTGCCGGCAGCCTGGATACCAGCCAGGTGACGTTATCGGAGCTCGACACCTCGATGCAGCAGGCCAGCGAGCTGGCCGGTGCCGGCTCATCGCGAGCGCGCGCCGACCTGTTCGCGGGGCTTGTCGCCAGGCTGAGCGCCCAGGAGCGGATCTTCGTCCTGGGCCTACTGCGAGGAGGGCTGCGACAGGGAGCTCAGGAGTCGGTGGTGATGACGGCGGTTGCCCAGGCCGGTGGCGTCGGCCTTCAGGACGTACGTCGCGCCGTGGCGCAGGGGGATCTGCCCGCTGTCGCCCAGAGCCTTCTGCTGGACGGGCCTGCAGCACTGGACCGGTACCGCCTGACCGTGGGGCGGGGCGTCAGCCCGATGTTGGCGACCTCGGCCAAGAGCGTTGCCGAGGCCCTGGCCACGACCGGGCCCGCCAGCGTCGAATGGAAGCTCGACGGCATCAGGGCCCAGATCCACAAGCAGGGCAACGACATCCTCGTCCTGACCCGATCACTGGACGACATCACCGATCGCGTTCCCGAAATAGTGGAGCTGGTTTCGTCACTGCCTGTCGCCAGCGCGATCTTCGACGGAGAGCTCATCGCCTTGCACTCCGATGGTCGGCCAAAACCGTTTCAGGAGACCAGCTCTCGCGCCGCCAGCCGGGTTGATCCCACAGTTGCCCGCGCGCGGACTCCGCTGTCGGCATTCCTGTTCGACCTCCTGCACCTTGGCGGATCTGATCTCATAGACGAGCCCGCCAGTGTTCGCCGAGACGCCCTGGAAGCTACGGTGCCCCCGCCTTATCTAGCGCCACGGTTCCAGGTCGAGGACGCTGCCGATCCCGCCCAGGTCGATGCCGCCACGGCATTTGCCGCCGATGCCGTGGCCCGCGGACATGAAGGCGTCGTGGTCAAGGCCGAGAGGGCGACGTACCAGATGGGACGCCGCGGGGCGGGCTGGATCAAGGTCAAGCCCATCCACACCCTCGACCTTGTCATCCTCGCCGTGGAACGCGGCAACGGCCGCCGCAGCGGATGGCTGAGCAACATCCATCTGGGCGCTCGGGACCCGACTGGGCGATTTGGCCCACGGGGCGGATTCGTGATGCTGGGCAAGACCTTCAAGGGGCTCACCGACGACATGCTCCGATGGCAGACTGCCGAGCTCCCACAGCACGCGATCGGATCAACAGACGGTTACGTCATTGAGCTGCTCCCCGAAGTGGTGGTGGAGATTGCTTTCGACGGCGTTCAGACCTCACCTCGCTACCCGGGCGGGCTAGCTTTGCGCTTTGCCCGCGTGCTCCGACACCGAACCGACAAGGTTGCGTTGGAAGCGGACACGATCGAGATGGTGGAAGCCCACCGTCGGTCGTGACTGCACGTACAGGCCAGTCCTGACGGCGCTCACCGCCCCAGCCCAGGTGAAGCAGCGACCTGGGCGAGTCTTCCGACCAACCCACCGCCATCTTCACGGCGGCATGAGCGAGTCGCTGGTACCTACGACAGGCCAGTGGCGAAGCCAAATGGGACGAGCACCTCCAGCGACGTCGCTACGAAGACGTCGAGCCCATATCTCGTCGGACCTTCGAGCGACACCGCACCCGGCACCAGGAGGACAGCGCGCAGGTTCGCTGTTGCTGACCGGCACGGCGCCGGGTCAATCCGCCGGTAGCACGTTGGTGCCTCGCAGATGCCGGAAGACCAGGCTCGTCTCGGCGTGCTGGATGACGGGGCTCGCGGCGAAGTACTCCAGGATGAAGTCGTGCAATGCGGTGGTGTCAGTAGCCGCCACATGCAACAGGTAGTCCGTTCCCCCGGCGACGTGAAAAACCTCGACCACACCGGGCAGGTGGGGGGCAACGGTGGCGAACGCCTGAATCTGTTCTCGGTGATGGGCCTGCATGCGCACGGCGATGATTGCCTGGATCGGCAAGCCGACAAGGGTCAGGTCGATGTCGGCATGGTAGCCCCGAATGACGCCGCTTTCACGCAGTGCGCGAACCCGCCCCAGACACGTTGACGGAGCGATCCCCACCGCGGCGGCGAGTGCGAGGTTAGGCATCCGGCCATCGGCAGCGAGAAGTCTCAGGATCGCGTGGTCGATCTGATCGAGCACGGGGCTCCGAACGTTGTTCATCGGTGTCGCCTCCAGACCTGCTCACGCCGAATACATGACAACAGAAGGTGCTAGGAGCGAATCTAGTACGAGTCGCTTGCTTATCAGCTCTTGAAGTATCGAAACTGAGGCGAATCAATGAACTTCCAGGAGGCCTTATGAACGCCCTGCAGACTCGTGCCGTGCATGCCGGTCGACGCGACCTGGCTGGTCTCGGGGTCCATGTGCCCTCAATCGACCTGTCCACCACCAACCCGCTGGCTGACGTGGAGTCCGGCGGTGAGGCGTACGAGGCGTTGGCGACCGGTGGGCGACCGATCCCCGGTGCCAGCCATGTCTATGGCCGGCTGTGGAACCCGACTGTCGCCCGCTTTGAGGATGCTCTTGCCGAGCTTGAGGGCAGCCCGGAGGCGGTGGCCTTCTCGTCGGGCATGGCCGCCTTGACCGCGTGCCTGCTCGCCATGACCGCCGAGGGCAAGCGGCACGTCGTGGCGGTTCGCCCGGTCTACGGAGGCACAGATCACCTGTTGGACAACGGCTTGCTCGGTGTAGAGGTCACCTGGGTTGGCCCCAAGGAAATCGAGCATTCCCTACGACCTGACACAGGTCTGGTCATCGTCGAGACCCCGGCGAATCCCACCCTGGAACTGCTAGACCTTGACGATGTCTGCGCGCAGGCCGCAGAGGTCCCCGTCCTGGTCGACAACACCTTCGCCACGCCAGTCCTGCAGCAGCCCATGCGCCATGGTGCATCCCTGGTTCTGCACAGCGCCACGAAGTTCATCGGCGGCCATGGAGATGTGCTAGCCGGGGTCGTCGCCGCTGGCCCGCAATGGGCGTCGCGGATTCGGCAGGTACGAGCGGTCACCGGTGGCATCCTGCATCCCCTCGCCGGCTACTTGTTGCACCGAGGGCTGCAGACGCTGCCGGTGCGCGTTCAGGCTCAGCAAGCTAGTGCCCAACTGGTCGCGCAGTGGCTCGCCACACACGCGTTCGTCGATGCAGTCTACTTTCCGAGCCTGCCCGGCTGCGACCCCCAAGGGATCCTGGGTTCTCAGATGGCGGGCCCGGGATCGGTGATGGCCTTCGAGGTTGTCGGCGGATACCCGGCCGCGGCGGCCGTGGCAGGCGCCTGCCAGCTCGTCACCCATGCGGTTTCGCTGGGTGGAACCGAGACCTTGATCGAACATCCCGCTTCGCTGACCCACCGGCCGGTCGCAGCGAAGGCCCGCCCAAACCCTGGCCTGTTGCGGATCTCGATCGGACTCGAGGCTGTCGAGGACCTCTGCGCCGACCTCGACAAGGCATTCGAGCAAGGGCTGAAGCTTGGACGCTAGCTCCTGCGTCAGCGCCAGGAGTGTTGCGGGCTGAAACCCAGCACCCGGCGCGCCTTGTCAATCGACAGCAGCGTGTCATGCTCCCCGAGGTCGCGAGTAAGCCGCACCCCGGGGAAGACCTCAGCCACCAGTTCTGCGTTGGACCTCGACATGACAGTGTCCGCAGCTGCGATGATGAATCGGTCGAAGCCGCTCGTGTTGAGCTCAAGAGCCTTGAGGACGGCTTGCGCGCCGTCCCTGCCGTCAATGTATCCCCAGAGGTTCCATTTTCGCAGCGTCGCATCCGCGTCGTACCCGGGAAACTGCGCGTAGTCCGTCGGATCCATGACGTTGGAAAAGCGAAGCGCGATGATCTTGAGGGTCGGGTCCCAGCGCACGAGCTCGATTGCCATCTGCTCTTCGAGGTGTTTCACCAGCGCGTACACACTTTCCGGACGAGCGGCATACTCCTCGTCAACCGGGATATATGGCGGCGGCACATCGAAGGGCAAACCGAGTGTTGTCTCACTCGAGGCATACACGATGTTCCGGATGCCCGCCCGACGAGCGGCCTGGAACACGTTGAACGTGCAGAGCATGTTGTTGTGGAAGGTGGCGACATCACTGACGATGCCAGGAGCGGGAATCGCGGCCAGGTGAACAAGCGCGTCGAACGCCGGGTTCGCGGCCTGCTCGGGCCCCGCCGAGGGATCATTCTCACCGAAGAGCGCGTCAACCGTCTCGCCGTAGTTCCTTAGATCGACCCGCACGAAACCCGTACCACCAGGCCCGGTCGCGTCAAGGGTGACAACCTCATGTCCAGCCAGGCTGAGCGCTGCCACCACGCTGCGCCCGAGCTTGCCCGACCCACCGGTTACGACGATCCTCATTGTTGGCTCCTTTCACGACTGGCGCAGCACAGTCTGCCACCGTTGGCCGGGCCGACGGTCGGGGGCCGCGAGACGCCTCTGCAGCGGGCAAGCTTCAATGGCAGAATCGCGATACCTGCTGCACACCCACTGAAGGAAGAAGCTCGATGACCATCATCAACACAATGGTCATGCTCACCCCGTTCATTTTCACCGCGGATGACGGCTCGCCCCAGCAGAAGCTAGACCTGATCGGGGTGTGCCGTGCCTGGCTACCTTGATGCCGTCCATGCTGCCTGAGTCTGAGATTAGACCAGACAAGCATGGCGACTCCGGTCGCTAGTGTCAGGTTCTCCCCGTTCTGGCGAAGGCTGTTATCAGGTGCTAGCGCGTACTTCAATGCGGTTGGTAACAAGCATCATCAGCGGCATGTCCGTGCCCTGCTTGACTCTCGATCGATAGAGTAATGGCTATGGTGCATGGATGGCTTGGCGCCGATTGGGGCACCGTACCGGCGTGGATCGGCTCGATTTTGACAGGCTCTTCCATCTTGCTGGCAACCCTGACTTACCGACGAAGCGTTCGTGATCGGGCTCACGAACAGGAGTACCGAGAGGGCGAGCAAGCGAGACGGATAAGTGCTTGGATAGACACTAACAATTACTGCGTGTGCATCGAGAACTCGAATGATGTCGCACTCAGAGTGCAGGCCTATTTCGAATTCCGTTTAGATAGCGCAGATAAGGGGGCGGGGTTTAAGGAGGTGGCTGCTCCGCCGCGGCAACGCATCCTGGCGGACATGGCTCAACTGGGGGAAGTCCCCCAAGTAGAACCGCTGCAACTGGGGGAAGTCCCCCAAGTAGCACCGCTGTTTAACTCAACGCCTGCTTTGCTCATCCTCGATGCGGCTGGCTGTTCCTGGCTGCGAGACGGGACCGGAAGCCTGCGAAAGCTATTCGAGCTCGCGAAGGGCAGTCTCAAGAAGTCTTTGGAGGGTCGAATAGTACCGACCGAGTGGGAATGGAGCCCACGATGAACAGGGTGCCGAGCCAGGCTGCCTTGGCGCCGTCCATCTGGATGCGAGAGATGCCGCTGGGCATCACCCATCGATGACGTAGTGCAGAATCACGTCGTGGGCGTGACGAGCTTTCTCCACACCCCGGAACTCGACTTCGTGACTCTTACCGTCGCCGACAGTAAAGACCACGGTGGACGAGGCCACGAACTTGCCGAACATCGACTTGTCGGAGACATACGAGACACTCTGGATTCGCTTGTAAGGCAAGCTCGTCAGGGCGACCTTCCCGCCGACGAAGGAGTTGTCCTGGATGATCACGCGCCGGTCCGTCAAGCCAATGAACCCAGTGCCCATCCCCTTGCCGTCGTATACGGCAAAGAGGTTGTCGCCGTCCATGAGGCCATCCTGGACCCTCTGGAGTTGGTCCTGCTTGTCGAACTGAATCTGTGTCACAACTGCTCCTTCTGATGTTGATGCGCCAGGACATCCAGAGCCGGCAGCGCGTCCACGATGGCCATACTCTCCAAGCTCACCGTGACGATGCGTTGATCAGCTCCCGCACTTCTGTTGCACCGGCTCTATTTGTAGAACACCTTGACGCCGCCGTGGTGTGAACAAGCCCCCTGGTGGTGGGCTGCGAAGGAGTAGGTGCCGTCGTTGCACAGAGCGGTCGCACCGTTGCCCGGTACAACCGGTGCAGGTGCTGGTGCTGGTGCTGGTGCTGGTGCAGGGGCAGGCGCGGGGGCACGTATTGGCGCAGGAACAGGTGCCGTGACGTAGGTCTGGTAGGCCACCCCACCAGTTGGTCGAGATGGCTCGCTGTGCGGAAGCCAGCGTGATGGCGTGATCGCAGACCGCTAGGTCGGCAGATGGGCGCTCGCATTGGGTCATTCACAGTTCTGTGAAGGGCATGGCTGGTGCTCCGGACCACGGTAGCCGCCTGCCGGGGGCAACACAGGACAGGCAACGCAGGCTCATAGTTAGTCCCCTGGTGGGACCACTAGTGTCCTGGGCCTCGGTTCCTCAACTCTGAGCATGCTCGGCCCCTCCAAACCCAGCAGTCGGCACCTGGACATGATGCACCGAACAACAGCAATGGCGGACGGTACATCCCCGTCCATGGCCTTCTGCCACATGGCCAGCTGCACATGGTCCAGCCGCTCGACCTCCAGGCTCCGGAGCTCGCCGACTGCCTCAGCCGTCTGCGCTTTCAGGGCATCGGCGACGATGCGGTAGACGGTGCCCCTATTGGCGTAGCCAAGCTTCGCAGCAATCTGGTCGTAGGTGAGGCCGGCTGTCCTGAGCTTGACAGCCTTGGCACGTCTGGCGGCAGCAAGGGCACGGTTTCTGTGCTGCCCGTTCACGGTAGGAAGTTCGGTGAGGGCAATAGCCATGCATCCATCATGCCTCTTCCCAAGGATACGATCAGGTAATTCTAAGAATGTTTTTCCGTTGGTAATAATCAGCTGAATTATGGTATAACTAGATATACGAGAAAGAGGACAACCACGTCCTTAATTGGACTGGATAAACCTCCTTTCAGTTATATGGCCCGTCACATCATGTGGCGGGCTTTCCTTATGTCCGGATGCTTTTCCGGCAGAAGCGAGAAGGAGTCCCAAAGTGACAACCAACGCCATCAGGCGGACCAGTCCCCGCGAACTGCTGGCCGTCGTGCCGTATCTGCTGGGCTTCATCCCAGCGAACAGCCTTGTAACCCTGTGTCTGTCCAACAACGTCGTTGGGCCTGAGCCAGCGACTGGACCTGCCCAGACCTGGGGACACCCATGATTTGGCCTCGGCGCTGTTGCCCTCGTTGATCACCGAGAACCCTGACGCCGTGATCGTCATCAGGTATGAGGACCGCGATGGCGAGAGCCTGCCTGCACTGGAGGCACTGACCACCGCACTGCAGTCGCACAGCATGCCGATCCACGACAGGCTGGTTGTCAGGGATGGCATGTGGCGGTCGCTCGACTGCCACAACCCGCTCTGCTGCCCTGAAAAGGGAAGCCCGGTGCCGGAGCCGGCAGACGTGCCGGGCGTCATCTCAGAGTTCGTCGGCCAGGGCGTGTCACCTCATCCTGACCGGGAGTCCCTCGCCAGACGGGTCGAGCCAGGACCTCAAGCTGCAGCCGTGGCCGGTTTGATCCGGTCCTGGAAGGAGGCCAGTGAGGGCCCTGTAGTTCCTCGTGCCGAGTTGTTCTCGGCATGGCCTCGGATCCTTGAACCTGACGGACCCGACATCACTGTTGAGGATGCGGCCCTGGCTGCAATGTCGTTGCTGGACATCGAGATCCGGGACGCACTGGTGGCGTGGCTGTGCCCGGGCACCCTGCCTCTGGACATGCTCGGAAAAGGGGTCTTGAGCCTGCTTTCGGGCCTCGAAAGCGGCGGGTGTGTGGTTGGTACGGACCCGGCCTCAACGGGCGCTAATTGCGGGGTACCCGACCGCTTAATAGGGCTCTGCGCCATGCTGCCCGACGACGTGGCTGCCCCGGCATTGTCGCTCCTGGCCTCCTATATCTGGTGACGCGGGGACGGCGCTCTCGCCCGGGTTGCCCTGGCCAGAGCACTGCGTTGCGAGCCTGACTACCGGCTGGCCCTGCTGCTGCAGCAGATGGTGGACCTGGCGATTAAGCCAGGCCACTAGCCCCCACATTTCCCGAAGCACCTGGTCCGCTGCGAATGCAGTGGGCCTTCGTCGTCTCCGGGCCCATAACGTCATCGGCCAACCGGCTGCGATGACCCATGCCTTCGGGCAATCACCAAGAAGGAGAACCAAATGAGTACTGCCTCTTTTGAAAGACCAATGCACGCAGTTCCAGACATCCCCCTAACCCCAACAAAGCTCAGGTGCACCAGGCTGCTGGTCCTGCGGGCCAATGCCTACCGGCCTTCGACAAAGCGATGGCCGTCCCTCGCTCAGCAATCCGGTGGGTCCTGTCACAGCTGCACAGAGGGGTCGAGGCCACCGGTGGTCTCGGTGTCCTGTCCTGGGTGAGCGATCATGCCCGAGACGATGTCGGACTGATCCGCACCGCTGGGGTTGTGCCTTCCGTTGTCGCTTTGCTGTCCGCACCACCAGTGACCGCTGCTGCAATCAGGGTGGGCAAGTTCGTCGGTAAGGGCGTCGTCCGCGTCGCCAAAGCGGCGTGGGCGGCATCAAGTCCTTGCTCGGTTACTGCGGCACGACGGGGGCCCAGATTGTCCGGACCCTGAGCACCGCCGGCACCAAGATCGCCAATGCGGTTAAAGCCGTCGCCAAGCACCCGCTGATGGCTCCGGGGTCCACGTACCTAAGGCAGCCGTGGCCCTGGTACGCCCCGTCAGTCAGGGGTTCGTGGCAAACCGGCTGTTAGCGGCGCTGGTCCCCGTCATGTGGCTGAGGGCCGTCATCGGATTCTTGTTCATGCCCTTCCTGGTGGACACCAACCTGGGCGGCAACGTCTGGGACTGGGCCACCGCCCAGCCTGCCAATGCGGACCCTGCCACCAGCCATGACACCCAGGGCACTGATAACGCCCAGCGCGACCTGCTGACCGAGACCTTCGGCTCTGCCATCCCGATGCCGGGCGTGAAGGATCTCGCCAGCGAAACCCTGCAGTCCGACGTGGGCGAACAGGCTCACGACGACACCGAGCAGGACGACGAGGAGCTCTTCCTGAACCGGGCAGAACGTCGGGCCCAGCAGCGGGAGGACAGCGCAACCAGCGTCCGCGCCGCTAGCAGTCGTCCGAGCAGTACCAGCCCCGCCCGCGCTCTGCGGGCGGGGCTTCGTTGCGTAAAGAGACCAGGAGAGACGCATGTTGATCGTCATCTGTGTCGCCGGAGCTGCAGCGGCGGCTGTTGTGGCTTACGCGCAAATCCAGAAGAGAAGTCCGGAGGCCAGCACCGCCAGCCTCCGGGCTGTTCGTGAGCTCGCTGCCGTGGTGCTGGTCCTGGTCAAGGCCATCGAGGCCGTCGTTGATGTCCTCGGCCATCAGAAGGTCCAGGCCGCGCCGGCCACCACAGGCTGGCGTTACCGGAACTACGACGAATACGACGAAGACGAGCAGCGATGAGCGCCAAGAAGGAAGGGCTCCGGGCAGTACCGCCTCTGGTCGGCAAGACCGGGTTCGACTATCGGTTCGATGTGGCCAGCCACGTTCTGCTGTCAGCCTAATTAGGACATTTCGAGGAGACCCGCAGCTCTGGAACTGCGCATTCAGGAAATTGTGCCCGCCTGGCCGATGGCACACTCACTAAGTAACTGACTGCCCATCAGCCGAAGGGGTGACCTCGCCCTTCCGACCAGCCGGGCGTCCGACCAGTGTCCTTGATACAGTCGGAGCTCTCCACCGTGACGCCTGGGCGGTACGAATCATCCTAACTGTCGGCGAGTTTCGCGTTCAGAGACTCCTCGACACTCGTTGATAATGATGCCGGGTTGTCGATGAATGACTCTGAAGTGTGCTTGGCCGGGGCCCAGACGCCCTTGACACTCCCAACGGCGATACCCGTGAACACCCCGCGCCGTAAGACAGCCACAATCGCTTCGGCGACCTTGTGCCGCACGAACCAGTTCCTTCGCACGGCAACTGGAGCGGCAGCAACCCCCGCTGCGGACGGTTGGATGGCAGGGGTGGGGACGTCCACCCAGAAGGTCCATTCATCCGGTGCCGGACCCCGAGTGGCTTGGTACCCCATAACTTGATTCCTCTGTCTTCAGTTCTCCCCTGAGTTTGGCTAGCCCCTCCAGTTTGGGCGCGTCGGCGCTCTGCCGTCAGGCGATTGGCGAACTTCGATGTTCGGCCCCAAATCATGTGGTGGCCATCCCCACAACGCCCTTCGCCGATCTAGATCAGTCCCACTAACGAGCGATAGCGGTCGCCCTCGCACCCCTGGCCAATTCACCCTCAAACCCGTGCCACAACTCGTGGCCGGAACCACCATCCCAAGAAAAGGAAAGAGTCATGACTAATAAGACGACCCAGATGATTAGCTACGCCCGCGTAAGCCGAGCAGACCAGGATCCGCAACTGTAGATTGACGCACTCAAACGTGCCGGGTGCGCCAAGATCTTCATCGACCATATGACCGGGTCGCAGATGAATCGGCCACAACTCGGTGCGGCGCTGGAGTACCTGCGCCAGGGCGACACCCTGGTCCTGTGGAAGATGGACCGGGCCGGGCGCAACACTCGTGGCGTACTGAAGCTGGTCGAGGACCTGACCAGGCGCGGAATCGGGCTGAGATCCATCACCGAGCAGATCAGCTCAACCGGCCATGGGAAAGGTCATCCTGACTGTCATGCTCGCCTTCGGGACTCTGGAACGTGACGTGCTCATCGAGCGCACTCGTGCAGGGCTCGATGCTGCAAGAGCGCAAGGGCATGTTGGTGGCCGGCCCACTGTGGTGTCGGCTCACAAGCTCAGCGCCGCCAGATGCTTGATACAGGGTGGGGCCACAGTCACGGCGGCAGCAGCAGCCGTCAGCGCCAGTCGTTCAAGCCTCTACCGAGGCTGGCCAGGACGGAGTAGTCCTTGCACGAAGCTGGCACGGACTGACGCCACCTTCCCCTCGGTATGGCTACCGCTCCATCCTGACGAGAGACAGGTCGATGTCCCCGGAACGATGTATTCGGATGAGACGCATACAGGCCCCAGCCACCTTCACGGGTGGCTGGGGCCGTGAGCGTCTACTTCTCTTTTGTGCCGCGGTCACAGGTGACAAGCGCCGGCTGGCTGCGCTTGGGAGAGCCGGTATCGGAACACACTCAACTGCTTGAAGCGGACGTTGTCTGCGGCGAAAAGGGGTGCGAGACTGCTAAGCCGCTTCGAGCCGCTTATGTAGGTCTTCACTGACGTAGCGCCGAACCAGCAGGGGAACGAACCCGCGAATCTTGGCGTGGGCGAACGTGGCCGACACGCGCTCAAGGCTTGCGTCCACCGTGGCCGGACCAAGCAGTTCGTCATACTTCTCGTGGACTCCGCGAGCCACGTCCTGCAAGTCCCCGCTGATCTTGGGTG
>Ga0182021_10005143_pt1 | contig 15457 bp, 16 predicted proteins | sample 612E3MmetaG_FD_120493 | JGI IMG/M metagenome (GOLD analysis project Ga0182021, IMG submission 120493) | Permafrost microbial communities from Stordalen Mire, Sweden - 612E3M metaG (Illumina Assembly) | ecosystem: Environmental > Terrestrial > Soil > Wetlands > Permafrost | place: Sweden... | reverse complement strand
CCTGGACTCACGAGCCTTCTGAGCGGCTTCGTACTTGAACTTGCCGTAGTCCATGAGCTTGCATACCGGCGGCCTGTTACCCGGGGCGACCTCCACGAGGTCCAGGTCGGCCTCCTGGGCAAGCCGGATGGCGTCTTCGATGCGAACGATGCCAACCTGCTCTCCGTTCGGTCCGACGAGTCGGACCTCGGAAACGCGAATGCGGTCGTTGATGCGCGGTTCGGTGCTGACGTGTCCGCCACGGGGTTCAGTGCTGATGTGTCCTCCAAGGATCTGTACGGGGTGCCGAAACGAAAAGGGCCTCCGCGCGTACGCGAAGACCCTGACCTGAGGTGCACGCCGAAGCGTCACCTTCTGTGTTGACCTGCCACCTCGAGGGCGGTCAGGTGGGAGGTCAGGCCTCCACTTCCGCGCGGCCCTGATCGAGCCGACCGGGTCAGTCTATGCGGAGGGCCCTACCGGCGCGAAATCGGTGCAGGTCCGCAGCCGTGGGACGAGTGCCGCAGTCAGCGCGGAGCGGCTAGGGGTGTCACGCGCTCGTGTCGAGGAAGGCCCATCCGAAACCGCCGTCCTCGAGCTCCACGAGCCGGCGGCCCTGCGCGAGCTCGGCGATGAGGTCATCGCCGATGACGAACGGTACGGGTCCGGCCGGGTCGACGAGCAACGCGTCGTCACCGGTCTCGAGGACGGTTGCGGCGACGTCGTCGAGTGTGGCTGGTACGGGTCGTGCCCGCGGTTCCCACGCGACGAGCGCATCCAGACCGGTGAACGCCAGCAGCGCCTTGCGGCCGTCGGCGGCGGCGATCGACACGGCGGCGAGGTCGGCGTGCCGGTCAGGATCGGGACCATCCATCGAGTCGTCGCCGCTGGCCACGACCGGGAGCAGCAGGCGCGTACCGCACAGCGCAGCGACGGCGCGCAGGTAGCTGGTCGGCAGGTCAGCGTCCGCGTCCGCGATCAAGGCCCGTACGTCCGGATCGGCGTCCCCTCGGTCGCCGATGAACGCCGAGCTCGGCTGATGAAGGGTGCCCACGCCCGTACCGTACGGGACCCTCGTCTGGGGTGGCGATTCGAGCGCCTCACACGGCTCCCCTGGCGGCCTCGACGGCGAGCAGCAACGCCCCGTACTGAGCATGCGCGTACGCCTTGTCGCTGCCCTGGATCCCCATGAGCATCAGCGTCTCCCTGTCGCCCTCAGCGCTGGCGCCCTTCAGCACGACCAGTGGCCACGGGGCGCCTTCGTCGAAGCGGAAACCGCCGACGTCGGACCACGGCAGCTCGTGCGTACGCAGCCCGTTGCGGAACCACAGTCCCTGCGGTTGGACACGGATCGTGCTGAACCCGAGCGCGCACATGAACGTGACTATGACCAGGAGGAAGAACACCAGGGTGACCACCTGGAGCGACGTGAACCGCGAGCGTACGTCGGCGCCCAGCGCGATGAACGCCCACACCGCGCCCACGACGAGTACCGCAGAGAACCCGAGGGCTGCGTAGCGCGGGCCCCTCGGGAAGGCGACGAACGAGGACGTCACAGACGACATGCGGCAATGTCGGTGATGAGGATCGCCCGCGCGCCGACGTCCCAGAGGCTGTCCATGAGCGGCTGGGCGTTGCGGCGGGGCACCAGCGCACGTACGGCCGACCAGCCCCGCTTGGCCAGCGGCGACACCGTCGGCCCCTCAAGACCAGGGGTGAGCGTGATCGCGGCGTCGAGCAGCGCGTTGTCGATGTCGTAGTCGATGAGTACGTAGTCGCGCGCCACGATGACTCCGGACAGGCGACGCATCAGCTGCTGCAGCCCGTCCGGCTCGTCGCCGCCACGGCGCCGGATGAGGATCGCCTCCGAAATAAGGATCGGGTCGCCGAAGACCTCGAGGCCGGCCTTGCGGAGCGTGCTGCCGGTCTCGACGACATCGGCGATAGCATCCGCGACGCCGAGCCGGATGGCGCTCTCTACGGCGCCGTCGAGGTGGATCAGGCGAGCCTCGACGCCCTTGCCACCGAGGTAGGAGGCGACAAGACCGGGGTACGAGGTGGCGATGCGCAGACCTGCGAGATCGGCGACGGTCGACGCGCCCGCGGGAGCCGCGAAGCGGAACTTCGTACCGCCGAAGCCGAGCGGCAGGACCTCGTCTGCATGGGACGCGGAGTCCAGCAGCATGTCCCGGCCGGTGATGCCGATGTCGAGCATGCCCTCTCCCACGTACACGGCGATGTCACGCGGACGCAGGTAGTAGAACTCGACACCGTTCACCTCGTCGGTCAGCACGAGGTCCTTCGGGTCCCAGCGCTGGCGGTACCCGGCCTCGCGCAGCATCTGCGCGGCGGGCTCAGCCAGCGACCCCTTGTTGGGTACGGCGATCTTGAGCAGTGCACGGTCGTCGGTCACGACCGCCAAATCTACCGTCTGCGCTGTCGGCCCCCGGACCATTCCCGAGACGGTGACGGCCTCGGCATCACCCCGACCGACCGCCAAGCCTGCTTTGGGCTGGTTATGACGGGGGTGCTGCCGGGCCAGGAGCTCAGGACCCGACTTGTGCAGGTTCTGAAGCCGTGGTCCGCTCCGAAAACCTGCACAACCCGGGCTTTCACGCTGGGTCGAACCGACGAGCCGCCATAACCAGCGCAACCCGGGTCTACGGACGACGCCTCAACTGTTGCTCCGGATTGCCTTCAGCTGGTTCATCTCGGCCAGGTTCTTCGTGAGCTCGGTGTTGACCCATGCCGCGATGAACCAATAGCGGCTGCGGGTCGGGCAGGTGCCACACGACCAGGGCGTCCAGGTCAGCCTGCGCGAGAACCTCGTCCCAGGCCTTCTTGGCCGCGACGATGCCGTCGGTACCGCCGGTCAGAGCTTCTCGTACACGTCCGCGAGGTCGAGGTCCATGGCGACCATGAGGACCTGGAGGTGGTAGAGAAGCTGGCTGATCTCGAGCGCGGCGGCGTCCTTGCCCTCGTACTCGGCGGCCATCCAGACCTCGGCGGCCTCCTCGACGATCTTCTTGCCGATCTCGTGGACGCCGGCGTCGAGACGCGCGACGGTGCCGGAACCAGCAGGGCGCGTACGGGCGGTCTCGCGCAGCTGTTCGTACAGCTCCTCGAACGACTTGCTCACTTGCCGGCCTCCGGTGCGAGCGCCGGGCGCTTGTCCTCGACGCCCACGAGCTCGCCGATGTGGCCGCCGACGAGGCCGAGCGAGGCGTACTGCTCCAACCTGCTGCGCGAGTCGGCGATGTCGAGGTTGCGCATCGTGAGCTGGCCGATCCGGTCGGTCGGACCGAACGCCGCGTCCTCGACGCGCTCCATCGAGAGCTTCTCCGGGTGGTACGAGAAGCCGCTGCCTGCCGTCTCGAGGATCGAGTAGTCCTCGCCGCGGCGCAGCTTGAGCGTGACCTCGCCGGACACGGCCGACGCCACCCAGCGCTGCAGCGACTCACGGAACATCAGCGACTGCGGGTCGAGCCACCGCCCCTCGTACATCAGACGGCCGAGCTTGCGGCCCTCGTTGTGGTAGTTCGCGATCGTGTCCTCGTTGTGGATCGCGGAGACGAGACGCTCGTACGCGATGTGCAGGAGCGCCATGCCCGGCGCCTCGTAGATGCCGCGCGACTTCGCCTCGATGATCCGGTTCTCGATCTGGTCGCTCATGCCGAGCCCGTGGCGACCGCCAATGGCGTTCGCCTCGCGGACCAGGCTGACGGGCGACTCGAACGTACGACCGTTGATCCGGGTCGGCCAGCCGTTCTCGTACGTGATCGTGACGACCTCGGTCGCGATCTCGACCGACTCGTCCCAGAACCGCACGCCCATGATCGGGTCGACGAGCTCGATGTTGGCGCTGAGCTCCTCGAGATCCTTGGCCTCGTGGGTCGCACCCCAGATGTTGGAGTCGGTCGAGTAGGCCTTCTCTTTGGAGTCGCGGTACGGGAGGTTGCGCTCCGCGAGCCACTGCGACATCTCCGCGCGGCCGCCGAGCTCGGTGACGAACTTCTGGTCGAGCCACGGCTTGTAGATCCGGAGCTTCGGGTTCGCCAGGAGCCCGTACCGGTAGAAGCGCTCGATGTCGTTGCCCTTGTACGTCGAGCCGTCGCCCCAGATGTGGCAGTCGTCGGAGGCCATCGCCCGTACGAGCATGGTTCCCGTCACGGCGCGGCCCAGCGGGGTGGTGTTGTAGTACGAACGGCCGGCTGTACGGATGTGGAACGCGCCGCACTGAAGAGCCACCAGGCCCTCGTAGACGAGCTGCTCGGTGCAGTCGACCAGTCGGGCCAGCTCCGCGCCGTACGCACCCGCGCGACCCGGCACCGACGCGACGTCGGGCTCGTCGGGCTGACCGATGTCGGCGGTGTACGTGCAGGGGATGGCGCCGTGCTCGCGCATCCAGGCGACCGCCACGGACGTGTCGAGGCCGCCGGAGAACGCAAGGCCGACCTTCTCGCCGACAGGCAGGTCGTTCAGGACTGTGGACATGGCCTGAATTCTAGAGTGCGGTGCCCGGCATGCTCGCCGCGTGACCCGGTGGCGGGCAAGCGGCCCACGCGCACCAACCTTCGAGCGCCCGCACAACCCCTGCGACCACGTTCTCGCGCCACAAGGGTTGTGCGCGTCACTCAAGCTGGGATGACACCTCGTCTACGTCAGGGCCAACAGGGCCGGGATCACGTCGACGCCGAATCCCGTGAGGTTCTTGTCCACCTCAACTTGCAGCGTCTCCTTGAGGCCCTGGACGTTGGCGAGGACCTGGTACGCGATGTGGGCGCCGCCGTTGTACTGGATCTCGCTGGCCATCACCCCGTCGGGGGCACGACCACCAGTGGCGTCGTTGATGTCCTTCTCCGTCGGCGTGGTCAACGTCCCTACGCACAACGGCCCGCCATACCCCTGGATACGCACGCCCGTCTCGACCGCCGTGAGGTTACCGGTGGCGGCGACATACATGGTGCCGGCCTGGATCCACGCACCCTGGTACCCCGGCAAGGACGCGAGGTCCTGCGCGGAGCCGCCAGTGCCGGGACCCGGAGACACCGCGCACGTCATCGCGGGATACCCGGTCGCGCTCTGCCTGTCCGAGACGACCGCCAAGGTCCCCGCGGGGGCCACGGTGTCCAGGGTCACGGTGGTTGGTGATGTGAGGGTGTCGATAGTGCCGATGAAGTCGATGTCGGCCCACATCGACGCGAGCTTCGACTGTCGCCACGGGATCTGGTCCCAGGACACGCCGGCAACGTTCATCTCCTGACACAACTCGTGCTGGATGCCGAGGTTGTTCACGTACCGCGAGATGACGCACAGCCTCGTGGATCCGTCCTCTTTCGTGAGGAGCGTCCCCGTGCCGACCCTCCGGACTGTCAGTGGCGCAGGCGCGACAGAAGCCTTCACCGTCTGCTTCGTTGTCACCACCTTGGCGGTGCCCACGGCGGGTGCGGGAGTGACGAAGGGTGTGCCTGAGCCATGAGCCGGCGTCCCCGCGGGACCCGCGACAGTCCCGGGTAGTGAGCTCAGCCTGACGAACCCGACGGCGAGGAGCAGTACGGCGGCTGTGCCAAGCGCACCGATCCTGATCCGCCGGAGTCGCCGGTCGTGGATGACGGCCTCGCTCACGTGGTCCGCAGTGCCGACCGGAAGCAGCTCCGAGGTGTTCGTCGGACGGAACTCGTTGAGATCCTCGAGCAGGTCAGGCATGGGTCGTCCTCTCAGTGGAGATGAGCTGCTGCCTGGCGCGGTGGACACGCACTCTGAGGGCACCCGCCGACAGGCCGAGAACTTCCCCGGCGTCGGCGCTCGACAATCCGTCCCACGCGGTGAGCAGGAGGGCTTCGCGGTCGAGCTCCGATAGCGATGCCAGGGCCTCCGCCACCTCCCGTCGCCGGATGGCGACGTCCTCCGCTGACGGCCCGGACCGTGCCATGAGCCGGCTGAGCCTTTCGGCGATCACCTCTTGCGACGCCTGGCCACGACGGGTGCGGTCGAGCACGCGTCGTGCGGTCAGAAGGAGGTATCCGATGGGATTGGGTGCCTTGTGCGCGTGTTTGCGCCATGCGATGACGTACGCCTCGGAGATGACGTCCTGCGCATCCGACGGATCGCAGCGGCGCAGCAGGTACGAGGTCACCGTGTCGATCGTGTCCTCGTAGAACTCCTCGAATGTCGTCACATCACGTACATCCCGTGAGCCCCGCGATCGTTACAGCGCTACGCCCAGGAGGCCGTCGACGAGGGTACGGATGGTGTCCCGGGCGCCGTCGGAATCCTCGTCGACTACCCCCGACGCCGCGGCCCACGCGTCGATCGCCTCGAGAGCACCGTCGGCGTGCAGGTCGTCGGCGACCGCCGCTCGTACAGCCATCACTGTCTGTGCGGCATCCACCGAGGTCGGACCGCTCACCGCCGCCCGCCACCGAGCCAGGCGCGCGATGTTGGCATCGAGGTCCGCGTCCGTCCAGCTCCATTCGGCCAGGTGGTGGTGACTCAGCAGGACGAGCCGGATCGCCATCGGGTCGACGCCCTGCTCGCGCAGCCGCGACACGAGCACGAGGTTGCCCTTGGACTTGCTCATCTTCTCGCCGTCGAGGCCGACCATCGCCACGTGCACGTACGCCTTGGCGAAGGGCTCGCCGGTCGCCGCGACGCCCTCGGCCGCGCACATCTCGTGGTGAGGGAAGATCAGGTCGCTGCCTCCGCCCTGGACGTCGAACGACTCGCCGAGCGTCTCCAGCGCGATCGCCGTGCACTCGACGTGCCAACCAGGACGACCACGTCCCAGGGCGCTGTCCCACGACGGCTCCCCCACGCGCGCCATCCGCCACACGAGGCAGTCGAGCGCGTCCCGCTTGCCCGTACGGTCCGGGTCGCCACCGCGCTCAGCGAAGACCTCGAGCATCGTTTCCCGGTCGTACGAGGAGACGTCGCCGAACCCCTCGGCGCGGTTGGTCGTGAAGTACCAGTCGGGGTACTCGTCGTCGACCTGGTAGACGTAGCCGGCCTCGGCCAGCCGCTCGATAAGAGCGACAACCCCGGGGATCGACTCGACAGCCCCCACGTACGCGTCAGGCGGGATCACGCGAAGCGCGGTCATGTCCTCGCGAAACAGGTCGGTCTGGTCCTGGGCCAGGTCACGCCAGTCGACGCCCGTGGCGGTCGCACGCTCGAGCAAGGGGTCGTCGACGTCGGTGACGTTCTGGGTGTACGAGACGTCGATGCCCGCGTCGCGCCAGGCACGGTTGAGCAGGTCGAACGTCACGTACGTGAACGCGTGGCCCATGTGGGTCGCGTCATACGGGGTGATGCCGCACACGTACAGCCTCGCGGTCCCGTTCGCGGGCCCGACGGGGACGACGTCGTCACTCGCGGTGTCGTGCGCGGTCACCGTCGCGACGGTGCCGGGAACGGGCGACGGCAGGGCAGGCGACGACCACGACTTCATGGCGGGCGAGCCTAGCGCTCAGAAACGGAACGCACGGTAGCCGTCGAGCCGTGGGCAGACGTGCCCCTCCGGCGCGATCTGCTGGCCGCACAACGGACAGGCCGGCGTGTCCCGTACCACCCGGTTGGCGCGGGTGCCGAACCGGCGAGCCATCTTCGGTGTGAGAAGGACATCGAGGCTGTACGGGGGTTCGACGTCGGGGTCCGCCATCGTCACCCGGACGATCCCCGCGACGGGATCCCACCCGACCTGAAGGGTGTTGGCGGTGAACAGAGCGAACAATGGGACTTCGAGCGGACCGACGTCGACCGTACGATCCGCCTCGGCGGTGTCCACCGCGGCCAGCCGGCTCACCTCGTCGAGCACGGCGCCGAGGTGCAAGGACAGCATCGTGAGCTGCCCGCGCGTGATGGCGACCGTCGCGAGCAAGGTCCCCTCGCGGATCTGGAGGTAGAACCGGCGTTGCTCCCCATCGCCCGCCGCCCCGGCGACGAACCGGTCAGGCCTGGCGAACTCCATGTGCCGTGATTCCACGGGCGTCAGCCTAGGGCCGCGTTACACCACCTGGTGGAGCCAGCGGACCGGGGCGCCCTCACCGGCGTAGCGGAAGGACTCCAGCTCGTCGTCCCAGGGGGCTCCGAGGAGCTCCGCGACCGAGACTCCGAGCGGCTTCGAACCGAGCGCGTCGGAGAGGAGGGCGGCCTTGAGCCGGCCCTCCGGTACGACGATGTCGCCGGTCAGCCCCGTCTGCGCACGGAACAGCCCCAGCCGAGGCGTGTAGCTGATGCGGCTGCCTTCGGAGAACGACGTGGGCTCCTCGGTGATCTCGAAGCGGATCCGGTCCCAGCGCGACAGCACGGACGCGACCTTCTCGGGGGTGCCGACAGGGCCCTGCCACGAGTACTCGGCCCGATAGCTGGAACGCTCGGCGGGCTGTGGGATCCAGTCCAGTCGTACGGGCATGCCAAACGCGCCGGACGCCGCCCACTCGATATGCGGGCACAGCGCCGACGGTGTGGAGTGGATATAGAACACTCCGCGGGTCTGACTCATCGTTCCTCCAGGTCCAGGTGTGCCTTCCCCAGCAGCCTCGGTCGAGAGGAACTAGGGACATTCTGCCCCACCTGCCACACGAGCACCAGTGCGGCGCCGCGCGGGGAGCAAACAGCAGCCGAATCCGGAGAGAAGCTCTCCATTTCGCGTCCGGAAAGGCATCTGGATGCCTGTCCGTTGGCAGGACTGCCTGCCCGGTCGCGGGGATGCCTGTCCGGTGGCGAAGACCTAGGCTCGGATCATGCCCGCCACCTCTGCGTACGGATCCTGGTCCTCGCCCGTCTCGACCGGCCTCATCACCTCTGACGCCGTCGGCCTGGAGGGTGGCTGCCTCGACGGCGACGACGTGTACTGGGTCGAGAGCCACGCCTCGCAGAGGGGCCGCGCCTCACTGTGGAGGCTGAGCGCCGACGGATCGCGGATCGAGCTGACGCCCGACCACAACGTCCGGTCGAGCGTGGGCGAGTACGGCGGCGGTGCCTGGTCCGTCGCCGACGGGGTCGTCGTGTTCGTGGCATTCCCCTCGCAGGTCGTGCACGTGATCGAGAACGGTGCCCCGCCACGGGCGATCACTGCCGAGGGGCCGCTGAGGTACGGAGGACTGGTCGTCGCACCAGCCAGTCGTTGCGTGTACGCGGTCCGGGAGGACCACACGAGCTCCGACATCGAGTGCGTGAACACGCTCGTACGGCTCGATCTGGACGGTGACAACGCCGACGCCGGCACGGTCGTGGCGTCGGGCGCGGACTTCTACTCGCAGCCGGCCCTGTCCGACGACGAGCGGCTCGCGTGGTTCGAGTGGGACCACCCGGACATGCCGTGGGATGCGACCCGCCTTGTGGTTGCGGAGTCCGACGGTCGTGAGGCCGTCGTCGTCGCCGGCGGCCCCGACGAGTCGGTCATCTACCCGGCATGGGCGCCGGACGGCTCGTTGCTGTTCTTCTCCGACCGCTCCGGCTACTGGAACCTCGACCGTTGGGACGGCTCGCACGTCACGGCGCTCCACCATGACCCGTACGACTGCTGTCCTGCCCCCTGGGTCCTCGGCGGCGCCCCGTACAGCGTGCTCGATGCCGACCGAGTGGTCGTCGCGCTGTGGATCGACGGCACACCGCACCCTGGTGTCGTGTCGAACGGCATCCACACTCCGCTGGCGTTCGAAGCGGCATCACTGTCGTTCGGAGGGAGCGGTCCTCGCACGGTCGCGCAGATCGGCCGCACCGACGCGCCCGCAGAGCTGGCGATCGTCGACTGGCTCAGCGGATCCGTCGAGACGCTACGACGAAGCTCCGCGACCACCCTGGAGTTCGTGTCGATCGCGGAGGGCATCACCTGGGAAGGACCGGAAGGTCCGGTGCACGCCTGGTGGTACGCGCCGAGCAACCCTGACTCTGTCGCGCCGGAGGGCGAGCTGCCCCCCGTCATCGTGAAGTCCCACGGCGGCCCGACAGGCTTCTCCACCGCCGACCTCAACCTCGTCACCCAGTTCTGGACGAGCCGCGGGATCGGCGTGCTGGACGTGAACTACGGCGGGTCCTCGCACTACGGCCGCGCGTACCGGAACCGGCTCTGGGGCCAGTGGGGCGTGGTCGACGTCCGGGACTGCATCGATGCCGTACGCGTCGTGGTCGAACGAGGCCTCGCCGACCCGGCACGGATCGCGATCATGGGCGGCTCAGCAGGCGGCTACACGACGTTGCAAGCGCTCGTGACGAGCGACCTGTTCGCGGCCGGGCTGTCCGACTTCGGGATCAGCGACCTGGCGACCATGGCCACCGACACCCACAAGTTCGAGTCGCACTACACCGACCGCCTCGTCGCGGGTTGGCCCGAGGGCAAGGACCTGTACGAGGAGCGCTCCCCGATCCACCACCTCGACCGGCTCAGCTCCCCCATGCTGCTGCAGCAAGGCCTTGACGACCGGGTCGTACCGCCCAGCCAGGCACGCGAGATGGCCGCGGCTGTACGGGCGAAGGGCCTGCCCGTCGCGCTCGTCATGTACTCCGGTGAGGGACACGGCTTCCGTCGCGCCGACACGATCGTGGCCTCGCTCAACGCCAAGCTGTCATTCCTGGGGCAGGTGTTCGGCTTCGCCCCGGCCGGTTCCGTACCGGTCCTGGCCATCGAGAACCTTCCCGCGGACACAGCCGTCTCCGGAGCCGGTCCTCGCTAGGGTTGCCCGCATGGCAGCCACTACCTCACGGTCCCTCGTCGTCCTCCGCCTTGCCGCTGCGCTCAGCTCCCTGATCGGCCTGGCTCAGGCGGGCCTCGGGTTCTCCGGCCTGTCCCGCATCCTCGCGGCCCCCGGAGACGACAAAGCCGGCGCGGCGTTCATCAATCCACACGGCATCCTCGGATACACCAACGTCCTGGTCATGGTCGTCGCGGCGATCGCCGCCCTTCTCTGGTACCGCAAGGGTGGGAGCCGCGGCCTGATGATGCACGCGTTCGGGATGGTCGTCATCTTCCTCGTACAGGTCGGCCTCGGCCAGGGCAAGGTCCTGTGGGTGCACGTCGTCGTCGGCGTCATCGCCGTGGTCGGCAGCATCGCACTGGCCGTGCTCGCCTATCGGAAGTCGGGCGGCACCGCCTAGTCGCGCGGCCCGAACAGGGCCGAACCGATCCGTACGCACGTCGCCCCGTGCACGATGGCGAGCTGGAAGTCACCGCTCATCCCCATGGATAGGTCGTCCCAGCCGCCGCCGTCGCGATCGCGCAGCCTGTCCCGTACAACCCCCAGCTTGTCGAAGCATGCGGCGACCTGGCGGTCGTCTGTCGACGGCATGGCGATCGTCATGAGCCCTTTCGGTACGAGCCGGGTGTGGGCCCGGAGCGCGAGCGTGAATGCCTCCACCTCATCGGGCACGAGTCCTGACTTCGTCGACTCTTCGGACGTGTTGACCTGTACGAGCACGTCCAGCGTCCGCCCCGCCACCTCGAGCCGGCGATCGAGGTCGGCGGCCAGGTCGAGCGAGTCCAGGGACTGCAGCTCGTCAGCCAGGTCGACGACCGCACCGGCCTTGTTGCGTTGTACGTGACCGATCACCGACCAGGACAGGTCCCCCATGTCTGAGAGCTCCGCGGCCTTGTCCCGCAGCTCCTGCAGCCGGTTCTCACCGAACCAGCGGCAGCCGGATGCGTACGCCTCGCGGACGGTCGATGCCGGCCGGGTCTTCGAGACAGCGAGCAGCCGTACCGTCTCGGGCGACCGCCCCGCACCTTCGCAGGCGTCAGCGATCTGCGACCGGACCGCTGCCAGCCGTTCCGCGAAGTCGGTCACGGCCAGCGGGCTCCGAGCGAGACGGCGGCCAACGCCGCGATGATCCCGAAGATCGTCGCGATGCCGGCGTACTTCTCGGTGATCTCGGTCTCGACCTTCTCGTAGCCGATCTGGTGGGCGATCGTGTCGTACACCTGCTTGAGCTCGCCGGCCGACGCGGCCGAGAACTTCTTGCCGCCCGAGTTGTCGGCGATCCGCTGAAGTTCCGCGTGGTCCACGGGTACGGGCTGCTGCTGGCCGCGCGAGTCGACGACGTAGCCGCCCGCGGTCCCGTACGCGATCGTGTAGACGGGGACGCCCTTCTTCTTCGCGTCCGTCGCAGCCGTGGCCGAGCTGCGGCCGAGGTTCGATGCGCCGTCGGACAGCAGGACGATCGCTGCCGGAGGCGTGGTGCCGGGGTGGTTCGGGTCCTCGGGGGCGAGCGCGAGCGCGTCGAGCGAGGTATAGATGCCCTCGCCGATCGCCGTGGACGGTGCGAGCTGGAGGTTCTGGATGCCGGCGAGCACCGCGCCCCTGTCGGTGGTCGGCGGCACGATCACCGACGCCGTACCCGCGAAGGCCACTAACGCGACGTTGAAGCCGGCCGGCAGGATCTTCAAGAAGCCTTCCGCGCCCGCTTGCGCGGCGGCGAGGCGGGTCGGCTTGACGTCCTGGGCTTCCATGGACTTCGACACGTCGATCGCGATCACAACGGTGGCTCGGTCGCGCGGTACGAGCGTGTACCCACGTGGCATGGACCATGCGACGACCAACGTCGCCAGGCTGAGAACCGAGGCGAGGACAGCCACGTGACGCTTCCACGCGGCCTGCTTGCGTACGAGTATCTCGAGGCTGCCGGGCGCGCGGTGTGTGCCTGCACGGCTCTTCTGCCAGGCGAGCACCACGTACACACCGAGGAGCACCGGCACGGCGAGCAGCGCCCACAGCCGCTCCGGGAAGTAATAGTCGGTGGGGATCATGCCCACCTCGCTCCCAGCAGCAGGGCACCGAGTGCGGCCAGCAGCGCGAACACGAGTCCGACGCCCGCAGCCGAGGCCGTGATCTCCTTCACCTTGCTCTCGTAGCCCACCTCCGACTTGATGGACTTGTAGGCGTCCTTGAGCTGCGACACGTTGTCGGCGCTGTACTCCTGACCCTTGGTGGCCTGCGAGATCGCCTTCAACGCCGCGGGATCCGGCGGCACCCGGTTGCGCTTTCCGTCGAGGTCGACATAGCCGTTGTCGGTGCCGTACGCGATCGTGTAGATCGGCACGCTGCGCTTCGCGGAGTCCTGGGCCTCCTGCAACGGCGCCTGGCCGGCGTTGCTGGCGCCGTCCGAGAGCAGCACGATCATGCCCGGCGCCGACGAGTTGTCGGTCCCCTTCGGCGCCTGGTCGAGCGCCGCCAGAGCAGCCTTGATCGAGTCGCCAATTGCGGTCCCGTCCTGCGGTTGCAAGGCGTCGATCGCCCGGTTGAGGGCGGTACGGTCCGTCATCGGCGGGACCCGTACGGACGGGTTGCCGGACAGCGACACGAGCGCGACGTTGTAGGCGGTCGGCAGCGAGGCGACGAACGCCTTGGCCTCAGTCTTCGCTGCATCGAGCCTTGTGGGCGGGACGTCGGTCGCGATCATCGACTGCGACACGTCGATCACGAGCACGATCGTGGCCCGCTCCCGCGGCACCTTGTCCACGCCGTTCGGCCGAGCCCAGGCACCGATCAGCGTCACGAGGCTGAGCAGGGCCAGCGCGACGGTGACGTGCCGGAGCCACTGCGACTGCTTGGGCAGCACCATCGCCAGCACCGAGGTGTTCGTGAACCGGATGCCCGCGGTCGACTTGCGGTGGAGCAGCACGATGTACGCGGCCACCAGCAGCGGGATGATCGCGAGCAGCCACAGTCGGCCAGGGTCGAGGAACCCTGTGACGGGGAACGCGAGCGATGTCACCTGCTGACTCCTTGTGGCGGTGCGTGCAACTGACCGGCGACTCGGCGGTAGGCCAGGACGAACCGCGCGATGTCCTGCACCCAGTCTCTGTCGGTACGCAACTGGATGTGTCCGACGCCCGCGCGACGGAGCGCGATGCGGATGCGCTCACGCTGGGCGGCACTGGCGGCGTCCATCCGGGCGCGGGCTCCGGCGTCGGACGTGTTCACGTACCGCTGGAAGTTCGTCTCGGGGTCACGGATCAGCAGGTCGCCGATGTCGGGGAACTCGACCTCACGGCGATCCACGACCTCGACGGCGATGATCTGGTTCCGTACCGCCAGCCTGCGCAGCGACCGTTCCCACGCCGGCTCGATGTTGGGGTCGAGCTCGAAGTCGCCGGGCTCGAGGAAGTCGGAGACGACGACGCGCAGTCCTCGGCGCCGCTGCGTACGCGACATCTGCTCGATCCCGTCGGCAAGTGTCATCGTCCCGGGCGCATTGTCGTGGACGATCGGCTCGGTGAGCATGCGGCGCAGCAGTCCGTACAGAGCCGTACGTCCCGCCCCGGCCGGCAGCCGGCGCACGCCGTCGGGGCGCATGATCATGCCGCCGAACCGGTCACCCATCCGCTGGCTGAGGAACCCGATGGTCGCGATCGCAGCGATGCCGAGGTCGCGCTTGGTGATGCCTTCGGTGCCCCAGTTCATCGATGGGGTGACGTCGAGCAGCGCCCACACCTCGAGCTCACGATCGGCGATCGTGTCGCGTACGTGCGGAACCGTCGTACGGGCCGTGACCGCCCAGTCCATCATCCGTACGTCGTCCTGGCCCGGCTGGTACGGACGGGCGTCATTGATGTCGGAGCCGGGGCCAGGCAGCAGGCCCATGTGGTCGCCGTGGAGGAAGCCCTCGAGCCGTCGGACGATCGCCAGCTCCAGGCGTCGCAGCGCAGCCTCGGGCGCCAGCTGGTTCAGCGGCAGCGACGGGCCCGCCGGCTCGGCGAGGACCGAGGCGGCCGGCTGCCCCGTAGGCGGTGCGAAGCCCGGCTGGCTCATGGGGTCAGTTGTGGAACGCCGGGGTCTGACGCGGGGCGCCGGCCGGCTGGGGCTGGTTCCACACGGGCGTGGGCGGGGGCACCATCGCGAGGATCCGCTCAACGACCTGGGCGGTGGAGACGTTGTCGGCGACCGCGTCGAACCCGAGAACGATGCGGTGGCTCATGACGTCCTTGGCGACCGACTGGACATCGGTCGGCAGCACGTAGTCGCGGCCGTGGATGAGGGCCAGCGCGCGCGACGCGGCGACCAGGCCGAGGGTTGCTCGTGGCGAGCAGCCGATAGAGATGACGGGGACGAGGTCCGGCATGCCGAAGTCGGCTGGGGTGCGGGTGGCCAGGACGAGCCGCACGATGTACTCGGCCACGAGGTTGTGGACGAAGATGTTCGACGCCTTGTCCTGCAGCTGGCGGATCAGTTCGGGGTTGAGGACCGGCAAGGGCTGCGGCGGGCTGACCGACATGCGGCGGAGGATCTCGAACTCCTCGTTTCCACGCGGGTACGGGACATCGACCTTGAGCAGGAACCGGTCGCGCTGGGCCTCGGGCAGCGGGTAAACGCCTTCGGACTCGATGGGGTTCTGGGTCGCGATGACGATGAACGGCTTCTTCGCCGGGTACGTCTTGCCGGCGATGGAGACCTGCTGCTCGGCCATGAGCTCGAGCATCGCCGACTGCACCTTGGCGGGCGCGCGGTTGATCTCGTCGGCGAGGACGAAGTTCACGAACACCGGG
>Ga0182021_10005141_pt1 | contig 15461 bp, 17 predicted proteins | sample 612E3MmetaG_FD_120493 | JGI IMG/M metagenome (GOLD analysis project Ga0182021, IMG submission 120493) | Permafrost microbial communities from Stordalen Mire, Sweden - 612E3M metaG (Illumina Assembly) | ecosystem: Environmental > Terrestrial > Soil > Wetlands > Permafrost | place: Sweden... | reverse complement strand
CCCGGTTCGAGCAGGTGAGACTACCCGAGGTGCCCGCGCATTTGAACTGCATGCTCTGGCTGGCCCATTCCGCGCCCTCGAGGCGCATCCACACGAGCAGGGCAAGGCTGCCCATGGGGGAAACTTTCTGGGCCTCGCCATAGGTGTGCACCTCACCGTCGCCAATCGTGAGGGCCAAACCCTCACCGGGTTGCAGCACCGGCACGGGCAGAGTCATTTGTACTGGCGCGGGCTGGGCCACCAGCAGCAGAGTGGCCAGCGGAGCGATCAGGAGAAGTCTGGGGTTCCACATGGATGGCCAGGATGACAGGTCCAGCGGCGTTCTCATCCCTGGCAGACCGATGTCCCTGGCAGACTGATGCCATGTCGGACCGCCGTGTGCTCGTGAACCTCAGGGGCCTGCTGACCCCCGATCCCACCCGGACCTGGGCGGTGGACCGCATCCCTGATGCCGCCCTGGCCCTGGAGGATGGCCGGGTGGCCTGGCTGGGCCGGCGGGCAGACCTCCCCGCCGCCTGGACCGACACGGACCGCGTGGACGGCGGCGGTGCCTGGGCCAGCCCTGGTTTCGTGGATCCCCACACGCACCTGCTCTTCGCGGGTAACCGCTCCGGGGAATTCAACCGGCGCCTTCAGGGCGTCAGCTATCAGGACATCGCCTCGGAAGGGGGCGGCATCCGCGAAACCGTGCGCGCCACCCGCGGTGCCACCCTCGAGGAACTGGTGGCATCAGGTGAGTCGCGGTTGCAGGCCTTCCGCGAACGGGGAGTGGTCCACCTCGAATGCAAGACGGGCTATGGCCTGGAACTGGAAGCGGAGTCCCGCCTCACGGCCGCCTACGCGGAGCTGAAGCGGAGCGGCTGGAGCCTGGATGTGACCCTCCTTCCCGCCCATGACCTCACACCGGAATTCGGCGGCGACGCTGAGGCCAACGCCCAAGCCGTAGCCGGTGCCTGGCTTCCGGAGCTGGTGCGGCGCCATCCGGGCGTGGCGCGATTCTGCGATGTGTTCGTTGAGGCTGGCGTCTTCAACGTGGACCAGGGCCGCCGCATCCTCGAAGCAGGGCAGCGTCTTGGACTCACACCCCGCGTTCACGCGGATGAACTCAGCTGGACTGGCGGCGCGGAACTCGCGGCCGAGCTGGGCGCCGCCAGCGCGGACCACCTCATGTTCTGCAGCGAGGAGGGAATGAAAGCCATGGCTGCGGCGGACGTCACGCCCGTCCTGCTGCCGGGCACCACGCTGTTCCTGGGTATGCGCGACTGGGCGCCGGCGCGGAAGCTGATCGAGTCGGGCTGCCGCGTGGCCCTGGCCACGGACTTCAACCCCGGCTCCTGCCCCTGCCTGGACCCGCTCACCATCCTGCGGCTGGGCTGCCTGCAGCTGCGCATGACCTTCGAGGAGGCCTTCACGGCCATGACCCTCCACGCCGCCCGCAGCCTTCGCCACGGCGATCTGGGGCACCTCCACCCGGGCGCCCGCGCCGAGGTGCTGCTGTGGGACGTGGAGGAGCTGCTGGAGCTGGTGTACTGGGTCGGAGAACCGTACAGGCCGAGGTTCCTCTCAGCTTGATTCCGCCCAAGCCAAAAAAAGCGGAACACCGATGAACACCGATGAACACCGATGAACACCGAGAAATACATGATGAACACCGAATAGAAGCAGCCTTTTCTTTATCAGTGTTTATCAGCGTTTATCGGTGGTTTCCATTGCAGTTCTCCTCGGTGGCCACCCGTACATAACGAAGCCCCGGGCCGATTCCCGGGGCTTCTCCTACGAGTGCGGGCGGCCTACTGTTCGGCTCGCTTTGAGGCCTCCTGCACGATGTGATAGATCCGTTCCTTCGCCCGCAGCTTGATCTTCTTCAATTCCACCTCTTCGAGAGTCTCCTTCGCGGAGAGGCTAGGCTTCTTCTGGAGATCGCCCAGCCGCGAGTCGGCGGACTTATGCTCCTCCATGAGCTTTCGGAATTCAAAGTGCTCTTTCATCAGGCGCTCCTGAAGGTCTGGGCGCAAAAAATCCATGATTCCTCCGTGCCGTGGCGGAACCGTCCCGGGTCCCGCGAGGTTATTGGGTTGCACAAGGTTAGGGCCGCCCCAGAGGGCGTCAAGCCCTTTTGGAAGGCTCTCTGGAACTCCTTTGACAACTGTAACTTCCCTGCAATCCTACGGGCATGTCCCTGCGCACCCACGACCTCCTCCTCCAGCGGGCGGACGGTGCATGCCTGCTGGGGCCCCTGAGCCTCTCCCTTGGCGCCGGGGACCGCCTCGGGCTGCTGGGAGAAAGCGGCTCTGGGAAGAGCCTGCTCGTCCAGGCCCTATTCGGGGTGCTGCCCCCGGGCGTAGTCCAGTCCGGAGGGACCATGACGGCCTTCGGAATCCCGCTGGAGGTCCCCGGTCCCAGGCGGGATGCCATACGGGGTGCGCGGCTGGCCTGGGTGCCCCAGGATCCCCTCCAGGCCCTGAATCCCCTCCTCACGCTGGCCGAGCACCTCGCCCTGCTGCCGGGCATCCATCGGAAAGAACCCCGCCGGGCGGCCCTGACCCGGCTCGTCCCTCTGATCGCCCGGCTGGGGCTGCCCCCGGACCCGGCCTTCCTCGACCGATTGCCCCACCAGCTCAGCGGAGGGCAGCGTCAGCGCCTCTGCCTCGCCATGGCCCTCTCCTGCGACCCGGAGTTGCTGATCCTGGACGAGCCCACCACGGCTCTCGATCCCTTGGCGCAAAGAGCCTTCCTGGACCTGATGCTGGACCTGCAACGGGAGCGGGGTCTGGGTTTCCTTTGGATCACCCACGACCTGGCCCTGGCTTCCTTGGCCTGCGATCGGCTCCTGGTGCTCTACGGTGGCCAGCCCCTGGAGGCGGGCCCCACGGCCCGGCTGCTATCGGCACCAAGACACCCCTACACCGCCCGCCTGGTGGAGGCCGCCCGACGACAGCCCTCCATCGAATCAGGTTTTCTTCCCGCGCCGGAGGACCGGCCGGAAGGTTGCCCCTACCAGCAGCGGTGTTCCCGAACGCAGACCGGCTGCTCTAACTGGGCCTCCTGGACGGGCTCGGTCCGGGATGGTCTGCGCTGTGATGCCCCGCTGGAAGGTATCAGCCATGCGTGAGACCATGGGTTGCAAGGTCCCGCAGGCTGTGGGTCCGGAAAAAGGCTCCTCATGCTGACCTTGCCCCTGCTGCACGCCCTGACCTTTGACGATGTCCTGCTCGTGCCAGGCTTCTCGGAGGTGCACCCCAACCAGGTGGACCTCAGAACCCAGCTGACCAGGGACATTTCCCTGCGTATCCCCCTGGTCTCGGCCGCCATGGATACGGTGACCGAAAGCCGCATGGCCATCGCCCTGGCCCAGTTGGGGGGCATCGGCATCGTCCACAAGAACCTCAGCCCCGAGCGCCAGGCCGAGGAGGTGGACAAGGTGAAGCGCAGTGAATCAGGCATGATCACGGACCCCATCACCATCGAGCCCGACGCCCCCATCCGGGATGCCGAGGCCCTCATGTCGAAATTCCGCATCAGCGGCGTGCCCGTGGTGGAGGGCCATCGGCTGGTGGGCATCCTCACCAACCGCGACCTGCGTTTCGAGACCCGCTGGGACATCCCCGTGCGCGAGGCCATGACCAAGGATAATCTGGTCACGGTGCCCGTGGGCACGACCCTTCAGGAGGCCCGCGCCATCCTGCAGAAGCACCGTATCGAGAAGCTGCTGGTGGTGGACGGCCAAGGCCAGCTCAGGGGCCTCATCACCGTCAAGGACATCGAGAAATCCACCGAGTACCCCAATGCCTGCAAGGACGGCATGGGTCGCCTGCGAGTGGGCGCCGCCGTGGGGGTGGGCAAGGATCTGCTGGAGCGCGCCGCCGCGCTGGTGGAAGCCAAGGTGGACGTGCTCTGCCTGGACAGCTCCCACGGCCACAGCCAGGGCGTGCTGGATGCCGTGAAGGCCTTGAAGCACGCCTTCCCTGCCGTGTCCCTCATCGCCGGCAATGTGGCCACCTACAAAGGCGCGAAGGACCTCTGCGGCGCAGGGGCGGACGCCGTGAAGATCGGCATCGGGCCTGGTTCCATCTGCACCACGCGCATTGTCACCGGCGCGGGCATGCCGCAGATCACAGCCGTGGCCGAGGCCAGCCGCGCCTGCCGCGAAGCCGGGGTGCCCTGTATCGCCGACGGCGGCATCAAGTTCAGCGGCGATGTGGCCAAGGCCATCGCCGCGGGAGCCAACGCCGTGATGATCGGCAGCCTCTTCGCGGGCACGGACGAGGCCCCGGGCGAGACCATCTTCTACGGCGGCCGCACCTTCAAGGCCTACCGCGGCATGGGCAGCCTGGGCGCCATGAAGCAGGGCAGCAAGGACCGCTACTTCCAGGAAGGCAAGGAGGACACGAAGCTCGTGCCCGAGGGCATCGAGGGCCAGGTGCCCTACAAGGGTAAGATGGGCGACCTGGTCACCCAGCTCATGGGCGGCCTGCGCGCGGGCATGGGCCTCAGCGGCGGCCGGGACATCGCGGACTTCCACCAGAAGGCCACCTTCGTCGAGATCAGCGGCGCCGGCCTCCGCGAAAGCCACGCCCACGACGTGATGATCACCAAGGAAGCGCCCAACTACCGGATGGAATAAAGAAAAACAGATTCACCACGAAGACACGAAGACGCCAAGAAAAACTGGAAGATCTTACGAGGTGAATGCGCTATGAAACCTGGAGACATCCTCTCCTACCTGGAGATGTGTCAAGAAGAAGGAGCGAGCCTTCAACGGGGGATGAATTTTCGACTCCGGCCAGGACATTCCGTAGTTCTCATGAGTCTTCGTGCTGGTTCGCCCTATGACGATTCCATGCTTGAATCGGGACGTGTCCTCATCTACGAAGGACACGATATCTCTAAATCGCCAAAGGGACCCGATCCAAAATCTGTGGACCAACCGCTCGAAAATACCAATGGCAGACCCACAGAGAATGGGAAATTCTGGGCTGCCGCTAAATCCAGGGAGATGGGTGGGACGGCCGAACGCGTAAGGGTCTACGAGAAGATCAAAGCCGGCATCTGGGCCTACAACGGCACCTTTGATCTTGTGTCAGCGAACTTGAAAGCCTCGAATGGACGCAGGGTCGTGAGATTCCGCATGGAGTTGTCTGCGGAGGATGGTCCTGCACCGATCCAACAGCTGGCATTGAAGCATGAACGGATGATTCCCAGTCGTGTCAAACAAGACGTATGGAAACGCGATGAAGGGAAGTGCGTCATCTGCGGAGACCAGAAGAACCTCCACTTTGACCACGAGATTCCATTCGCCAAAGGTGGATCCTCACTTGTAGCCGAGAATGTCCGCCTGCTTTGTGCCAAGCACAACCTGGCCAAAAGCGACAAAATCGAGTGACACCTTCATGCTTTTCTTGGTGTCTTGGTGTCTTGGTGGTTTGCTTTTCTTGATACTCAGAATTCCCCGGAGCCTCCCATGTCCCTCCTCGTGAAGAATGTCCGTCTGGTCGATCCGGCTCAGGGTATCGACGGGCCCGGTGACCTTTTGATCGACGAGGGCAAGGTGGTGGCCATCGGTTCCGACGCGGTCTCCCATCCCCAGGCGATGGGGGCCGAGGTGCTCGACGGCGGCGGCGCGGTGCTGGCGCCAGGCTTGGTGGATCTGCACGTGCATTTCCGCGAGCCGGGACAGACGCGCAAAGAGAGCATCGAGACCGGCAGCCGGGCGGCGGTGGCGGGGGGCTTCACCTCCGTGTGCGCCATGGCCAACACCAAGCCCGTGAACGACAACGTGGCCATCACGGAGATGATGCTCACCCGGGCTGCCAAGGCCGACCTCTGCCGCTACTTCCCCATCGGGACCGTGAGCCGCGAGATGAAAGGGGAGGAACTGGCGGACATGGGCACCCTGAAGATCGCGGGATGCGTGGCCTTCTCCGACGACGGCCTGCCCATCGCCAACGCCTCACTCATGCGCCGGGCCCTGGAATACACCCGCTGGCTGGATATGCCCGTGGTGGCCCACGAGGAGGACAAGGATCTCGCCGGAAAGGGCTACATGCACGAGGGCGCCGTGAGCGCTTCCTTAGGCTGCCTGGGCATCCCCGCCGCGGCCGAGGAGGCCATGGTGGCCCGGGACATCGTGCTGGCGGAACACACGGGTGGGCACCTGCACCTGGCCCACCTCAGCACGAAGGGGTCCATGCGCATGGTGCGGGAGGCCAAGGCCCGGGGGTTGAGCGTCACCTGCGAAGTGACCCCCCACCACTTCGCCCTGTCGGACAAGGAACTGATAAAGTTCGACAGCGACTACAAGATGAATCCGCCGCTCCGGACCGAGGCCGACATCCAGGCCCTGCTGGAGGCCATTGCGGACGGCACCGTGGACGCCATCGCCACTGACCATGCACCCCATGGCTGGGACGACAAGGAGGTGGAGCTGCCCATCGCCGCCTTCGGCGTCATCGGCCTGGAGACGGCCCTGCCCCTCACCTTGGAACTGCTGGTGGACCGCAAGGTGATCAGCCTCGCCAAGGCCATCAGCCTATTCACCGCGGGTCCGGCTCGGGTCTTCCACCTGGACCGGCAGGGTCTGGGCAGCCTCAAGCCCGGCGCCCCGGCCGACTTCGTCCTCTTCGATCCCAACACGAAGGTGCAGGTGGACCGGGCCTTCATCCAGTCCAAGTCCTTCAACACGCCCTTCAAGGGCTGGAGCCTGCCCGGCAAGGTGCTCGGCACCTGGGTGGGCGGCAAGCGCGTATGGGGCTAGCTCCGGCCCAGAATAAGCAGAAAGGTCGCTGACCTCCCCATGCAAGCAAGGGCTTTCGGCCACACGGGCCTCCGCGTCACCCCCCTCGGGTTCGGGGCCATGCACCTCAACGACGCGCGGGTGAGCGAGTCCGAGGCGGGCCGCCTGCTCAACCAGGTGCTCGACGCGGGTGTGAACCTCATCGACACCGCCCGCGGCTATGGGCTTTCGGAGGAGCGCATCGGCCGCCACCTCGCGCACCGACGCCCGGAGTTCCTGCTCTCGACCAAGGTGGGCTATGGGATTCCCGGCGTCGCCGATTGGACCTACGACTGCATCCTGGCCGGCGTCGACGCGGCACTGGTGCGCCTGCGCTGTGACCATCTGGACATCGTTCATCTCCATTCCTGCCCGCTGCCCATCCTCGAAAACGGCCGGGTAATCGAGGCCCTGGAAGCCTGCGCCCGGGCTGGCAAGGTGGGTGTCGTGGCCTATTCGGGCGACAACGCCGAGCTGGATTTCGCGATCCGTTCGGGCCGCTTCGGGGGTGTGCAGACCTCGATCAGCCTCTGCGACCAGTGCAATCTCGATGGGCGACTGGCCGCGCTGCAGGGGCGCGGCATGGGCGTCATCGCCAAACGCCCCATCGCGGGCGCCGTGTGGCAGCAGACCCAGCGTCCCGGCAGCCATGCCGAAGGCCAGTACTGGGATCGATGGCAGGCCATGGGGCTGACCCTCCCCCCTGGCGGCCTGTCCTGGAACGAGGTGGCCTTGCGCTTCACAGCCCATTGTCCAGGCGTGGCCAGCAGCATCGTGGGCACCAGCCGAATGGATCACTTCAAGCAGAACCTGGAATGGTTGGCCAAGGGACCGCTGCCGCCTGAGGATCTATTGAGGTTTCATGCGGCCTTCGCTGGCCACATGCTGGATTGGCAAGGATTGATATGACTGGATCCACAGACCACGAAGCCGCCTTCGCCAAGGCCTTTCTCCCCTCGGAGAAGCGGGCCCGGTTCATCCAGATTCTCGCGCAGCCCAGGCGACGGAAAGAGATGCTCGTGCAGTTGAATGGCCACCTGTCCTACCTGCGGGCCTACGCCATGGAGGTGCCAGGCGAGCAGGATTTCCCGGATGCGCTGGTGACGCTGCTCAGGGCCAAGGGGGCGGGGCCGACCTGCTACGTCATCGTCGACGGGCTGAAGGCGGATGGCCGGGAGCTGCCGCTGCGCGAGGCGCTCATGCTCATCTGCATGCACCGGTCCGGGGCGATCCTGTCCTGCCTTCCGGGCCGCCTTGCCTACTACAAACCCGAGTCTCCCGCCCCTGGCATCCTCCTCGAGCGACCGTCGCCCTGAGTTGTCCTGACCGTACAACCAACCCCCAGCCGAACCCCGAGGCCCTTCCATGAAAACCATCGCCCGCGCCCTGTTTCCGACCCTGGCCAGTTTCGGCCCCCTCTTCATCGTGATTGGGACTCCGGTCGGCGGCACTGGCTTCCTTCGTGTGCTGGCCCTGGTCGGCGCCCTGATGACCTCGATAGCCCTGCTCATCCTGTTCCGCTCAGTCCTCCGGTTGATTGAATTAGGCTCGGACGTAAACCGGGCTTGAACCGATCTGAACGGTCTTCCTGAGGAGTTTTGAATGGCCCCTTCCCTGGATGCCCTGAAGGCCGAATTGGAGTGCTTCGGCCGATCCAACGATGAGCTCCAGGCGGAGCGCGCCCAGCGCATGCTCAACATCACCCGCGACACCGGGGAATTCCTGGCCGTACTGGTACGGGCCACGCAGGCCCGACGCGTACTGGAGATCGGCACTTCCAACGGTTACTCGACGCTCTGGCTGGCGGAGGCCGCCAAGGCCAAGGGCGGTTCGGTGACCACCGTGGAGCTGTCAGAATCCAAGGTCCGGATGGCCAGGGGGACCTTCGCCCGCTCGGGTCTGTCGGACCGCATCCAGCTGCTGTATGAGGATGCGGGACGCGTGCTGGATCGCGCTGAGACCGAAGCCTATGACCTGGTCTTCCTGGATTCGGAGCGATCCGAATACCCCGGCTGGTGGCCCCAGATCCGGCGCGTCATCCGGGCCGGAGGCCTGCTGGTGGTGGACAACGCCACTTCCCATGCCGAACAGATGGCACCGTTCATAGATCTGGTGCAGGCCGATCCCGCCTTCACCACCTGCCTGGCCACCGTGGGCAATGGCGAATTCATGGCGGTGAAGGCGCTGGCCTGAATCGGATTCTGAGGGCCACCCCATGAGAACCTTAACGGCCGCGAGGTGAGTCATGTCCAGCCTCTCTCCCAGTTCCCTGGTCTCCGCCTGGGTAGCCGCATTCAATCGCCAGGATGTGGATGCACTGGCCGGAATGTACGCGGAGGACGCGGTGAACCACCAGGTGGCCGAGGCCCCAGTGGTGGGTCGGGAGGCGATCCGGACCATGTTCGCCGCAGGCTTCGCCGCCGCCGAAATGGTTTGCATCGTCGAGAACCTCTTCGAAGATGGCGAGTGGGCCATCCTGGAGTGGCGGGATCCCCTGGGGCTGCGCGGCTGCGGGTTCTTCCACTTGGTGGAGGGGCGCATCGTCTTCCAACGAGGCTACTGGGACAAGCTCACCTTCCTCCGGCAGCATGGACTGCCCATCCCGCAGGATTAGGGCTTGCCCACGTAGAAGGTATAGGTGGCGGTGTAGGGCACCCGAATTTCCTGGCCGGCCTGCGCCTGGCTGGCGCTGGCCGGGGCCGCGCCACCCAGGGTGTTCAGGCGCTGGATGCTCCTGACGGGACTGAACTGGCCCTCGCCCGAAGTGGACTTGGCACTCAGCAGCAGCCAGGGGATGGAGCCGCTGGCGAGGCTCGAATCCTTAGCCTTCACCTCACCGACCACCTTGCTGCCATCCAGGCCTTCCCAAGTGGGCCCGCTGTAGTGCTTGCCCACGAGTCGGCCCGAGGCATCGAACAAATCGGCCTGCGGCGCCTTGAAGGTCCATTCGAACTGGGCCGGATCATCCTGGCGGGCCCGGCATTCATAGATCTGGACGCCGGTGGCCCGCACTTCGAAAGCCAACACCTGGTCCACGGGGGCCTTTAGTGTCTCGGGCACCGACTTGGCACTCTGCACGCCGGGTCCCGCAGCCGTGACCGAAAGAGCCGCGAAGGCGGCACCGATGATGGTGAAGCGGGTCTGACAAAGCATTTCGGCCTCCTGTCTTTCTGCGGAATAGGGCTGAAGATTAGATTATAAGGATGTTCAGACAAGAATAAAGTTCATCCGGACGGTGGAGACGGGAACCTTTCCGCGCCCCTCGGCTCTCGGCTATGGCTCCGTACCTGGCGAACGATTGACCTCAGAAAAAAGGTTCTGGATTAGCCACGGATGAACACAGATAAACACGGATGGCAGGTTTGATCTGAGTTCATTTGTGGCCAGTCGTCATCTCTTCTCTGGTGCCTCCGCGGTCATAGCGTCTTCATGTCCAGCACAAACCGGTAGCGCACATCGTTCTTCAGCATGCGTTCGTAGGCCGTGTTCACTTGCTGGACCGGGATGAGCTCGATCTCGGAGACGATGCCATGCTCGGCGCAGAAATCGAGCATCTCCTGGGTCTCCTGGATGCCACCGATGAGCGAGCCGCTCAGGGTGCGGCGGCCGAAGATCAGCGAAGTGGCGGCCACGGGGGTGGGTTCGGGCGGAACGCCCAGCAGCACCATGGCGCCTTCCACCCGGAGCAGGCCCAGATACTTGTTGTAGTCGTGGGGCGCGGAGATGGTGTCGATGAGGAGGTCGAACTGGCCCGCCAACGTCTTGAAGGTGGCGTCCTCGGAGGTCAGACCGAAATGGTGCGCGCCCAGCTTGCGGGCGTCGGCCTCCTTGGCTTTCGACGTGCTGAGCATGGTCACTTCTGCCCCCATGGCAGCCGCGATCTTTACCGCCATGTGACCCAGGCCACCCAACCCCACCACGCCCACCTTGTCGCCCTTCTTCGTCTTCCAGTGGCGCAGCGGGGAGTAGGTGGTGATGCCCGCGCAAAGCAGAGGCGCGGTGGCCGCGAGATCCAGCTTGGGGGAGAGCTTCAGGGTGAAGGCCTCGTCCACCACGATGCTCGAGGAATAGCCGCCGTAAGTCAGGGTCTTCCGGTCCATTTCCGTGCCGTTGTAGGTGAAGGCGGCCCCCTTCTCGCAGAACTGCTCGAGGTTCCGCTGACAGCTGGGGCAGGTGCGGCAGCTGTCCACCATGCAACCGACGCCCGCCAGGTCGCCCACCTTGAAGCCCTTCACATGGGGGCCCACGGCGGTGACGCGGCCCATGATCTCGTGGCCCGGCACCATGGGGTACTTGGAACCGCCCCATTCATCGCGCACCTGGTGCAGGTCCGAGTGGCAGATGCCGCAGTAGGCGATCTCGATCTGGACATCATGAGCCCCTGCGGCTCTTCGTTCGATCTCGAAGGGCCCGAGGGGTGATGTGGCAGAACCAGCGGCGTAGGCTTTGGCGGTGGTCATGGAGACTCCTTGACGATGAACTTAATACTCTAGACCAGGGATCCAGTGCGCACCTCCGGGTGCGTGGGACGATGGAACATCGGCATACCTGACAGCATCAAAGCAGTTCCGGAGGAGCCATGCCCCGACCCGCCACCCTGCCCGTCCTCGATTGGAAATCTGTGTTTGAATCCGGCCTGGATTACCAGGCCTGGCTCGCCGCTGCGGAAGCGACCGAGCAGCGCGACAAGATGGAGGCCCAGCGCCAGGCCTTGACGCTCGATCCCCCCGTGGCGGGCTTTCTGGCCGCCCTGCCCCGGGCCGTGCATGTGGTGGCCATCGCCGAGGACTGGTGCGGCGACGTCGTGCGCCACGCGCCGGTCCTTCAGCGCATGGCCGAGGCGGGTCCCCAGCTGAAGGTCCGGTACATCAGCCGGCAGCAGTACCCGGATGTGTTCGCCCGCTTCCTCACCAATGGCGGCGAGGCCATCCCCAAGTTCATCTTCCTGAGTGACCGCTTCGTGGAGTGCGGCAACTGGGGACCCATGCCCGAGTGCTGCCGGGAGCTCATCGCCCGGGGCAAGGCCTGCGGCGATGTGGCCACCGCGCGGAAAAAGGTCTCGGCCTGCTACGAGCAGGACACCACCCGCCGCAAGGTGGTCACCGAGCTGCTGCATCTCGTGGACATCGCCACGAGCCGGGAACCCTAGGCCCTAGGTTCTTCCAGAACCTTCCATCATCCGGAACATGAGGATCGCTCCCGCCGCAGCCACATTGAGGCTGTCCATGCCGGAGGCCATGGGGATGGCCACGACCCGGTCGCAGCAGGCCAGCTGAGCCCCGTCCAGGCCGGTGTCCTCAGGCCCCATCACCAGGGCACAACGGGGGGCGGGACGCCAATTCCGGGCATCCTCCGCGTCCTTGGTGAGCGCGGCCGCCATGACCTCGGATCCGGATTCGGTGGTTTTCCATTCCGCGAGCAGCCCCCATGGATCCTCCGTTCGCCACACGGGGATGCGCCAGACGGCGCCCATGGAGACGCGCACAGTCCGCCGGGTCCACTGCCCCGGTCCCGGGCCCGCCAGCACTCCGTCCAGCCCCAGGGCTGCGGCGCTGCGCAGGAGCAGGCCCAAGTTCTCGCTGTCGTACAGGCGCGGCAGCACCAGCAGACGCCGGGCCTCGCGCAGGGCGGAAAGGCGCGGGGCCGAGGGCACCCGGGCGCAGGCCATGAGGCCGCGGTGGAAGGGGAATCCAGCCAGTTCCGACAGGATCGAGGGTTCGGCGGTCAGCAGCTCGGTACCCGCAGGAAGGAGCCCGCGGATCTCCACGGCCGCCGAGGTCGTGGCGGCCACGGAGATCACCTTCAGGCGTCCGGCCCGGGCTGCCCCCAGCAAGTCCTCGACGAGGATCCGGCCCTCCGCGATGAAGCAGGTCCCATGATCGGGATGCTCCCGCGTGCTAGCGAAGCGCAGATCGCGGTAGGGATCCCAGGGATCGAAGGCCATGGAACCAGGGTAGCCCGGGGCCCCACATACCGGGGTTTCGGAATTCCCGGACGATTGTTTCAAAATTAGAGTTTAATGGTTTCCGAGGCCGCCGTGCTCCTTGCTCCATCCCCCACGAGACGCGCCATCGAGCGCCTGCCCGCCCACCTGAGGCGCTACGTAGTGGATCAGGAGCCTGAGGCCTACACCCCGCGGGATCACGCGGTGTGGCGGCACATCCTTCATAAGCTCACCGAACGCCTGAAGGACACGGCTCATGCCAGCTACCTGTCTGGCTTGGTGGCCACGGGCATCGGCCTCGAGCACATCCCCCTGCTGGACGAGATGAACGAGAAGCTGGAAGCACTGGGCTGGTCCGCCGTGGGGGTCCGGGGTTTCATCCCGCCCGCCATGTTCACGGAACTGCAATCCATGGGGGTCCTGGCCATCGCCGCGGACATTCGTAGCCACGAACACATCGATTACACCCCTGCGCCGGACATCGTCCATGAGAGCGCCGGGCACGCGCCCATCCTGGCGGACCAGCGCTACGCGGACTACCTGAAGCGCTGTGGCGAAACGGGCTTCCGCGCCATCGCCTCGGTGGAGGATCAGGCGGTCTACGAAGCCATCCGCAACCTCAGCGTGGTGAAGGAAGATCCCGCCGCCACGGCAGAAGAGTTCCGCCTGGCCGAGGAGCGCCTGCGGGCCGCCAGCGCCAGCCGCCGCTATGTGAGTGAAAGCACGAAGGCCAGCCGCCTCTATTGGTGGACCGCAGAGTATGGACTGGTGGGCAGTCTGGCGAGCCCGAAGCTCTATGGGGCCGGGCTCCTCAGCAGCCTGGGGGAGGCGGCCCACTGTCTCACGGCAGCTGTTGAGAAGCTGCCCCTCAGCCTGGCCTGCGTGGACACCGAGTACGACATCACCCGCATGCAGCCCCAGCTCTTTGTGGCGCGCGATTTCGACCATCTGTTCGAGGTGCTGGATGCTTTTGAAGCCACCCTCGGGTGGCGGCGCGGCGGCGATCACGGCCTGGAGGAGGCCCTCCGCGCCCGCACCGTGAACCACCTGGTCCTGGACGACGGGCTGGAACTCACGGGCAAGGTGGTGACCCGGATTCCCGCCCGGGGCCCGCTTGCCCCGGGCCTCTGCACGGCCGTGGCGCGGCTGGAGGGGCCCATTCAGGTCTCGCGAAACGGCCAGGCCCTGGATCGGCCCTGGAACGGCGAGGCCCTGGTGGCCTTCGGGAGCGGCTCCCTGCCCCTTCGCGGCGCCTTCAGCCTGGATCTGCCCTCAGGCCTCTTCCTCACCGGCTTCCGCGTGAGTGAACACGAGGTGATCAACTTGCGGGGCCACCAGGATGGGCGCCCCCTCGACCTGCCCAGCTGGACCCTGTTGTTCCTCAGCGCGGGGCTGCCCTCCGTGGCCGGCGGGCCCGCCGATCCTGGCGCCTGGGACACCTGGTTCGGCAATCATGCCTCCCTGGCCGAAGGCGAGGCTGAGGCCCAGGCCCGGGAGCGGAAGGCTGCCTCCCTGCCCGCGGAAGTCGCGGAACTTTACCTCCAGGTCAGGACATTGAGGGAGGGTGGCCCCATCGATGGGACCCGGCTGAAGGCCCTGACCTCCCGAGCCGAGGCGCACCCCGCGGAATGGCTGCTGCAGGCTGAACTGACCGAACTGGAGGCGATGCGATGAGCTGGATCACCGGTTGGCAAAGGCCATCGACGTGGCACTTAAGCCTTTTAACCTATGAGCTTTGCCCGATTTCGACCTGTTAATCCCCTGAAAGCTCCGGTATTCTGGAATGTCCAATGAGGAGTCCCTTGCCGAATCTGTCCGCTCCCCTGCCCTGTCTCCGTCCCACTCCGCTCAAGACGTCCCTTCTGATTGGTTCCGGGTTGCTCAGCCTGGCCTTGGGCTGCCGATCGGACGAGGTCTCCCACTTCCGTGTCCCCAAGGAGGCGCCCTTCGCCCAGTCCGGTCCCAGGCCGGCCATGCCGCCCATGCCCATGGGGGAGCGCACGGGCGAATCGGCCAGCGGCCCCGGCGCGGCGCCCGATATGCCGCCCCCACCTGCACCCAAGGGTTCCCTGAAATGGTCCCTGCCCAAGGGCTGGAGCGAACAGCCGGGCGGAGGTACGATGCGCTTCGCCACCTTCAAGGCGCCCTTCGCCGGCAAGCTGGAGGCCACGGTGGTGGTACTGCCGGGCCAGGCCGGCGGCGAGTTGGCCAATGTCAACCGCTGGCGCGGGCAGATCGGACTGCCGGGTTTCGACGAGGCCGGCCTCACCCAGGCCCGCAAGGTACTCAAAACAAAGGCAGGCGCCCTGAACGTGTACGACTTCACCAGCGAAGGTCAGGCCAAGAGCCGCATGGTGGCGGGCTACATCAGCACCCCCGACGGCAACACCTGGTTCCTGAAGATGACCGGGGATGCCGACCCGGTGGCCAAGGCCAAGCCTGATTTCATGACCATCCTGGGGAGTGTCCGCCTTGATTAAGACCATCGCCTCCCGAGTCTGGGCTTTCTTCAAGTCCTTCCAGCTCACCATCGTCCTGCTCGCGCTCCTGATGTGCCTCGTGGTGCTCTGCACCCTGGCCCAGGTGGAGATGGGCACCCAGGGTGCCGTGAACGCCTACATGCGCAGCTTCATCGTGTGGCGCCAGCCGATGCTCCTGTATCTGCCGTTTCCAGGGGGCGCCCTGGTGGGGCTCTTCCTCACCCTCAACCTCATCGCCAAGACCCTGGACATCAAGCTCAGCTGG
>Ga0182021_10005139_pt1 | contig 15463 bp, 15 predicted proteins | sample 612E3MmetaG_FD_120493 | JGI IMG/M metagenome (GOLD analysis project Ga0182021, IMG submission 120493) | Permafrost microbial communities from Stordalen Mire, Sweden - 612E3M metaG (Illumina Assembly) | ecosystem: Environmental > Terrestrial > Soil > Wetlands > Permafrost | place: Sweden... | reverse complement strand
CGGACGACTGGACGGAGGTCCAATCGTAAGTTCCTTCAAGTAAACTTTCCTTGTTTGCTCCGTAATAAAGCATGGTGTCATATGCAGCTTCAATAGGAGTTCTACGCTTAATAGCTTTCGGATCTATATTATTTTCCTCTGCCCACTTTTTAAGAATTTCCTCTTGCTCGTCCCAATTTTTATTCAAAGATTCTTGCAACACTTCTTTTTTAGATAAACCCCATCTAAAACCAGTGACTGAGCCGGTTGCGAATGCCTCATCTTTATACCACCCATCCCCGGGCTGTCGATAAAAAAGTTTAGTTTTCTTCTTATCAGGATTTCCAAGCTTATCTTCTCCGGCAAGAATTTCTCGCATGCGATTTAATGTAAGGGGTTTTTTGTCGTTATCATGCGGTACGCGAAGCACAAGCATCATGCCAAGTTCTTTGGCTTGTTCCATTTCCTCACGAGTAAAGGGAATATTCTCAACTTGTTCCAGTTCTTCCGGAGAAAGTTTAATACCCAAAGTCGTCTCAATAGCCTCGGGTCCAAGAAAATCTTTTCCCATTATTTCTCTTGCCTCACTAAAATCAATAGCTTCTCGCTTCGGAACAAGTCCTTCTTTCTTCGCTCCAGCTAATGCCTTGGCAACCTTCTCTTGAGTAGAAGTTTTGTATTTATCAGGTTCGTATTCTTGATATATTTTATAAGCTTCGAATGGCATAAATTATAAGTCCTGTACGTATTTAATAATAACTTTTTGCATAGCTTTAGGCAATGTGCGAATATCTTCAATAACTTCGGCGTCTGGTTTATAAGTTTCTTTTACGGCTTGTCCCGAGGCGGTCATGCCAAAACCTAGAATGATAATTCCTTTCTTGCGTAAATTTTCACAGCTACGCTGGACACGAGCCGCGTCTTGAGAGTCTCCATCGGAAAGCACGACGATTACTTTACGCTTTCGTTTGTTTCGTAATTCTTCTTCGTATTCAGAAGTAAGCGACTTTTCTATGGTTTCAAGAGAAAGATAATCGGGTGTTCCGCCGGAGCCTTTATGAAGTCTCTTCCATATTGAAATACGGTCTTTTTCTGAAAGATCTGGACTGAGCGGTTTTAATTCCGCGTCTCCAAAATCTCCAAAGGCGCGTGTTTCGGTGCGAACCTCCAGACCAAGCGAAACCCCGTTTTCGTATTCTGCGTCTCTAATTTCTTTTTGAAAATCAGCGAGCGATTCCAGAAAAAGGATTTTTGACTTGCGATCCATCGATAGTTTTGAACCTTCATTCATTGAACCCGAGAGATCGTTCACAAGCGTCATGTCGAGCGATCCGTATCCAACTTGTTCTTTGTTGGTTCGTTTTATTTCTCGAAAGGCATGTGGTTTTCCTCCAGCGGTAGATTCAATATACGACTCAGCTAGCGTCTCCTCATCTAATACCTCTCCTTCGGTTTGAAGTTGCGGCGACATTTTCCAGCGCTCCTTGAGACGTTTGGATACTATTTGTTTGAATACTTCTCGCAATTCCGCGACCAAGGGCGCAATTTCTTCGTACTCTTTTCTGTAGCCCAAAACATCCTCAGCACTTACGCCATGTTCTTTAGCCCACTGTTCAATGATTGCTCTATCAAGAGATGGAGCACCTCCGCGTTTAGCAGCAAGAGACTCGAGCGTTTTTTTAAATTCTTCTTCGTCTTCCTCTTTTAATGGCTCAGGATGAGAATCTTTATATGGCTGATATTCTTTTTCAAACTTCTTTTTTGCCTCTTCTTCACCTGACCCTCTGTTTTTTCCCTCTGTTGGTTTCTCCGGCTCATTTCCGGGTTTAGGATCTTCTTTATCTTTTCCCTTACCACCCTGCCACCATTTTTTCTTATCTTTCCCAGCCTCTTGTTTTTTATTTGCTTGTCCACTTTTTCCTTCTTGGGGAGGTTGATCACTTGGGTTACCTTCACCACCTTGGTCGGAATCTTTTTTATCTCCCTTTTTCTTCTCTTTTTCTAGATCTTTTTGATATAGATCCAAATATATTGGTTCAACGATACTTCGCATAATTTGAAAACGATCCTTTGGTTCAATAGAGGGAGTCGTGACAAGATCAAGAACATCAATTTGGTCTTCGCCAAAGCTACGAAGTTTATCAAGGGCTTGACGCGCCTCTGGGCCAAGTGCAACGGGTTTACCTTTTACCATCATTTCACGAATAAATCCATAAGCAAATTGAACATGGGATGCATTCTGCTGATAATCGGTTTGAGGAAAGAGTTTTTCTTCATAGAGCTTGGTTCGCGTTTCATCTAAAAATGGCAATTCTGCTACAATGCGTCGGTTGCCGAGCACGTCTTCAAAAATGTTGTATAAAAGATGCAGATGTTCCTTTCTGGAATAACGTTTGGCTTCTTTTAGAATAAGTTCAGGGTCGCGAAGCAATTCTCCGCAATGTGCCATCAGTTCATGAGTGGTGGCGAAAAGGGTTTCTTGCATATTGTATCCGCGTTCCGCAAAAAAACTGGGGTCGTAAATAAGTTTCTTGTTTTGAAAATCAAACGCCCAGCCATTAGAACCGCGCTCAAGGGTAACATCTCCTTTAAGACCATACGCTCCGAGAATTTCAGCTTCCTTATCAAAAAATTCCTCAACTTTAGATGGATCAACTTCACCTTCCGGTTTTGTGGGTTTTACCGATGATTCTTCTATTCTATTTTTAGGAAATGACTCTTTCATAATTTAAAAAATTTTTCGAACCAAGAAACCAAGAATATAAAGAATCAAGTAACCAATGCCCAAGCGCCCATGATGAAACTACCGGGCGGGGCACACACCCAAAGTCGAGCGCCGATGGCCGCGCGTATCGAGGCTGACGCCGAGACCATCGGAATCGAAGACCCCAACGAAGACGAACTCGCCGACGGACGACTGGACGGAGGTCCAGTCCCAGTCTTTCTCAAGAATACGCTCGTTGTGTACTTGAAAATAAGCTAAAATATCATAAGCAACTTCGGCTGGTGTCCTGCGACGCACAAATTTTTCTTGAACACCATGAGTTTTTGCCCATGTCTTGAGAATTTCCTCTTGCTCATCCCAATTTTTGCTTTTCGATTCCTCGAGAAGTTCTTTTTTAACAATACCCCAATCAATACCGCTTAATGCTACATCAGCAAATTGTTCATTGTCGTACCAATCTTGGTTGTAGAATAGAGGAAATTTTTGTCGAAGATTTTTTATAGTCACTGGCATTTCTTTATCCTTCTTTTCTTTTCCGGCAAGTGTGCCCACTCGAAGAACAACCATGAATCCCTCTTGTTTAAGCTGTTCCAGACTTTCCTTGGTAAGTCCCTGCTCTTCAATTTTTTTCTGCCATTTTTCTTCTGCAATTCTTTTTTCTTCGGGAGTGAGCGAGTGTCCAGTAAATCGCTCTATTTCTTCAACACCAAGAAAATCCTGCCCAAAAACCTCCCGAACCTCGCTGAAGTCGAGAGCCTCTTTGACTGGTTCCAGTCCTTCTTTCTTCGCCCCAGCTAACGCTTTAGCAACTTTCTCTTGTGTAGAGGTTTTATACTTGTCCGGTTCGTATTCTTGATAGATTTTGTAAGCTTCAAATGGCATAACATTTTATTCTTTACCCTGCCACTGCCGAACAGCTTTCGGAGAAAGACCTTGGATTTTGAAATCTTCAGGATTAGTATTTTGGAACAATTTATTGGCAATAAAAACCTTAATCATATTTTCGCGATCTTTGGCCGCACGACCACTAATCTCCGCCTTATGGAAAAATTCTCTAAGCACTATGGAATCAAGTGGCTCTGTAAAACCAGATGCTTTCCATGCCTTCATTATTTCTATCTGATCTTTAAGCGTAATCACAAGTTCTTTAAAAGCGAGACGATCTCCTCGAGCGAGAGATTCTTCGCCGCCTTCTCTTATTGAAAGCGTAAAGTCTTCCTGAATTTTTCGGCAGGCTTGGACAAAACGCTTAAGCTCTTCAACTTTTTGCATTGCTTCCTCTTCGCTCCATTGTATGTCTCCGTGTCTATCAGCAAGTACCGCGGAAAGAATCTGCAACGTTTCTGGAGCTATGGGGTTTCCTTCTTTATCTTTTTTGCCAATATCAAGGTAGTGAATTTCACGAGCACCTGCGCCTCCGATAAACCGACGAAGCGTTGCCACGTCAAGTTCATAGCGTTGCTTGTAACGTTCTGATTTTAGATTTGCTGTGGCCATAATGGGAGCAGTAATGGGAATTTTCTCTCCCGTGACTGGATGCACCCATACATCGCCGACACGTTTTTGCAAAAGGTCGTGCAAAAGTCCGGCAAATTCATGGGGCATTAGGTTTACTTCATCAAGGATAACTGGCCGTCCTTCTTTCTGAGCTTTCACAAATTCCGAATTATTGAAAACCGTTTGTCCGGCCTCAAGCCCGCGTGATCCCATGATTTGTGATTCTTTTATTTGTTCACTCACAGAAATAACTGTCGGGATTTTGCCTAAATATCTTTCAGAAATATATTTTGCGAGTTGTGATTTACCTGACCCTGTTTCTCCTTGGAAAAGAACTGGAGCACCCTGGAGTAAATCTGGTAGAACTTGCCTGATGAGTTCTTGACGAGACTTAGTTTCCGCAAAACTGTAACGCTCAAGATCATTTTGCATACGACGAACTTCTCTGCGACGTAGCATATCGATTGTTTTTGGGTCAAGTTCAAAACCTTTTAAATTTTCCTCAATTTCCTTTCGACGGTCAGAAAATCCAGTCATTTTTTTGCGCTCAATGGGACCAGGCGCTCTACCGATCTCTTCGTAAAGTTTTCTAAGTTTTTGTTCCGCTTTAATTACGACATCCTCTTCGTGGCGCAAGTGTTCATATGATACAACACGAGCCAGTATCTCCTTAAGTTCCCCAAAGCGATTTTTATATGCATCAAGTACTTGGGAATTACTGGAAAGTTCGGCGATGCGATCGTCATATTCCTTCATAGTTGTTTCTCTAAACTCGATAAGTTCGGGATCAAGCCGAGCACTCTCTATGTGCGCAGCAACAGCATTTTCTCCCTTACTTTCTAATTCTTCCCGTTCTGCTTTCGTAAGACCACCCCAAGCTTCACGAACATGTTTTCCAGCCTCAGCTCTGGCCGCCGAAAGCTCAAAAAGCTCAGTTACCTGTTCTTTTATTTCTTCTGGACCAAGAGGCCTAGCTTCTTTTGCTTCTGTTTTCTTTTCACGCAAAACTCGCTCGGGCGTAGTCGGAATGGCGGGAATATGGGGCAAAGATTCTCGTTTCATAATACCTATACTATAAACTCAAAATATTAGTTTTGCAATACATGGCTTTTTCAGTTACAATATCTATGAGTCTTGCTTATAGAGATTATGCTTTATGGTTTAATCTTGCGGGTCTCCTTGTTTCAATATCCACCGGAGTTTACTGGGTCTTTGTGGCTCAGTAAAGTGTGTGGCCGGAACAGAGTACAAAGATGAAACTACGTGTTTTGTTTCAGCGTGGGTGTCTTGATTTAATCGGGGCTACCACCGAGTAAAATTCAGGAGAGAATCTATTTTTTGACAATCTCCGGTGCTAATAGAGGAAACAAAACACATGGGCTGAGCGTCCAGTCGTCCGACGGCAAGTTCGTCAACGTTGGGAACTTCGATTCCGATGGTCTCAACGTCAACAACGATACGCGCGACAATCGGAACTCGAATTTGGGTGTGTGCCCCGCCCGGCAGTCTCGTCAATGTAACCAAACAGAAGCCTCTTTTAAAAGAGGCTTCTGTTGTGAGATATTTACTCGCGAACAGATCGTATCCATCCGCCAAGCATTCTTCCAATTTCTTGAAGATGATTTTGGCAGACGATATATCTTTTGTCGCTCAGAATTTTAAGGTCAGCCGAAAGCCGAATAAATACTTTAAGCAGATCTAGTTTATTACTAACTTCTTCGAGAATCTGCAACTTTTTGCTTTTTTCGGTTTGAGCGGCTATCATTATTCCCTCTAAAACATTAACGATGTATAATTCACAACGCTGACCGAGGGTGTAGCGATCTTTTTTCGGGAAATCAAGTTCAAAGATATAAAACTCGCGCATGAAGTCATATGTCTTCTTGAAAATTGGAATATCCATGCTAAACTGTCCGCTTAATTTATGAGGGTCATTAATCATATGTTTGATTCAATAATTAGTCTTGATAATTTATTCGCTTCTTGGAAAGAATTTCAGGTTGGCAAAAAGGACAAAAAAGATGTTCTGTTATTCGAACACAATCTCGAAGATAATATCTGGAAGCTCCACGAATCATTACAGGATAAAACTTACTCTCATTTACCATATGAATCTTTTTTTGTGCATGATCCAAAAGTACGTCATATTCACAAAGCTTCTGTCAGAGATCGAGTTCTGCATCACGCACTTACAAAAGTTCTTAACCCTATTTTTGAACCCACATTTATTCATGATTCCTACTCATGTCGAATTAACAAAGGAAGCCATCGGGGTGTTCAACGATTTATCCTATACGCACGACGCGAAAGCAGAAATTACACGCAACCGTGTTGGGTTTTGAAGTGTGATGTCAAAAAGTTTTTTGCTAGTGTGGATCATGAGGTACTTCTAGAGATTCTGTTTCGTCGTGTTCATGATAACGATACCCAATGGCTGCTTAGAGAAATTATCTCAAGTTTCAAATCAGAACTAAGTCGAGATCTAAATAAGCCAAAGGGTTTACCAATTGGAAATTTAACTTCCCAACTTTTTGCCAATGTGTATCTCAATGAGCTCGACCAATTCATGAAACACACTCTCAAGGAACGTTACTATGTTCGTTACGCCGATGATTTTGTCATGCTTCATACTCAACAAGATCATTGTTTAAAATTAATAAAGCCAGTGGGCAAATTTTTATCTGATCAGCTGAAACTTGACCTCCATCCTCGCAAAGTCATTTTAAAAAAATTTTCTCAGGGTGTTGATTTTCTTGGATATAATTGTTTTCCGCACGTCATTCTTCCAAGACTGAAAACTGAAGAAAGAATTTTTAAGAAGTTGAGGGAAAAGGCAAAGCTTGTGAAAGATGGACTATTGCCATTCGATTATTTTAATCAAGCAGTACAATCCTATCTGGGTGTTTTAAGTCATGGCAACACATTTCGTTTACAAGAAGATCTCAAAAATAACATTTTCTTTTGGTTGAATTAATAATAAAAAATCCTCACAAGCCGACTCGACGCAAAAGGTCGAATCCTCTTGCGAGGAAACTTCCCTGGATGGCTTTTTGACCATATCTTTTGCAAGGGTTAGGTCTCTTAATTTGTAGCACATTTAAATATTTTGGGTAATAAATTCAACTTACAGCAAAAGACTGCGTGTAGCACCGCAGCCTCCGCCGGTAACATATTCTTTTGGTGGAGGTCGTAATTAATTAATACATTTTAATAATTAAAACTGAATACGATCTGGAAACAAGAGAGTTAACTGAGCCATAATTTCTCCCCAGTTGTGAGTAGCGACACGCCATTTTTCGCTGATGTCAGCTTGAGCCAACCAAAGTAGTTTCAAAAGAGATTCATCGTGCGGAAATACTTGTGTCGTTTTGGTAACTTTTCGAAACTGACGATTTAGATTTTCAATCGTGTTGGTAGTGTAGATGATTCTCTTAATTGCTTCGGGATATGCAAAGAATGGGGAAAGATCTGTCCAACGATTTTCCCAACTCTTCAAATATGATCCATACTGTGGCCACTGTTTTTCCATTTCTTTCAGAGCTTGTAGAGCGGCATCTTCGGTTGATGCCATATATACGGTCTTAAGATAATCAGCAAATTTCTTTTTATCTTTATGGGCAATGAACATCAGAGTGTGACGTATTTGATGGACGACACAGACTTGAACTTCAGTGCGAGGGAAGATAGCTTTAATGGCATCGGGGAAACCTTTGAGCCCATCTACACAGGCGATGAGTATGTCATCCACGCCCCGATTTTTTAGCTCGTTCAAAACGTGCATCCAGAATTTCGCACCTTCCGTTTCACTAATCCAGATTCCTATAATTTCTTTGTGGCCATACAGATTTACTCCAAGAGCAATATAGGCAACTTTTGAGGAAATTTTTCCCGAATCACGAACTTTGAAATGCATTCCGTCCAAATATATAATTGGGTAACAGGATGAGAGTGGACGACTTTGCCATTCCTTGATTAAAGGAAAAACTTTATCGGTAATCGCCGAAATAGCTGGCTGAGAAATTTCCATTTTATTTACTCGTTTCAAAAAATTGGAAATATCACGAGTGGTTAATCCTTTGGAATACAGATCGATGACCATGGCTTCAGTATCATTTACGATGTCATACCACGGACTACGATTATTGGCTTCTTCCGGCATAGGCGGTTCGGAGGTTGTTACCACTAGACTGGTTTGTTTTGAATTTTCTCCAAAAACATCTTTGTTTTCTTCCTCATGAACAAACTCCGATTTTTCTCTAAAACCCGAAAGCTCTTTGGCCATGGCCATAACTTCCTCCGGACTGTTAATTCCCCGTATCTTTTTTTGATACCCGTACGGCAAGGTACTAATTTTGTTTCTCATTTTTTTTGGTCGACCTGCCACTAAAGAGAAATTGTGCCACCTGCGAGCTGTGCTCGTAGGGGTATTTTACATATCATGTAGTTTTTCCCAAACTTAGTTAAAAAAATCTTTCTTTTTATACCGTGTATCGCAGTTCCAATTTATTTTTATTCATGAGAATGAGTTCTGTTATAAGTTTTCTTGGCTTTGGCAAGCGTTCCTTTTCCGCCCTTACCCTCAACCCCTTTAATTTTTCCTTTAACGATTGAAGCAAAATAAATCCGCTTTCCTCGTTCTGTTCCGTATTCTTTTTCCATCGCATTTTCTATTTTTTCACCTTTTTTTGTTTGGGGCATTTTATTTTTTAGTCGATTCTTAATTTTAATAAAGCTGTTATAACTAAACATAAATTACCACTTGAGTTCATTCAATATCCCACCCTCAAGCATGCTTAAATTAAAAACATACTCATTATTGTTATATGTTTCTTCAAGTGGTCTAAGGGTGGTATTCCAACCTAAGCCATCAGTAATCCAGATAAAATTGATGTCTTGTTTTTTAAGTTCACCATATAGACTCTTAAATTCTCCACAAACTGCTTTTAGTTTTGATCCACCGCCATTATAAAAATTTACTTCTACAAGTTTAATCTTTTTACTTTTAGGATTATAAATAGCAAAATCAAAACTCCTACTAGATTTATCAACGACGACATTAAATCCCCATTGATTTTTTATTCTTTTAGCATTAGCTTGTGTTAAATATTCTAAACCCTTTTCCTTACAAAACTTTGAAACATAAACTTCTACAACATCTTCCATAAGGGTACCTCCGCGATTTTTTCTTCCATTACTATCAAGTCCAACCTCTACTCCAATTACATAATCAACAAGATTTTTAATTCCATCTTCTTGGAATAATTTACTAAGACCTGTTTTTTCTATAAATGTATAATATTCATCAGCATTTTTATCTCCCGTTTTATTGAAATTAAAAAATATACTTTTTTTTGTTTCAGGATCAAAAAATTCAATGTTTTTTTCACGTATAGCTAGTAAGACCGGTAGGGCTTTTGCAATATCAGGATTGGATGAATATAATTTTATGAATTCCTTTTTTAAATTTTGTTTACCTAAAAGGTAATTCAATTTATTAAGTAGAATTTCTAATTCTGAACTGTTAGAAAAAACCTTCTTCCAGTTGACAAAATAATCCCAAGTTTTAATCGAATTTTTAAATGTACTAACTAAATTTTTAAAATCTTTTTTCATTTTATTTTTTATCTTTTAATTTGTTTTTTAAATTTTTATCTAATTCCTCAAATCTTTTTATAGATAAATCAAGATATTTCTTTTCAAGGTCAATGCCGATAAAATTTCTTCCATAAAGATAAGCCATAATTCCAGTCGTCGAGCTTCCTGTAAATGGATCAACTATTAAGTCGCCTTTGTTGGTACTTGCTAATATAACTCTTTTCAATAGAGCTTCTGGTTTTTGTGTTGGGTGTTTACCAAATTTTTTTTCAATTGGTTTTGGAGTTCCCATAGACCAAACTGAGCGCATTTGAAGTCCCGGCTTTTTTAACGCGTCTTCTGGCCAGGTACCATTCTTCATCAAATCATAATTAAAAATATGTTTTGCTTTTTTGTCTTTCCTTGCCCATACAAGTGTCTCGTGACTCGCAGTAAAAAAACGACAACTTAAATTTGGCGAAGCGTTCGGTTTAAACCATGCAACATCATTAAGCACATGAAATCCAGCAACTTGAAGTGCAAAACCGCATTGATAAATTGAATGGTAAGTTCCGCTAATCCAGATTGTTCCACTTGGTTTTAATACACGCTTAACGGCCTTTATCCATTCTAAATGAAATTCAAAATCTTTTTTTAATCCATTACTTTTATCCCATTCACCTTTATTTACACTTACACGTTTTCCAGCATGAACAGAGAAACCATCATTTGAAAGTAAGTAGGGAGGATCTGCAAAAACCATGTCAACTGAATTTTCATCAAGTTCCGCTAAAATTTTTAGGCAATCTGCATTATATAACTTAAATTTTGATTTTTCGTAATATGGTTTTTGCATGTTTTTTTTGTTAAACCCCAAACCTCAAAAACTCCAAAAAGTATACCATTTTTAGCTTCATTTTAAAAGATTTTTAGAAAATTAGTTACCAACATCTTGCCAACTACCCCTCGTGGACTCCTCGCAGGGGTTGCGTCATTCCTTAGGTATGAACATAGACCAAATGCCAGTAGGGGTAATGGCGAAAAAAGCAGCAATCCCCATAAGAGTAAAATATTGCCTTTACGCAAGGAAAAGCACCGAGCAAGAGGACCAGCAGGTCTTATCCATTGGCAGCCAGATTAAGGAAATGGAAAAAATGGCACTGGCTGAAAATTTGGAAATCGTAGTCACCAAGCAAGAATCTCACTCTGCCAAGGAAGCCGGGGCTCGTCCAGTCTTCAACGAAATCGTGGATGAAATCAAGCAGAAAAAATTTGATGGAATTTTGACCTGGGCGCCGGATAGAATTTCCAGAAATGCCGGAGATTTGGGCCGAATTGTGGATCTTATGGATCAAGGACTACTCAAAGAAATCAGAACATTTGGCGGTCAGAAATTTACCAACAATCCGAATGAGAAATTCTTGCTGATGATTTTGGGAAGTCAGGCGAAACTGGAAAATGATAACAAAGTAATAAACGTGAAACGAGGCCTGCGAGCGATAGTCGAGATGGGGTTGCGTCCATCAGTCGCTCCAATTGGATACTTAAACAGTAAAAACAAAGACGAGAAATGTCAGTCGCTCATTGATCCAAAAAGAGCCCCGGTGATTAAAGAAATGTTTGAAAAAGTAGCTAAAGAAAATTACTCTGGCCGGAAAATTTACAAATGGCTCAAGGAAATTGATTTCAAGAGCCGTGGCAATAAATATGTAACCCTGGGCAATATTTACAGAATTTTACGCATGACTTTCTACTACGGGGTATTTGAGTATCCCTTAGGTAGTGGAGAATGGTATCAAGGTAAACATATGCCGATTATTACAAAAGAATTGTTTGAAGCCGTGCAAATAAAAATCAAAGTCGAAAAGAAAAAAGCATACGGCAGAGAGTTTGCTTTTACTAGGATGCTCAACTGTGGATACTGCCAGTCAGGGATCACAGCCGAAGAAAAAATCAAAGAATTAAAAGATGGTGGATTTAATGCCCATGTCTACTATCGATGTACCAAAGTAAAAGATCAGGACTGTCCGAACGAATCAGTCAGCGAGCAAATCCTGATAGACGAGATGTTCCCGATTATTGAAGAAATGAATTTGGACAAAAACGAGCTTAAACAAAAACTGGAAAAAGAAGTAGCCCGCTACGCACTCTTTCAGACTGGGGTGCTGAAGCAGGATTTACCGAAGTCTAAAAAACACAAAGATATTTCCATCAAGACTTTTGCAAAATATATGCTCAAGCACGGCACGCTTTTGGAGAAGCGGGAAGTACTGAGTTGTATTAAGAGTAAGATATTTTTGAAGGACAAAAAACTAACAGTAAGTTAAGAGGTGCCCATCAATCATACGACTCCGCCCAAATAATTTTCCCTTGTCTTAAAAAGAAATGAGACCTGCAGCCAATTTTTCTATTTACAGATGGATATAAAGTTGGCAATCCTTTTCTATTTATTTTATAACCCCAGAGCGGTCGTTCGTCAGGCAAAAGATTCAGCTCAAGTTTTGCTCCACAGCCACAAGGGCAGATCATAACAGCTTCCCAAGGAACGCCGTCCTCCTTGAGAATATATAAGATTTTTGGTTCTAATTTTTCTGGTAAATGATTCTCTGCTATCTTGAATACATACAGACCATCTTTTGTTTTAGATGGGGAAATATTTTTCTTTTGACTAAAGAAATTTGATATGAATTTCCAAACCTTTTTTAACATATTTTTATTCACTTAATTCGGGAAGGCCAAGAAGCGGTTTTTTGTCTCCGTAACCAACACATGATTTCATGATATCACATGTTTCCATTTCTTCGTCAGTCGTAAAACGAAGTTCGCCCAGGCTAAATTCGATAGATGCAATTTCTGAATTTTTTAATTTTCTATACGGATGCAGACGAGCAAGGAAATCATTGACCGCGACAGAAGCAGCAAGCGTGTTAACACTTATGACTGCCGGACGATTCACTCGCATGCCCTTTATGTATTTATCTTCAACTTGCTGTTTTGCGGCGATAGGATCGTTTTGGTGCAAACCCTCTGCTCTAACATCGTCCATAGTAAATTTGTCCCTCGTTAGTAAACTAGAACGACCCGGAACAAGATAATGTATAGTACCAAGAATATCTTTTATGACTCCACGTTTTTCACCCTCTTGTTCTGCATCAAGTAAAATTCCTATATCAAAATATGGCAGAAGATAGTGGCTTGCAGCCAGATTCATAATAAATCTGCCATGCGCAGTATCAACGCATCCAAAAAGTACGTCACACTCCGATATGGCTCGTATGGCTTCAGGAGTTTGCACTGTTCCAATAATATATGATACTGTCGTTTCCAACCCTTTTCGGGTAATATCATTCGCGGCACTTACAACTTTTTCTACTCCGGCTTTAGCATCTTCCGCCGTTGCGAATGGGATGCGATTAAGATTACGTTCTTCTATTTTGTCGTCATCAATTAGCACAAGATGCCCAACCCCAAGACGCGCCAGCTGCTCAATAACTGGACCTCCTGTGCCTGAGACTCCCACTATGGCAATACGAAGTTTTTTAAGACGACGAGTTGTTCCTTCACCAAAGGCCTGATCGTGAGAAGAACCAAACTCTGGATTAATTTCGCCAGCTTTTTCTTTCCATGAAAAATTTAAGGAAGAACCTATAATACCTATTCCATCAAATTCCTCCATAACCTTATCATTCCATGTGTATCTTCCAATCAATTTTCCATCAGGAAGCATAATTGCGCTTCCGTGAGGTACATCAGCTTCAATCCACGAACGAAGTGTCGGTAGAAGTTCAGCGTCACTTGCATCATCAACTTCAGAAAATCTACCAAAACCTTGCGGATGGCTGTGAACTTTTACCAAGCTTAGTTTTTCAATCTCAGCTCGAGCGAGGAGAGCTTCAATATTATCTGGCGCATCCCAGGAAACTGAGTTCTTTTCTCGCTTACATTTTTCATGAGGTATGGGAAATATTGCCTTGGCGAGTAGCCGATGTCGTTCACCACCCTTGGCTCTGCTACAAGCGATAAAAGCTACTGCCTCCAAACCATCACCAGGGAATAGGTGTTTCTTAAGTTCTTGATGTTGGTCTTCGGTTAAAGTGAGTGTAACTTTCATTTGGCAAGTTCTAAATTAAAAGCTTCTTCGATAAGATAATAATGTGTCTCTATGCTATCCTGTCCAAACACCCATGGATTATCAGTAGTTCTGTGACGGGACCATCTCTGAAATTGTTTCTGGTCTAGTGCTTGAAAAACATCGGCTGCAACTATTTGTTTTCCGTCCTTTCTTTGAATTTGGGGGTATACGTACATCATATCTAGTGGTCCCATCGGATAACCAGCCTCAATACGGATTGCCAATGTCACTGTATTTTCTGTATAACCATCGGGCAAGACAAAATCATGGATGAGGATCCATTTTGATCCATCATTAATAGCTTCCCATTTTTTATCAAGTCCGTCCAGAAACAGACGATCTTGATCTAAAAGTTCGAAATCTTTTCTATCCATAATATTCTCCTTCGGTTTGACCATGACGAATTGCACGAAACTTTTCGACCCCAGGTTTGCGAAGATTAACTTCTTCATTAAGTTCAATACGTCTCGGAGTGCCACCTTTTATTTTTTCACGCAGGGAATATTCCTTTGGAGGGGTAAGACTGGCTTGTTCCAAAATCTGGTGTCCAAGTATGGTGGGTTTATTCCACGTACAAGGAGTTTCATTAACTTTGAAACGATAAAGTTTTGCAAGCGGCGGTTCCTTGTCTTCTCGTGCATAAATTTCAATATCTACTTCTTCTATTAATATCTCTTCTACCACAGATTCATGTTTTTTTTCTTCCATATATTTTTTACTACTTAAATTAATTTATAATTGGAGCCATGGACTCCGTACTAATTATAATATCAAAGCGTGCTAAGTATTGCAAGCAGTACCTGTGGATAACTGTGCATGCTTGCAATCACAAGCAGATTATGTTATATTTTAGCATATATGGTTAAGGAGTCGGAAGGTAAAAATATAGGAACGCTCGGACAACACCTAGCAGCTATACGAATTGATAGGGGGTTTTCGTTGCGTCAGGTGGAAGATTTAACAAAAAAAATTGTATCGAACGGCTATTTATCTCAAATTGAGACTGGAAAAATACGTCATCCTTCTCCGAATATTCTTCATGCTTTATCAGAAATATATAAAGCGAGTTACGAGCAACTCATGACTATGGCAGGTTATATAAATGCACAGCGGAATGAAAGTATTCATTCTAGGCGTGTTTCAACTCTTTCTTCGCTTAATGTCAGCCAGGCAGAAGAAATGGAATTGGTTAAATACTTGAATTTTAGACGAAAAATGAACAAGCAGTAAATTTAAGAAAAGCTTGGATTTAAAGTATCCTTTTTTTGTTCGATTCTCATCGGGGTGCTTAATTTTTGGAAACAAAAAACCTTACAATATATAGGGCTTACGCATCGCCCTTGACTGTGCGGGATGGGAGAATCGAACTCCCAACCTCAGTTTGGAAAACTGACGTTTTACCATTAAACTAATCCCGCAAATCAAATAACGTGTCGGGCTGCTGGGAGTCGGCTACTACATAGCCAGGTGCTTTTCCACTCATTACATTCATAAGGAAAAGCCTTTCTCCTCCCAGACATAAGCAAATAAATTTGCTTACTCATCCCTCGCTACGT
>Ga0182021_10005138_pt1 | contig 15467 bp, 9 predicted proteins | sample 612E3MmetaG_FD_120493 | JGI IMG/M metagenome (GOLD analysis project Ga0182021, IMG submission 120493) | Permafrost microbial communities from Stordalen Mire, Sweden - 612E3M metaG (Illumina Assembly) | ecosystem: Environmental > Terrestrial > Soil > Wetlands > Permafrost | place: Sweden... | reverse complement strand
TGGCGGTTGCGTGCGCGCGTCGGCAAGCGCATGGCGTGGCGGCAGGTTGTCGAGGGCCAGGAGGCCACGCCGGTCGTCACCCCGAGGGAGTGAGACAGCGAGCTCCAGGCCCTCACGCGTTCGTCACTGACATTCGGGCGACAGAGCGTCGAACAGCGACTTCAGTTCGTGGCGCAGGTTCGAGAGTCGTCCAGCAAAGCGCGCCACCGAGATCCATCAGCCCAGGAATGTTCAGCAGTGCCGCCGCCGGCGTGATCGCACCGTCGTGTAGCATCCCTGCGGTCGGATGCGGCGGGGCGCCCGCGTCGCACCGGCCGCCTCGCGTGACCGTGCGCGGTCGAGGTGGTATTCTCTATCGCCGCCCGCGCGTGACTCCGTCTCTCCAGGCCGAGCGACAGGTTAGCGGGTGTGCAAAGCCGGTGGTGGGGGTAGCTCAGCTGGTAGAGCTCCAGGTTGTGGCCCTGGCGGTCGCGGGTTCGAATCCCGTCCCTCACCCCATTCTCCATGCGGCGCCCACACGACGGCGCGGGTGTGGCGGAACTGGTAGACGCGCTAGACTTAGGATCTAGTGAGCTCTGCTCGTGGAGGTTCAAGTCCTCTCGCCCGCACCACCGCAGCTGCCGAACGCGGTGCCTTCCTCGAGAAATGAACGGAGATCCCACGTGAAGACCGAGGTAAAGTCTGTCGCCGAAAACGAAGTGCTGCTCGAGGTCGAGGTACCTCAGGAAGAGGTGCAGCGCAGCTACGAGCGGACGCTGAAGCGGCTGGCGCGTGAGGTCTCGCTGCCGGGGTTCCGCAAAGGCAAGGTGCCCGTCCAGATGGTCATCGCACGCCTGGGCGAAGACTACGTCCGTAGCCAGACGCTGGAAGATTTTCTGCCCGAGTGGTACGACGCCGCCTTGCACGACACAGAAGTAGACGCTGTGTCCATGCCGGAGCTGGACATGAAGCCGCTCAGCCTGGAAGAGCCGTACAGCTTCACCGCCAAGGTGCAGGTGTTGCCCACGCCGACCCTCGGTGAGTACAAGGGGCTCTCGGTGCCAAAGCGTGTGGCCGAGGTGACCGACGAGCAGGTGGCCTCTCAGTTGGCCATGGTGCAGGAGCGCTTCGCCAGCCTGAAGCCGGCCGACGAGCGGCCTGTGCAGGACGGCGACTTCGTGGTCGTGGATATCACCGCCAGCTCGGAGGGCGAGCCTATCGAAGGGGCGGCCGCCACCGACTACATGGTGCAGGTGGGGTCGGGCCAGTTCATCCCGGGCTTCGAGGACAACCTCACCGGGCTGAAGGTCGGCGAGCACAAAGAGTTCACGGTCACGTTCCCGGCCGACTACCAGGTCGAGGAGCTGCAGGACAAGCCGGCCGACTTCGCGGTGGACGTCAAAGAGATCAAGGAGAAAGTGACCCCTGAACTCTCTGACGACTTCGCTAAAGACGTGAGCGAGTTCGAGACGCTGGACGAGCTGAACGCAGACGTCCGCGAGCGGCTGGAGAAGTCTCAGGCTTTGGCGGTCGAGCGCGAGTTCCGCAGCCGTACGGTCGACGCGGCGGTCGCCAATGCCACCTTCTCGGTGCCGCCGGCCATGGTGGAGCGCGAGGCCCACGGTCTGTACCACGAGCTTGAGTCCAACATCGGCGAGCAGGGCCTCACGATGGACGTGTACCTCAAGGCCATGGAGAAGACGGCCGAAGAAGTTGAAGAGGGGCTCAAGCCTCGGGCCGAGGTGAGCGTGCGTCGGCGCCTCGTGCTGGACGCCATCCGCGAGGCCGAGGGTATAGAAGTGACCGACGACGAGGTGCGCGAGCGCATCAAGGGTGACGCGGCGCTTCTGGGTCGCGACCCCGACCAGTTGGTGATCGATGTTTATGCTTCAGGCAGGCACGACATGGTCCGTGACGAACTCCTGATGGCCAAGACGGTCGATTTTCTAGTCGCTGAGGCGGTGCCCACCGATATGCCGGAGGGCGAAGAAGAAGGCGACGGCGCCGATGAAGATGCCGTCGCCGACAAGGGGTAGATAGAAGCCTAGACACGCCGGCGCCAGATGGCGCCGGCGAGGGAGGATGTGCACGGTGAGCCCATACGTTCCCATCCCCATGGTCATCGAGCAGACCAGCCGCGGCGAGCGGTCGTTCGACATCTATTCGCGTCTGCTCAATGACAGGGTTGTGTTCCTCGGCACTCCGGTGAACGACGAGGTAGCCAACCTCATCGTCGCCCAGCTGATCCATCTGGAGTCGGAGGACCCGGACAAGGACATCAGTATCTACATCAACAGTCCCGGTGGTTCCGTGTACGCCGGCCTTGCCATCTACGACACTATGCAGTTCATCAAGCCGGACGTCAGCACCATCTGCGTCGGCATCGCTATGAGCATGGGCGCCTTGCTCCTCAGCGGCGGCGCGGCCGGCAAGCGCTTTGCCTTGCCGAACGCCAAGATACTCATCCATCAGATGTCGGGTGGCTTCGAAGGTCAGGCGACCGACATAGAGATACATGCGAAAGAAGTCATCAACATCCGCCAGCGTCTCGACGAGATCCTCGCTCAACACACCGGCCAGCCGGTCGAGAAGGTGCGCGTGGACACCGAGAGGGATTACTTCATGACCGCCGAACAGGCCAAGACGTACGGCATCATCGACGATGTCATCGCCCATCGGTAGGTCCTAGGAGGCACGGCTTTGTCAGGTACGGGCGACACCAACGACCAACTCCTGTGCAGTTTCTGCGGTAAGTCGCAGCGCCAGGTGAAGAAGCTCATCGCCGGGCCGGGCGTGTACATCTGCGACGAGTGCATCGACCTGTGCAACGAGATCATCGACGAAGAGCTGGCAGCGCCGGCCACGCTGGACTTCGACAGCCTGCCGAAGCCGCGCGACATCAACCAGACCCTCAACGATTATGTGGTCGGTCAGGAAGAGGCCAAGCGCATCCTGTCGGTGGCGGTCTACAACCACTACAAGCGGGTCCGCGCCGTCACCGCCGGCGAGGTCGACGTGGAGCTGCAGAAGAGCAACATCCTCGTCCTGGGCCCAACCGGCTCCGGCAAGACGCTGCTGGCCCAGACGCTGGCTCGTATCCTCAATGTGCCGTTCGCCATCGCCGATGCTACCGCCCTCACCGAAGCCGGGTACGTGGGCGAGGACGTGGAGAACATCCTCCTCAAGCTGATCCAGGCGGCCGATTTCGACGTCAAGCGGGCGGAGACCGGCATCATCTACATCGACGAGATCGACAAGATAGCCCGCAAGGCGGACAACCCGTCGATCACTCGCGACGTCTCCGGCGAAGGTGTGCAGCAGGCACTCCTGAAGATCCTGGAGGGCACGGTGGCCAGCGTGCCGCCGCAGGGCGGCCGCAAGCACCCGCACCAGGAGTTCCTCACCATAGACACCACCAACGTGCTGTTCATCTGCGGAGGCGCTTTCTCCGGCCTGGACAAGATCATCGAGCGGCGCGCGGGGCGCCAGGGCGTTGGCTTCATGGCCGACATCGCCTCTAAGTCGGCCTACGACCCCGGCACCGTGTTCGCCCACGTGCTGCCGGAAGACCTGCTCGCGTATGGCCTCATACCCGAATTCGTGGGGCGTCTTCCGGTGGTCAGCGCCGTTCACACTCTCTCCGAAGAGGACCTGGTGCGTATCCTGGTGGAGCCCAAGAACGCGCTGGTGCGGCAGTACCAGAAGTTCTTCTCCCTGGACGGCATAGAGCTCGTGTTCGCCGAGGAGTCGCTGGCGGCCATCGCCCATAAGGCGCTGGAGCGCGACACTGGCGCTCGTGGCCTTCGGTCCATCATCGAAGAAGCTCTGCTGGACGTCATGTTCGACCTGCAGTCGCGGCGGGACGTGCGCAAGTGTGTGGTCACTCGCGAGACCATCGAGAAAGGCCTCGATCCCACCCTGGTCACCGAGGCCGACAAGTCGGCCTTCCAGCTTGACGAGGAGTCTGCCTGACACGGGGGGCGGCGGCTTGACCACCGCGGAGCGGCCGCCGCTCCCGCTCGTGCCCACGCGCGAGCTGATTGTGTTTCCCAAGATGATCGCCCCACTGTTCGTGGGGCGAGAGAAAAGTGTGCGCGCGCTGGAGCGCGCGCACACCGAACAACTGGGCCTCATCCTCTCCTCGCAGCGGGAGCCGCTGCAGGACGACCCCGGCGTCGACGACATCCTGGCCATAGGCACCTTGGCGACCGTGTTGCAGATCTACCGCGCCCCAGATGGCAGCCTGAAGGCTCTGGTCGAAGGCCGCGAACGGGTGCACATCGACGCCTTCGAGAGCGTCTCGCCGGAATTCGTCGTCAGCTACACGCCGCTGCAGTCCACAGATCGCGACGCGCGCCGCAGCCGCACCCTGGCGCGTCGCGTCATCGCCGAGTTCTCGGCCTACGTGCAGCTCAACCCGCAGATCCCGGACGAGGCGCAGCAGGTGCTGACCCAGGCATCGGACGCCGGCGATGTCGCCGACATTGTCGCCGCCCACATGCTGGTCAGCATGCAGCAGAAACAGCAGCTGCTGGAGACCGCCTCCGCCACCGAGCGCCTGCTCATGCTCCTGGAGCTGCTCGCGGAAGAGAACGCCGTGCTGGCCATAGAACAGGAGATCGCCCAGAAGGTGCAGCAGCGCATCGAAGACGGCCAGCGCCAGCTCGTGCTGCACGAGAAGCTGCGCGCCATCCGCGAAGAGATAGAGGAAGAGCCGGAAGACGACGACGAGATCGGGCGCTACGTAGCCCTGGCGCGCGAGCGCGACCTCTCCGGCCCGGCGGCGGCACTGGTGGAAAAGGAGATCCGCAAGCTGCGCCGCGCGCCGGCGATGTCGCCCGAAGTCGGTGTGATACGCAGCTTGCGCGATACGGTCTTCGAGTTGCCGTGGGGTCGCAGCGCACCCGTAGAACTGGACCTGCGCCGGGTGGCCCGTCATCTGGAACGCACCCACTACGGCCTCACCGACGTCAAAGACCGTGTCTTGGAGTACCTCGCGGTCTGTCAGCTACTGGGCAGCGACCAGCCGGGCACCATCCTCTGCCTCTCCGGTCCGCCCGGCACCGGCAAGAGCTCCATTGTGCGCGCCATGGCCGATGCCATGCATCGGCCGTTCGCGCGCATCTCGCTCGGTGGCGTGCGCGACGAAGCCGAGATCCGCGGCCATCGCCGCACGTATGTCGGTGCTATGCCGGGGCGAATCATCGAGGCCGTCATCAAGGCCGGCGTCGACAACCCGGTGATCCTGCTGGACGAGATCGACAAGATGGAGTTCGACTGGCACGGCAACCCGGCGGCGGCGCTCATGGAAGTCCTGGACCCCGTGCAGAACCGCACCTTCCGCGATAATTACCTGGAGGTCGACTACGACCTCTCGCGGGTCCTCTTTGTCGGCACTGCCAACGACGAGGACGGCATTCCAGCCACGCTCTACGACCGCCTGGAGGTGATGCGCCTCAGCGGCTACAGCACCGGCGAGAAGCTGAAGATCGCCCGCAGCTACCTCCTGCCGCGCATAGCTGAAGAGACTGGGCTGAAGCGCTCACAGGTGCACCTGGGTACGCCGGCCCTGAGCGCCGTCATTCGCGGCTACACCCGAGAGGCCGGCGTCCGCGAACTGGAGCGAGCCCTGCGCCGCATCTACCGAAAGGTAGCACGCAAGTACCTCGACGGTGCGGCCGAGCTGCCGCTCACGGTGCGGCCGGCCGACCTGCACGACTACCTGGGCGAGGCCCACTGGCTGGAAGACCGCATCCCCTCGCGGGCGACGGTGGGCCAGAGCCTGGGCCTCGCATACACCTCAGACGGCGGCGAGGTGCTGACCATAGAGGCTTCCATCAGCAAGGGCCGCGGCGAGCTGGTGCTCACCGGACAACTCGGCGAGGTGATGCAGGAGTCGGCCTCCGCCGCCTGGGGCTACATCCTCGCCAACGTGGAGCGCGACCCGCGCATGTGGCAGATCTGCCGCGGGTCGCAGTACTGCTCCACCGAAGCCGGCCTCAACCTCTCCAACTACGACGTTCGCGTGCACGTGCCCGAAGGCGCCGTGCCCAAGGACGGCCCGTCGGCCGGCCTGGCGCTGGCCGCCGCCCTGCTCAGCACGCTCACCGGCGCACGCCTGCGGCCGCGGGTGGCCATGACTGGTGAGATCACCCTCAGCGGCCGCATCCTGCGCATCGGCGGTCTGAAGGAGAAGTGCCTGGCTGCCGTGCGCGTCGGCGTCAAGACGATCATCCTGCCGGAGAACAATCGGGCCAGCATCCGCGAGCTGCCCGACGAGCTCACCAGCAAGCTGCACTTCGTCTTCATCGAGCGCTTCACCGAGGCGTTGCCGCACATCCTGGTCTGAAGGTCCGAGAGCACTGATGCAGGACCGTACTCGGCGCAGAGCTCAGTCGATCGCCGTGCCCAGAAGAGAGTCCTTCGTCAGTGTCGCCGCGAGCATCCTGCGCCGCCCGACGGCCCGATAGGCGACGGCCAACACGGGGCTGAGCCCGAAGACCGCGCTCAGCGCGACGATGCCGACCATAGTGTCCGCGGCACTCGTCCCTGCGCCGTGCCGCATCATTCTGATCGCACTTGACTCGCGGACTCCGTGAACGCGTGCGGAGTAGGCACGCCAGGCGTGCGCATCCGTGGCCGAGGAGCCGCCCAGAACGACCGGCGGTGATCCGGGGCTGGGCACTGGCACGGACACGAGCGCCGAGCCGCCACGCGACTTGGCGGGCGCAGAATTCGACGGCACCTTCGAAGCCGTGCTCGCCGAGCTCAGAACTGCCAGACCCACGGCGAAAGTGATCGCCACACCGATACACCCAGCGATCGTCGACTTGTGGATGCCTGCAAACGGTTTCATGGCCTCTCCCTTTCTCTCTGGACTTCACGCCTGGCGCATGTAGCCGGAAGGCAAGCCGACCCTAGTGCCGCGGGGCCGACATCGCCTCACCCGTTGAGGGTGAACCTTTCGGAGCGGGTCGCTGCGGCCCTCAGGTGATGTAGCTGGCTCATACCGTGGTCGGGAGGCCGGGTCGGCACATCGATGGTCGTCTGTACAGTCCTCGCCTGTGCAGACGTCATTGACTTTCATGTCCGGGTGGATAGGCTGCCGTCGGCTTGGCCAACCACCAGGCCGGGCGTGGTCGGTCCCTCGTAGCGCCGGAGGCCCCGACGGGGTCCCGCGCGCGGCCGGCGCCCACTTAAGGCTGCTGGCTTCGGAGGAAGCGTGAATGACCGCGACAGTGGGGGGTCGGTCGTCTGCACGCGGTGTGGGGCGCGACACCCCGTGGACTTCCGTTTCTGTCCCGCGTGCGGTGAGCCCCTGCAACAAAGTCCGGCCCGCGCCGACGAGCGCAGAGTCGTCACCACGCTGTTCTGCGACATCGTGGGCTATACGCAGCTCACCGACCAGGCTGATGCGGAAGACGTAGATCGTCTGCTGCGCGGTTTCGCCGCGATGGCGCGCGGCATCGTGGAGTCGCACGGCGGGGTCGTGGAGAAGTACATAGGGGACGCCGTCGTCGCCGTGTTCGGCGTCCCCGCGGTCCATGAGGACGACCCAGAGCGAGCTGTGCGGGCTGCTCTAAGAATCACAGAAGCGGCTGCTAACCTGCCGGCGCCGGCCGGGCAGCCCGTGCTGGTTCGCGCGGGTGTGAGCACGGGGGAGACGCTGGTACACCTTGACCAGCAGCCCGGCTCTGGCGAGGGGTTCCTCACGGGCGACTCGCTCAATGTGGCCTCCAGGCTGCAGGGAGTGGCGCCACCGGGCGGCGTCGTGGTGAGCGACCTGACGCATTCACTCTCGTCGGGCTCCTTCGACTACGACCCGCTCGGCCCGCTGTCGCTACGGGGCAAGTCGAAGCCCATCGACGCCTGGCTGGCAAAAGCGCCTCGCTCGTGGACGCCGCTGGACGTGTCGCGCTCCGCGCCGTTCGTGGGCCGGAAGGCCGAGCTAGCCTTTCTGCGGGCGGCGGTCGACGATGCTATTGTCACGTCGTCGCCGCGCATGGTGCTCGTCGAAGGCGAGCCCGGCATCGGGAAGTCCCGACTGGTCAGGGAGCTCGCAGCGCGGCTGGACGCCGGCACGCGGTTCGTGAGATGGCGACAGAGCCCGTGCCTTCCGTACGGCGAGGACTCCGCTTTCGGCCCGTTGAGAGAGATCGTGAAGGCCGAGGCCGATATCTTCGACAACGACAATGCGTCTTCGGTTGAAGAGAAGCTGGCGCTGATTGTCCCGTCCGGCGAGGACGGCGAGTGGATGGCAAGGCGGCTTCGTCCTCTCCTCGGACTCGAAGCGAGCCAAGCCACGCGAGAGGAGAATTTCGGCGCGTGGCTGCGCTTTCTCGAGCATCTGGCGACGACCCATCCGACGGTGATCGTCTTCGAGGACCTTCACTGGGCCGATGTGGCCCTGCTGGCGTTTCTTGACTACATCGGCGCGGAGATCGCTGCCGTCCCGCTGGTCGTCCTGTGCACCACCAGGCCGGAGCTCGCAGACACGGCGCCTGCGTTCTGGCTCCAAGCCGGCGGCAGAGGCAGACTGACACTCGAGCGATTGTCGGACGACCAAACGGCCGAGCTCGTGAGCAGCCTGGCAGTGGAGCGGAGTCTGTCGGCCGAGGAAACAGGCATGGTGGCTGATCGAGCCTCCGGCAATCCCTTCTACGCGGAAGAGCTTGCCCGCCTTGTTGCCGGCGGCACGATCGAGGACGCTAGGGATTCACTGCGCGTCGACGGCGTGATCGCGTCGCCGCTGCCGGCTTCGATCCAGGCGATCATAGCGGCGCGCCTGGACACCCTTGCCCCCAGTCACAAGAGGATGCTCGGTGATGCGGCCGTACTCGGCGCCGAATTCTGGAGCGGCGGCGTCGCCGAACTCGGCGCCGTGGACGTCGCCAGTGTCACGGAGGCCTTGTCGACTCTTGTGGACAAGGGCCTGGTCGTCCGCAAGCCGGTCTCCGCCATAGAGGGAGAGACCGAGTTCACGTTTTGCCATCATCTGCTCCGCGAAGTTGCCTACAATCAGCTGCCGCGCGCCGTGCGCGCGGAGCGACACGCCGCAAGCGCCAAGTGGATCGAGTCGCAAACCGGCGATAGCAGCGACGACGTTGCCGAGGCGCTGGCTCACCACTATGTCGCCGCACTCGAGCTGGCACGAGCCGCATCCGACGAGGGTCTGAGCGGGGCGATCGTCCAGCCGGCGATTCGCGCGCTGACACGCGCCGGCGACCGGGCGCTGCCTCTCGACGTCGTGGCCGCCGAGCGTCACTATGCACGCGCCGTCGCGTTGGCCGGACCGGCCGCGCCCCAAAGGCCCGCGCTCCTCGCCGCGTGGGGGGAGGCGCTGCGGCAAAGTGGACGCTATGCGGAGGCGCACGACGCCCTGGAGGAAGGGGCGGCCGGCCTCGTGGCCGCCGGCGACGTGCGCAACGGCGCGGTAGCACTCACACGCCTCGCCTGCGTGCTGCAACCCAGCGACAGCAGGGCAGAGGCAAGAGTGTCGCAAAGGGCCCTGACGCTTCTCGATCAGGACGAGGAGGCCTCCCCCGAACTGGTCGAAGTGCTCGAGAACTGGGCAGGCGTCTGCATGCGGGCGTTTCAGAGGCAGGCCACCATCGAGACGGCCGATCGGGCGATCGCCATGTCCCGGCGGCTTGGTCTGCCGACGCCGGTGCGCGCGCTCGGGTACCGGGCGGTAGCGCGCTGTGAACTTGGAGATGAGTCAGGGCTCGACGACTTCAGGACGGCGCTTGCGGCAGCTCAGGCGCAGAGTCTCGGGCGGGAGATCGGCGCTCTCTACAACAACATAGCCTGCTACCTCTCCGTCATGGAAGGTCTGGAGCCGGCTGTTTCCGCCTGCCGCGCCGGCCTCGAGTTCGCCCAGAGGCGAGCCGACCGGGCCTCGTGCGCGTTCCTGTATGACGAGCTGGTCGAGTCTCTCTTGATCGCGGGCTGGTGGGAGATGGCGGGCCACGAGGCCGAGACTGCCGATCGGCTTCTGAGCGACACCGGTGCTCTCAACGATCTTCAGCACTTGCGCTCCACGCGGGCGCTCCTCCTTGCCTGGCAAGGCGAGTTCGACGCTGGTGCGCCTCTGGCGACGTGGGCAGTCGAGGCCAACGCGGGTGTCGACGCTCCCTTTATCCGCCCCGCATGCTTGATCTCTCTCGCCAGCGTTCAGTGTGGCCGCGGCAACAACGCGGCCGGCCGGCGCTTGCTCGAAGAGTGTCGCGGTCTGGACATGCGGGTGCGCGGCAAAGACGACTACGTGCTGCGATTGCCTGAGGCCATGCGACTTGCGATCTCCGTGGGCGACCCCGGACTCGCGCAGTCCCTTGCCCGCGGGATCCCACGGTCCTGGAAGTACTCCTCATACGCTCTCATGGTCGCCGAGGCTCTCGTCAGCGAGGCCGAAGGCGATCGCGCGACGGCAGCCTCAGCGTATTCGGCGGCCGCAGTCGGGTGGAGCCAGATGGGGGTGCCATTCGAGGAGGCACACGCGCGCCTCGGGCTCGGGCGGTGTCTCTTGGCGGTGGAACAGGGTTCGGAGGGCGAGCGTGCCCTGCACGGCGCGGCGGACCTGTTCGCCCGGCTTGGGGCCACGCCGTCGCTTGCCCAGGCTCGGAGTCTGCTCGAGTAGGAGCCTTAGGACTCAGGCGCCAGGTAGGCCGGCGGGACGCCCAGTAAGGGCGAGACTCAAGAATCGATCTCCTGTGTTGGCCATGAGCCGGCGCTCGACGAAGGACGACAGCCGTCTCTCGATCTCGCCGTCGTGTGCCGCGGACTCGCCCAGCTCGGCGCGCACGCGCCGGCCTGCCTCCGACCGGCTACAGATGTCCTCGCAGGCTCGGTAGAGGGCCGCATCGAGGGAGTCCAGACGTACTCGGCGCACAGCCGAGCCGGGCCTCGTATCCAGCAGCCACATGGTCTCGCCGGCTGCGTCGAACGCACGCAGCTCTCCGTGAAGATGATCCTTCTGCCATGCGGTCACGTGGCGGCGCAGCTCGTCTGTGGTCGGACTCTCGACGCCCGGCTTGTAGTCGTAGTCAAAGGAGTAGGCGACCCGCCTCAGAGCCTTCTCGCCAAAAGGGTAGATGTGCCGGTAGGCAGCCCCTGGCCGTACCGCGCTGAACCCGTAGCGTTCCGGGTTCTCGAAGAAGGAACTGAATCTGTCCATGCGCAGCGCTGCGCAGGACGCGGGGGGCTGTAGATGTTGTATGGCCGGCAGCAGCGCCTGAATCTCCTCGTAGTCGGGCTGAGTCTCTCCCGGGAACCCGTAGAGCAGGTTCCAGTACACCTTGACTCCTTCGGAGGCGGCCCATCTCAGCAGGCGGAGGTTCTCGAGCGCTCGCGTTCCCTTGTGCATGAGGCGCAAGACGTGGTCGCTCAGGCTCTCGATGCCCGGTTGGATCGACACTCTTGCGTCGGCAAGCAGCGCCATGTCGGACCGCGTCATGTCGGGGCGCAGTTCGACGAAGAGCGGAGAGGCCAGCGGTCGCTCAGCTAGCTTTGGGAGAACGTATGAGAAGAAGCTGGAGGGGACGGCATTGTCCGCCAGGCCTATGAAGCTCGTCGGCCAGAGCGAAGCCAGGCTGCGAAGCTCCGTGAGAAAACGAGCTGGCGACTTCTCACGAAATGTCCGCGTGCCGCCGTTGAGGCCGCAGAAGCGACAGGGGCCCTTCACCGCCCAGGCGCAGCCACGCGACATCTCGACCTGGATGCAGGGGAAAGATGCCAGAGCCGCCCGGTGGGTCCTGAGGGCATCGAAGTAGTCGGAGTAGTCGGGGAACGGCAGCCCATCCAGGTCGTCGACGGGCGTTTCCGCTGTCGCGACCGTCCGGCTACCCTGCCGGTAGACGACGCCGGGGATATCCGGCAGCGAGTTCCGCGTGCTTGCGCCGACGTGTTTGGCAAGGCGTGGCAAGGATGAGTCTGCTTCTCCCGAGCAGATGAAGTCCACGAAGGGGAACTTGTGGTGGAACTCACGACCCATGACCCCGTACCAGTTCGCGCCGCCGAAGACGATGAGGACTTGCGGATACTTCTCCTTGATCATCCTGGCAAGCGCCAGGGAAGCCGCGTTCTGCATGAACGATGAAGTGAAGCCGACGAGCTGGTATCGATCCCATGCCACCGTCGCGAAGAGCTCTCGGAGGAACCGGGACGCCTGGGAGCGGGCGTCGCGGATGAGATCCACATCCTGCTCTGGCAGCTTCCATCTGGCTCTGAGTATCTCGTCTACATACTCCTGGTCGGGCGATCGTCCTCGTTGATTGAGCGCCGCCGAGAAGACCCACTCACCGGCCATCGCCTCGACCGGCAACTGGTCCGCGATCCGATCGTAGCTCGCGGCACCCAGCGTTTCCGCGAGCCTCAGGTTAGGATAGGCGATGTCGCACTCGACACCTTCTCTCACGAGCGCCGCTCGGAGCAGACTGATCCCGAGCGGCGGACGACCGACGCCTGAGAACGGCATGCAGACGAGAAGGACCCTCACTGACAGTACCTCACGATTGCGGGACTTGCGAAGGTGCGGCGCCGGCGTCCAATCCACGTTCGTGGGCGCCGGTGCCGCACCTGAGATCAAACGTGCACCCTCGTAGCGGCAGGACTCAGTGCGCGTAGCCTCTGTCGCCGCCTGGGAGGAGTTCAACGAACGCGGCCGGCGAGTAGGCCCTCATCGTGGTCGTGCTCACGTTGCCCTCGTGCGAAAGCCACAGCACGAACGCCGCCACCTTGTCTTCGTCATCCATCGCACCGCTCAAGATGCAGTCGTAGGCGCCGAGCGTGAACTCCAGGTCTTTCCAGGTTCCGCCGAGGCTCTCCCAGGCCTTCTGCCACAGGGGCACCCAGGTTCCCGCATCGGGGAGATCGTGCGTGCCTTTAGCCGTCAGATTCATCAAGATCAAGTAGTCTGCCACGGTTCCTCCCTGGTTCTCGTTGGTCCTCATACGCCACGGGTGACGTTGAGGTAGGTACTGATTGTCACTGGCCGGCTCACACGGTGAAGGGCTCCTGATCTGCGAGCGCGGCGTCCTGTTTGTCGTAGAGCCATGTGTACTGCGGGGTCTGATACCAGGTGATCTGCGCGGCGATGGCCTGCAAGAAGTCGTAGTACGTGCCCCGGAAAGCACCCTTGTTCCAGGTCGTTATCAGCGCTCCGGTGAAAGTGCCGTGGGAAGTTCCCTCGTGGGCCTCCTGAGCGTCACCGCAGGCCGCCAGGAGCAACGCCGTGCCGGGGCCCCTGGTGCACGTCGAAGATGACACGCTAGCGGTGATGGCGTCATAGAGCTTCGAGTTCGCCGCGTAGGTCGCTGTCGCCACGTCCATCGGGAGGCTTCGGGAACGAAGCACGGCGTCTCGGCTGGTGGGCGGCGTCCCCGCTGTGGTCGCCGACGCCTGCAGCCGTTCCGTGATAGGAAAGTCGAGATGGGAGTCCGTGGCACTCCCAAAGACGCTCGGGTGCCCTGCTACATCGGCTTTCGGACGCTTCCGATCTGCCTCCGCTCCAAGCGGCGGCAGCCGCCGGGCGGGGAGCACAGGCAGTGGCTCGGCGCAGAGCATCGTGCCGCCGCAACAGCTATCGCTTATCACCACGACGCGCACACCCGCCGCGAACGCGCTCAAGTGAAGTCCAAGCTCGTCGTCGATCAGCATACAGTCGTACAGGCACCAGGCTTCGTCCATGTGGTCCGTCTCGTCCCCGTTCGTGTCAGGGACCTGAGAGCCGTGTCCGGCGAAATTGAGGAGGAAGATGTCACCCTTTTGCAACGTGGCCGAGGCGTTGTCGATGGCGGCCAGGACGGCTTCGCGAGTGGCCTCGTGCTTGAGCAGTTCATGGACTTGAAAGCCACGTGACGCGGCTATGGCGCCAATCGCCCTGGCGTCTTTCAGAGCAAACTGCAGAGTCTCAAAACTGCCCTTGTAGTGCTTGTGATCGAGAGTATTGAGGCCGACCGTCAGCGCCATGGCTTTGGGAGCCTTCGCCGGCGTGGCCTGGTTCTCGCTACCCGCGTCAGGGTTCGTATCGGTGGCGCCAAGTTCGTGGGTGTCGCCTGTGCCCATAATCAGCCTCGGCTTTCTTGAATCCGGCGAACTCGCCGCGACCCCGGACAGGGGCGCACGTCGGTGTGACTCGTTGTTGCCCGGACGGTAAGCAACTTCTGGATCCACGCGATTCGCTCAAGCGTCCGGCAGAAGGCCAAGCTCGCGCGCGCGCTCCACAGCTTGCGCCCGGGAGCTCGCTTCCAGCTTCCGATAGACGCCCCTCAGGTGCGTCTTCACTGTGTTGGTGGAGACGAACAGCTGCCCGGCGATCTGGCCTTCGGTGAGGTGCGTAGGCAGCAACTCGAGAACGCGCCGTTCGGCTGGCGTGAGAGGCTCGGCGTGCAGCGTCTGTTCGACCGCGACGCGCAGCCGCTCGGCCCGGGAACGGAAGACACCGGCGTCCGGGTAGTGGCGTAGCGCCTCAAGCGCCCGGCCGCTCCACTGCTGGGTGGCCTCGAAGTCGTGGCACGCAAGGGCGATCTCGCCCAGGATCACGCTGGCCATGACGAGCATCCAGCGATGAGGCACCATTCGGTCCAGCATCTCCGCGATCTGCCACTGCAGCTGGGCAGCATCTGGGCTGCCGCGATATGCGGCGATACGCCCCCTGGCCAGGAACAGCGGCAGGATCCGCCTGTAGGTCCCGAAGCCTAGCTCTGCCAGCCTGACATCCGCCTGCGCGACGTAGCTCTCGGCGTCCTGCCAATCGCCCTGATCGATGGCGATCAACGCCAGAAAGCCGAGGGCCGCCAGCTCGGCGATGGGATTGAACGCCGCTCCCTCGCGCACCGCCATCCGCAGCGGCCGTACGGCTTGGCGAGCGGCGCCGGCAAGGTAGCGTGCCGTGCCCAGAGCCGCCTGCGCATCGGCATACCAACTGCTGCCGGGAAGGGCCTCCAGCTTGGCAGCCAGCTCGGCGTCCGAGCGCATGGCAGTGACCCCGTCCGGGGCCAGTGTGGCGCGCAGCAGAGCCTGTGAAGAGCGCAACGATGCAGCGCCGTCCGGCGACGGCTCGTCGGCCACGCGAGCGCTGCAGGCGGCGATCGCCCAGCGCTCGCCCAGACGTGCGTCCCCGAGGGCGGATAGCGTCCAGCCAGCGGTGAGCGTGAGCGCCGGGTGGTCCAGGATCTGTTGGTCGGTGAAGCCGGCGAGCCAGTGTCGAACGGTCTCAGTCTGGCCACGACCCCAGAACGCCGGCCACGCGGCCGCAACCACGTCGGCCGCCTGCGGCGTCAGGCCGGCCTCCAGGAGGTGGGGCACGGCGCGCTCCGGCGCGTCGTGCCCCAGGTACCAGTCTGCGGCTCGCTCGTGGAGCAGCGCCTGCAGATGGGGAGAACGGCGCCGCAGCTCAGAGCGGAGGAACTCGGCGAACAGCTGGTGATAGGCGAATACTTCGTCGCGGTCGTCCAGGGCGGTGATGAACAGGTTCTGATGCGCCAGTTCGT
>Ga0182021_10005137_pt1 | contig 15467 bp, 12 predicted proteins | sample 612E3MmetaG_FD_120493 | JGI IMG/M metagenome (GOLD analysis project Ga0182021, IMG submission 120493) | Permafrost microbial communities from Stordalen Mire, Sweden - 612E3M metaG (Illumina Assembly) | ecosystem: Environmental > Terrestrial > Soil > Wetlands > Permafrost | place: Sweden... | reverse complement strand
GGGGGTTCTTTCTTTTACTCTCTGCAGGTTTCGCCTTGGATGACCCAAGACGAATGGCGCAAGCATATCGTGGTCTTCTGGAATGCGTACGGTTCGGCATCCCAGCGAGCCCGCCATCAATATTTTCTAAAAAAAAATGAGGATTTGCTTAATTTTTTAAGTTTCATTCCAGCGGACCCGAATCAAATTACAAAAAAGGGAATGTTGGGAAAATAGTAATTATCCAGTTCTGAGTGGTAGGGGCTGCCCAATCCCATACTCAAAAGTTTTCAAAATATGTTGTCGTTTTCGAGTCAATCATTAGTTCATGCGGACAGCCGACAACATAACTGAAAGGTTTCGGTGAAGAGAATGGCGAATATTTTGGTGTAATTGTCCAAAAGCTCGAAGACCATTAGGGGAAAAAAAATTTGTGCTTTGATTTGAGCCTGAAGCGGTTTGGGTCTCTACTGGGCTCAGCCCCAAAACAAAGGTCAGATTCGTTGGTGTGGCTTCAAACCGTAGACCGTATGGGTAATGGGTTATTTCAGAGAACAATTTAGGCTCAATTTCTAAAGTTAAAGTTAATAATTAGTTAAATTTGGAAATGGCGCGGGATGTGGGAATTGAACCCACGCGGCCTTTCGACCACAGACTTAGCAGGCCTGCCCCATACCAGGCTTGGGGAATCCCGCACGCCGTTGTTTAGCTGTTCAAAGCCAATGTTAACTCTTGTTTGGAGGTCTTTATTTGATAGAACACCATCTTGAACAGTTTCTGCAAATTCATTAGAGTCTACTTTAATTAAAGTTTTCCCAGTGGTGCTTGATTCATTGGAGGGTATTAATGCTTTAACATAAGCAGGGCTTTGTTGATGGTAATAAAACTTGGACTTGCCATACTCTGCCTTGCCTTGGTAATGTCTAACTCTGTAATAATTACTAATTGCTGGGATAGCCTTCTTGCTTACAAATTTGACAGATTATTCTCATTTTGACCAATCCTTAGTTTGGAGCCAAGATACTATAGTGTTTGACACGCATGCAATGTTTATCGCTATAAAAAATCACGTGAGACAACATGATCTACTTCTGGAGAGCGCTTAACTGAAGAAATTGTTCCACCAAACATGCTAACTTCTTTAGCAGAGAAACTGAAAATAACTTAGGAAAGCAGAGTTTCCATTTTCAATTGTTATTACGTCTGTTTTGAAAACGTCTAGACGCTTCGGAATAGGAAATTGTGCAGACGCTATCGGTGGGTTTTGGTGTTTTTTAGCCATAATAGCACAAGAAGCAGGGATGCCGCCACAAAAATGGGGATCACCACGATCACAGCGATTTCTGGAACGGACGGCGTGCTGGTGGCTGTGAGCGATGTGCCCGTTGAGGATGAAGATGATGTCGGGGATGTTGGGTTGCCGGTGGGTGTGCTCGTTTGGGCGCTGCCAACGATTGAGATTTTGTCTGCGCTTCGAGTGTTAGTGAAGGAGAGTGTGGAGTAAGACGAGTTTTCAGTCGCTGTCGCCGTCAACGTTTGGGTTCCCTGGGTTACTTGGAAGGGTGCTTGCATCAGTGTTTTGGGGACCGAGACTTTGCAGGTTCCGCTGGTGTAGTTAATACCCTGTGGGTAAAATTCGATGCTGTTAGTAGCGGCGTTGTACTGGTACTTTGAGATGGCGGAGTCGCTGACTATTTGGATGTTGTGGGTTGCGCCGTTGGAGTCGACTGTGAAACTGGTGGTTGAGGTGGTGTCTTCTACGGGGAGGGTGGCGCCTGAACTGTAACTTCCCGAGTCAAAATAGATTGTTCCTGCGAAACCCTGATTGGTTGCTCCTATGCCGACTGCGAATCCGAGGTAGTGGCCTGCTTTGAAAGTGTAGTCAACGATGGTGCTGACGCTATACAATGTGGGTGTGGCTGTAAAGGTGTTGCCTCCTTGCGTGTACGGTGCCTGAGTGATGAATTGCTGCATTACATTGTTGTTCTGGTCAATGTCGACCAGTCCCATGCCGTATCCGCTACCGCTGAAAAACCCGTTGATCTGTGAGGTGCTGCTTATGTAGGCTTTGATTGTTACTGCGCCGTCAACATGCAAATCCGTGGGCAGCTTGATTGCCCAGATGACGTCAGCGGACCAATACGAAACTGACATGCCATAGACAACTTGGGTTCCACTGATTTCTGAAACTACGTTTGTCTGTGATGGGTTAACTGGAGTGGTTGAGCCGTCGGCGCCATCGTAGACGCATAAAGAGCCGTTTGAGTCTTTTAGCTGTACAGAATAATTGTGGAATGTGAGTTGCAGGTTTACTATGTTGCCTGTTTGGGCTGCTGCGTTCGGCGAGGGAACTAAGAAAACGCTTGTTGACATTAGGACTATCAGCAGCGCGATATTTTTTAGTTTAATTTTCTTTGCCATTTTGTTTAGACTCCTAATCGTTTGGCGATTCGCTCTTTGTTTCCCGCCCAAGTTGAAATGTAAGCGCCTAAATGATGCAGCAATATTGGCGCAACAATACTGCCCGACAAGAGAAAGCTGATGGAAGCCACGGTGTCTTCGTAAGCTAAACCTTTAGCGATGAAGTTCATTCCGCCGAACATTCGTTCGCCCGATTTTTCTTTCGGAAAAAGCATGTGTGCGCCAACGTGTGTTGCCCATCTTGCAATCATGGCGGGGATGGCGTTGAATGGGAAGGGGATTCCTACCGCTGCAAACGCCACCATGAATAGGGGTAGGATTGCGCCGCTCCAGTGGGTTTCGGCTATGAGGCCGTCGTCGCAGCCACGTAGCGAGGTGCTCCAGAATTTGTCGAAGTCTTCTCGGGTTTTAATGTAGCTTAAGCCTTTGATGTAGAGGCCGTAGGCCACATTGGTTCGGGCAAGCAGAGTTGTTAACGCCAACACTACAGACGCAACGACCAATCCTACCCAAACCGTTGATAGTGTGAACCCCATTTGTCGTGCTGTTAGGATGTTGAAACCCAAGGGTGAAACAGCGATAGAAAACGCAACTTGCCAAGTCAAATAAATGATTGCTGCAGTTATCCATTTGCCCCTTGGAAACCTCAACAGCCCACCTACTCTGAAGGGTCAAGTTTCACGGGCGTAACCGCTTCTTCGGGGTCATCCACTAAGCCAACTACTGATAATGCGCCGATTAAGCCTCGCTCACCTGTTATGGGTATAAGTTCAACACCTGCCTCTTCTGCTGCTTTGTAGGCTTCGGCAACGGTGACTTGTTGACGTTTGACTTTGCGTGAGTATGCTTTGAGAACATCGGGTGAACGCACTTTTTTTGAGACCACCATGCCCGTTTCTTTTGAGATTGTGTATTTGCGGATTAACCGTTCAAAATCTTGGATTAACGTATCTTCTTTGCCGGGTGTAACTGCGAAGACTAAGCAGCTGGATGCGTTGTTGGTGGTTTTAGCGGGGTTAGCGGGCCAATTTAGGGATAAAGTGAGTCTCTGAAAACGGTAATCTTTTGAGGACCGGTTGAGGATGGCGGCTAATTGCAATGCCGTGTTGAATGTGGCACCTTTCACAGAGGAGTCGGTGTCGTCTACGGCGATAACGACTTTTCGGTAGAGTTTGTATTCGGTTTCAAACATTTTGCCATTGGGGTTTAAGGCTTGTTCTTTGCAGCTTAATGCGCCGCTTGACAACAAGCGAATCAGGTCGGGGCCGCCTCCTATGCCTTTGTAGGTGACTACGACGCTTTTCGCCAGTGGTTTTACCTCTGTGATTGCGAGGGGGACGTAACTTGGAATTAGTTTGGCGTCTGTTTGACCGATTTTAAATTGGTTCACGAAGAGGTCGCCGAATAGGGAGGTTGTCATGGGGTAGGCTAAGTCTTGGAATCCAGCGACGCCTTCGCCCCGCAGAAAGTATGATCTTGCCCCTGCAATTAACGCTGAGAACCATGTTGGGCATTGACTGGCGGTTTCTATAGCGTCGTCTTCGCCGCTCATTGCAATGGCGCTCCATTGTTTTTTGAGGTATCTTTGTTTAAAATATTCTTTTTTCCCCAGAAAATCGTTTGTTTTTATTTTTATGCTTGTGAACATTTATAAAAACAAGTCTCCTTTCCAGTGCAAGCAAATGGTAAAGTGCAAGTCAATCATTACACTTTTTGCACGTGGTAATATTATGCATGACCTTAGTAATTAAGTTTTATATACAACAGAAACCCATCTAATACTGCTTAAACGCCATTGTTTTCGGCGGTGGAGAGGTAGTTCATTGTCTTTTACGTCAATAGCGTTGAGAAATATACCCAAACGCAAACTGCGTAATAGCTTAACTATACTTGCAGTCATTTTAGGCGTCACCTTAATTGTCGGCGTCAACATCGCCTTCGACAGCGTCTACAGTCAATTCGGTGACACCGTCAACCAAGCCATCGGAAACGTCGATGTCAGCGTCCGCAGCGCCCTCAACTTACCCTTCAACCAAACCACCCTCAACACCGTCAACACTACTGTAGGGGTCGCGAATTATTATGGGCGGCTGAGCGGTTTAGCTAACATTTCTGAACCAGATGATTGGGCAAGCGCCACCTTGGTTGGCGTCAACACTACCTCCGACTTCGATTACCAAGACCCCCAAACCACCAACATCACCGGGCAAATCCAGTTGCCCGTTAACAGTTCCGACGCTGTGTTTGATGACCGCTTAAACTTTACAATCGGGCAAAACGTCTACCTCAACGTCACAACTGGCACTTACCCCGACACTGAATCCGCCGGTTACACCCTAAAAGTCGTCGGGCTCTACTATGTCAGCGGCTTCGAAAAACAGTATGGCGGCGTCTTTGGCCAAGGCTACAGCGGCTTCCGAATCTATGTTGACTTATCTAAAGCCCAAGCTATGCTCAACGTCACCGGCGAAATCAATTCCATAAGCGTCAAACTGACCGATTCCAAACTGACCAGCCAAATCTCCAGCAACCTCAGCGGCAACCTGGGCAGCGACTACATAATCAACCCCGTTAAAGAAAGCCTTCTAAGCGTGGTCAGTCGAGCTACAAGCGGCTTACAAAGTGGGCTCCAAATTATGTCCGTTATGGCCCTCTGCGTTGCAATCGTCATCGTTCTCAACACAATGTACATGAACATTGGCGAACGCACCCACGAAATCGGTATCCTCCGTTCCCAGGGGGCCTCAACACGGCAGGTCTTTTGGATTTTCTTTTCGGAGAGCCTCATTTTAGGCGTTGTCGGCGTCGCCATCGGCCTTGTCTCGGGGCTTTTCATAACCGACATATTCCGGTACTTTACCTCCAGAATTTTTGAGCCCTTCTCCCCCGGTATCACCTTCAAATTTTCTTTCCCCCCTTCAACCAGTCAACATTTAATTTTAGGCGCCGCCGCAGGCTTGCTAACAGTCATGATAGGCGGATTGTTCCCTTCGCTGGCCGCATGTAAAACAAGCATCATCAGCGCATTGCGTCCCTCCATGCGGAAGCCCGGTAAACAACGCACCGCCCTCAAACTTGTACTCGTCGGGTTGCCCTTGACGGTATTTGGCGCTTTCATCTTCGTTTGGTTCGACATATTCTCTCAATACGGCATCGGCTTATACGTGGTTTCAGCGTTGGCGCCCATCGCAATGTTGGGTGTAACGTTGCTGGCGGCGGGTTTACTGCGCAGTGGAGGTCCCTTGATTGAGCGGAGTCTGTTTGGGTTTGGCAAAACACGGAAAATCATTAGCCGAAACGTCGAACGCAACTTGCTGCGGAGTACGATTTGTTTTGCCTTGATTGGGATGTCGCTAAGTTTGGTTATTGTTATGGGCGGCGCACAAATAGGCACAGTTCAGGGCGTGCGAAATGTTATTCGTTCGTTTTCTAGTTCTGACTTGACGGTTATGTCCGACGACATGATTCCCAAAGGCTTCGTTGACAACATCACAAAAATCGAGGCGGTGAACGCGACCACGCCTGTGCTGGTGGTTCCGGATCAAACCATCATGCAGAATAATGCCCCGGACTCGCCGGCGAACTCTTCTTCAACGGTGCTCGCCATTGATCCCACATCTTACCAAGAGGTCATGTCTATGACTTTCAGCGATGACACACCAAAAGACGTCTTCACCCGCCTCAACGACTCAAACACCATCATCTTAACTTCGCCTCTAGCACAATCGCTCAATGTGACGGTTGGAGACACCGTGAAAATCCGTTACATCGACTACGAAAACCGCACCGGAACAACCACAGTAAACGTCCCCTACATGGGTCAAACTGTCACCCAAACTGTCTCCTACCAGTATACAGTTCCAGTTTTGGCATGGAAAAACTACACTGTGATCGGCGTAGCGCAGGGCGCGTGGCTGGACATAATGTCATTTGGCAACTTTGTCCTCTCCGAAGCCAGCTACATATCCTACAACAACCTCAACAGCACCTTCCCCAACCACAACGACTACAACAACACCTCCAACCTATTCTTCGTAAAAGTCAACCCCAACACAAACATTGAACAAACCAAGAACAGCCTCCTCGAAACCTACGGAAAAGAATACAAACTCACTGTAACCACCTACGACGACGCCGTTCAACGCGTCCAAAGTAGCATCGACGAAATCTTCTACATACTCTACGCCGTCGTTATGTTTGCAGTGTTAAACGCAGCTATCGGTGTGGCGGCGATTATGGTGATGAATGTGGCTGAGCGTCGGCGTGAAATCGGGATTTTCCGTTCTCAAGGCATGAGCAAATCACAGGTAGTTACATCCATAATAGGTGAAGCGACGTTTCTAGGTGTTGTTGGCTTTTTGATGGGTATGCTTGTGGGATTAATGTTTCACCGTGTCACCGTGAGTTACATGCGGCTAGAGGGTTTCCCTATGGCGTTCATTTTACCTTACGATACCATGATGATTACGTTAGTGTTGGCGCTTGTAACCGCTGTCATAGGCGCAGTTTACCCCGCCCTGCGGGCATCTAAACAAAACATCGTTGACTCCATCCGAACCTAACCCACAACCCTGTGGATTCGACGGTAATAATTATAGATCGCCAAAATTGAGAGGACATCAACGATTATGCCCGCAGCTGAAATGAAAGGGGACGGCACAAGCAGCACCGAGGGAAAAAGTCCTTCTAAGTAGAATACATGAAAAGTGATGCCGCCTGCATAGAGAAAAGCTAACAGCCCAGCGGGGTAACGGTTTTTACTCCAGACGTAGAGGATAGCGCAGACGCCGACGGCGACGACGCCGGGGACCACAAAATCTGCGATTCTTAAGCCTCCGAAAATGGTTGTGTTTGACGTAAAGTTAGGGGGCAAAAGGAAAGGTAACGTAAAATGGAAAACCCCAAACAGTAAGATGAATGCCCCTTCTACTTGGGTTAGTTTCAAGTTCTTCATTTGGTTTCTTTCCCCAAAGTTTTTTAGTACAAACCTCCTAAAGATTATTTGTATTGATCCACCGCTTGCGTGTTTTTAGAGGAAACTATCATGTCGGTTAAAGTAGTAGAAGTCGAAAAAACCTATCTTTTAGGCGAAAACCAAGTTCACGCCTTAAAAGGCATCAACATGGAACTCAAAAAAGGCGAATTCGTCGCGTTTATGGGTCCCTCCGGCTCCGGCAAAACCACACTGCTAAACCTCATCGGCGTCATGGACAAACCCACTAAAGGCAAAATCTACATTGACGACATAGACCTCACGGTGCTTAAAGAAAAAGAACTCGTAAAACTGCGTCGAAGAACCATAGGCTTTATTTTTCAATTCTACAACCTCATCCCCGTGCTCTCAGCGTTTGAAAACGTCGAGTTACCTATGCTCATCGCAGGTGTCCCAGCTAAAGAACGGGAAAGCCGCGCACGCGACCTTCTGGCGATGGTGGGGTTAGCTGACCGCATTTACCACCGACCTGACGAACTCAGCGGAGGTGAACAGCAACGTGTCGCCATCGTCCGCGCCCTAGCCAACAAACCCTCCATCGTGTTAGCTGATGAACCTACAGGCGATTTGGATTCCAAAACAGGCAAAGATGTCGTGAAAGCACTCCGTGACCTCTCTAACCGTGAAGGCGCAACCGTCATCATTGTTACCCATGATCCGACAGTGGCAAACCTGGCTAACCGCATATTTGAGATGCGAGACGGCATCATAATCCATGAGCACGCAAACGATTTGTCCCCTATACCTGAGAACTGATCGAATGAAGCATACTATCCGTATAAGTGGTGTAACCGAAAAACAATCGCCTTGTATTGGAAGATTAAGTCAAGCGTGGACAAAACTTATTAGGGAAATGCTTTAAAGACCAATTGAAGTTAGGCATTTTAGTTGGGCTATGTCATGGTAAAAAAGCTCTCGAAACCAGATGTAAAATTCATTCAGCAACTACCCGTGGGGCGGCTAGCAACTGCAACAGAAGATTGTGAGCCAGTGGTCAGGCCCGTATGGCCCGTGTTCGACGGCGTCTACGTATACATAGCTTCTGACCCTGACACCCCTAAACTGGAGCATATAGAAGCAAACCCGCAGGTATCACTGGTTTTTGATGATTATGACGAGAAAAACTGGTCCACCATCAAAGGTATCCGCGTGCAGGGTGAAGCGGAAATTATGTGGAGCGGCAAAGAATATCGATACGCACACGACCTCCTCAAGGAAAAGTATCCTGAGTATGCGAGTCCTGACGGCAGCTGGAAAGAAGGCGACGTACCAATAATCAAGGTTACGCCGATATCTTACAATAAATGGTCTTCGGGGCAATGGAAAAAATAAATCGCCCTAACCACTTTAGCGCTTTTTTGTTAGGGAAGGATTTGGTATAGCGCAAAGTAAGACGTGTAGTATATTCCCACTAGCATGAACATGACTCCAAGAATCACTATCCATAATCCTCGGTTGCGGGTTGTACCGCAGTCAAGCCTGTAAACGTATGCACCAAGCACTATTGACGCGGCACCGAAAATTTCTGGAAGAATAAATAAGGCGATGACTGCACAGAAAATGCCTATGTAAGTATACAGTCCAGCGTTTTGTTTTGGCTGGGTATTATACGTCGGATAATTTGGGGTTTGATTGCTGCTTTTAAAAACCAAGTTTTCACCATAATACAGTGAATTCTTTTTTGTATAATAACTTTCCGACGCTTGAACAAGAAGTAGCTTTAAGGTTAAAGATGCCTAACCCAAAAATTTTATAGCTCAGGCAGCTTAACGGGGATTGTGCAGAACATCGATCCCCTCTTTATAATTCAACCAGTCATCGTCATCATCGTAGCCTCAGCTCTGATGGTGTATTGGTACTTTAAACGGCGCTTTCACAAGGAAGTTTGGCTTTATTCCCTGCTAGCTTACGGAGCTGCAATCGCCTTGAAGTATGCGGTGCAGATTCCAACAATCACCCCAGTAACAAATATGTTTGGAGCCCACAGTGTTGGGTTAGGTATCTATTATGGGTTGCAAACGGTGGTTTTTGAGGTTGGCTTAGCTTTTGTAGTTGCTTGGTGGGCGGTTTCTCACGGAAAACTCGCAAAGAAGGATGCTGAAGCTTATGGTGCTGGCTTGGCTTTTTGGGAAAACGCCGCTTTCCTAAGTGCACTGCCCCTGATTAATCTGGTTTCCTATTACATTATTCTCTCAAACAACACTTCTCTTGCACAAACCCTCTACACCCAACTTAACACTAATGCACCTGGACTTTTTGCACCCGCTTCCGAAGCCTTGCAGTCGGTGGCTTTGGGAACGCTTGAAAGGGTTTCTTCGATTATGATTCATTTTTCCTGGGGTTACCTCTGCATAATGGCTGCAGTCTACCGTAAAAAATGGTTGTTTCTAATCGCATTGCCCCTGGGGTTTGTGGATTTTCTGGTTCCTTTTGCTCAGAACTCTTTGGTTGTGTTTGAGAGTGTAGTTTTTGCGTTGGCGGTAATCTCTGTTGCAGTGGCGTGGTATGCGACAAGACAAGTAAGAAAAAACATTAAAAACCAACTACCCGAGTCCTGAGTCATCCCCAATTTTGGGTTATCAAAAGCTTATTCCTAACTCGCTTAAAATAGATTCCGAGGAGAAAATTAGGATTAATTTACCCCACTGACCAAGCAAGCAAGAACTTTTTTAAGCTCCGAATTACAGTTTTACAAAAAATCTTATATCTCAGAGACTTCTCCTTTTAAATACAAGTTGTGATTATATGGCAGTCAAAATTTCTCCAGACTATATTGACCTTTTAAACAAGGCCGTCGAACGCGAAATTCAAGTTTCTCTCCAGTATATTCTCCAGCATGCAAAAATGGAGAAGTTGGTTCGTAGAACCATCCCTGAAAACATACTTTTAGATAAAACAACATATGACGCGGTTGGAAAATTCCTAAAAGAAATCTCAATCCAAGAAATGAAACATGCCGCCTCGATAATTGAGCGCATCTTCTACCTTGGGGGACAAGCATCAACTAAATCAGCTAAAGTCACCATTGGCGATAGTTTAAGCGAGTTCGCTAAACTTGGCGTGAAAGCAGAGGAAGAGGCCTTAATGCTCTACCGCCAAATAATCGAGACAGCCGGAAAAATGGGTGATTGGGAAACACGTGAAGTCTTCGAAAAAATCTATGGCGAAGAAGAAACACATCTCTTCAAATTCCAGGAATACACCAAGTTCCAAGACGAAAAAGATGAACCAAGTAAAGTGCCGCTTCCTGAATGGCGAGAAATCTACACAAACGACTACTTTGCACTCCTAAACAAAGCAGTCTCAGCTGAAATCACAGGAATTATCCAGTACACTAACCAGCATGAGAAAATGGCGTTTCTCGAACTCAGAATGAAAAGCACCGCGTTAGAAGCAATCACGGAAACCAACAAAGCCTCAGTCGTAAGCAAAATCCTCAAAGAAACCTTCATGCAGGAAATGGATCACTTGGAAAAAATCAGCGAACGCATCTACCTCCTCGAAGGCGAAGCAGCATGGAAACCAGACCCACTTCCAGTCGTCGGCAACACAGCTCAAGAATTCCTAGTCTTGGATCACGCACTCGAAAGCAGCGCAATAATGCTCTACCGTCAAATCATCGCTGAAGCACTCAAACGCGGCGACACATTGACAAGACGCATGTTCGAAGACATCATCATCCAAGAAGAAAACCACTTCTGGACCTTCGACGACTTCGTAAGATAAAAACCAAATTTCTTCCCTACTTTTTTAGGGCTTAATTTTTTTTTCAACTATTTTAAATATATTAGTGGGTTAAAAAAACGCCAACAAGGATCTGCCCTCTTAGGATTTTGGGAAAACTTAAAATCTCTTTAACTCCACACAGTAGGTTGCAGAGGCGAAGTTGATGAGTCAAGAAAATCAGCTTCGTTGCTTGAACTGCGGTAACTTTATCGATGATTGCAATTGCGTTTGCCTGTACTGTGGTGAAACCGCAAAATGGGTCTGCTGTATAGGACACGATAAAGTAACTGGTGGCGGATAGTTCCGCAAACAAAAAAAATTTTCAGTGTGAGACAAAATGGTAGTTGAAAGTATAAATTGGATGGCAGGCGGCCCTCAAGGAAGTGGCGTTGATTCAGCGTCCACTATATTTGGCAGAGCCTGTGGCTACGGCGGCTTGTATGTTTTTGGCCGAAGAGAATACCACTCAAACATCAAAACAATGCATAGTTACTTCCTGCAACGCATATCCAAAGAACCCACCTTGGCAAATATCGTTGATGTGAATTTGCTTGCGGCTTTCGATGCGGAGACGGTCGTGCGTCATGTTGGCGAAGTCGTGAGTGAAGGCGGTATAATAGTTGATTCACAAGACTTAGACGTCAATGTCTTAAAGGACATAGCCACTTTCAGTGAAGATTGCAAAGCTCAGATTCGCGACTTCATGAAAGAGAATAATATTGTTGGCGAGACCATTAACGATTTCCTAAACTACGCCAAACAGAGGAACATTCAAGTTTTCGTTGTTCCATACATGGATTTGCTCAATCAAATCGGCAAAAAACTCAACATCCCACAAGTAAGTACCCTACAAAAAATGGTAAATGTCTTAACAATCGGCATATCTTTTGCACTTTTAAAGTATGACCGAAAATTCGTAGAAGACGCAATAAAAGCTACCTTCCACGTAAAAATCGCCGAAATGAACGTCGTAGCCGTAGACATTGCATACGATTATGCTGAACAGAACTTTAATGTAAACAACTTTAAGCATAAACTCGAAAAAACAGAAATTAAGGAACCAAGAATTTTCTTAACAGGAAACCAAGCCGTGGCAATGGGCAAAGTCTTGGGCGGATGTCGAGTCCAAACATACTACCCCATCACCCCCGCAGCTGACGAAAGCGAATACTTGGAAGCTCATGAAATCCTTAAAACCAAAAACGGCAGCCAAGAAGCCATAATCGTACTTCAAACTGAAGACGAGATTGCAGCAGTAAACTCGGCTTCAGGCGCATGTTTGGCAGGTGCAAGGGCAGCTACAAGTACATCGGGTCCTGGGTTTTCTTTGATGGCTGAGGGATTAGGATGGGCAGGCAATAATGAAGTTCCATTGGTTATAACTTATTATCAGCGCGGTGGACCTGCAACGGGGCAACCCACAAGGCACAGCCAGCAAGATTTGCGGTTTGCTATGCACGCAGCACACGGTGAATTCGCCAGAATAATTCTTGCTTCAGGCGACATTGAAGAATGCTTCTTTGACGCCGCTGAAGTCTTCAACTTAGCTGAGAAATATCAGATGCCGGTTATTCATTTGCTCGATAAGGGCATGGCTAACTCATCACAAACATATCCAATATTCAATTACGGCAAAGTGAAGATAGACCGAGGATTAATCGTCGGCGAAAAAGAGCTTGAAGGCAAAGTGTACAAACGATTCCAATTCACCGAAACAGGCGTCTCCCCTAGAGCGTTTTTGGGAACTAAAAATGCTGTTCAATGGTGCTCTGGCGATGAGCATAACGAATCAGGAAACATCAACGAAGAACCCATTAACCGAAGAAAAATGATGGATAAACGCCTAAAAAAACTCGAATTAGTCGATAAGGAAGTGCCATTGGAAATGAAAGTGAATTTTTATGGCGATAAAGACTCAGAGAACATTGTGGTCAGTTGGGGTTCACCTAAAGGCGCAATAATCGAAGCGCTAAACCAGCTAAAAGACGAAGGGCTAAGTTTAGGGTATATTCAGGTGCGCATGATTCATCCACTTCCCTCTGCATACATAAAACAGCTTTTAACTGGCAAAAAACGCATAATCGACATAGAAGACAATGCCACTGCCCAACTCGGCGGAGTAATAACCGAGCACACTACCATCAAACCAACCCATTACATTCTTAAGTACACGGGGCGACCCATGATGACAACAGAAGTTTATGAATCAATCAAGTTGATTTTAACGGATAAAGCAGCCGAGCGGCAGGTGTTAATGCTTGGCGCATAAAGCTTCAGAATACAAAACCGGCGTCTATGTTGACTGGTGTCCAGGTTGCGGAGACTACGGCATCTTAAGCGCCTTGCAGATGGCTTTGGCAGAACTGAACCTTGAACCCCATAACGTCGTAGTTGTCTCAGGAGTTGGCAACGCAGCAAAAACGCCACATTTTGTCAAAGTCAACGGCGTTCACACGCTTCACGGGCGTCTTTTGCCTTTTGCGATGGGAATTAAAGTTGCCAACCCAAACCTCGAAGTCATCGGCGTCGGCGGAGATGGCGACGGACTGGGAATTGGAGCAGGGCATTTTGTTAATGCTGGACGCCGAAACATCGACATGGCATACTTACTCTACAACAACGGGGTTTATGGCTTAACCAAAGGGCAAGCTTCTCCTACACTAAGGCTGGGGATGCAAACAAAATCGCTTCCGAAACCCAACATTAACGAAGCAATCATACCGGTTGCACTTGCAATAACTGCAGGATACACATTTGTGGCGAGGTCCTATGCTTTCGATGTTATGCATCTCAAAAACACAATAGTACAAGCAATCCAGCACAAAGGTTTAGCACTCGTCGATTGTCTTCAGCCATGCCCAGTGTACAACGACATTAACACTAAAGACTGGTACGCAGGTGAAGACCGCAAAGACGCCTCAGGCAAACCCCAGCCAAGACTCTACAAGCTCGAAGAATCGGGCTTTGATCCAATTGTTCACGATGCGAGCGAAGTTTTTAAGAAAAAGGTGGCTGGCTTAGAGAAGGCGCAGGAATGGGGAGACAGAATACCAATCGGCGTGTTCTACAAGAATGAGTTGGAGCCAACTTTCCAGGAACGTTTTGCTCAAAGGATACCTTTCTACATCCAGAACCCTCCAGCTAAACAACAGCTAAAAGACGAGAATGGCGTGTCAACACTTGACCTTGGCGAGTTCATGGATGACCTAAAAACAAGTTAACGTTTCTTTTTTTAGAAACGTAAGGAGCTTCTCCTTTCTCCTCAACACACACATCATTAGCTTAGCTTATAACCGCTATTTCAACAATCGACATATATCGTTAGGGCATTTCTGGTTCATCATCAAAGTAGCAGGCTTCAGTAAACCGAGGAGTGCACACGCAGTAGAAAATCAGGTCTGTTTGGCCTGTGTTGGTTATTTTTTGCGATGCCTCAGCGGGAATAACGATAACATCGCCAACACTTACCATAGTTGGTTCTAAACCGCTAAAAGCTACCTTTCCCTCTCCAGCAGTTATAATGTAGCTTTCTTGGATGCCTTTGAGATGGTGTGCTTTAGTTGTGACGCCTGGTTTTACTTTGGCGACCGCTATTGAGACATCTTTGTCGCTGTAGTTTTCGGCTATGTAGCAGCGTTCGGGGGTTAAATAGGGGTTTAGGGTATTGGATTTTACGATTTTTGGTTGCAATTTTTCACCGTTTTAACGTGTTTAATGTAGTAAGATATAAGGTGACTGTTGTTTTTTGGGTTTTTTAATTATATTGCTTGCGTAAGCCTTAACCAAAGATGTGTTTGCTTGAAAACGGGGGTTTTTGGTGAAGAGGGGCTTGTTTTGGTTTTTTTTATTTTGTGTTTTTTGTTTAAACTTCATGGTCTTGCTGATGGGATTATCCGTTGTATTGTATGTTTAATGTGAAAATAACTTATATATGCGCTAAATATAGTGTGTAGATTAACTCGCTAACACTATACCTATATCCTGGAATGAGTATGTATAAACTATGAGATGCCCCTTCTGCAACTCCGAAAATTCAAAAACCCTTGAAACACGCGATTCCCCAGAAAACACCACACGCAGACGCAGAGAATGCATCAACTGTAGCAAACGCTACACCACCTACGAATACCTTGAAACCGTCGAACTCATGGTAAGGAAAAAAGACGGTGAACTCCAACGCTTCGACGTCAACAAAATAATACGCGGCTTACAGAAAGCGTGTGAAAAAAGACCAGTAGACATGAGACAAATCAATGAGTTAGCAGACAAAGTACGCCAAGACCTCATGCTAAAAGGCACTGAGGAAATTACATCTGGAGAAATCGGCGACTTAATCATGAAATACCTC
>Ga0182021_10005136_pt1 | contig 15467 bp, 13 predicted proteins | sample 612E3MmetaG_FD_120493 | JGI IMG/M metagenome (GOLD analysis project Ga0182021, IMG submission 120493) | Permafrost microbial communities from Stordalen Mire, Sweden - 612E3M metaG (Illumina Assembly) | ecosystem: Environmental > Terrestrial > Soil > Wetlands > Permafrost | place: Sweden... | reverse complement strand
GTCGAAGTGCTCCGGTAGGTCGGGACCGATCATGGTGCCGACAGTGCCTTTACCTCTGAGCGCGTCCTCGATGGAGCAGGACTCCGGGTCGAAGACGAACGCGTCGAGGCCGCGACGCTTCATCAGCGCCAAGGCTTCGAGATCGAGCGGCGGGGTGGCCTCACTCATGGCTTGCCAGTAGCCGATGCTACCTTCGCCGCGGTGACCGTCTTGCCCCACCAGCATGTACGCCGAGTTCAGTTCCAATGATCTCGTGACAGCCACGAAGGCCGTCGACGAGTAGGGACTGAGACCGGCGCCGGCCAGAATGACGACGCAACCCTGGTTGAGTAGGCGGTCGGCGCGGTCGCGGACATAGGCTTCACCGTAGCGAGTCATGCCGTCGGCCGTCAACATTCGGGCGTCGAGCCCGAGGTTGATTAGCAGTCGCCGCAACCGCACGCCGTTCATGGCGCTGGCCAGGGTGGCTTCCTCGTCGAGGGTGACCTCGTCGATACCGCCCTGCGCGATCGGCTTGGATCGCGGACTGTGGTTGCCGCCGCCGAGAACGACGATGACTTGCAGCGCCGTTTGACGGGTAGCCGCCTCGATCTGCCTCGCGACGTTCTCGAAGGCCGCCGGTCCGCTGTTGAACAGCTCGCCGCGTAGGACCAAGGTGACGCGCTTACCCTTGCCGGGTTCGACGGTCTCCTGAGGTCGCGGCTCCGTGTCGGTCACGGCGTCTCCGGCCGTATCGATCAATTCCAGAAATCTGAAGTCGTCTTTCGTGGCCATGGTTGCCTCCGGGTTGCGCATTTCACGTAAATTGTCGGAATGGTACTAGCGAATTGCCCGCATTAGTTTATATCACATCTGACCACATTTTACAACCCACCGCAAGCGTGAGCGGGATCATCGGGATACTTACGGGGTACCTGGAAGATCTGAACTTGGCTTAACTAATCATAAGCGGTACAATTGAGACATGAGAAGATTGCTCGAGAAATTCGTGCGCGTGCGGCCTCGTCCGGAGGATCCGCGGTATTTGTTGGCCTTGGACATCGGTACCGAGTTCGTGAAGGCTTTAGTCGGCGAGATTGTCGGCGATCACGTGGAAATCATCGGCGTCGGGCGACAGCGCCAGCGGCTGACCGATATGCAGGGCGGCACCGTCACCGACATCGCCGGCGTGGTGGCTAACTGCGACCTGGCTTTGCGCGCGGCCGAGAAAATGTCCGGCGTGGTAGCGCACGAGGCCGTCATCGGCATTGCCGGCGAGCTCGTTAAGGGCGCCTCCTCCGTGGTGCACTATAAGCGCGCCGATCCGTCGCAACCTATTGATATGAGCGAGTTGCACACTATTTTGGATAAGGTCCAACACAAGGCCTTCGAGCGCGCTCGCGAGCAGTTGACCTGGGAGACCGGCTATGACGATATTGACGTCAAGCTAGTCAATACCGCCATAGTCGACGTCCAGATAGATGGCTACCGAGTGACCAACCCCGTCGGTTTCCAAGGGCGCGACGTGTCCATCCAGCTGTTTAACGCCTTCGCGCCCATGGTGCATCTGGGGGCTCTGCAGAGCGTGGCGGCCGACCTCGACCTGAATCTGGTCAGCATCGCCGCCGAGCCGTTCGCCGTGGCGAAATCCGTCGGTTCGCAGGACGAAGGGGAGTTTAGCGCCATTTTCATCGATATCGGCGGCGGAACCACCGATATCGCGCTGGTCAACAACGGCGGGGTCGAGGGAACTAAAATGTTCGCCATCGGCGGGAGAGCTTTCACCAAGCGCATCGCGCAGGTAGCCTCCGTGAGCTTCGAGAAAGCCGAGGCCATGAAAATAGCCTACTCCGAGGGCGGCGAGAAGCTGTCCGACCGGGCTCTAGCCGCCGTTGAGGAGGCCGTCGACGCCGACATTAAGGTTTGGCTGTCCGGCGTGGAGTTGAGCCTGGCCGAGTTCGACCGCGTCGACCATCTGCCCTCGCGCATATTGCTGTGCGGCGGCGGTACCGGCTTGCCACAGGTGATAGAGGCGCTGGAGGGTCAGGATTGGTGGCGACACCTGCCGTTCGTGCGCCAGCCGACAGTCAGCCACATTAGCCCCTCCGAGGTGAACAGGGTGGTGGACAAGACCGGCAAGTTAACTAGCTTCGCCGACATTACGCCTATGGGGCTGGCCAACATCGGCTTGGATACCGCCGGCGGGGAAACGGCTACCGAGACGCTTATTAAGAAGCTGTCGCGAGCGATTTCGAATTAGAATACGCAGTACCAGCTCCAGGGGTTATGAACGTCGCTAAACGCCGCGTAGGCCCACGAGTAATACTCGTAGCGACAAGCGCTGTTCATATCGACGCCATAATACGATCCCGAGCGGTTGCAACGCCACGAATACGCGTCGTTCCCATTCAAAACTACTCCGTAGGCGCCGCCGCCGTAGTACCAACCGCACCAGGCCGTCACATTCACGCCCCCGGTGGTCATGGGCTGTATTCCGCCGCCGTTGGCCGACGCCGTGTCGCTCGCGGCCACTGCCAACGGCGGCAACAACAGCAAGCCTCCCATTAATACAATCGCGCTAACCAATTTTCCGAATTTGTTCCGCATGGTAATCAAAATGCTCCTCAAAGAACTAAAAAGATATAGGTTGAGATTTGGTTATAAGGATTGTGGCATGGCGTCTCCTTGTTAAAAGTTGACGTTAGGGGGCGAATGAGTGGTTGTTAACGTCACCCATTCGCTTGATTGAACCCCCGTAGAATACCTCCAAGTTTAATATGAACGGCCGGTCGGGAAGGTCTTCGGCCTCGTCGCTTACGCAGTAGGCGTCCCGGATTTTCCACTCTCCGTCTTTGGTTTCGCTTTGATCCAATCTAAGATCGTACCTGACCACGTTTTTGCGGTCGCTACCCGGATAAGAGAACGCGACGTACTGTGACACGGCGCTGTTAGAATCTCGATAAATGCTGTCGTATTCGACCTTGGTAGGAGCTACTTTGCTACAAATGAGCGGATCGAAACCCGGCACCGTTGAGTGGTAGATGTTTTGAATGACTTGTTTGAGGCTGGGAATATTCGCCGCTACTTCTTGAGAGCCGTCTTTGCCGTGTATGAAGTCTTTTTGTAATTCCTCTTGTTGCGCGTGCGGGCTATCGTAGCCCACGTCGGAGTTGACCCCGCCGTAGTATTTGCTCTCAACGTAGCTATTGACGAAGTCGGCGACCGTCGCCGTGAAATCCGAGTTGGTGTTGAATGATTCTTCGGCGGCCTTGTCGCGCACGTCTTTATCTATTATCAGCTGCTTGACCGGGTTGGCCAAGATATAGCCGCCGATTCCAAGGGTCAGCACAATCAGGATGGCCAGAACGGCGTGCCGACGGTTTATGGTTGTCGAGTCTGACCCTCTAAAGAAGTGGCGCAGCTGGTTAAACCTTTGGTCTATGACGCAACGGCTCGTGTCGGCGATGGCCGACATGGCCACGCCACTAACAACGCGGCCCTCAAGAGCCGCGTCGCGTGTCATATCGTCGAAGTATTCAAGGATTGGTTGCTCAAATTGGCTGCGAAATTTTCGCGGATAGGCTTTGACTACTATCCGGTAGAAAAAGCGCCAGCGGTTCGAGTTAGAACCCCGTCGCACTAGACCGCCTTAGAGTTAAAGGCGCCCTTCTTGCGACCCAACGAAACCAAGTTGGACATGCGAGTCATTTCAGCGTTTAGAGAGCTGGCGCCGAGCGGAGTCAGGCTGTAGTAGCGACGACGGCTGTCGTCCAGAGCGGGCTCAGGTCGTTCATCGATTTCAGTGATGAGACCGGCGGTTAGCATTTTCTTGATATTACCATAAAGAGTACCCGGGCCGAGCTTGACGGTACCGTCTGAGTCGATCAAAGTCTGTTTCATGATGTCGTAACCGTGGCGGTTCTTGCTGGCCAAGGCTAGTAATATATGGAAAGCGGCTGGTTGAAGTGGCATATTTTCCCCAAAAATCTTATCTAATCTGATATACTCACATCTTATGTCATGGGCGGATACAAGTCAAGTACCTTATGACTAATTATTGCAAGAATATATAAATTGCCATTGGGACGTAAGGAAAAAGAGCCCCCGCGAATCAACGCGGGAGCTCTCGCCCTTGGTACATAGGAGTTGTGTGGTGTGACCGACGGTCAACTGGCGCTCAGCTGACGAGCGTCACGTTCTCGGCCTGGTGGCGCTTGCCTCGGATGCGGCCGAGGCCGCTGAAGGCGACGACGCTACCGGGAGCCACCCGTCGCAACCCGCTCCGCGTGGTGACGCGCAACTGGCTGAAGTGCAGATGGAGCTCTTCGGGAACGCCGCCTTTGCCCTTGCGGATCGCGACGCCGCAGCCATTGGCCGGGGAGAAGTAGACCACGATGGCCTGTCCGCCCCGGAGGGCGGCGATCTGCTCGGCGGAGGGCCGGTGTTCGTTGCGCACGTGAGCCGTCAGGGCCCAGACCTCGATCTCGTCGATGACCTGGCAGACCAGGCTGATCTCGACGGTGACGCCGTGCACATTCAAGATCACGCTGTTGTGCGGGAACTGGGTGAACGGGCGGGGGTCGACCGTAATGGTCTGACGCCCCTTGCGGGTCGTCTTCGCCTTTGTCATATTGACCGGGACGACGATGGTGCCGTCGCCGACCACGGCTAGGGACGGATCCCAGGTCTGGACGGAGAATCTCACGGTGTCGTCGGGCCGGAAGCCCTTCTCGATCTGGACGCGCCCGGTGGCGATGTTCACGCTGACCGGCATGCCGTTGCGTGAGAGCCTGACGGTGACGCCGGTCGGGATGAAGGGCTTGACGGTGGTGATGGTCACGGAAACCACACTCCTGGTTGTACTAGGTGCGATGGAGGCTCTGTTTCCCGAAGGTTGAGAGCCGAACCTGTTCAGGTTGTACTCTATTTATACCATACTATATAAAATAATGCAAGTGTTAAGACCCTGAACCACCCTCATTTTCTATTTATCAATGATAAATTTCAACGGTTGTTCTTAAAATGACATATGTGCAAATCGACATATAATAATTCATAGATAGCCGGTTTGAGCTTACATAGAGCCAAAAATAGCCACTTTAACATTTAATATATGCCGACTTGGGAATGTAACCTAAAAACAAATAGGCATCGAAGTTATTGGAAAAATAGGAGAGTTATGGCAGAATTGGAACGATTTCAGCATCTAGGTAATGCTTGAAAAACGTGATAATCTTGAAAGTATGAACGACAACGCTCTTTACTTAGAGGCGGACGAGGACATTACCTCGGCCATAGATAAGTTGCGTAAGCAGACGGGGACGTCGGCTCAGATAGTCGTGCCCAAACGGTCGGCTTTGTTGCAGAGTCTTATAAACCTGAAACTACTCAAGAAAGCGGCCGACGACGACCACAGGGACTTGGTGATTGTCACCACCGACCGGGTGGCGTCGGAGCTGGCGGCGCGCGTCGGCATCGCCGTGGCGCCGGCCGTGGGCGCGCACGCCAGTCTAGCGGTGCCTAAGGGCGCAAAGCCCCTTAGAGAGACCGCCGACGACGTCGTGCACGCCGAGACCGTGGCCACCGCCGAGACCGGGGCCACCGCCGCGGCTGCGGCCATTGACGTGACGGCCGTGGCCGCCACCGCGGCTGAAGGCCGCCTGTCCGGCGACCGGCCGCTGTTTGTCCAGCGCGAAGTCGGCGCCCGCGCGCCAAACCCGCTGGAAAAGGCCGGCGGCGACGAAGCGGCCGAGCCGACCGGCCGCGGCCGGGGCGCCGGCCGCGCGATTCCGAAAATGCTGAAAATTCCCAACTTTAGCCGCTTCCAACATGTTATTATCTGGGGCGTCGTAGTGTTGGCGGCAGTCGGCGGCTACTTCGGCGCCATGTATTTCCTCACTAAAGCGACGGTAAAACTTTACGCCGCGGCTTCGAAAATTAACATTGATAGCAGTTTCTCGGTTGATCCGGCCGCTACCGCCTCCGACATCGGCAAGTCCGTGTTGGCCGGCCAGACTATCAAAATTGAAAAAGACGTGACCCAGCCGTTTACTCCCACCGGTCAAAAAGACGCGGGCGCCAAAGCGACCGGCACGGTGACTATTTATAACTATTGTTACAATCCCGGCACTTTGCCTTCCGGCGTGACTTTTACTTACTCCGGGCAGAAGTTCGTAAGCACGGCGGCTGTTGTGGTACCGCCGGCGGTACCGGCGGGCGGTTCTTGCCCCACGCGAACCGTCGCTACCGTGGCGGTGGCCGCCGCGCAGAACGGCGACAGCTACAACGTCGCCGGCGGTGTCGCTATGACTTTTCCGGCTCCGGCCGCCGCTTACGGCACCTATTCATATATGAACGCCGAGTCCGCCGCCCAGTTTACCGGCGGCCTGTCCAAGATGGTCACCGTGACCACCCAAGACGACGTTGACAAAGCCAAGGCCGCCGCGCTGGCCGCGGACAAAGACGGCTCTTATAAAGACTTGGCGGCCAAAGTGGCCGACGGTTCGCGAGCTATCGACGGATCGCAGACTCAAACGGCGGGCGACGCGACGGCTACGCCGGCCGTTGACGCCGAGGGTGTAAACGGATCGCTAACCGTTCATATTACTTATACGGAACTGGCTATTAAACAAGCCGATCTCAAGACTCTGCTCAGCACACTGGCGACTAAGCAAGCCGGCGCGGAAAATCAGGTTTATGACAACGGTTTCGACTCGGCTCGCGTCACGGCCATACCTTCCGCCAGCGACTCGAGCGCCGTTAAGTCGTTCAAGCTGACCGCCGACGCTTACGGCGGCGCCAAGATAGACACGGCGGCGCTGGCCAAAAAGATAGCCGGCAAGCGGTTTAGCGACGCTAGCGACCTGTTAAACGCCCAACCCGGCGTGCAAAAAGTCGACATTATTATGACGCCGCCGTGGGCCGGCAATTTGCCCTCGCGCGTTAAACAAATTCAGATTACCATTAAGGTCAGCGGGATCGGCAAATAATGGGCGCTTATCTGGGAATTGATTACGGCTCGCGCCGGGTCGGTCTGGCGACCGCCGACGCCGAAGCCAAACTGGCCGCGCCGGTCGCGACCGTGGCGCCCGAGCAACTGTTGGAGTTCATAACCGGCCACGGTCCGTTCGACGTCATCGTCGTCGGCCTGCCGCGCGGCCTCGATGGCCGCGACACGCAGCAGACCACCGTCGTGCGGCGGTTCGTGACCGACAAGCTGGAAGGCCTCGGCGTGCCGCTGGCTTTCCAAGACGAGGCCGGCACGTCGTCGGTAGCCGAAGCGAGGCTGCGTGAGGCCGGCCGACCCTATCGCCAAGACCAAATCGACGCCGAGGCGGCGGCCATTATTTTACAAGATTATCTGGAGACACTGGCTTGACACAGTGGTCGTACAAAAAGAAAAAACGTTATAAACTGCCCGCCGAACGCCTCAAGCGTCGCTGGCCGCTGTTCATGGCGTTTCTCGTGGTCGCCCTTTTGGGCGCTCTGGCCGTCGGCTACCTCAGTGAGCTGAGGCCGGTGACCGCCGCGGCCGCCGCGCCCTCCGCGCCCCGAACCTTTACTATCTCAGCCGGCGAGGGTTCGGCCGAGTTGGCCGCCGCGCTCAAAGACGCCGGCCTCATTCGCAGCCGGCTGGTTTTCACCGTTTATGTTAACCTGACCGGCCTGCGTTCCAAACTTCAGGCCGGCGTCTATTCGCTGTCCGCGTCCAGCTCCACGCCGGACATCGCCAAGGCCATTGCCGGCGGTCAAGTCGCTTCCAAAAAGATTACCGTTCCCGAGGGCTACACCATTACCCAGATAACAAAGCTGGCGTCCGACTACGGCCTTGACTCGGCCGACTTCACTGCGGCGGTCAGAGCCGCTCACAGCCAGAGCTTCCTCTCCGGCCGTCCGGTCGGCGTCAACCTGGAGGGCTACCTGTTCCCCGACTCTTACCAAGTCGCCCCCGGAACGACCGCGGCCGACCTCGTTAACACCATGCTCGATAACTTCGGCCGTCGCGTGGCGCCGGTTTACGGCTCGGCCTTCGCCGCCGACGGTTTAACTTTGCACCAAGGCGTCACCCTGGCCTCAATCATCGAAAAAGAAGTTTCGACCGCCGCCGACCGACCGATTGTCGCCCAAATCTTCCTTAAGCGGCTAAACGAAGGCGTCTCTCTCGGTTCCGACGTTACCGTCCAGTACGCCGCCGATTTGCTCGGCCGGCCGTTCAACATTAACCTCGATTCGCCCTACAACACGCGCCTGCATACCGGCTTGCCGCCCGGCCCCATTTGCAACCCCGGCGTCGATTCGCTGGACGCCGTGGCGCACCCGGCCAACACCGACTATCTTTACTTTCTAGCGGGCAAAGACGGCAAAACTCATTTCGCCAAAACCTACGCGGAACATCAACGAAACATCCAACTTTATCTCAACTAATGAAGATCGTGTTTCTCAATGTCTGGTATGGCGCCCGCGAGAAGTCGAGAGATTTATATCTTCCGACTATACCACCGACCATACCTTCACGAATTTATACAACTAGTTTGTACAAATAACTTGTATAAATAATAAATGGGGTGGTTGTCGGTAAAGCGAGGTTATTGGGGTGGGGCGCGCCTAACGCGGATGTTTCCGATGTAGTGAGTAAGTGCACAAAAATTGACTTGGAAGTATCCTTCTGCTAAACTACGCAAGTAAATCGATGTGTGAGCTGTCGATTGCCTATCTTGATCGTCGATAAGAAGCCAATTAACCAAAGGTCGAAATGCTTCGGTCCAGCGCCCAATGACGCTGGAGCAGGTCGTGAAAGATAGCCTACTCGCCTAGGGTCACACAGCTTTAAAACGAGCTCAAATGACCGGGTGGGATGGAGACATGTTATTAGTAGAAGTGATCGTCGGGGCGGATTCAAACTTAAATCCGGCGCCAAGACATTTTCGAACATAAAAACTCCCCAAAATCTTCGCAAATTAGTCAGCCCGCGTAGCGCGGGGCACCTGGCTATGTTGGCGATCGCCTTGGCTTTAGTCATAGGCAATGATCCGGCGCGAGCGCACTCGCTGTCGGTTAGTTTGGAGTCGACTCATCCCGGCAATGCCAGCACGGTGTTGGACACGGCCGGCATCGCCAGTATCTCTGCCGAGGTCGCGACCAAAAGCCAGCTACTAGTTACGATCGAGGCTACCAAAACGGCCGCGGTGAAGAGCGAGCAAGTCGCCTTGGCCACGACCGATGACGGCACTTTGGCTAAGCGTCAGGTTGTTTCAACCGCCGGTAACGCGACTCGCGACATCAGCACTTATACCGTCCAGGCGGGGGACACCATTTCCAGCATCGCGTCGCAGTTCGGTATTACGACCAGCACCGTCAAGTGGGCCAATGACTTAAGCGACGTGGACTTCGTGTCGCCCGGCGATACTCTGACTATTTTGCCGATTTCCGGTCTGCTCTACACGGTGCAAAACGGCGACACCGCCGATAGCTTGGCGGCTAAATACCAGGCCAACGCCGCGCAGATTACCAGCTATAACGACGCCGAAACCAAGGGTTTGCAGCCGGGCTCCAAGATTATTATTCCCGACGGTATCAGTCAAGAGGCGCCCAAGCCGGTGTCCACGCCGCGCGCGGTGGCCTCTAGCGGCGCCGCCCCCAAGCTGACCACTTACGCCGGCACTGGCGGCGGTTACTCCTACGGTTACTGTACTTACTACGTAGCTCTGCGCCGCGCCGTCCCCGGCAACTGGGGCAACGCCAATACTTGGTACTACAACGCGCAAATCTCCGGCTTCTCCGTCGGCAGCGTGCCGGTGGCGGGCGCCATCGCCTGGACCGGCGCCGGTTATTACGGCCACGTGGCCTACGTCGAAAGCGCCGGCGGCGGCATTGTGACCATCAGCGAGATGAACGGCATCGCCGGCTGGGGGCGCATTGACACCCGCACGGTGCCGGCTAGCATGTTCCTGTATATCTACTAGCGATTTTTCAATTTTTATGTTATCGTTACGAACATGTTCGCAGATACCGCCCACATCGAAATCAAAGCCGGCAAGGGCGGCGACGGCCGCCTGTCTTTTCGGCGCGAAAAATATAAGCCCAACGGCGGCCCGGACGGCGGTGACGGCGGTCGCGGCGGCAATGTCGTGGCTCTAGCTACGCACAACGCCAACACGCTGGTCAATTATCGCAATGTGCGTACTCTGGCGGCCGAAGACGGCCACGCCGGCGGCGAAAACCGCCGACACGGCAAAAAAGGTGAAGACATTATAGTTAAACTGCCGGTCGGCACTCAAGTCTGGGACGGCGAGCGGCTGGTGGCCGACATGGCCACTGACGGCCAGGAAATAGTGCTGGCGGCGGGCGGCCGCGGCGGCTTCGGCAACGCCCACTTCGTGTCCAGCGTGCGCCAAGCGCCGCGCACGGCCGAGTTCGGTGAGCCGGGCGAGGGATTGCGCGTGCGCTTGGAGCTCAAGCTCGTCGCGGACGTCGGCCTAGTCGGCCAGCCCAACGCCGGCAAATCAACTTTGCTCTCGGTCATTACCAGCGCCAAGCCGGAGATCGCCGACTACGCCTTTACCACCCTCGTTCCGAACCTCGGCATGGTCAAGCACCGTGACGACAGTTTCCTCGTGGCTGACATTCCCGGACTTATCGAAGGCGCCAGCGCCGGCCGCGGTCTCGGCGACGAGTTTCTGCGCCACGTCGAGCGAACCGCCGTTTTGCTGCAGTTGGTCGATGCTCAGGCCGCCGACGTGGCCGCGGAATGGCGCGTCATTGACGCTGAGATCAAAACTTATGCCCACGGCCTCGAAGCTAAGCCGCGTCTGACCGTGCTGACTAAAATCGATATGATTCTGCCCGACGAGGTCGAGACCAAACTCGCCGAGCTGGCGGCCGTCTGCGGCTCAAAGCCGTTGGCTATTTCCGCGCCGACCCACCAAGGTCTGACCGAGCTGCTCGACCGCTCACTCACCATGGTCGTGGCCGCTCGTGAGCGCCGCGCCATCGAGGAGGCCGAAGCGGAAGTCCCGGTCATTGACACTACCGGCGTTTCCGACTTTTGGGAAGTCAATCCCGAAGATGAAGCTTGGCGCCTAACCGGCGACCGCCTGGAGGGCTTCGCTCGCCGCACCAACTTCGAAGAACCCGACGCCGAAGCTCGTTTGCGCGACATTTTCCACAAAAACGGCGTCTGGCGCGAGCTCCGACGGGCCGGCGCTCAGCCCGGTGAGATCCTCCGCATCGGCGATAACGAGCTCGTTATTAACGAATAATTTCTATAATAAAACGCGCGAAACTATATATAACGCGCGAAACTATATAAAATGCGCGAAACTCGGTAGAGTCGCCTCTGACTGCGCCTTCAGCTCTGACCGTGTCGGCCGGTCAGCTAGACGCTCGGTCGCCAGCTTAGCGGCCGCCGTTATGCGTTCCGCTTCGTGTCGTAGAATGTCGACGCCCAGATCGCTTATCTTATACAGTCGTGGGTTGTAGTTAACGTTGTCGATGAGGCCGAATTTTACCAGTCGTTTGAGAGCGGGGTAAACCGTGCCGGCTTGCGCGTCGATTTTAGTATCGGCTTGCATTTGCCGAATGACGTCCGCGCCCGCCATGACGTTCGACGCCAGCAGAGCCAGTAGTATATGGTAAGTTTGCGGCGTTAACGGCGCTAATTCATCTTCATTTCGAATATTCATAAGGGATTAGACTATATCAATTACCAACTTATGTCAATCTTAGTATTTTTCTCCCTTGGAGCTACTAAGTTTCGCATAACTTTCGCTGGGACTAACTACCGAACCTAAAAAACATGGAAATCATCGGCGCGGGTCGGCGCGGGTCGGCGTGGGTCGGCGCGGGTCGGCGCGGGTCGGGTCGGCGCGGGGCGGACCGAATCGGGGCAAGCCCGACCCGCCCGACCCGCGGTTGACTATCAGCCCTAAATCAGGCACAATACAACCGCCGGGACGTGCCGCCCACGGACCGGCACTGAGGGGCATTAGCTCAGTTGGCTAGAGCGCTACATTCGCATTGTAGAGGCCATCGGTTCGAATCCGATATGCTCCACCATTAAAAGAACCTGACTCCGGTCGGGTTCTTTTTTGTTTGGTCGGCCTTGACTTATTGAAATCTGGACAAAACAGGACTATTATTATCTCCCGGACGAAAGGAGTGAGCGACATGGCTCGCAACGGCATGCTTATCCCGACGGAAGTCGTCCGGAACTTTTACGCGAGCCTCGGCCTCGAGACCGGCGCTCCGTTGAAGATCGCCGTCGACTTCGACGAGACCCTTAACTACTGGTTGCGCTGGGTCAACGACCTGGCCAACTTGCTAGACGGCGTTCGGCAGCGACCGCTTCCGACGAAGTACAACTCACTCGGTGAACACTGGGGAGTTAACTACGATGAGGAGCGCCGCCGCATCGATTTGTTCGAGGCGCAGCCCATTGAAACGCACCCCATTCGGGGCGCCATTCGAACGGTTCGCTTGCTGAAGGATCACAAGAACCGGCTTGACGTTCTGACGTTCCGACCCGAGGAAGTTCGAGGCACCACCTGGCCCTGGCTGGAGCGTCATTTTACCGGCTGCTTCGGCGAGCTGGTCATGATTGGCAAGCAGGGGGTAAGGACCACCGCCATCAATAAAGGTCTGGAGGCCATCGAGCGCGGCTACAACGTGCTCATTGACGACCAGCTGCCGGTGATCTTGAACTTCGTGCGGCTCGGCCGCGAGACGGGGACGCCTGTGTTGGGAGTCCTGTTCGGTCAGTACAGCTGGAACGTCATCGACGCCCAAAAGCTAATGCGCGAAGGCGCCGTTCGCGGCTGTCATTGGCGGAAGGTGGGGGACTTGTTGGTTCCGCACAGCGCCGTCCCGGCGTAACCCGCGCAAATATTGTGGTCCAGATAGACGATTAATTTCGTTATCTGGGCCTGTTTTTTTATCCACAATAATCCACAATTTTAAAAGCATAAGTGTATTGCAAAGTTGATTAGTATGCGTCATTATAGTTTTATGGATGACTCAACATTAAATACTCAACCGGTGGACGGACTAGACGAGCAGCTAGTAAACGACCAGTACGATCTTGAGCAAGAGCCCAATAAAAAGAAGAGGCGCGATATTCTGCTCATCGCGATAGGAGTTTTATTATTCCTATTCATATTCCTGTCCCTGTGGACAACTCCGCAGACGAGTAAGGAAACGGCAGTATCTTCAACGCCGACTCCCCGAGTGGCGTCTAATATTACGTCTTCTCCCGTTCCGGGCGCCAGTGGCACGCCGGTCGCGGGGGCTAGCTCCGCTACCACCGGCACCGGTACTTCCGGCAGCGGCGGCGGTTCCGGATCCACCAGCGGCGGCGGCGGTTCCAACTCCTCCACTTCATTAACAACCCACAACGCCTATAACTACTACACTACCGCGTCAATGTCGCCGACTCCGGCTCCGGGTAGCACTCCTACTCCGGTACCAACGGGCACCCCGACTCCGACTCCGGTACCTAACCCCACTCCGACTCCGAGCAGCCCCACCCCGACTCCCGCTCCGACTCCGACTCCCACCAACACTCCCGTGGTCACCCCGACTCCGGCCGTCTTGGGTACTTCCACCAGCGGTGCCTTCGGTTTGCTGACTATTCGTAGCGCTACTTTGGGGTCGTCTCGACCTAGTAGCAACACGAATATAGCCTTCAGCTGGAAGACCGGCACCACCGCCACGGTTAGAGGCATTCGTATTCTAGCTTGTACGACGCCTAGCGATAGCACTGCTTGTGTCGCTCCCGCCGGCGCTAGTTTCGGCTCCAGTTCACTATCCGGCGTTGGCGGCCAACTGAGCCCGACTTGGGCCTACACCATAAACAGCGCCAACGACGTCATCTTGACCAAAGCGGGCGGTGACCCCCTGACCGCCGGCGTGACCGAAACGGTCAGCCTGGCCAACTTCATCAACCCGAGCACCATCGGAACCTACTTCTTCCGAGTCATCACCTACTCAACCACTACGGCCGCCAATGTTGACTCCGTTGACTTCGGCGCCATAGCGGTCTCCACTGCTCACACCTTGACCGAGCAGGTAGACGTCGCCGAGGCTTTAATCTTCCGCGTCGCTAACACCATCTCAGCCTGTGACAGCGTTTCGGAGACCAATATTCTTGACCCCAACGACAGCGCCTCGGATCTCGTTACTTTGAGTCCGAACCCCATGACCATAGCCGGAACCTCTACCGGTACCGCCCAGTTCTGCGCTAGCACCAACGCCCAGAACGGCTACGTCATTACCTACGCTGACTGGGGAACCCACAGCTATGACGCCCACGCCGGTTTCTGGAACGGCTCGCACGAGTTCAACCCCGGTGGCATCTTGGCCTTCACCAGCACCCCCGGCACCGAGCAGTTCGGCCTAAGGGTAGCCGTAGCCGGCCCCGGCTCCGGCACCGTGACCGCGCCGTACAACGCCGCTACCTACAGCTACAACGACAGCGGCTCTCCGGTTCAGCTGGCGTCAACCTCGGCTTCGACCTTAGCTAACATTTACACCATCTCCTACGCCGCGAACGTATCGGTCACCACCCCCGGTGGCACCTACCGCGCGCACCAGATGTTCGTCTGTACCGCTACCTTCTAAGACGCTTGTGGTGGTAATATAAGGGAAACCCATGATTACCATTAGTAAACTAACTAAGTTAATAGCCAGCCAGATGCCGATCTGGACGAGCGCAGCCCTAGTGGCTGCGCTCGTGTTGCCACAAGCCGCCGAGGCGCACGGGCAAGTTTTCGCTCGTAGCGCCACGCTCGGTTCGTCAGAGATTTCCAGCCTGACAAGTGTTACTTTTCGCTGGACTACCGGTACCGGCGGTACGGTTCGGGGCATTCGTCTGCAAACTTGCACTTCGCCGACCTATAACAGCGCCTGTGTAAAGCCGAGCGGCGCCGGTTTCAACTCCTCGGCGCTAAATTCGGTCAGCGGCGGGTTGACGGGCGGCTGGAGCTATTCGACTTCGGCCGGCGAGACCACTCTAACCAAGCCCGGCGGCGACAACCTGACGAGCGGCGTAGCGGCTATCGTCAATGTTAACAACTTCGTTAACCCGGCGATCATCGGAACTTTCTATTACCGCGTCACTACTTACAACAACACCTCGCTGTCAGTGGGGTCGGAAATAGACTTTGGCGCGGTGGCTGTTTCAACCGCGGCGAAGATTTCCGGTAGCGCCGCCATTGCCGGCACCCTGATTTTCCGTATTGCCAACGCCGTCGATGACGACTGCGGCGGCCAAACCGACGTCGTTGACCCGACCGACGCCGCCTCGGACTTCGTGACTTTGTCGCCCAACCCCGGCTCCGTCGTCGCTCCGTCGGTCGGTACCGCGCAGTTCTGCGTGGCTGAAAACGCCCAAAACGGCTTCGCCGTGACCTACCGCGACGCGGCGCTCGGCGGCGTCGAAAAAGGCTTCTACAATGGCGCGCATGAGTTCGACAACGGCGGCGCCGGCGGCACCG
>Ga0182021_10005135_pt1 | contig 15475 bp, 14 predicted proteins | sample 612E3MmetaG_FD_120493 | JGI IMG/M metagenome (GOLD analysis project Ga0182021, IMG submission 120493) | Permafrost microbial communities from Stordalen Mire, Sweden - 612E3M metaG (Illumina Assembly) | ecosystem: Environmental > Terrestrial > Soil > Wetlands > Permafrost | place: Sweden... | reverse complement strand
GTGGATGGAGTACCAGGCGCTCAACACCGACGTCCACGAGGCGGTGGCGAAGGCGGCGGACAGGGTCGAGGTGGCCCTCATCGACTTCCTCGCTGTTCCGTCCTCAGCCACCAGCCCTACGTACACCGGGAAGTCGACGGTGACCGGCCTCGGATCCGGGTCGACCGCGATGCCCGGCGCCGGCGACTCCAGCGGGGCCTACGCGAACGGCTACACCGCCCCGGGCGCGACCGGTACGGGCTCGGAGTCGAGCGCCGCGACGGTCGGCGGCGGTCCCTCGTCCACGTGGATGCCTCCCGGCACGAACGCAGCCGGCGCGGGTTTCAGCGGCGTCGGCGGTGTCGGCGGGGTCACGATCGGGTCTGGCAGTGCTGCCGGTGGCAACTTCGCCAGCGTGGCCGGCAGCACGAGCGGTCTCAGCTTCGGCGGCGCGGGCGCGCCCGTCGGCACCTCGGCGGCCAGCGCCGGGGGCGGCATGCCCGGTGTCATGCCTGCCGGCGTCGGCGGCATGGGCGCGCCGAACCAGAAGAACGGCAAGGGAACCGTGTTGAAGGTCTCCGGGTTGTCCGGCACGGGCGCGGGCATCGCCGGCCTGGGCACCAACCCCTCGTTCCGCATGGGGTCGATGGGTCGCGGCACGGCCGCCGCGGGCAACGTCGGCGGCATCGACAGCAACCTGCCCCTGGGCTCGCTCATGGGCGGGCAGGCGCTGATGGGCGGCCGCAACGTACGCAAGAAGGACGACAGCACCGAGGAGCTCGACGAGACCTGGCTCGAAGAGGACCAGGACGTCTGGGGCACCTCCAGGTCGCGCCTCGACGGGTAATCTCGCACTGTGCCTGAGATGCCCGAGGTGGAGGCGCTCCGCCGCTGGCTCGAGCCCCGACTGACGGGGACGAGCTTCGAGCGCGTGGAGATCGCGTCGTTGAGCGCGCTCAAGACCGTGGCCCTCGCGCCGACCGCGCTGCTGGGCCTCGAGATCCTGCGTGTCGAGCGCCGCGGCAAGTTCCTCGCCATCGGCCAGGACGGCGCCTGGCTCGTGTTCCACCTTGCCAGGGCGGGATGGCTGCGGTGGTACGAGACCGTACCGGCGGGTCCCGCACGGCCAGGCAAGAGCCCGCTCGCGCTGCGTGTGGGCGTCGACAGCGGCGCCGGCTTCGACCTCACGGAGGCGGGTACGAGGAAGCACCTCGCCGTGTACGTCGTGCCGGCCCTCACCGCCGTCCCAGGCGTCGCGGACCTGGGCCCCGATCCCCTCGCCGACGGCTTCGGGCGGCCGCAGCTCGACGCGATCCTCGTCGCGGCAGGCCGCTCGCAGCTCAAGGGTGTCCTGCGGGACCAGAAGGTGCTCGCCGGCATCGGCAACGCCTACTCCGACGAGATCCTCCACGCCGCACGGATGAGCCCGTTCAAGCCGTCGAACTCGCTCGGCGACGCCGAGCGGGACACGCTGCTCTCCTCGATGCAGACCCAGCTGCTGTCGGCCATCGAGCGGGCGGACGGGATGAAGCCGTCGGAGCTCAAGGACGGCAAGCGCAGCAACATGGCGGTGCACGGTCGTACAGGTCTGCCCTGCCCCGTGTGCGGCACGACGGTCGCCGAGGTCTCCTTCGCCGACTCGTCGCTCCAGTACTGTCCCGGCTGCCAGACCGGCGGCAAGCCCCTCGCCGACAGGCGCCTGTCGAAGCTGCTGAAGTAGGTCGGTCGGCCTCGGCCCGTCAGCCCCACCACGGAGGGGGCACGTCGAGCGCCAGGTCCAGGAGCTCGAGGTAGTCGCGCCGCGAGATCTCGACGGCGCCCAGACTCTCGAGGTGGGCAGTCAGCCACTGCACGTCGAGCAGCCGCGGGACGCCGTCCGCGCCGAGGATCCGTACGAGCTCCATGAGGGCGACCTTCGACGCGTCGCGGCCGCGCTCGGGGTCGTGGAACATCGACTCACCGGCGAAGAGGCCGCCGAGGCTCACCCCGTACAGCCCACCGACGAGCCGTCCCTCGGCGTCCCAGGTCTCGACGGAATGTACGGCGCCGGCGCGGTGCAGCTCTGAGTACACCGCCGTGATGTCGTGGTCGATCCAGCCGCCCTCGCGCGACGGGTCGCCGCAGGCCGCGATGACGCCGCCGAAGTCCTGGTCCACCGTCACCGTGTACCGGTGGGACATCTTCATCAGGGAGCGCGTGACGCGCAGCTCGTCGAGGGGGAGGTAGGCGCGCTTGACGGGGGACCACCAGCCCATCCGCGCCGCGAAGCTGGAGTGCTGCAGCGGCATGGGGAAGACGCCTGCCCGGTACGCCTCGAGCACGAGCCCGGCGTTGAAGTCGTCGGACAGCGCCACGAGGTCCTGAGCAGGCCACTCCTCCTCAGGTCCGAAGGCGTGCGACAGGCTCACGATGCCATCGTGCCATCTGGCCAACCGGCGGCACCCGGCGACGGGCCAGAGAACGCCGAAGGCGGCGTCCCCGAAGGAACGCCGCCTTGGCTTGGGACGGCTGCGATCAGAAGTTGAACTGGTCGATGTTGTCCTTGGTGAACTGGTAGGGATCGCCGAGGAGGACGGTGTTGTTGGCTCCAACGGTGAACTTGCCGAGTGTGCCGGCGGTGAAGGTGTCGCCGGTCTTGCCGGTGATGTCGCCCTTGATGAGGGCGGCGGTGGCGTACGCGGCGAGGTAGCCGAGGTCAGCCGGGTTCCACAGCGCGAACGCGGTGACGGTGCCGTCCTTGACGTACTGACGCATCTGGTTCGGGGTGCCGAGCCCGGTCAGCATGACCTTGCCCTTGGCGCTCGACGTCGACAGGTAGCGAGCGGCGGCGGTGATGCCGACGGTCGTCGGGGAGATGATGCCCTTGAGGTTCGGGTGCGCGGACAGCAGACCAGCGGTCTTGTCGAACGAGGTCTGGTCGTCGTCGTTGCCGTACACGACGTCGACGAGCTTGATGTTCGGGTGGCTGGAGGCCAGCTGGGTCTTCATGAGGTCGATCCAGGCGTTCTGGTTCGTGGCGTTGGCCGACGCGGACAGGATCGCGATCTCACCGGTGTCGTTGATCTGCTTGGCGATCATGTCGACCTCGACCTTGGCGATGCCATCGGCGGTCGCCTGGTTGATGAAGAGGTTGCGGCACTCGGGGTTGGTGTCGGAGTCGTACGTGACGACCTTGACGCCCGCCGTCATCGCGTCCTGCAGCGCGCTGCAGATGGCGGCCTTGTCGTTCGCCGAGACGTCGATGCCGCCGACACCCTGCTGGGTGAGGGTGTTGATGTACTGGACCTGAGCATCAGGCGCAGCCGCGGCCGGCCCGACCTCGGCGTACGTGCCGCCGAGCTCGTCGATGGCCTTCTTGCCACCCTTGTCCGAGGTGTCGAAGTAGGCGTTGCCGAGGTTCTTGGGGAGGAAGGTGATCGCCAGGTTGGCCTTCTTGGAGGCCGAGCTCGTACCGCTCGTGGCGGTGCTCGACGAGCAGCCGGCGGCAAGCAGCAGGCTCAGGGCGGCGACAGCAGATGCCGCGCGGAGTCCTGTCCGCAATGTCCCATGTGTCATGGGTGTTCCTTTCTTCGTGCCGGGTCAGCCTTGACCCGACCGCTTGTGGGTGCCGAGTCAGGCTGACGCGGCGGTTGTGGCGGGACGAACCCGTCGGGATTGGATCCACTGCAAGAGGCTTCCGGCAATCACCGAACCCACCAGCAGCACGCCGGTGATGATGTTGATGACGTCGGACGTCACGCCTGCGAGTCGCAGGGCGTTGGAGAGAGCTCCGATGAGCAGGACGCCGGCGACGACGCCATGCAGAGCCCCACGACCGCCGAACACGGAAACGCCTCCGAGCACGACTGCCGCGATCACTGCGAGCTCGAGGCCCGTGGCGTTGTCGCCACGCGAACTCGTGAAGCGCAGGGTGTAGAACACGCCTGCCAGAGCCGACATGGCCCCTGACAGGACGAACAGGATGACGCGCGTACGGGCCACGTGGATGCCCGAGAACGCCGCCGCGTCCTTGCTCAGGCCGATCGCGTACACGCCACGGCCGAACGAGGTGAAGTGGAGGATGACGACGAAGACCGCCAGCAGCACGGCGAACAGGATCATCACCGCCGGGACACCGGTGTCGCCGATCTTCGACTTGGCGAGCTGCGTCCAGTACCGGGGGAAGCCCGTGATCGCGGTCGTACCCAGCAGACCGATGGCGAGCCCTCGGTACAGGGCGAGCGTACCGATCGTGACAGCGAGGGCGGGCAGCCCGAACCGTGTCACGAGCAGGCCGTTCACCACGCCTCCCACCGCCCCGACGAGGATCGCGACGAGGCCGGCGGACGGGATCGACCATCCGCTGTGGGTGAGCAGTCCGACGACCACGCTGGACAGTCCGACCATGCTGCCCACGGAGAGGTCGATGTCCCCGGTGATCATGATCGGCGCCATCGTGAGCGAGATGAGCAGGATCGGGGTCACGTCGAGCAGCAGGTTGGTCATCGTGAGAGGGGTCGCGAACCTGGGCAGCTGGATGGAGGCGACCACCAGGACCGCGACCAGCAGAGCGACGATCGCCATCTCGCGGGTGAGGAGGATGCGGCGCCACAGAGGACGTCCGTAGTCGGAGTAGGTCTTGACGACAGGAGGCTGTGCAGGGGGCTTCGTCGCGGTGTTGGTCGTGGTGCTCATGCCGCCACCTCCTTGGTCTCGTTCGTGGTCTCGACCTTGGTCTCACGGAGCTTGCGGGACTGCCGTACGGCCAGGACCCGGTCGAGGACGATGGCACCGAGGATCAGGGCGCCGACGACCGCCTTCTGCCAGAAGTCGGGGATGCCGATGACCGGGAGCGCCCGGTTGATCGTGTACAGGAGGAAGGCACCGATCGCCGCGCCGACGACCGTGCCGCTGCCGCCCACGATGGCGACGCCACCGATGACTGCGGCGCCGATCGCGTCCAGCTCGAATCCGTACCCGGCCTGGGAGTTGATCGTGGCGTAGCGCGCCGTGTACAGGACGCCCGCGAGACCGGACATCGCGCCGGAGACGACGAACGCCGTGATCACGCGACGCCGCTTGGCCAGTCCGTACAGCTCGGCGGCGTCGGGGTCGGAGCCGATCGCGTACATCTCGCGTCCGCTGCGCATGTTGCGCATGTACCAGGCAGCCACCAGCAGGATCACCAGGGCGATGATGGTGAGGATCGGGATGCCGAGGATGGAGTTGTTGCCGACCGCCTGCAGGCCCTGCGGGATCTGGTCGGCGTTGATGCGGTTGCTGCCGGTCCAGGCGACGTTGATGCCCCGGTACGCATAGAGCGTGCCCAGCGTGATCACCATCGCCGGGACCTTGCCGTAGCCGACCAGCGCTCCGTTGATGAGGCCGAGGAACCCGCCGAACGCGAGACCGATGAGGAAGACGAGCTGCCACGGGATCGACGGGTACTTCACGAAGATCGTCCCGGCCAGGTACGCCGTCAGTCCGAGCATCGAGCCGACCGACAGGTCGACGTTGCGGGTGATGATGACGATCGCCTGGCCGACCGCGACCACGAGGAGGATCGAGGGGGTGATCAGGAGGTCGTGCCAGCCATCCTTGCTGAACACGAAGCTGGGGTTCTTGAGCGTGCCCAGCACGACGACAAGAAGGAATGCGAGCAGGATCCCCATCTCGCGTGAACGGAGCACTCCCAGCACACGGCTGGCTGCGGAGTTCATGCGACCTCCTCTCCTGCGTGGGTAGCGGCGAACATGACGGTCTCCGGCGTGGCCTTGTCTCGGGGGATGTCCGCGGTCAGCCGGCCTTCGTGCATGACGAGGACGCGATCCGCCATGCCCAGCACCTCGGGGAGCTCCGACGAGATCATGAGGATCGCCATGCCGTCGCCCGCGAGCTCGCACATCATGCGGTGCACCTCGGACTTGGTCCCCACGTCGATGCCGCGGGTGGGCTCGTCGATGATCAGCACCTTGGGATTCGAGGCGAGCCACTTCGCCAGGACGACCTTCTGCTGGTTGCCGCCCGAGAGCGTTCCGGCGGTCGAGTCGAGCGCGGCAGTCTTGACCTCGAGCTTGCGCGCCCAGGACTGCGCGAACGAGTTCTCCTGACGCTTCGAGATGAGACCGAACGTGTCGATGGTCCTCCGGACAGCGTCGGTGACGTTCGTCGACACGGTCGAATCGAGCACCAGGCCCTGCTTGCGCCGGTCCTCAGGCACCAGAGCGATGCCGGCGGCCATGGCTGCGGTCGTGTCGTGGGACGAGAGACGCTTGCCTCGTACGGTGACCGTCCCGGACGTGTACGGATCGACGCCGAACACCGCACGAGCAACCTCGCTGCGACCGGCGCCGACGAGCCCGGCGAGAGCGACGATCTCGCCGCTGCGCACGGTGAGCGAGATGTCGGAGAAGACGCCTGGCCTGGTGAGGTGCGAGACCTCGAGGACAGGTTCGCCGATCGGGACGACCGTCTTCGGGAACAGCTCTGTGACCTCGCGACCGACCATGAGCCGTACGATCTCGGGCACGCTCGTGGTCGCGATGGGCGACGTGGAGATGTACGAGCCGTCGCGCATCACGGTGATCGTGTCGCACAGCTCGAAGACCTCGTCGAAGCGGTGCGAGATGAACAGCAGCGCACGTCCCTCGTCACGCAGGTTGCGTGCCACCGCGAACAGCCGTTCGACCTCGATGCCGGACAGCGCCGCCGTCGGCTCGTCCATGATGAGGACGCGGGCATCGAGCGAGATGGCCTTCGCGATCTCGATGATCTGCTGGTCGGCGATCGAGAGTCCGTCAGCGGGGCGGTCGGGATCGATACGTACGCCAAGACCGTCGAGGAGCCGTACGACCTCCGCGCGCATGGCCGCACGGTCGATCCGGCGGAACCGGCCCATCGGCTGACGGCCCATGAAGACGTTCTCCGTCACGGACAGGTCCGGGAAGAGCGTCGGCTCCTGGTAGATGACGGCGATGCCCGCAGCCTTGGCCTCGGCCGTGGTGCGGAAGTTGACGACCTGGCCGTCGATCTCCATCGAACCGCTGTCGCGGTGGTACAGCCCGGCCATGATCTTGACGAGCGTCGACTTGCCCGCACCGTTCTCACCGACCAGCGCATGGATCGAGCCGCCGAAGAGCGCGAGGTCTGCCGTGCGCAGGGCGACGACAGAACCGAAGCTTTTGGACACACCGGTGAGCTGCAGCACAGGCTGAAGTTGCGGGCTGTTCATGGGTGCCTCCGTTGGCGCCTTGAAACGTTCTAAACGAAGTAAAGGACGGCCGCTCTCGGCATGTCAAGCCAAGTCAGCGGTCGTAATCGGATCGTGTTGTTTCTCACCATCGCACGCGGTTGGCCCGTTCCGTACTCTGGGGAGTGCACCGCGAAGAAAGGCATCACCTATGGCGACCAACGCCCGCGACGTCGGCAAGGCCCTGGCGACCATCCCCGGGCGTGTCGGCCCGACCGCCGGGAGCGCACTGCTGCGGCTCGTGGACCTGGCGATCGACGGGGTGTACACGCTGCCCGGTGCGAAGGCGTCCGCGGCCAAGGCTCTGCAGAGGCGCGGCGACTCGGAGGCGGCCGTCGAGTGGCTCATCACGTCGCACATCGCGATGGCGTCTGCGCAGGGCTTCGCCACGAACGTCGGCGGGGTCGTCACGACGATCATCACCACCCCGGCCAACATCACGGGCGTGGTCGTGATCCAGATGCGGCTCGTGGCGTGCATCGCGCACCTTCGTGGGTACGACATCGACGACCGCCGCGTCCGTACGGCCATGTTGATGTGCCTGCTCGGCGACGACGAGCTGCGCCGCCAGATCGAGTCGGGACGGCTGCCCACCAGCCCGATGGCCGTCGCCACCGCGCCGGTGTCCGACTCCGACCTCGACCTCAAGGTCGCGGAGCGGATCGTCGCGGACGTGCTCACCAACGTCGGCGGCAAGCGGCTCACCTCACTGGTCGGCCGCAAGATCCCGCTCGTCGGTGGCGGCGTCGGCGCGATCTACGACGGGTACGGCACGCATGTCATCGGCCAGTGCGCCAAGGCGCAGCTCCCGACCCGGCGCCGGGCCAGCTAGCGCCTGAGCCACCCGCACAACCTTTAGGGCCTCCGCACAACCACTGTGACCGGGTTCTCGCGCCACAAGGGTTGTGCGCGTGGCTTGGGCGTCAGGCGAGGAGCTCCCGGAGGTCGGAGATGACCGGCGCCGGGGACGTACAAGCGGCTCCTCTGTTGAACCACACCGCACGCAACCCCGCGAGCATCGCGCCCTCGACGTCGTTGGTGAGGTCGTCGCCGACCATGACGGTACGACGAGGGGCCGAGCCCATCTCCGTACAGGCCGCTTCGTAGGCGCGGACGTCCGGCTTCGGGGCCGGCAGCTCGGAGGACGCGAACAGGGGCACATCGGGAATCCCGAGCACGCGCAGCTTGCGTGCCTGGAGGTCGGCGTTGCCGTTGGTGAGCACGCCGACGGGCAGCTTCGCAGCGAGCGCCTTCACGGTCTCGACCGCACCGGGCACAGGAGACCAGGCGGCCTCGGTGTGCGCGAAGTACGCGGAGAAAGCACGGTCGAGCTCGTCGTCGGCCGCCTCGCTGAGGTGCGGCCAGAAGGCCCTGAGGCGGGCGCGGCGTTGCTCGTCGAACGACACCTCGCCGGCCGAGTACCGCCGGAAGTGGTGCTCCTCCAGCTCGCGCCAGACCCGTACAGCATCACCCGCATGGCGCGCGGCGTCGACCTCCAGCACCCAGGCCCGGATGCCGGTGTCACGTGCCGTCGAGTAGTCCAGCAACGTGTCGTCGAGGTCGAACAGCACGGCATCCGCACCAGAGAGCAGGCCCATCGACGCTCAGGCGGCCAGCGACTGCTCGATGATCGCCGCGGCGATCTCGAGGGACGCGGTCGCCGCCGGGGAGGGCGCGTTGAGCACGTGGACCTGCCGCGGGGCGTACTGGATGATGAAGTCGTCGGCGAGGGAGCCGTCCGGACGGATCGCCTGTGCACGTACGCCGCTCCCGCTAGGGACGATGTCCGAACGGCGAACCGACGGTACGAGCGTGGCGAGTGACGCGGCGAACAGCGTCCGCGACGCGGAGCGCACCATCTCCCGGGCGCCGTTGCCGAGGTTGCGGCTCGCCATCTTGAGGAAGCCCGGGTAGCTGAGCGCGTCCCAGACGTCCCGCGGGACGATGTCGCGCCAGCGGTAGCCCTCGCGGGCGAACGCGAACACGGCGTTCGGGCCGGCGTGGACACTTCCATCGATCATCTTGGTGAAGTGGACCCCGAGGAAGGGGAGGTCGGGGTCCGGCACGGGGTAGATGAGCTTGTTGACGAGATAGCGCTTGTCGGCCGCGAGCTCGTAGTACTCGCCACGGAACGGCACGATCCGTACGTCCGGCTCGAGACCGGCGAGACGTGCGATCCGGTCCGACTGCAAGCCGGCGCAGTTGATCATGATGTCGCTCGTGACGCTGCCCGCGTCGTGCTCGACCACGACGCCGGTCGGGCGGGAGTGGATGGCGCGTACGGCCGAGCCGAGCACGAGGGTGGCACCGTTCTCCGACGCGAGGCGTGCGTACGTCTCGGTCACTTCGGAGTAGTCGATGATGCCGGTCGAGTGGACCCGGAGTGCGGCGACGGCGTTGACGTACGGCTCGACCTCGCGCGCCTGCTCCGCCGTGATGAGCTCGCAGGGAGTCCCGTTGGCCTGGCCCCGTTCGTACAGGGTCCTCAGCCCCGGCAGCTGCCCCACCTCGGTGGCGACGATGAGCTTGCCGCACACGTCGTGGCGGATGCCGTTCTCCTTGGCGAAAGCGACCATGGAACGGTTGCCCGCCGTGCACATCGTCGCCTTCAGCGATCCGGGGCGGTAGTACGGGCCGGCGTGGATGACGCCCGAGTTGTGGCCGGTCTGATGGGCGGCCCAGCGGGTCTCCTTCTCGACCACGGTCACGGCGACACCACGCTGCGACAGTCTGTACGCGACGGCCAGCCCCACGATCCCGCCGCCGACCACGGTCGCGCTCGAGTAGTCCACTCTTCGCTCCTCGGTTCTCATCGGCAGTTTAGGGCGCCATGCCGGTCCACCGTGGTCGTATCTGCTGCCCGGGTCGTGCCGGATGGGCGGTACGTACGTCCACGGTCTGATGCACCTCGTCCGTACGTCCTGAATATGTCCTGACTGGTGGCGGCGGGTTGCGTGCTGACGTAACGTTGTCTTCACGGCGATACGAGCCGCGCGGGTGCAAGGACGGGCCACCTACCCGGACCTCCGCAGCGATCGTGACGCTAAGGCTTCGACCGGTCCATCCCCCGGCTCCCGGACGAAGCGCCAGAGGGCCGAACCCGCGAGGGACCGGCCCTCTTGCACGTCCGGGGTACGTGCCAAGGACGAGATCAGGCGGGATCCTGATCAACTGCCCCCAGCCGCAGCGGGAAGCCGAAGGGGGATCCGCGCGGAACGTCAGCGTGAGCCGTAAACGCGCGTCACCCGTGGCGTGATCAGGCAGGTGACCTCGTACGGAATGGTGCCCATGATCTCGGCCATCTCCGTCGCCGTGATCTGCTCGTCGCCCTGGGCGCCGATCGCGACGACCTCGTCGCCGACCGCCACGGGATCGTCGCCCGCGTCGATCATGGTCTGGTCCATGCACACGCGGCCGACGACCGGGTAGCGGCGGCTGTTCACGAGCAGGTGGCCGCGGTTGGAGTTGAGGCGGCTGAAGCCGTCCGCGTAGCCGATGGGCACCGTGGCGATCGTCGTGTCCTTGGGTGCCGTCCACGTACGGCCGTAGCTGACGGTCTCGCCGGCCCGCACGCGCTTCACGAACGACACCCGCGACGCCAGCGTGAGGCCACCGACGAGCTCGACGGTACGGGGCGTGGCGGGGTCGGGGTAGTGCCCGTACGCCATGACGCCCGGCCGCACCATCGTCCCCCACGAGTCGGGATGGGCGAGCACGCCGCCGGAGTTGGCTGAGTGGATGTACGGGAGTCGGCGCCCGACCGCTGCGGTCACCTCGTCGACGACTCGTCCGAACGTCACAAGCTGGCCTGCCGTGAACGCGTCCTGCGCCGGCTCGTCGCTCGCGGGGAGATGGGTGAAGATGCCCGTCAACGTGAGATGCGGCTGGTCCTCGACGAGTCGCGCAAGAGCGGCCGCCCGATCCGGCTCGACGCCGATGCGCCGCATGCCGGTGTCGACCTTGACGTGCACCTCGGCGGCCACGCCCTGCGCCGCCGCGACCCGCTCGGCCGCGAGCACCGTGGCCTCGTCGACGACGGTGAGCACCAGCCGAGCCCGTACCGCCTCGCGCAGCTCGTGCTCGAACACCTGGGACAGCTTGAGGATCGGCAGGGTGATGCCCGCCTGGCGCAGCTCGACGCCCTCCGGGACGGTCGCGACGCCGAACCAGTCGGCCGCACCCGCAGCTTCCACCGCCTGCGCGACAGGGACCGCGCCGTGCCCGTACGCGTTGGCCTTGATCGCCAGCAGCACCGCCCGGTCGCCGACCCGTGCCTTCACGGCTCGGAGGTTGGCGACGATGTGGTCGAGGTGGACCCGCGCGTGGGTCGCGTACAGCATGAGCCCATTTGTAGCCCATCCGCGGCGGGTCCTGCGTACGAGTTCAACCCCGCGACCGCACAATGGGGCCATGCGTGCCTTCCCCGCAGCAGTTCTGAGCGTCGCCTGCACGGTGACGTTGGCTTCGTGCGCCCAGACCGCTCCGCCCGGAGTCGCCGTCGTGTCCCAGAGCGCCGAGCCGTCCGCTACCACCACGTGGAAGTCCGACGCCCCGGTCACGCTGCAGATCGGGTCCTCGACCGACCTGTCCCAGACCCGCGGGCTCGCGAAAGCCGTTGTCACCGTGGAGTCCATCACCGAGGGGGCCAAGTGCCCCTCGGGCGCGACGAAGCCCAAGAACGGCCAGTTCATCGCGGTCAAGCTCAGTGCCACGCGCCTCGACACGTCCGAGGGGTTCGGGATGGCTGTGTACGACTGGGGGACCCTCGACGGCTCCGGTAAGGCCGTCGCCGGGAACGCCGGCCTGGCGACCGGCCTGTGCATCACCGACGGCACCGCGCTCAAGCTCGCCTGGGACGCGTCCGGGCGCGCCGCGGGCACGCTGCTGATCGACGCCCCGACGACCGTGACCGCGATCACGGCCACCAACACGATGGTCAGCCCGAGCGTGACCGTCACGCTGGCGATGCCGGCGCGCTGACAGTCTCGCGAGGCGGACGAGGTCGTTCATCGTCAACCCTGGTCGACCGACGGGGGCGAGGCTTAGCCTGGCCCGATGACTGAGCCTCTTCCGCCGTTCGACGAGAGCATCGAGCGGGTCCTCGTCGTCGTCGCCCATCCCGACGACGCCGAGTACGGCACATCGGCGGCGGTCGCGACATGGGCATCCGCAGGTGTCGACGTCGCGTACCTCCTCCTCACGGCCGGTGAGGCAGGGATGCAGCGGCCTCCCGAGGAGGCCGGTCCGCTCCGCGCCGAGGAGCAACGCGCAGCGTGCGAGGCGGTCGGCGTCAAACGGTTCTCCATCCTCGACTTCCCGGACGGCACCCTCATCTACTCCCTCGAGCTGAGGGAGGCCATCGCGCGCGAGATCCGCCGCTTCCGTCCGAACGTCGTGGTCGGCGGGTCCGGCGACCTGGTCACGGCCTGGGGCTTCGACCACGCCGACCACCGGGCGGCGGGAGTTGCGACGATCGACGCCGTACGCGACGCGGACAACTGCTGGGTCTTTCCGCAGCTGCTCCGCGACGGGCTGGGGCCCTGGGGCGCGAAGTGGCTGTTCATCGTCGCCAGCTCTCATCCGACGCACCACGTCGCCGTCACCGAGGAGGGACGTGACCGCGCCGTGGCATCGCTCGAGGCGCACCAGGCCTACCTCGCGGACCTCCCGTGGCACCCGGCGCCCGCGGACCTCGTCGACGGGTTGCTGTCGGGAGGCGGGCAGGCAGCGGGAGTGCCGCGGGCCGTCCTCTTCGACGTCCACAAGCTCCGGGACTGACCGCGTACTCCTCGATAGGGTCGCTGCCGTGAACGAACGTGTAGCGATCTTCGACCTCGGCATGGTGCTCTCCACCCCGACCGGCATGTACGACAGGCTGGCCGTGCTCCTCGGCAGCACTCCGGCCGCTGTGGAGAAAGGGTTCTGGGGACCGCACCGCCACTCGTACGACGAGGGCATCACGGACCGCGCGTACTGGGAGATCGCGCTCCCGCTCATCGAGGGCCACCAGGTGAAGGACCTCGACGCGATCCTGCCGGAGCTGGTCACCACCGACACCGGCGGCTGGCGGAAGATCCGCGAGGATGCGCAGACCATCCTCGAGGACCTCCATCACGCAGGCACGAGGGTCTTCGTCCTGTCGAACGCTCCGCGAAGCTTCGCCGAGACTGCTGCGGGGTTCGACTGGGCACACCTCGTCGAGCGCTACTTCTTCTCCGGGCTCATGGGCGTCGCGAAGCCGTCGTCCGAGATCTACGCCCGCGTCGAGGAGGCTCTCGGCCTGCCCGGCGGGGCGCTCTGGTTCGTCGACGACAGGATGGAGAACGTCACCACCGCGTCGGACCGTGGATGGCATGCGCATCTCTGGGTCGACGACGCGGACACCCGTGCCTGGTTGGCCGCAGAAGGCTTCCTGTCCTGACTCCAACCGCGCCGACTCGGCGTACCGTGAAAGTGAGCCCACGAACGCGTGGGCAACCTGGAGGTCAGACATGTTCGCTCCACAGCTGGAACACATGGCGAACGGGCGGGGGTTCATCGCCGCCCTGGACCAGAGCGGCGGAAGCACCCCTAAAGCGCTGCAGCTGTACGGCATCGGCCCCGACGCGTACACCGGAGACGAGGAGATGTACGACCTCGTCCACGCCATGCGGGAACGGATCGTCACCAGCCCGTCCTTCACCGGGGCACGGATCCTCGGCTCGATCCTGTTCGAGAAGACTCTTGACCGTACGTTCGGCGGCCAGCCCGCCGCCGACTACCTCTGGGAGACCAAGCACGTGGTCCCGTTCCTCAAGGTCGACAAGGGGCTCACGGACGAGGCCGAGGGTGTGCGTCTCATGAAGCCGATCCCCGACCTCGAGGACCTGCTGAAGCGCGCCAACGCTGCTCATGTCTTCGGCACCAAGATGCGGTCGGTCATCAGCTCGGCCGACCGCGACGGGATCAGAGCCGCGGTCGCCCAACAGTTCGGCCTGGGCCGACGGATCACCGCCGCCGACCTCGTCCCGATCCTGGAGCCGGAGATCGACATCAAGGCCGCCGACAAGGGCGAGTGCGAGCGCATCCTCCTGGACGAGATCGGCCGGCACCTGCTCTCCGACACGCTCGACGGCCCGATCATGCTCAAGCTGACGATCCCCGAGGTCGACGGCTTCTACACACCGCTCATCGAGCACCCCGAGATCGTACGAGTCGTGGCCCTGTCGGGCGGCTACACGCGGGCCGAGGCGAACGAGCGACTGGCCCGCAACCCGGGCCTGATCGCCAGCTTCTCGCGCGCGTTGACCGAGGGTCTCCGCGTCGACATGACCCCGGAGGAGTTCGACGCGACGCTCGACGAGTCGGTCCGCTCGATCTACGCGGCCTCGACCACGTAGGGCTCCGGACGACGCGACCGGACAGGCATCTGGATGCCTGTCCGGTGCGGGAGTGCTGTCGACCAGGGGTCAGCGGTCGGGCGTCGCGCCCCAGATGCGGGTCAGGTAGTCCCTCATCGACCGGTCGGAGGAGAAGAAGCCGCACCGCGCGATGTTGAGGATGGCTGACCGCGTCCAGGCCTCCTCGTCCGCGTACGCAGCTTCGACCCGGGCCTGAGCGTCCATGTACGCCTGGTAGTCGGCCAGCGCCATGAAGCGGTCCTGGTAGAGGAGGTTGGAGACGACCATCTCGAACGCGTTCCTGTCGCCGCCGGAAAACGCACCCGAGGAGATGAGGTCGATCGCGCTCTTGAGCTCCGGGATGCTCTCGTAGTACTCGCTGGGCTGGTAACCCGCAGCCGTGAGCGCCGTCACGGCCGGCTCGTCCATGCCGAAGAGGAAGAAGTTCTCGTCACCCACGAGCTTACGGATCTCGACGTTCGCGCCGTCGTCCGTACCGACCGTCAGCGCGCCGTTGAGCGCGAACTTCATGTTGCCCGTACCGGAGGCCTCCATGCCTGCCAATGAGATCTGCTCCGACAGGTCCGCCGCCGGGATGAGCTTCTCGGCCAGTGTCACGTTGTAGTTCGCCGGGAACGCGATCTTGATCTTGCCACGTACGCGCTTGTCGGCGTTGACCGTCGCCGCGACGCAGTTGATGAGGTAGATCGTCTCCTTGGCCATCTTGTAGCCGGGCGCAGCCTTCGCACCGAAGACAACGGTGCGTGGCGTGAACGTGCTGGGGTCGAGCCTGCCGCTGATGAGTCCGTCGTACAGCGTGACGATGTGGAGAAGCTTGAGGCTCTGCCGCTTGTACTCGTGGAGCCGCTTGACCATCACGTCGAGCAGG
>Ga0182021_10005134_pt1 | contig 15475 bp, 9 predicted proteins | sample 612E3MmetaG_FD_120493 | JGI IMG/M metagenome (GOLD analysis project Ga0182021, IMG submission 120493) | Permafrost microbial communities from Stordalen Mire, Sweden - 612E3M metaG (Illumina Assembly) | ecosystem: Environmental > Terrestrial > Soil > Wetlands > Permafrost | place: Sweden... | reverse complement strand
TTCAGGGTCAGAAGCTCGCGCAACCGGTCGCCAGGGCGTTCGTAGATGGGGTACTTCTTAGAAACGGCTCGGAGATCGATGATGTCCATCGGCCTGAAGCTACCATCGTAGCGTGATCGTTGTCCGCCCGGCATGGGCGACCTCGAAGCGCCCCGGCAGCCAACGGACATTCTGAAACCGGTGCTTCAGCGGGAGAGCACACCCGCCGCCCGCGAATGCGACGCTCGTCCCCGCCTGCCAAAGACCGCCGGGAATCGGTGCGCCGATGAAACGCCGGCCGATCCCGAACCGGACGCCATCGGAGTGTTTGACGATCTCCTGACGACGGATTCGCATTTCCAGGCCATGAAGGCGGTCCTGCACGTCCGTCGCCCGACCGGTTCCTGAGACGGATGACCCAGTGGAGTGTTAGCGCCACTGCCCACCACACCGGGGCCTCACGTTTCGCGCGTCCATGTGCATGGAACGCGGCTGGACCGCCGGGCCTGGCCTGGCCCTATCACAGGATCGCTTCCTGTATTCAATTCAAAAGACCGCAGAACCAAGTGCAGGCGCAGGATCTGTTTCCTCAGACGTGTTTTCCAAGTCTTGCCCCATAGCGGGCCCGACGCCTCACACGAGTCCTATCGTAGAATATAGGCTCTGTAACTGACGGAAGCCGCATCCGGCTTGGCTCAGGCTCTGAATTCGGGCGCGAATCCGAAGCACAGTGCCTCTCGCCGGCTAAGAGACGCGGTCGCGCACCCGGCCAGCCGGCCGGAAGGGGGAGATCGGTATGAGGCACGGGTTTATCGACGTCGTTGTGCTGACCGTCGTCGCGGCGGGCATCGCCCTGGGAGATGAGTCGGGAAGCAAGGACCATCCGCTGGTATCGCGGTATCCTGGCTCGGTCATCACAGGCTACCGCACCGTGGAATTCGATGAGTTTACGCTTCCGCTTGGCAAACTGAAGCGTGATTCGACTTTTGAGAAAAGCCAACATCTCGAGGGCAAGATCACCGCGATTCATTACCGGACCCCTGCCGAGCGATCGATTCTGGAAGTTTATCGCAACTACGAGACGGCGCTGAAAGCGGCTGGCTTTCAAATCCTGTTCGCTTGCGCGCACAACATTGAGTGCGGTAGCGGCGACCCGACGTTGTGGAGGCCGATGGGGGAGTCCAGCTGGGAAAGCGACCAGCAGCGCAACCTCTCCGCCAAGTTGTCCCGGCCGGAGGGCGACGTGTATGTGAGCGTTCACGTGTCGGCGTACGGCAGCGTCTACGCGGAGCTCTACGTCGTCGAAGTTAAACCCATGGAGTCGGGTTTGGTCAAAGTGACCGCGGCGGCGCTGCAGGGTGGCCTGGAACAATCCGGCCACGTCGAAGTGCCAGGGATCTTCTTCGATTTCAATAAATCCGATGTGAAGCCCGAGTCCAAGCCCTCACTCGACGAAGTCGCGCGGATGGTCAAGGCCAACCCCTCAATGAAAGTCTGGGTCGTCGGCCACACGGATAGCGTTGGCACGGTCGAGGCCAATCAGAAGCTCTCCGAGGCGCGGGCTCTCGCGGTGGTGAATACACTGGTCGCCAACTACGGTATCCCTGCGGCACGCCTCAAAGGCTACGGTGCCGGACCGATCGCCCCGGTGGCCTCGAACAAAACCGAGGAAGGCCGCGCGAAAAACCGCCGAGTGGAATTGGTTGAGCAGTAAGTGCGCCAGCTTGAGAGTATGAACCGTCCCGCTCGCATCAAGCGAGAACGCGCTGGGCAAAGGTCCACGGCACCGGTGGCAACTGTGGCGCGCCTGGCAACTTAGAACTTGTAACTTGCACAGCGGGCAGGGCGGTCGAAGCTTCGGCTCCCACCCGCGCCTCCGGCCGGCGTTTCGCTATGCCGGGAGAGAAAGCCGCCGTTCACCGGGCGTACGGCTGGCGGGGGCTGGCCCTGCGCCTCGAACGAAGGCACTTCGGGTCGTCCCCGCTCACCGCTCGTTGAACTTCAGCACCCGCTTGCGCAGGCGAATGGACTGCGGAGTTGCCTCGACGAATTCGTCGTTGCGGATGAATTCGATGGCCTGGTCGAGGCTCAGCAGGCGCGGGGGGACCAGGCGGATGGCGTCGTCGGAGGTGGAGGCGCGCATGTTCGTCAGCTTCTTCTCTTTGACGATGTTGACGTCGATGTCGCGGTCGCGCGCGTTCTCGCCCACGATCATGCCTTCGTAAACTTCGGTGCCCGGGGTGATGAAGATCTCTCCGCGCTCCTGAAGATTGTAGATGGCGTAGGCGGTGGCACGGCCGGGGCGGTCGGCTACAAGCGAACCGGTGGGGCGGCGCGGAATGTCGCCCTGCCACTCGACGTAGCCGTGAAACAGGGAGTTCATGACGGCCGTGCCGCGCGTATCGGTGAGCAGTTCGCTGCGCAGGCCGATGAGGCCGCGGGTGGGCACGTGGAACTCCAGGCGGACGCGGCCGGAGCCGTGGTTCACCATGCGCGCCATCTTGCCCTTGCGGGCGCCCAGCTTTTCCATGACCACACCGATGAACTGGTCCGGGCAATCCACCACCAGCAGCTCGATCGGCTCCTGGAGCACGCCCTTGACCGTCCGCGTGAGGATCTCGGGATTGCCCACCATCAGCTCGTAGCCCTCGCGCCGCATCATCTCGATGAGGATGGCGAGCTGGAGCTCGCCGCGGCCCATCACCTTGAAAGCGTCCGGGCCTCCGGCCTCTTCGACACGAATCGAGACGTTGGTCAGCAGTTCCTTGTCGAGCCGGTCGCGGAGGTGCCGCGAGGTGACGTAAGCGCCCTCGCGGCCGGAGAAGGGCGAGGTGTTGATGGTGAACGTCATGGCGATGGTCGGCTCGTCGATGGGGATGTGCTCGAGCGGCGCGGGCGTATCGGGGTGCGTGATGGTCTCGCCGATGGTGATTCCCTCGACGCCGGCGATGGCCAGGATGTCGCCGGGCAGACCTATGGTTTCTTCGACGCGCTTCAGGCCTTCGAAGGAGTAGAGCTTGGTGATGCGGGTTCGCTGGAGCGTGTCGTCGAGTTTGGCGATGCCGACCTCGTCGCCGAGGTGCAGGGTGCCCGAAAAGACGCGGCCGATGGCGAGACGGCCGAGGTAGTCGCTGTAATCGAGGTTGGCGACGAGCAGTTGCAGGATGGCGGCGGGGTCGCCGGCCGGGGTGGGGCAGTGTTCGATGATGGCGTCGAACAGGGGTCGCAGGTCGGTCGAGGAGTCGTCGGGAGTGCGCTTGGCGATGCCGGCCTTGGCGTTGGTGTAGATGACCGGGAAATCGAGCTGGTCCTCGGTGGCGTCGAGATCGATAAAGAGGTCGTAGATTTCGTTGAGCACCTCCTGGATGCGCGCGTCGGGGCGATCGATCTTGTTGATGACGACGATGGGCGGCAGTTGGGCTTCGAGCGCCTTCATGAGAACGTAGCGGGTCTGCGGAAGGGGGCCCTCGCTGGCGTCGACCAGGAGCATGACGCCGTCCACCAGCTCCAGGGCGCGCTCCACCTCGCCGCCGAAGTCGCTGTGGCCCGGCGTATCGACGATGTTGATCTTCACGCCGCGGTAGCGGACGCCGGTGGTTTTGGCCAGGATGGTGATGCCGCGCTCGCGCTCGAGGTCGTTGGAATCGAGGACGCGCTCCATGACCGATTCGTTATCGCGGAAGATGCCGCTCTGATGGAGCATGGCGTCGACCAGCGTGGTCTTGCCATGGTCGACGTGGGCTATGATGGCGATGTTGCGGACGTTCTCGATGCGTTGAGGCGTAGTGGTCACCCTTCCATGTTTGCACGGGGCCGGCTGGGCGCGCGCACTCGTGCGCCACAGCAGCGTCCACTACGCCTTCGGATGCGCCTTGTCGTAGACTGCCATCAGATCGGTGAGGGAGACCTGGGTGTATTTCTGGGTGGTGGAGAGCCGCGCGTGGCCGAGGAGTTCCTGGATGGCGCGGAGGTCGGCGCCGTCGCTCAGCAGGTGAGTTGCGAATGCGTGGCGGAAGCTGTGCGGGTGGATGGAAGCGTCACCGGCGAGCGCCGTGGCGTAGAGCTTGACGATGCCGCGAGCGCCGCGGTCGGTCAGGCGGCCGCCGCGATGGTTGAGGAAGAGCGCGGTCTCGAGCGGGGTGGCCTGGCGCGCGGCGAGATAGCGCTCGATAGCGGCCGCGGCCTTGGCGCCGAAGGGCACTTGCCGCTCCTTCTTCCCTTTCCCGCGAACCAGCAGCCAGCGTTCGGCAAGGTCGAGGTCGGCCAGGTTCACGGCCACAAGTTCGCTGATACGCACTCCGCAACCGTAGAGCAGCTCGAAGATGGCCAGATCGCGCGCCGGGAACGGGCGGTTCAGGCGGTCTTCGGCAACCTGGTCAATCAGGACGTTGGTCTGTTCGGCGGTGGGAACTCGGGGCACGGTCTGGGGCGCCTTGGGCGTTCGAAGAAGCCGGGCGAGATTGACCTCGACAACACCGTGAGCCACCAGAAACCGGAACAGAGAGCGGACTGCAGCCAGCTTCCTTCGCATCGAGACGGCGGCCAGACGGTGCCGGTAAAGGTCGCCCAGCCATTCGCGCAAGGCCAGCGTATCCAGCTTCGCCAATGGCGGAGGATCGGCACCGGGCGGCGAGAAGTACTCGACGAACTGGCGAAGGTCGGAGGCGTAGGCGCGCAGTGTGTGTGCCGAGACGTTCTCCTGCTTCAATCCGGTGAGGAATAGATCGACCTGGCGTTCAAGTTCGGACAAGCTTTAAGACGAGTGTAGCCGATCGGGGGCAAACCGGGGCCGGGCGCGGCGATCGGATTTGGGCTGGAGCGGGAGACGGGATTCGAACCCGCGACATCGACCTTGGCAAGGTCGCACTCTACCAACTGAGTTACTCCCGCTGGTGTTTTCATTGTCTCTCGGGAGGGGAGAGGTGTCAAATGAGGAGGGGGCTCCAGGGATGGTCCGTACGGAACGGACCCGAATCTCAAGTGCGGGGGGTTAGCACTGATGGTTATGGTACAAGAGAACTGACAAGTCTCACGAAAATGGTTTTGCCCTACGGACGTATCCTCTTTGTATTCATTTTGTTACGGGAAATAAATCTTCTTGCAACATGGCGTTCCAACTGTGCTATAGTGGCGTTCCGCCTTACTTCCGGTGGAGACCAGGTTGTTGGGGTTTTCAGCTGCTCCTCGCCGGCGGAACAAAGCTCGGGCTACGACGGGTGTCACTCGTGTTTTCCACAGATGTGGAAAACTTGTGGAAAAGGATCGTTCTGGCTTCTGGTGTGAATCTATGAACGCGTGGGAGTTGATTAAGAATCATGTAGCCTCGAAGCTCAGCACGGAAGCGTTTCAGAACTGGTTTGGCAGGACTGCGCTGAGAGAGTTCCAGGACGGAACCCTGTGGGTGGCCGTGTCAAGCGAGCCAGCCAGGCAATACATCGAGCAGGAATACACGGGTCTGATTCGTGCCGCGATTCAGGACCTGGGACTCCCGATCCGGGACGTGGTCTTCGAAACGGGAACGGCGCCGCGAGGGGCCGCTGCACCGGGGGGTGGCGGGACGCTGGAATCCGAAGTGGTGTTCCAGAAAGCCGTGTCTCAACTGAACCCGAGGTTTACTTTCGATTCGTTCGTGGTCGGTTCCTGTAATCAATTCGCCCACGCGGCGGCCAAGGCTGTGGCCGACAAACCGGCGCAGCAGTACAACCCGCTCTACATCTACGGCGGCGTAGGGATGGGTAAGACGCATCTCATGCACGCCATCGGCCGCAGCCTCATGAGTAACTACGCGAGGCTGCGGATCGTGTACACATCGAGCGAGCGGTTCATGAATGAGATGATCACAAGCATCAGACTGCAAAAGATGACGCAGTTTCATCAGCACTATCGCTCGGCGGACGTTCTGCTTGTCGACGACGTACAGATCCTGGGAAAGAAGGAAGCGACGCAGGACGAGTTTTTCTTCACGTTCAACGAACTGTACGAGAACCAGAAGCAGATCGTAATCTCGAGCGACGCGCCGCCGAAGGAGATTCCCGGTTTGCTCGAACGGCTGCGATCGCGCTTCGAGTGGGGACTGGCGGTGGACATTCAGCCTCCCGATCTCGAGACCAAAATGGCCATCCTGGACAAGAAGGCCGAGGCCGAGGGGGTCAACTTACCGGAAGACGTGCGGGTTTTCATCGCCACAAAGACGAAATCGAATGTCCGCGAGCTCGAAGGGGCGCTGGTGAAGTTGATCGCATACTCCTCGATCAGCGGCGAGCGAATCACGCTGCGAATGGCGCAGCAGGTGCTCAAGCATCTGGCGCCGAACACGGACCGCCGGGTGAGTATCGAAGCCATCATCCGGGCGGTTGCCGTGAAGTTCAACCTGCAGCCGGCTCAGATCAAACTCAAGAGCAACCGGCGCGATATCGCGCGTCCGAGACAGATTGCCATGTACCTGGCCAAGGATCTCACCGAGGCATCCCTGCCGGAGATCGGGCGGGCCTTTGGCGGCAAACACCACACCACGGTCCTTCATTCCATCCATCGGATAGAAGAGTTGCGCCAGAAGGATCCGGATCTGAACAGGTTCATCCAGAGCCTAATCGACTCAATCAATTGAACTTGCTACGATTTCCACAGCTAGATCGAAAAATGGCCTCTGAACTCCGTGGAAGCCCGCTGCGCCGGCGCGGCTCCACAGACTCAATCAGAGCTTTTGAACACCGTCCCGTAGCGCGGAAGCCTCTGGATTTTGTATACTTTAGAAGGAAACTGACATTTCCACAGGCCCTACTACTGCTGTTCTTGTATTTGGTACTGTAGAGAGTCGGTTGAAGAACGCACGCCGCAACGGGCAGGAGAGCTGATCCATGGAATTCACTGTAAGCAAGGCGGACCTGGTTCGGGAGCTGAATCTTTCCCAGGGGGTCGTCGAGAAGCGTACGACGATTCCAATTCTGTCGAACGTGCTTATGGAAGCTCAGGGGGACCGTGTGCAGTTGACGGCGACTGACCTGGAGCTTGGTATCCGCTGTTCCTTTCCGGCGAAGATCTCCCGGGAGGGCGCAGGTACGATTCCGGTACGGCGCCTGCTTGAGTATGTCCGGCTGCTTCCGGACGGCGATCTGAACTTGAAGTTTCTCGAGAACGATTGGGCCAATATCACCTGCGGCCGTTCCAGAACCAAGATCGCCGGCATCTCGCGAGAGAGTTACCCGGAGTTGCCGCAGATGCCGGAGTCGATCGCCGAGATACCGGCGGTTGTGCTGGCATCGCTCATCGGGAAGACCATATTCTCGATATCGGCGGAGGAGTCGAGGTTCACTTTGAACGGGGCGTTACTCCAACTCCGGGATCAGGGCATGTTGATGGTCGCGACGGATGGGCATCGGCTGGCGTATGTGGAGACTTGCGGCGAGATCCCCGGGATTCGCACCGCGCACCGCGCATTACTTCCCCGTAAGGCGATGGGGGAAGTTCTGAAGCTGGTTGCGGAGAGCGGCGATTCGATGGTGAAGTTCGCCTCCGATGAGAATCATCTGTTCTTCCAGTTCGGCGAGAGACTTCTGATCAGCCGCAAACTTACGGGGACGTTTCCGGATTTCGAACGGGTGCTGCCGAAAGACCATAAGGTGTCGATTACCCTGGCGCGCGACGAGGTGCGGGGGGCGATCGAGCGCGTCTCGCAGTTCGCCGACGAGCGGTCGCGTGCGATTCGCATGCAGCTCTGTCCGGGCGAGGTCAAGATCTTCTCTTCGATCTCGGAGACTGGAGAGAGCGAAGAAAGCATCCCGGTCGAGTATGCCGGCGTCATGCTCGATATCGGCTTCAATGCGCAGTACCTGCTTGAGTTCCTGCGCGCGATCTCGGAAGAGCAGGTTATATTCTCTTTCAAGGACTCGCATAGCGCCGCCGAAGTCAGTCCGGCGGCGGGTGAGGGCGATCGGCGGGAGCTGTACCGCTACATTGTCATGCCGATGCGAATCTGACGGTGCCTGAAACCGCCGCTTGCGGCGCGCGGTAATGCACCGGATCGGCGATAGAGGTTCTATGGGCACAAAGACTCCTGAAGTGTTGAAGCCGGACAACCAGGCTGCGGCGAATGGCCTTGGCACGGACGTTTACGATTCCAGCAGCATCAAGGTGCTGGAAGGGCTCGAGGCGGTACGGCTGCGGCCGGCGATGTATATCGGATCGACCGGCGAGACGGGACTGCATCACCTGGTGTATGAGGTCGTAGACAACTCCGTTGACGAAGCGTTGGCGGGCTACTGCACCGAGATCGACGTAACCATCCGAAGCGACAACTCCGTTACGGTGGTGGACAACGGACGGGGTATTCCAGTAGGCATGAAGGCCGAGTACGGAGTTTCGGCGGCCGAAGTGGTGATGACGAAGTTACATGCGGGCGGTAAATTCGACACCAAGAGTTACAAGGTGTCCGGCGGCCTGCATGGCGTGGGCGTAAGTTGCGTGAATGCACTGTCGGAAACTCTGGATCTCGAGATCTGGTGCGATCGCTACACCTGGCTGCAGGAATACGAGCGCGGAATTCCGAAGGGACCGCTCGAGCGCAAAGGCAAGTGCGGCGGCAAGACTGGAACGAAGATCACCTTTAAGCCGGATGCCACCATCATGGTGGCCACGGAGTTCGGTTTCGACACGCTCTCGCAGCGTCTGCGCGAGCTGGCGTTCCTGAACAAGGGACTGAAGATCACGCTCACCGACGAGCGGGTGGATCCGCCCAAGGCGCACGAGTTCCTGTACAGCGGGGGGATCGCCGAGTTCATCAGGCACCTCAACAAGGGCAAGAACGTCCTGCACGAGAAGCCGATCAACTTCGAAGGGTCGCGGGACCTTCCGAGCGGCGGCGCACTCACGATGGACATCGCATTCCAGTACAACGACGGATACAGCGAGAACATCTTCAGCTTCGCGAACAACATCAACACCGTGGACGGCGGCGCGCATCTGACGGGTTTTCGCAGCGCTCTGACCAGGACGATCAACACCTACGGGCAGCAGGCGGGCCTGTTCAAGGACGTAAAAGAGAACCTTACCGGCGACGACGTGCGCGAGGGGTTGACGGCGGTGGTGAGCGTGAAGCTCCCGCAGCCGCAGTTTGAAGGGCAGACCAAGGGAAAACTGAACAGCGACATCGGCGGCTACGTCACGCAGTTCGTGTACGAGAAGCTGAGCGAATATTTCGACAAAAACCCGGCGGTGATGAAGAAGGTCGTCGGCAAGGCAATCGATGCCTCACGCGCGAGAGAGGCGGCGCGGAAAGCGCGCGACCTGACGCGGCGCAAGGGCGCGCTCGATTCGAGCGGCCTTCCCGGAAAGCTGGCCGATTGCCAGGAAAAAGACCCGGAGCGTTGCGAGCTGTTTCTGGTGGAGGGCGAATCGGCCGGCGGCACCGCGAAGATGGGCCGCGACCGGAAGTACCAGGCCATCCTGCCGCTCAAGGGCAAGATCCTGAACGTCGAGAAGGCGCGGACGGACAAGATGCTCAGCCACGAGGAAATCCGCGCCATGATCACGGCGCTCGGCACGGGCATCCGCGAGGACTTCGACATCAGCCGGCTGCGCTACTCGAAGGTCATCATCATGACGGATGCGGACGTGGACGGGTCGCACATCCGCACGTTGCTGCTGACGTTTTTCTACCGGCAGATGGGCGAGCTGATCGCGCGCGGGAACGTGTACGTGGCACAGCCGCCGCTCTACCGCATCAAGAAGGGCCGTCAGGAGAAGTACATCAAGGACGAGAAGGAGTTCGTGCGCGAGATCCTGCGGCGGGCGACTGAGAACGTGGCGGTCGAGATCGGCTCGAACGGGAGCGACGCGGCAGGGCGCCTGGAAGGCGGAGAGCTGCGGGCGTTCCTGAATTCGCTCGACGAGTACCAGCAGGTGTTTCACCGCGTCGAGCGGAAGGTCCGCGACGCGCGCGTGGCGGAGATCCTGGCGCGGCCCGAGCTGAAGCTCGATAGCAAGACGGATTTCACCGTGGCGGAGAACTTCGCGCCGGTGATCGAAGCGCTGAAGGCGATCCGGCTGACGCCGGAGCTGAGGCGGGACGAGGAGCACTCGTCGTGGTCGGTGGGCTATCACGATTCGGGGAACGCCGAGCGTATGATCGACATCCAGCTCGCGTCCCTGCCGGAGTACCGGCGCCTGCGTGTGCTGGGCAAGCAGATCGCCCGGTACAACAAGCCGCCGTTCGTGGTGGTGAAGGACTCGACCCGCGAGACGCGTGCGGACTGGCGCGAACTGCTCGAGCACGTCAAGGCCGAAGGCATGCGCGACGCCCAGGTGCAGCGCTACAAGGGCCTCGGCGAGATGAACGCCGAGCAGTTGTGGGAGACCACCATGAACGCCGAAAAGCGCACGCTGCTGCAGGTGCGCTCGGAAGACGCCGTCGAGGCCAACGAGATCTTCACCACGCTGATGGGCGAGGACGTCGAGAACCGCCGCAAGTTCATCGAAGAGAACGCGCTCGACGTGCGCAATCTGGACGTGTAGGGCGGGCGACAGGCCGGAGGCCTGTCCCACTGAGTAGTTCAAGCTTTTCCCGTTCGGGTCGATAAGCCCTGCATGTTCAGATCCGACGTGTGTTCGGCCGCGGCGCGGCCGGCGATATCCGCATTCGTAGCCGTAGCGTTCGCTTGCGTCTTCGCTGCGGCGGCCCAGGCCGCAACCAAGCCAGTCATCGTGGTGCAGCCCGGAAGCCAGACCGCGGGCGAGGGGACGGAGGTCGTATTCTGGGTGGCTGCCGGCGGCACGCCCGCGCCCACCTATCAGTGGCAGCGGCTATCGAGCAGCACCTGGGGTAACGTTGTTGCGTGCACCTCGTCGGTCTGCGCGTTCATTGTGGCGTCCACCGATAACGGCGCGCAGTTCCGGGTGATGGTCTCGAACAGCGCCGGCTCGACGCCGAGCGCCATCGCGACGCTGACCGTGAACTTCCTCGATATCCTCATACAGCCCGCGCCGCAGAAGGTTCTGGCGGGCACCACGGCCCGGTTCACGGTGACGCTCAAGGCCAATCCGGTTCCGGTGGTCTACCAGTGGTACCAGCAGGCGCCGGGTCAGGTGGCCGTGGCGATTTCCGGCGCGAAAGCCGCGACCTACACGACGCCGATAACCACCGCGCAGAACGACCAGACGGTGTACTGGGTCTCCCTGTGCAACGGGCCGTACACCAAGCTGACGGCGAGGGCAGTTTTAACCGTGGTTTCGGAAGTGCCCTCGATCACCTTTCAGCCCAAGAACGTCACCGTGCTTGAAGGAACGAACGTTACCTTTACGGTGACGGCCACCGCCGCGCCGCGGCCTACGTATCAGTGGCAGCGGTTCAACGGCACCGCCTGGGCGGACATTTGGGGCGCCACCTCGACCAGCTATACGTTCACCGCCTGGAACTGGGATAACAACGCGTTCTTCCGCGCCGTGGTTTCGAACGCAGCCGGCTCTACGGCCAGTTCGGTGGCCACGCTGACGGTGCAGTATCTGGACATCGTTACCCAGCCTGCCTCCGTTCTGACGGCGGCCGGCAAGAGCGTGTCGTTCTGGGTGAACGTGGCCGGGAATCCCGCGAACTTCACTTACCAGTGGTACAGCCAGGGGCCGGGCCACCCCTACGGCCCGATCCCGGGCGCCACCGCCTGGTTTTACACCACGCCGGCCACCACCATGCAGAACAACCAGACTTACTATTGGGTGAGCGTAAGTAACACGCTGCTGACTCGCTCGAGCGCGGCCGCGGTCTTGACGGTTGCGGTTCAGAACCTGGCCATCGTGACGCAGCCGGCCGACCAGAGCGTGAACGCCGGCGACCAGGTGACTTTCGCGGTAGCGGCCCAGGCCTCGATGGGGCCGGTTACGTATCAGTGGTCGAAGAACCAGGCGCCGATCCCGGGCGCCGTGCAGCCCAGCTATTACATTCCGTACGCTGCGGCGGGCGATGCGGGGAGCTACTCGGTGACGGTGACGAATTCGCTCGGCAGTCTCGGGAGCAGGACCGCCACGCTCACGGTTGGGCCCGGCGGCGACGATCTGACGGTGTGGCCGAACAACGTGAGCCGCGCCAACTCCGATCCGTGGATTGCGCAGAATCACGGCACGCTTCGCAAAATGCAGCCGCGGGTACTGGTGATCAATTTCGCGAACGGGATCGGCACGGGAGGCGGAGACAATACCGCCGGAGGGGCGTTCCCGGCGGCCGCTGTGTCCGCCAAGGCACAGGCGTTCCTGGACGCCCTGAAGTACGCGAGCCAGTACCACGCCCGCCTGGACCAGTCCGCGACGCCGTTCCTGGACCCGGTGATCGCGCGCGTGGTGGACTTGCGCGATTCCAACGGCCACGCCAACAGCAACCTGTTTCCGCGCGGTCCGTTGAATGGCAAGGGATACCCGGAGGTGGGCTATTATCAGCTATTCACACAGGCCTACGCGCCTTTCTGGGGCTTCCTCGATCCCAACGGAAACTATCTGACGCTGGGGCAGGCCGCGAATCTCGGTTACTTCCACGACATCGTCATGATCGCCAACCAGGTGGACGGGAACGGCACCAATCCGGCGGCGCAGGTGACCAATAACATTCTCGAAGTGGCATTCACGGCGCAGGCTTATGACGCCAACCTGAACGCTATCCCCGGGGAATTCGTGAAGAACGGCATTGCGCACGACCGGCAGAAAGCCGACATGTCCCAGGCCACCTCGGCGGACGACAACTCCATGCCCTGGACCGGCCGCAGCATGCGCATCTATTTCTTGAATGCCGGGCGCGGTGTGGGCTGCCTGTTACACAGCTTCGGACACGAGTGGGAGTTCCGTTACAACCAGGCCAGCATCTACTCTCCGGGAACCGCTTACGATAACGCCCCGCCCAATCCGTACATGCAGCCGTTGTTCCGGCGCTACGCCGGCTTCGACATGGACACCCGCTTCGGAGTCGACTTCCAGTCGCTGTACGCCGGAGGGGATAACTACACTTACACCAATTGCGGTAGCGGGGCATGCACCACCTTGAATGCTCCGTCGGCTAATCCTCCGGCGACCATTCAGAACTATACGGCCGTGGCAGGAAACGTCCATTATCCGCCCGGCGCCGCGCAGGGTTACGATTACTACCCGGTGGCGACCGTGCTCTCGAGCATCGAGACGTTCGGCGAGGCCGCCGAGACGGCGGTTCCCGTGAGCTACCATCTCTGGGATTTCATCAACACGGACCCGGCCGTCGATGACGATTGCGGCGGGCATTTCCTGACGTTCTGGTACCAGAACATGCCGGGCAACGGCAACACGGCCGTGAACCCCGCCGACGGCCAGCCCATGCTGAACTGGTGGCCCTTCGTGTACTACTGAGTGGGACAGGCCTCCGGCCTGTCCGCCCGCCTCACGGCTACCCGCGCGGCTGCTGCTGGGTCAGGCAGTGCAGCGTGCCGAAGCCCAGCACCAGGTCTACGGCGTGTATGCCCACCACCGGACGGTCCGGAAACAACTCGGCCAGGATGCCCAGAGCCCGGCGGTCGTTCGGATCGTTGAAGGTCGGAACCAGGACCGCCGCGTTCGCGATGTAGAAGTTGGCGTAGCTGGCCGGCAACCGGTAGCCATCGAAGATGAGCGGCGCGGGCGCCGGCAGCGCTACCACCTCCGGCTTCGAGCCGTCCTCGAGGTGCAGGTCCTGAATGCGCTCCCAGTTCCGGGCCAGCGGGCCGTAGTTGATGTCCGAAGAATTGCGCTCGCGGACGAGCACCAGGGTGCGCGGATCGACGAAGCGGCAGATGTCATCGACGTGGCCGTGGGTATCGTCGCCGGCCACGCCGCCGGCCAGCCAGAACACGTTGGTCACGCCCAGATTCTCCTCGAGCGCCTTCTCCAGCCCGGCGCGCCCGAGGCCGGGGTTGCGAACCTGAATCTCGGGGTCGAGGTAGCACTCCTCGGTGGTCAGGAGCGTGCCGCGGCCGTTGACGTCGATCCCGCCGCCTTCGAGCACGAACTCGCGGCCATCCACGCGGGCATCGAACAGCGGCTTCCCGACGCGCTTGGCCGCCCGCTCCGGCACGCGCCGGTCTTTCTCCCAGTCCGGATACTTGGCCCAGGCGTTGAAGTGGAAGTGGACGATGGCGGTGTCCGAGCCGCGCCGCACGAAAATGGGGCCGGAGTCGCGGGTCCAGCCGCGGTCGGTGGGATGGATCAGGAATTCCACGCGCCCGGCATCCGCCCCCGAGCGGGTCAGGTACCGGCGCGCCTGCTTCTGCGCCGCAGCCGAGTTGACCAACATGCGGATGGTCTCGCCCGGAGCGATCTTACGCACGATCTCGGCGTAGACCCAGCGGATAGTGTCGAGCTTATCCGGCCAGTCGGTCGGATTGTGCGGCCAGGCCAGCCACGTGGCCTCGTGCGGCTCCCACTCCGCCGGCATCGAGAAGCCGAGCGCCGCGGGCGTCGTCCCGGTGGTGGGGGTTCGACTTACCATACTGGTATTGTGGCCGATTGGCAGGTTCCCTGCAGCGAGGGGCTTCCGGGAATGGGTCAGGATCGTTCGCGCTGGAGGCCGGTCATCCTTCCAGACAGTTGTCAGCTTACATATGCCGTCATGAACGGACACTTGTGTTCATAGAAATCATACATAATCAGTATTTACAATCAGATAGCATGGACGTATGATAGGTCATGATGATGGACATGCATGTGGACAACCGCGCTGGCAGGCGGGGGTCATGATGGTCTCAGGACGGCTTTCCACGCGGCCGGGGACGCCAGGAGATGTCTATGCAAGTTCCTGAAAAGAGGGAGTTTCACTCGACTCATCCGTGGCTGAGATTCGAGGTCGATCTCCGGCCCGCACCCGCTCAGCTCTGGATCATGCTCGGGGAGTGCCAGTCGAAGTGCGAGCATCTGGCCGGTGTTCCGCTCCGGCCCGACGTCAATCGGGAACTCCACGAGGTGTACCTCGCGAAAGGCGTAGCGGCCACGACCGCCATTGAGGGCAACACCCTGTCGGAGGCGGAGGTCCGGAGACAGATCGAGGGAACACTGACGGTCCCTCCATCGAAGGAGTATCTCAAGCAGGAAGTCGCGAACATCCTGGAGGCCTCGAACCTGATCCTCGGCGAGGTCGCCAGCGGGCAGTTGCCAGCGCTCGACCCAGGGCGCATCAAAATGCTGAATCGCATGGTCCTTAAGGACCTGTATCTGAGCAACGACCGCGCCGTGCCGGGCGAGTTCCGAGATCACTCGGTCGGAGTAATGGACTACCGCGGGGCGCCAGCGGGCGACTGCGAGTACTTGACCGGCCGCCTCACGGAGTGGCTCAACGCGATGCCGTTTCCGAAGGGACAGGAGATGGTTGGGGCGATTCTGAAGGCGATGCTCGCCCACCTCTATCTCGCCTGGATCCACCCCATCGGCGATGGGAATGGCCGGACCGCCCGCCTGGTCGAAGTACAGATTCTACTTTGTTCGGGCATCCCGTCTCCCGCTGCGCAGTTGCTGAGCAACCACT
>Ga0182021_10005132_pt1 | contig 15477 bp, 12 predicted proteins | sample 612E3MmetaG_FD_120493 | JGI IMG/M metagenome (GOLD analysis project Ga0182021, IMG submission 120493) | Permafrost microbial communities from Stordalen Mire, Sweden - 612E3M metaG (Illumina Assembly) | ecosystem: Environmental > Terrestrial > Soil > Wetlands > Permafrost | place: Sweden... | reverse complement strand
GTAAGCCACATAGAGTATAAACTGTTTTACTGTTGAATAGAAAGAGCCGTGCCTTCTTTAACAAATTGTTGGCCCGTTGTGATAATGTCTTCATTACCGCTCAAACCCGTGAGAATTTCAGTATGCGAATTAGTTTCGTTGCCAAGGGTAATTCGAATCTGATGTGCTTTCTTTCCATCCGAAATAAAGACGAAATATCCATTATCATCCTTTAATAAATCATCCGATGATAGTGTAAGAGCATCATGCCGTTCGCTGACAATAAACGAGATGGTCGCGAACATTCCAGGCTTGATGATGCGAGTATGATTGGGGATGTCCACTTCAATCGGCATCGTTCGTGTTGTCAGATCGACGGCTTCGCTGAAACGGCTGACATATCCTATAAATTCCTGGTTTGGTAGTGCATCGAGCGTCACTGTTGCCGTACGCACGTGATACATTTGCGACAAATCCTTTTCCGGTACATAGACAATAATCTTCACGCTATCGAGGTACATCATTGTAAATAGCGTCGACGTACTTGCATCGACCAACGCACCGGCATCTAAAAATCTTCGCGTAACAAAACCATTGAATGGGGCAACAATGTGTGCATAACTCAGATGCGTTGCTGCAGCATCATAATTTGCTTTCGCGACTTTCATGGCCGCTTCGGCATTATCGACATCCTGTTTTGCCGAAAGATTTCTTTCAAAAAGCTGCTTCGCACGTTCGAACAACATAGATGTGTTTTGGAACGTTGCACTGGTTTGTTGATATTGCTGGAATAATTCCGTCGTATCGATTAATGCCAGCATTTGATTTCTGTGAACGGATGTTCCCATTTCGACATAGTTGCGTTCCAAATTTCCGTTGACCTTCGAATAGATCGTCGCTTGCTGTAGGGGGAGAATATCACCGGTATATGTAAAGATTGTCCTCATTGTTTCTTTAAACGGTTTCTGGACCTTCACAAGCGCTATACCCTGCCGCCTGTCCATCGAGGACGATGTCAAGACAATCCGTAACACCACAACGAGAATAAGGACGGCAATTATTCCGCCGCCAATAAAATATTTCTTTTTTGTTCCCATAATCATTGATTTATTTTTAATCCTATATATTTCCAATGCAGTGAGAACCGCTATCGTTTCAAGTGCATGAAATCCGAATTTTTCTATCCATGTTATTTCGAGACTAATGTTCTTATAATACAATCTCACAAATTATTTTATTTCTTAGCGGTTTCCTGTCCCTGCCTCTTTGCTTCCCGTTCATGCATTTCTTGAATCACAGCATCAAATAATTTATTTTGATTGGCGCTCAGAAACTTACGTATTTCCATCTGGGTTGTATCTCTCATCGCAAACATTTGTTTTCGATATACATCCATCTGCTGCCGGCGGGTTTCGAGAAGAGAATCCACTTGTACTATTTGGTGCTCATCGAGGTGCAATCGATCTGCTAACATCTTTTGAAAATCACCAGGTGTATGTTCTGACTTCATAATAACATAATCTTTTATAAACCATCCGCATAAAATGCCGAGAGTAAAGCTGAAAAGGATAAATAAGATTGTTTTTGTTTTTGGCCGCATAACGCACCTCATTTAAATATTACTTCGTCATAACTGCATATAACAAATCATTCTTCGAGAAACGATCTTGCTGCAACAACACACGGGTTGAGATAGAATCGGTAGAATATCCGCTTAACAATTGATCTCCCGTGAAGCCGGAAGAACCGCCGATAGAACTAGTAAACATGAATATCACAAAAACAATAATCGCGAGCACGAAGAACGTATTGCGTGCTAGCGGTTCAACACCAAGCCATTCTTTCACTTGTTCATCTCGTCTTTCAAGCGAGTGCACCAAATGTGCTGCAAAGGTGTATGGAAGATCTACTTCTCCAAGTGCTCGGATTTCTTCTCGTATTTTGTTTGCATGCTGGACAAATTTATTGCATTCGGCGCAAACTTTAATATGAGAAAGAACCATTCCCTTGTCGGTCTCATTCACTTCGTCATCCAAATAGGATGACACGAGTAATCGCAATTCCTTATGGATCATGTTCGTTCCTCGAAATAATCACTTAATAAATTCTTGAGTTCTATCCGTGCACGAAAAATGCGCGATTTTACAGCTTCCAAACGTAATCCTAATGTTTCAGCAATTTCATCATAAGACAAATCCTGATATTCCCGCAGAACAAGAACTTCTCGATGTTCTGGTGTGAGCCGCAGCAATGCAGATTGAATCACCTGCCGCTTTTCTTCGATCAATACCGAATCAGATGCCATGGAGTGATCTTTACTCTTCCGGCTTTTTTCTAAGGTGTCTTCAGTCAAATAATCCAATGACAATACACGCCTGATTTTCCGTTTTCTAATTTCATCAATGCACAAATTCTTGGTAATCCGATAAAGCCATGAAAAGAACGAAGCATCGAACTTAAACTTTGACAGCGAACGATACACTCGAATGAACACTTCTTGTGCAATATCATCCACATCGTCACGGCTTCCCATAGTCAAATATATCAAATTCGCCACCTGGCGTTGATAACGTCTGACAAGCGATTCAAATGCCTGATGATCACCAGCCTGTATTGATCGAATAAGTGCGAAATCGTCAGTCACTGTCATATCAGCTTCTGCATAATAAACGCTTAAGGCATTAATTTGTTTCTAAAAATAAGGCAAATTATATATTAATTAAAAAGTAGAGCCCATTCTCCATGCAAATTGGAGCGGGCTGATAGCAGTTTGGACTCTTAAACTCAATCCATGATTTGCTCGATGACACCCCCGCATAATAGATCATCGCCGTCATACACGACGACAGATTGTCCAGGTGTGATTGCACGCTTGGGCTGGTCAAATGTCACTCTGATTTTTCCCGATTCTCCAACTGAAACGAGGGCATCTGTCCCTTCATCTTTATATCTTACTTTCGCCTGCACACGCATACTTCCTTCAATTCCGGCTATACCGCTCCAGTTCACCTGATCGGCAATAAGTATTCGGTGATAAAGTTCGGTATCTGGCCCAATCTGGATGGTATTGGTCTGGCTTTCTATAGCAGTAACGTACATCTTCTGCTTATGTGCACCGATGTTTCTACGTTGGCCAATAGTATAGAACGGATAACCATTGTGCTTCCCTACGACTTTTCCATTCTGTACAATATCACCGCCAGAAACTTGTTCCTGCAAATCAGGAATTCGCTCATTTAAAAAACGTTCATACCGGTCATCGGGTACAAAACAGATTTCAAAACTCTCTTGTTTCCCTGCATTCATCAATCCATACTCTTCAGCAAGGACTCTCACTTGTGGCTTCGTCAACTCGCCAAGTGGAAACATCGTTTTGCTTAATGAGTTCTGCGGTACTGCCCAAAGAGCATATGATTGATCTCTCTCAGCATACTTGCCGCGAGAAAGAATATATCGTTCATTAATTTTATTATATCGAATACGGGCATAGTGTCCTGTTGCGACATACTGCGCTCGAAGCTCTTCTGCTTTTTTCAACAATGCATCCCATTTAATTTCTCTATTACAGATAATGCAAGGATTGGGAGTCCTTCCTTTCATATATTCATCAATAAAATTTTTGATAACGACGTTATTGAATTCTTCACGGTAATTCACAACGAAATGCGGAAATCCTAATTTGTCAGCTACAGTGTGCGCATCGATAACTGCACTTTGATCGCAGCAATTTCCTTCATTCCTGATATTGCCGCCGACCTCCATATAGTCGTATGTCTTCATCGTAACACCGACGACGTTATACCCCTGATTTACTAGCAGTGCCGCCGCTACCGAAGAATCCACCCCGCCGCTCATTCCTACTACAACAGTAATATTTTTATTATCTACTTTCATTTCTCCTTTTAAGATACTAAACAGTTGTATGACGTTCAAAAATGATACACGGACTGCAGAGCACCTCTGCAGCCCACATATTTAACATCGTTATTGATATAAAAGGTTTCAGAGAAAAATACGCATTGTTCCTAACAATGATTCAACCAATATGCTGTTTTTCAATCTTCATTTGTAATTGCTTGTATTAACCCTCTACCGAAGTAAAATAAGTTTCTTTGTTTCCGTATAACTTCCGGCTTTCAACTGATAAAGGTATACACCGCTTGGAATATTGAAAGCATTCCACTGTCGAGAATAACTTCCTGCCGACAACTCTCCCGATGCTATTGTTGCTACCTTTCTCCCTAAAAGATCATATACTTGCAGCGATATGCATAATTTTGACGGAAGAGAAAATGAAATGATCGTCGAAGAATTGAACGGATTAGGATAATTTTGATACAATAAAACCTCCACGGGCAAAAGATTCTTATTCGTGATATTTGTGACAGAGTTCAGCAAATTTAATCTTGTTTTTTTTACTGCCTGTAACAAATGATCATTCGCGAGACCAGGATGTCGTGTTTGATTCAGATTATTGATATATGCACCCGGGATATCCCAGATCATTGCGCCTTGAATCCCTCGTACCGAGATGCGTTCGATAATCTGTCTCACACACATGGTATCTTGAAAGAGAATCAAGTAATCATTGGTGCTGCCCGAGTTGTTATAGCCTATCCATGCTGCGACTCGCGATGTATCGTGATGAAATGTCGTTGTGGCGGTATCAATCCATTTATTCCAAGCCGTATAATACATTTCGCTTCCATTGTTAATCCATATCGGATAGGCACTCATCGCTAAGAGTGGTGCATAACATCCTTCTCCACCGCTCGTTGTCCCACCTTGATATGCGTTATAGTTGAACGGGCAAGCCATGACAAGTTTTTTTGCGGGAATACCAGCATTCAGATACGTTGTCGTATATGCATCTATGCTGCCGATATTTTCACTCTCATATCCCGTTGAGTAAAGCGGTGCATTGTACCATGTTACTGTTTCCCAACTGCCGAACATATTATAGCTCATGTGAAGCAAAGCATCCAAGTACTGAGATGCTCCTGCCCAAAAGGGACCCGTCGCTGTCCCGTAGAATGCAACAGTTTGCATTGGCTTTTTTGTTGTGTCATCCCATCGGTGATATTTATTTAACGTATCCCGCATTTGTTCAAGGAAGATTTTCACATTGGACGAATCATCAAGAGAGAATGGTTCGATATCCCAATGCACACCGTCATATTGATTTTTTGAACTAACAACGGAATCGACGACTGTCTTAATTATAACCGCCCGTCCACTGGCTGTCGCCAGCAATGGGTCGTTTGACTTGATAAAGAAACACAGTTGTATGCTCTTGCCTTTCGAATGAATATAGTCATTCAAAAAACGCCGTTTCGACTGCTGAATTTGATCTTCACCTACAGCCCCCCACGAAAGAGTTCCATCCCATGTGATCTGAGTAGTTATTTGGCCGCTAGTATCAAAATGAGCTGCAAACATAATATAATCAGTGCATGCATCCCAATCCATATCCGTGTATAAAAGATTTTCATAATTCGACGCTCCGACATTCATCTTCAATGCCCATGTTGTCAAATATCCGTATACTTTAATGTACGGATTAGGGGACTGTGAATATGCATTATGAAATGTCGCTATCGAAAGAATGGTTCCAAGAATTGCCCAGTGAATTTTCATTTGTGATTTATTCCCTCGAAAGATAATTTGATATGCTTAATTCTAGAAGTTGGACACGGCTCCAAACAAACGCGAAGAGTAACGTCAATAATAGCGCAGCAACAACTCTGACAACAAAATAATTTAATTGTTCTAATAGCAGAATGAGAACAACTTTGTCACGAAAGTACGACATTGTCAATGAGCCAAGCCGAGACTATCGAGATCTTTCAAAACTTGCTCTTTATTTCCCCAGTCACTCCAAAGAACTCCCTCCACACGTAAGACAAATAGTTCTTCGGAAATTGCTTCAAGTATACATTTCGAAAAATTTATCGATGGAATGCTGTCAAAGGCATCCATAATAAATTGCCCTTCCTCATCTGTCCCATATACTGATTTTACTTTTTTAAAGGCATCGTAAATAACCCTTAAGTGCTGGCGGTATATTTTTACGAGCGTCTCGCATTTCACAGCAAGTACTAACGAATTCCATAGGCCACCGGCATTGAAGAACTGCTGAGCTTCTTCCAGTTTCGGTTTTTCACAAAAGCGAACGACTTTGAAGAAACGATTCCCTTCGTGCAGCAAGAATTTTTTGCTCGGTTCGATCCAACCATATTGTAGATTAGCATCAGTTGGTTTTATTCCTAATAATGCGACAAAGTCCGGGTGTTTCCCCACAAACGATATTGCACGTTCCACATAGCTCAGAAACCGGTCTTCTTCCCCAATGAAATGATCGGAAGGAAAAATTGCAACAACGGCTTCGGGATCGCGGAAGTAAATATGCGACAGCGCAAGATAGATGCTTGCCGCCGATTCTCGATTTTTCGGAGCAACAAGAACTGCTTTTCGTTCGCCCTCTTTAATCTCTTCCTGTAAGTAGTTTCTGTGCTTATGATCAATAACAATCTGAAGTTGTTTTGCGGGAATGATTTTTTCTATACGATCCAGAGTATGACGCAGCATGGATCGCTTGCCGATGATAGCAGAATATTGCTTAGGACGATCTGCACCGTACCGCTTGCGGATAAAATCTTGCAGGCGTTTCCCTTCCCCTCCGGCAAGTACGATTCCCCAAAGATGATCAGTACTCGATATATGGCGCATCACTTATGTGGGCTACATGTACACACTGCATTTTTGTCGAAGCACATTTTCCAGCGTATGAACTTCATAAGAAATGTATGAAAGAACTTACATTGACGCAAGAATTGATTGAACAAATATTCACAGATTATTGTACTATGATAAAAGTTTCCGTAAAGAATATTCGATGTAAAGATTTGGACGTTATGATGATGACCTCATCCTTCACCTCATTGAAAAAGATACTGCTATTTCACTGCTTCTTTCAGCAACCATTTATTCCAATTAAGCGACCATTCATTTACATTTTTTTCTGTGACCGGCGTCAGCGGACTATACAAAAGCGGCTCATTCGGTGTTCTATTTTTGATTATTTTCTCGAGTAATATTTCAACCGACTTATAACCCATCTGGAAACAATTTACTCCCACAAGACTTTGCACATATCCACTTTTGACATATTCTAGTTCCTCTTGATCTGCGTTACCGGCAACTATTTTTACTTCTCCCGGTTTCCACGGGAAGGGATTTTTTGATTCAAATACCCAACTACTTTGAAATGCCCACCCTGCAATAGTGGGATTTATTTTTTGTTCTCGTCGAACCATTTCAGCAGAGAGGTCTGCAATTTCAATGTTATGAAAGATATTATGTTCAGGGAGCGCAATATTCGGATATTTTTTGAGTTCTTCCCTAATCCCTTTAAGGCGAAGTTGCTGGTTCAACGCGTGTGTATTCCCTGCAAGAACTGCAATAGTTCCTTTACCTTTGACTTCGACAGCAAGCTGTTTCATAATAGCTTTTCCGAATGCAATATCATCTGCACCATAATAAGCGAATCTCTTACTCTTTGGCGCATCCGACTCGAAACACATTACCTGCATTCCTTTTTCAACTACTCCATCAATTGTAGGTGTCAGATAATTTGCTTCGGAGCAGGATATTGCAATTCCCTTTGCCCCTGAACGAAATAGCCGTTCAATTGCAGCGGCTTGTTCTTGAACATTTTCCATCTCTGGCGATGCCCAATCAATCACAACATCGACATTATATTTTGCACCCATATCTTTTGCAGCTAATTTCGCTCCCGAATGTACCGCAATAAAGAATGGATTCGCACCTATTCTCCCGATAAAACCTATTATTATTTTCTTCTGACTCGAATTATTCTTGCCTGTTTGAGCAAAAATTATTCTAGAACTTATAAACACCAGACAAAAGAAAAAAATAAATCTGTATCTCATACTACTTCCATCTCTTCATCTATCTCTCACATTTTTTATCGTTTGTTCATATACTTGATTTTGCAAGCCTATGATAGTTATATCATAAATGCACTATGACGTCTTCTCGTCTCTTCGAGATATGGGGAATATATATCACCCAAAATTATGTCACCGCTAATTTATAGGAACTTGGTGACCTTATCGATTTACTGCCTCCTTGAGCAGCCACTTCTTCCAATTAAGAGACCATTCATCATAATTCTCTTTTGTGACACGAGTAAGTGGTGCCGCAATAAATTCTTCTTTCGGCGATTGATTCATCAGTATTTTGTTCAGCAAGAGCTCGACAGATTTATATCCCCATGAAAAGCACCCTTGTGCGAGAAGAACCTGAACTTGTCCATTATTGACGTACTCTAATTCATCGGGTAATGCATCGCAAGCAACAATTTTGATTTTTCCCGGAGCCCATTTGATTCCATTTTTTATAAAGAGAGGCCATCCACCGACAAATGCCCATCCTCCAATTTGTGGATTTTCCTTCTGCGCTCGAGCAATGACGTTCGCCGCTTTTTCTGGAATTTCATCATGGTAATACACGCCATTTGCAAGAAGCTTCATAGAGGGATATTTCTTTAGCTCCTCGGTAATGGTTCGAACGCGACGCTGCAGGTTCGGAGCATTTTTGTTGCCTGCAATTACCGCAATAACACCATGCTCATCCATTTCTTGAGCTAACTCTTTCATCATCATTTGTCCAAATTCAACATCATCGGTGCCATAATATGCGAATCGTTTACTTTTCGGTGCATCGGCATCAAAACATACAACCTGGGTGCCTAAAGCAACCGCTTTGTTGATAGATGGTGTAAGAATTTTTGCATCGCTGCAAGCGATTGCAATTCCAGACTCGCCCGAACGGCTCAGCTGGTCAACTGCTTGCGCTTGTTCCTGTGGATCCTCATTTTTTGGAGTTCGCCAGTCAATAATGATATCAACACCGTACTTAGCACCAAGTTCTTTTGCAGCCACACGCGCCCCTGCATAAGCAGCTAGAAAAACCGGATTCGATTGACTTTTGCCAATCAAACCTATAGTGATTTTTTTTGCATCTCCTTTTTTGTGAACATCTTGAGCAAATATTTGTCCGCAATTTAATAACAGCAGACAGAGAAGAAGAACTAGTATATGTTTCATAATATTTGTACCCTTTCGTTTTTTAAAAATATTCTATTTTTATAGATTTTATTTTTTATATATATTTTACCTAAAGGTTATGCAAGACAATCTATTGACTTGAATATCCTAGTCGCCTTTTAGTTTCAACAGGATTTTGAGAATTTTGTGAAAGTGCTCCATATTCATTTTGAGAGTTTAATTTGAACTGATTAACAAGTGACTGAAGTGATTCCGTTAACCGATTCAGATCTTCTGCAGCACGGGCAATCTGCTGAGTACCGGAAGCTGTTTGTTGAGTTACACTCGCTATAGCTTCCATGTTCTTACTTATCTGTTCGCTCGTAGTAGATTGCTCTTCGTTGGCAACTGCAATCTGTGAGACCATATGGGTCACTTTCTGCGATATCTCGACTATTTCATGCAGTGATACGCCGGCATGATCTGCTAAGACAATTCCTTCATCCACTTGCTTCGTCGCATTTGCCATTGTTCTCACTGCACCATGACTATCGGATTGAATTTGCTGAACCATTCCTGCGATTTGTTTTGTCGCCTTTGTTGTCTGCTCAGCCAGCTTTCTCACTTCATCAGCCACCACTGCAAAACCACGCCCTTGTTCGCCTGCTCTCGCCGCTTCAATTGCGGCATTCAGAGCTAAGAGATTTGTTTGGTCAGCTATATGTTCAATCACACCAATAATCTCGCCGATCTGATCACTTGATTTTCCAAGATTTTGGATTGTTCCAGCCGATTCTCGCACAACATTAGCGATTTGTTTCATTCCGCTCACAGTATCTAAAACGACTTTTCCGCCTTGCTCTGCAGCTCCTTTGGCTTTCTCTGCAGTTTGAGCGGCTTCTCCTGCATTCTCTGAATTGACAGCAATGCTTTTTGCCATTTGTTCAACAGCCCGTGCTATCTCTTCCGATTGAGTTGTTTGTTCCTGGGAACCTGCAGCCATTTCTTCGGTACTAGAACTGATTTGAGCACTTGCACTCGCAACCGAAGTTGCTGTTTCTGATACTTGAATTAATGTGTTACGTATAGAACTCACAAACCGATCAAATGAATTTTGCAGTTGCCCCATTTCATCTTCTCGAGTTGTATTAAACTGTGTGTTCAAGTCAGCATTATCAATGCTCACTTGTACAGATTGGAGATCTTTAACTAAAATCCGGGCATACCTAACAATCCATCCAATCCCTATTATGAGTATAATAAGATTGAATAAAGAAGACCAGAATATTTGGCTATTGATCGTAGCCATAACTGGCTCCATCGAAACACCAACGATCGTAGTCCCTAGCTTTCTTCCCTTATATTCAACCGGACGTAACTCCATGAGAACATCTTTTGCATCATCAAATTCCACACGACGCAATAATGTCGTTACATCATATTTCAATTGTCGCGGATTATGCTCAACAATAGTTTGATTAGATTCATCCACGATCAATATAAAAACAACAGCAGGGTCTTTCTTTGCCCAGTTGAAGGATGTTTGAATGAGGTCGAAATTTCCATCGTTTAATCCAGCTCCAACCGAAAAGGAAAGCATTTCTGAAAGTAACCTGGCATTGTTGTCTGATGCTTCATGCCCAGCAGACTTTTGATTGATCCAATAGTAGATAATTCCAAAAAGAAAAATCACTAAAAGCGGAATGAGAAATGCGCCTGTCAGTCTGAATTGCAATGATTTTTTAAACCTGTTCATCATAGCTGTACTCCTTTAATATCATGATGATAGTGCTCTAAACAGCTAAATCTCTTTCCATCCCAATATCCTCTTTTTCAATAAAAATTATGCTCAGTCACAATTTCATACATGGCTAATATGTGTTTTCTCACTCACAATAGCTATCAGCAATCCAATGATTCTTCGTCGGACTATTCCTATAGAGAAAGTCGTACAGAATGATTTGATCGCACAAAATTCATTTGCTTAGTTACGCTTCATTTGTTTATAGCGTTTCAACTTTCCTTTGACCGTATCGATGAGCATATCGCCTGAAAATGGCTTTGTCAGATAATCATCGGCTCCAAGACCTTTTCCATATCGTACCATACCTTCATCTGTCATCCCACTCAAAAATATGAATGGCACTAGACTTAGATGATGCAGCTGTCGGACTTTTTCATAGAACGAGAAACCTCCGATCGTTGAGGTTTCAAGATTTATATCAGAAATTATCAAGGATGGTATATCATTCTTGAGCCCGGCGAGCGCTTCATCAGATGTATTGTAAGCCTGTACGGTGAATCCTCCACCTTCAAGTACCCGTACGATCATTCCCAGAGTATTTTCATCGTCATCTATAACATAGAGCATAGGCTTATCCTGATGCTCTCCAAACTCCACAAGTACTTTTGATTCTATCCTCGAATGTGCCTCCGGTGAAATCTGGTACTTATAACGAAGTTCATTAATAACTGCTGAACGCTCCTTTGCATTCATACCAGAAGTCCACACAAGTGTAAATGCATGTGAATAGGATTCTTCTTTAGCCTCTAACTCAAGTTTTGTGTGCTCTTCTGTTGTAATGCGAAGGGTTGTTCGCAAATCACGAAGCTGACTCTGTTCTTCAGGAGAAACTGCACCATCTGCCCACGCCAACATCAACACTCGTTTGTACATATCGTGAGCTTGCTCTGTTGTTTTTTGTGTCTGCTCGATATGAGGAGAAGGTTCCGTTACCTTTCGCAGTGCTTGTGGCTGCTCATTTTGCTGCGTTGACGTTGGTGTATATTTTTGCGTATGTACTGTTTCAATCATTTGCTGCACTTCTGTAGGAACGGAATACATTTTGTCAGAACTCTTTGGAGAGATTACGGGTTCTTGTATTTGACGCTCAGCAGCATCACTCAACAATTCAGTATGTCTTTTTTCTGCTTCATTTTTTTTTTGCTGCCATTCCTCATGCTGCTTCTGCTGATCGGATTCTCTTTTTAACCGCTCCAATTCTGTACGTCGGCGATCCTCTTCAAGTCTTGCTCTTGCTGCCTCCTCCATTACTCCACGGTTCGATACTGCAACAGTTTTCTTCGCTGCTTCTTCTTTTAAAAAAGCGATGCGCTCTTGAAATGCATAGATATAGGCATTCGTTGGATCGATGAGCCGTGCTTTATCAAGATGTCCCTTCGCTTCTTCTAATAGTCCTGCTTTAATGCATTGATCAACTACCTTCAGGATGAAGTTTGCTTCCGTTCGGATTTCTTCGTTATTATGTTGACTTGAGGGAGTCACTTGTTTTTCAGTTTCATTTTTTATTCTACCACAACTTCAATATTTTTTATGATCGTATCAAGCATCATTTCTTGGCAGGTTCCGACTATGATATTAGCACCGTTCTTGATACCACCATCGTCTAACAATATCGCTCACACTCGTTGACGTATTAATGATCTTCCATTTATCAAAAAACTTTATATCTGCACTCGCAGGCTCCGGACTGGGAAGATCCATCTGTACGCGCAGGGGCATGGGAACTGCATCGCCGATGATCAATGCCTCTCCTTGACGAAGTGAAGGAAGAAGGTTCTCGAGACCGGGAAACGTATCCGCGACAAGCCGATGCACATAATTCTGATCAACCGGATTTGTAAGACGCATTACTACAAAATTGTTACATTGAGACAGAATCGTCTCAGAAATATCAGAAGGTCTTTGACTAACGATCATACAGCTGACGCCATATTTTCTTCCTTCTTTCGCAATACGCTCGACTGTGCGTCTTGCAGATTGAGTACCTCCGGTATTTTTTGAAGATAGATAATTATGGGCTTCTTCAAAAACCAAGAGAATCGGACATTCACGTCGATTGATATTCCAAAAATTAAAATCAAATGCGAGTCTTGCCATAAGGGAAACGACAGTGTTGACAATGTCGAACGGAACGCCACTCATATCCATAATTGTTACTTTTGATTCACCATTCGACCCAAACATTTTTGTTAGTAATTCTGAGAATGATTCAGAATGGATGTAGAGTCTCGGCCGGAACATAAAGTCATATCGCGGATCATTCAGTTTTGTGTCAAGCTGCACAAGGAACCGGGCAAACTTGCCATAAAATGGTCCGCCCTTTTCTGTTTCAAGAGCTTCTAACTTCGAACGCACTTTTGCAAAATCATAGTACACAGGCGTATCAATAGTGAGAACATTTTTTAATTCCGGATTCTGAAGACGCTTTGCCTGGAATACCAACTCTTTCAATATAGTAATGTGTGTCGCTGCGTTTTCATCTCCAAGATCGACAAAGACCTCGGTCATTTCTTGAAAGGTCATCAACCAAAACGGCAATTCGAGCTCCGTTAAATTCAAATACTGACTGTTTTTCGGGAATGCACTACGATATTCGTTGTGGATATCCAAAATAACAACTTTCGTCGCAGGATTGCCGATAACCTTCTGGAGAATGGAAGCGACACTACACGACTTCCCAGAACCGCTCGCTCCGATAATCGCGAGGTGTTTTCCAAAAAAACGATTTGGATCAAGATAAGCACGTTCATTTTCAAAATGTGTCAGCGTGCCAGTCGAAAATCCAAACTTTTGGAACACTGAGAAAGCAATAGCAAGGTCTTTTTCTTCCAGCAAATATACAGGTGCTTCTGCCGTCGGAAAAGCAGAAACTCCCCGTTCGAAGATACCGTTTTTCACGGAACCGACGAGGGAGATGATCATCTCATAGTGAGCAGAGGTTTTTCCATTTTCGCCATATTCCATTTTTCTGAATTCCGATACCATCCCCAACAACACCTGCCTACCAACAGGCACAAGCACATACGAACCAATTTGTCCGATAGGATATGTTTTTCCATTTAATTGCAGTGAGAGGCTTGATAGATGCGGATCAAGAGCAACGGTTGCATTTGAAGTTGTAACTTTGCGAATAACACCGATCCGTTTTTGATCCCATATTGTTTTTACAGCCATAGTAATACCTTATTTAACCGAAATTTTGACAGTATTCAACTATTTTTTAATCATATACTGCTGCAATTTTGGGGGCACCATAAATTTCATTGTTCACCAACATTACCATATCCTCCGAATCAAATGGCTTTTGAAGAAAAGGCAATTCTTGTACGAGAGTACTCATGTCACTCGGCAGATTTTCCAATAAGCTTCCGCTCATACCAATAATTTTAATGCCTGGATTTATTCTCCTCAGGGCTGGAATTGTTGTAAGTCCATTCATATTAGGCATTAACATGTCTAGCAACACAACATCGATTTTATTTTTATTTTTTTCATAAATCGAAATCGCTTCATGCCCGTCAAATGCTGTTAGAACTTTGAATTTTCTACTTTCAAGCGTAGCACGTACAAGATCCTGCAGGCTTTTTTCATCATCGACAACAAGAACGGTTTCTCCATGTCCCATCGAGAAGTTGCTACCTTTTACAACCTGTTCTTTCACTTTCTCTTCTTTGGCGGGGAGAAATACTTTAAACTCTGTTCCTTTGCCAAGTTCGCTATGAACATCTATGAAACCACCATGACTCTTGACAATGCTTAATACTGAAGAAAGGCCTAAACCGGTTCCTTTACCCGGTTCCTTGGTAGTAAAAAATGGATCGAATATTTGATTTATAATCTCTGGAGCAATTCCAGTACCTGCATCTTTTACACTGAGAACAACATATGGTCCTGGCATCGCTCTAAAATGCAAACTCGCTTCCTGTTCATTGAGTACAACATTTTGCAAATCGATGGCAAGCGTTCCGCCATTTGGCATTGCATCTCGGGCATTAATTGAAAGATTCATTAATACCTGGTATAACTGCGTTGCATCTCCTTCAACATTCCAGATTCCTTTCGGACAATGCCTTCTTACTTGTATCATAGGTGGAAATGTTTCTGCAACGAAATTGAGCAATTCCCACAAGAGATGCTTAAGTTGAAGAGTTACATGTTCGCCTTGCACTCCTCGCACAAATGACATCAGCTGTCTAACAACTCCTTCTCCACGCTTTGCCGAACTTTCCAACGTTCGTAAAATATCTTGGCTTGTTTCATCCTTCAGCTTCTCCTTCATAAAGGGAACAGCCAGAATAATGGGTGTTAAAATATTGTTCAGATCATGTAAAAGTCCGCTTGCTAAAGTGCCCACACTTTCCAAGCGTTGAGCACGAAGGAACTGCTGCTCAATAATTTTTTTATCTGTAATATCTGTATTAATGGTCAGGATTGATTTCGGCCGTCCATACTCATCCCGCACAAGACTCCATCGGCTTTCCATAATAAGGTTTTTTTGCGTCTTTGTAACTTGCTTTAATTCACCAAACCATGATCCCTTATCTTTCACAGCTAGCAACGCATGCTTTATACTCTCCACTTCCGTATTGAGTAGTTGGGAAGCGTTTTTCGCTATGGCCTCAT
>Ga0182021_10005130_pt1 | contig 15482 bp, 12 predicted proteins | sample 612E3MmetaG_FD_120493 | JGI IMG/M metagenome (GOLD analysis project Ga0182021, IMG submission 120493) | Permafrost microbial communities from Stordalen Mire, Sweden - 612E3M metaG (Illumina Assembly) | ecosystem: Environmental > Terrestrial > Soil > Wetlands > Permafrost | place: Sweden... | reverse complement strand
CGGTGGCCTGGTCGGTCGAGCGGGCCGCGGCGCTCCTCGGCCGTCCCGTCGACGAACTGCGTATTGTGGTCGCCCACCTGGGCAGCGGTTGCTCCGTGACCGCGGTCGACAAAGGCCGCTCCGTCGCGACCTCGATGGGCCTGACTCCGCTCGAGGGCTTGATGATGGGCACGCGGACCGGCTCGATCGACCCGGGGATTCTGTTCTACCTGCTCCGAAACCGGCATCTCAACCCCGACGAGCTGGCCGAGGATGTCCAGCACCAGTCCGGCCTTCTCGGCGTGTCGGGCAAGACGTCCGACGTACGCGATCTGCTGAGTCTTGAAGCCGGCGGCGACGGCCCGGCAAAGCTGGCTCTGGAGATCTTCGTGCGACGTGCGGCGGAGTGCGTCGCTGCGGCCGCAACCTCGCTCCAGGAGCTGGATGCCATCGTCTTCACAGGTGGGATCGGCGAGAACGCCGGCCTCTTGCGAGCCCGCATCGTCGGTCGACTGACCGCCCTTGGGTTCGCCCCGATCGGCGACGCGGCGGTCGGGTCGGACGCCATCCTTTCGGAGACCCGGGCTGTTCCGGCCGTGCTGCGCATCGAGGCTCGGGAGGATCTGGTCGTGGCCCGCGAGGTCGCACGGACCGTGGCTCCAACTCCGGCGAACTGAAGCGGTGGGTCCGCCGGCGTCCTACAGCTCGCCGGCCAGCTGGGCGAAGGCGCGGATCATGGCCTGCCGCGCGGCCACCGATGGAAACGGCGACAGCGGCAGCGCATCGTTGATGGAGCCGCCGTCGAAGCGGACCCGGCGCGCCAGCTGGGCCAGGGCCGAGAGGTCGGCCAGCTGACCTTCGACGAAGGCGCGCCCCACGACGTCGCCGTGGCCGGGAACCACCGGACCCTGCGCGACCTCGAGCAACCGCCCCAGCGTCCCGGGCCAGTCCAGCGGGTAGGAGTCCTCGAACGAGGGCGGGCCGCCCTGCTCGACCAGATCGCCGGCGAAGACGACGTGCACGTCGGGCACGACGACGGCCACGTCGTTGTCGGTGTGCCCGCGGCCGAAATGGGCAAGAGTCACCGGTCGACCACCGAGTTCCAGCTCCACGCTCTCGCGGAACGTCTTGTGCGGCGGCGTGATGCGCGTCTCGATGTATTCCGGCGCCACTTCCGGCATGGCGGCCGCCAGAGCGATCTGGGCGGTGCGGCTGTCCTCGCGCAGGCGCAAGGCGCAACGCTCGTGACCCCAGATCTCCGACGGGACGAAGGCGTAGTTGCCGAACGCGTGGTCGTAGTGGTGGTGCGTGTTCACGACCCTCAATCGTGTGGTGGTCAGCCAGCGGATTTCATCCATCAGCTCGCGGCCCTGCCGCTCCGAACTGCGTGTATCGATGACCAGCGAGTCGCTGTCGCCAACGACCAGCCCGATCGTGACGTTGTAGTCGGAGTAGCGGCGGACGAAGACGCGGTCCGCGATCTCGCGCCACATCCTCGTCGCGTGAACCGAAGCCGGCCTTGTGTAGTGGCTCATCGGCTCATCGGGGGCAGACGGATGCGAGCCCAGAAACTGTCGCGTCTACGCTAGCCCTCACAGATCACTCCCCTGAGGTGTTCCCGCGCCAGTAAAAACTGCGGATCGCCAAGATACTGCCGATCGCGGCCGCCGGGGCTGCAACAATGGTCCCGCAGAGCATAGCCCGAGCGAATGGACCGTCCCGGCCCAACTCTCGGATAGGCCGTCTGCCGGGCTCGACCGTGGTCCGGGCTATTTCGGACTCGAGCCCGAAGCAGGACCGCCGGACTCTGTCTTCTCCGCAGCGTCGTCGGCCAGGGCGTGCGCGACCGTGTCGAGCGACAGGAGGGCGCATTTGAGACGAGCCGGGCTGATGTCGATCCCGATGAGGTCGAGCACGTCCTCGGGAGTCATGCGTTCGACTTCCTCCACCGTCTTGCCCTTGATCTCGTCGGTGAGGAGCGACGCGCTGGCCTGGCTGATGGCGCAGCCGCGGCCGGTGAAGGCCACTTCGCGCACGATCCCGTCCGAGATGCCGAGCATCATCGTGATCCGGTCGCCGCAAAGCGGATTGGAACCCTCGTAGCTGGCCGTCGGAGTCTCGAGGACGCCGAAGTTGTGGGGATGCCGGTAGTGTTCGAGGATGTAGTCGCGGTAGAGGTCGTCCATCGGGTCGAGAATACGACCTAACGGTTGAAGATGCGGACGACGTCCCGAAGACCCGCCGCGAGCGCGTCGATCTCCTCAGGAACGGTGTAGACATTGAAGCTGGCGCGTGCCGTGGCCGCCAGATCGAACCGCTCGTGGAGCGGCATCGTGCAGTGGTGGCCGGCGCGGACGCAGATCCCCGATCGATCGAGTATCTGGGCCACGTCGTGAGGATGGATACCCGGCAAGTTGAACGAGACGACGCCGCCACGATACTCGGCGGCCGGACCGTACAGCTCGATACCCGGGACCTCGCGAGGCAGGACGTCCAACGCGTAGCGAACCAGCTCTTGCTCGTAATCGCGGGCTGCGTCCATGCCGATGCTCATCAGGTAGTCCGCGGCCGCGCCCATCCCGATTTGTGCGGAGATGTCCGGCGTCCCGGCCTCGAACTTGTACGGGATCTCGTTCCAGTCGGAGCGGCGCAGGTGGACCTCGCGGATCATGTCGCCGCCGGCCATGAACGGCGGCATCGCCTCGAGCAGCTCGGCGCGAGCCCACAGCGCTCCGGAACCCGTGGGCCCGAGCATCTTGTGGCCGGAGAAGACGTAGAAGTCGGCGCCGATCTCCTGGACATCGACCGGCACGTGCGGCACCGCCTGGGCGCCGTCGATCAGAACCAGAGCGCCGGCGGCGTGGGCCATCTCGGTCAACTGGCGGACCGGGTTGATCGTGCCGAGCATGTTCGAGACATGGGTGAAGGCGACGAGCTTGGGACGCAGGTGCAGCAGTGCCTCGTAGACCTCGAGCGCCAGGAGCCCGTCGTCGGTGACCGGGACGAACTCGAGGTCGCCGTCCTTCTCCTGCACGAGCAGCTGCCAGGGCACGAGATTGGCGTGGTGTTCCATCTCCGTCAGGACGATCGAGTCGCCGCGGCCGATGTTGTGACGGCCCCACGAATACGCCACCAGGTTGATCGCCTCCGTCGCGTTTCGGACGAAGACGATCTCGCGCGGATGCGGGGCGTTGATCAGGCGAGCCACCTTGACTCGGGTCTCTTCGTAGGACGCGGTTGCCCGCTCCGCCATCTCGTAGATGCCGCGGTGGATGTTCGCGCTGTACTCGCGGTTGTAGCCGTCCACCGCCTCGATCACGGTCAGCGGCTTGAGGCTCGTGGCCGCGGAGTCGAGGTAGATGAGCGGCTTGCCGAAGCGATTGAGGGTCGCCAGGATCGGGAAGTCGGCGCGGAGGCGATGAGGATCGAGACGGGCCGGCTTTGCCTGGCTCGGGGGAGTGGTTGTCACGACGTCGGCCATTTCATCGGCCCGCCCTAGTGGGCGGCCTCCAGCGCCGGCGCGGCCGCCCCGTCGGGCGCCTCGTCGCCGACGTCGCCTTCCAGGCCGGCCTCGGCGAGGATAGGCGCGTAGCCCTCTTCTTCGAGTCGCAGCGCCAGATCCTTGCCGCCGCTGGCGACGATTCGGCCGGCCGCGAGGACGTGGACGGTATCCGGCGTGATGTAGTTGAGCAGGCGCTGATAGTGGGTGATCACCAGCACACCCATGTTCGGGTTGAGCATTGCGTTCACGCCTTCGGCCACGATGCGCAGGGCATCGATATCGAGGCCCGAGTCCGTCTCGTCGAGGATCGCCATCTCGGGCTCGAGGATCGCCATCTGGAGCATCTCCAGCCGCTTCTTCTCGCCGCCCGAAAAACCCTCGTTGACGTACCGTGCCGCGATCGACTCGTCCATCTCGAGCAGGGCCATCTTCTGGCGAACGAGCTTGCGGAATTCGCCCATCGGGATCCCGCCCTTGAAAGCGTCGGTGGGATCGATGCTCGGGTCGGGGTTGAGGCCGGAGCGCCGGGCGTTGATGGCCGAACGCAGGAAGCTCGCCACCGACAGGCCGGGGATCGCCATCGGGTACTGGAACGCGAGGAACATGCCGAGCCGCGCCCGCTTGTCGGCGGACAGCTTCAGCAGGTTGTGCCCCTTCCACAGGACCTCGCCCGACTTGACGATGTAGGCGGGATGGCCCATCAGCGCGTAGGCCAGGGTGGTCTTTCCCGAGCCGTTGGGGCCCATGATGGCGTGGACTTCTCCCTTGCCGACCGTCAGTTCGATCCCTTTTAGGATCTCGTGATCCGGGTTAGCAACAGGGGCGACGTGGAGGTCGTGGATGACGAGGTCTTGATCGCTCACGTGGGCTGGTTTGCTCCTTGGGTCAGATATGGCGGTGATGGTGGCGGCTCCATCGGCCGCTCGCTCAGGTCCTGCTCTGTCAGGCCGAGGCTTTCGGCAGGGCAGTCATGGGCGGCAGGCCTGCTGCCGCGAGACGTGCCGATGCCGGTACCAGGTCTGCGAGGGTCATCGATTCCAGGGCGCCGGAGATGGCGTCCCGGACCCGAACCCACAGGAAGTTGACGGTGCAGTATCCGGTCCGCGCGCAGGTATTGTGGCTGGGATCATCGCTCGCGCACATCATCGGCGCAATCGGCCCTTCCAGGGCGCGCAGGACCTCGGCCATGTGAATTTGCTCGGGCGGGCGGGTGAGTTCGTAGCCGCCATGGGCGCCCCGCGTGCTCTGCACCAGCTCCGCGTCGCGAAGGCTGATGACGAGCTGCTCGAGGTAGGCGCGTGGCAGGTCTTCCTGCTCGGCGATATCGGTCAGGCTCGCAGGCCCGTGGCCGTGCCGCTGAGCGAGCTGAGCCATCAGGCGGACGCCGTACTCGCCCTTCGTGGAGAAGGAAACGGCGCCGGTACTGTGGTAGGTCCTCGTGGCCAGCTTGATGCTCCTTCGCGACCGCCTGGCCGGGCCGTGGGGCGCACCGGCTAATTCCGACCTAAGCCGTCGGAAATGAGTATAGGAGCGTGGCCTGGGAGCGTCAACGCGTTGCGAGCGGCGGTGTGAACCGCAGAGTCGTTGCTCGGGCGCCGCCGCAGCCGACTCGGAACTAGGGCGACTTCCTCGTTGACCTGACGCTGCCGACGATGTTAGGGTCGCTTTCTATGTCGGGGTGGGTGGGCTTCTTCCTGCCCCGAAGGACGTCAGCCGTGGGAGCCGGTCCTCGGGACAAGGCGACCCTCTCACGAACGAACTCGACGGGAGGAGTCGGATGAGACGTCGTGGATTTACCGCGCTAGCGATCGCGGCACTGGTATTCGGGGCCGTTGCCCCAACGGCGGCGGTTGCCCGGAGTTCGACGACCACGCGGTTCCAGCGAATCGAAGTCGGCAAGATCGATCCCAAGCTGCTGCCCGCGCTCATCGATCCCAGCCGTGTCGTCGACGTCATGGTCCAGCTGGCGGATCAGCCGGTTGCGAGCCAGGTCGGCGACGCCAAAGACAACGGCACGACCGTGACACCGTCCGAGCGGACGACATGGCGAACGAAGATCCAGGCCAGTCAGAAGCCGGTCGCCGACGCGGTCCGCAAGGCCGGCGGCGTGGTCGTCAGCCAGATGCAGGACGCTTACAACGGCATCCACGTCCACGTGAAAGCCGCCGAGCTGACTTCGCTGGCCTCGATGCCGGGCGTGTCCGGCGTTCACCTCATCCCGGTCTACAAGCCGTCGCTCACCGAGAGCGTGCCGTATGTCGGCGCGCCGCAGGCGTGGACCACGACGGGCCTGACCGGCGCCGGTGTCAAGATCGCCGTCATCGACACGGGCATCGACTTCTTCCACGCCGACTTCGGCGGCTCGGGCAATCCGACCGACTACACGTACGGTGTGGCCCACGACACGACCGTTCCGGCCTACGACGCCGACGGCACGACCGTGGCCTTCCCGAGCGCCAAGATTCCAGTGGGCTACGACTTCGTCGGCGATGCTTACGATGCCAGTGCGCCGGCCGGCTCGCCGGCCACGATCCCGCAGCCGGATCCGAACCCGCTCGACTGCAACAGCCACGGTACCCACACGGCCAGCACCGCCGCCGGCGTCGGCGTCAAGGCCGACGGCACGACCTACACGGGGCCGTACGACTCATCGATCTACGGATCCACCGACTTCCGGATCGGCCCCGGAGTCGCCCCTGAGGCTCAGCTATACATCTATCGCGTCTTCGGCTGCAATGGCTCGACCGACGTCGTGACCGAGGCCATCAACCGGGCCGTGCTTGACGGCGCCGACGTGATCAGCATGTCGCTCGGCTCCGACTTCGGAACCTCCGACACCCCGGACGCGGTCGCGGCGGACAACGCCTCGCGGGCCGGCGTCGTCGTCGTGGCCGCTTCAGGCAACGAAGGCACCAGCGCCTACATGACGAGCACGCCCGCGTCGAGCAGCCGCTCGATCTCGGTCGCGGCTCTGGATTCCAACGCCACGTTCCCCGGCGCCACTATCGAGCTGGCCTCGGGCAACATCGCCGCGCTCAACGCCAATGGCGGGCCGCTTCCGGTCACGGGCCCGCTCGACGTCCTGATGTCCGGCACTGACATTTCCCTCGGCTGCGACGCCGCGGACTACTCGGCCAACGGAGGCGTTGCCGGCAAGATCGTCGTCACCCAGCGTGGCACCTGCGACCGCGTCGCTCGCGTCAAGCTCGGCCAGGCCGCCGGCGCGGTGGCGGTCATCATGGTCAACACCAGCGCCGGGCTGCCGCCGTTCGAAGGCCCGATCCCCGGCGTCACGATCCCGTTCATCGGGGTCGAAGCCTCCGCTGCCGCCGCGCTCGTGGCGGCCGACGGAGCCACGGTCACCATCGTCTCGGCCGGCATGATGGCCAACCCGACATACAAGAACCTGGCGGACTTCTCGTCCTGGGGTCCGCGCTTCGGCGACAGCGCCCTCAAACCGGAAGTGACCGCGCCCGGCGTGAGCATCGTGGCCGCGGGCATGGGCACGGGCAATGACGTCCTCGTCGACTCGGGCACGTCGATGGCCACCCCGCACGTCGCGGGCATCGCCGCTCTTGTCATCGCCTCTCACCCCGAATGGTCGGTGAATGAGGTCAAGGCCGCGATCATGAGCACGGCAGACGACTCGTCGGCCAAGATCCTCGGTTACGAGCCCGTCGGCGCCGGCTCCGGCGTTGCGCAGGCGCAGCTCGCTGCGACCACGGCCGCGATCGCGCTGACCCGCGACAAGCTCGACACGCTCTCGTTCGACTACGTCGCTCTCGACGGCTCCTACGCGGCCGTTCGGGACTTCGCCATCGAGAACAAGAGCTCCAGCCCGATCACCTACAAGCTGTCGGCGGCCTTTGTCGGCAGCTCCTCCGGAGCGAAGGTCTCCGTCTCCCCTGGCAGAGTGACCGTGCCCGCACACCAGTCTCGCGAGGTCGCCGCGAGGCTGACTCTCTCGGTGGCGGCGGTGAAGGCGCTGCCGTTCGCCGACACCTTCGCCGGCATGGGCCCGGGCGCCGTCCTCACGGTTGAGGGCGTCGTGACCGCGACTCCGACGACTTCAGGCGCCGGCGTCTACCCGCTCCACGTCGCGTTCCTGGTGGTCCCGCGTGGCCTCTCTGACGTGAAGGTCGGCCCGCCCGCACCCTACAAGGTCAAGGCGGGCGTAGCGAGTAGCGACGTCAAGCTCCGCAACCTCGGCGTCCACGCCGGCACTGCTGACGTGTACTCCTGGGGCATCGTCGACAAGAATCACACCGCCGGGATCGCGAGCGTTCGCGCCGTCGGGGTTCAGTCGCAGCCCACGTCCTCCTGCTATTCCACGACCACCAACACGGATCCCTGTCTCGTCTTTGCCATCAACGGCTGGCACCAGTGGTCCAATGCCTCGGCGGCCGAGTTCGACATCGCCATCGATACCAACGGCGACGGCGCGACCGACTTCCTGGTCGTCGCCCTCGACGACGGCGAGGTCTTCACCGGCTCGTTCGACGGCATCCTCGATTCGTTCACATTCGATGCCGCCGGTAACCTCCTCGACGCGTTCTACGCGGATGCGCCGATGAACGGCTCGGTCATCGAGCTGCCCGCGCTCGCGAGCAACATGGGCATCACCGCAGCCGCGCCGACCTTCAGCTACTCGATCACCGGGTTCGACCTGAACACCGGCGCCGTCGACCCGGTCCCCGGGACGGCGAAGTACAACGCGTTCGCGCCGAGCCTCTCGAACGGCGACTTCGTCTCGCTTGGCTCGGGCAAGTCGGCGACGCTGCCGCTCAGCGTCAATGTCGCCCTTCAGGCGACCACCCCGTCCCTCGGCTGGATGATCGTCAGCCTGGACAATCGGAACGGGGCCGCGCAGGCGGCACTCGTCCCGGTCGGCAAGCTGCCCAAGCACTAGCCCGCTTCGCTCCATCGAGTGGCGGCCCGTCCGGTTCCCCGGACGGGCCGCTTCCGTCTCCGGATCAAGTCGCCTGCCGCAATTTCCCGCCGCCGACCGAACCTGCGGCCGCCCGGCGCGGTCTAGAGGGTGACGGCACGTCCGCGGGAACGTATCTCCCACGCCGAAACCGCCCGACCAGGAACAGCCGAAGCACTAACATGAGTGGGCTATTCAGGTCAGGTTCTCGGAGACCAACTGCGTGTCGTACGACGTCATCGGCAAGATGGGCAGAGTCACTGCGGACATCACGCCGGGTCATCTCGGAGAGGTAATGATCGAGGTGCGAGCGGGCACTGAAAGGTTCCTTGCGCGCGCATCCGATCCCGAGACCACGATCAAGAAGTACGCCCAGGTTCTGGTGGTCGGTAGCCTGGGAGGGCGGACAGTCGAGGTGGAACCGACCGATAGCGTGAGGCTTCCGCGATGACGGACATGGCTCTTTACGTACTCATCGGGGTGGTGGTCGTCGTCCTGCTCTTCCTGATCCTGATGTTCAGGACGGCATGGCGGGTCGCCGAACCGGATGAGGCATTGATCATCTCCGGCCCGGGCGGTGGGAAGTCGCCCGCAGGCGTCGCCGGCGAGAGCATGCACTTCAAGATCGTGACCGGCGGTGGCACGCTGGTCGTGCCGGGCCTGTCCAAGGTCCGAACCCTTTCGCTCATGGCCCACGAGAGCGAGATCACGGTCCCGTGCGTCAGTCAGCAGAAGATCCGGCTGGATCTTCGCGGTGTCGTCGTCTACAAAGTCGGCGACGACTACCGTTCGATCGCGAACGCCGCCCGCCGCTTCCTCGATCGCCCCGCGGCCGAGCTCGAGTCGAAGGTGCAGAACGTCTTCGTCGGCCACCTGCGCGCCATCGCCGGGTCGATGACCGTCGAGGAGATGATCAGCGACCAGGACAAGTTCGCCCAGCAGGTCCGCGAGCGGTGCACCGTCGAGATGGAGTCGTTCGGACTCGTCATCGACAGCTTCCAGATCCAGGCCATCACCAGCCCCAGCAACTACATCGAAAACCTGGCCGTGCCGCATCAGGCCGAAGTCGAGCAGAACGCCCGAATTGCGCGAGCCAACGCCGACAAGAACGCCGTCGCCCAGGAGCAGACCGCTCAGGCCGAGATCGCCGAGTCGATCCGGAGCACCGAGATCAAGAAGGCCGGCTTCCAGGCCGAGATCGACCGCGCCCAGAAGCAGGCCGGACAGCAGGGCCCACTCGCCGAAGCGCAGGCCCGCCAGGCCGTGGTGGAACAGGAGACTCTGGTCGCCCAGCTTCAGGCCCAGCGCACCGAGCAGCAGCTACAGGTAGACGTCCGCAAGCCGGCCGACGCCGAGGCGTATCGCCAGACGACCCTTGCCGCCGCCGGACGCGACGTCCGCATCCGTCAGGCAGAAGCAGCCGCGCAGGAAGTCCGCCTGGCGGCCGAAGCCCAGGCCGGGGCGGTGAAGGTCCAGGCCGAGGCCCAGGCCAACGCTACGCGTGTCAACGGCCAGGCCGACGGCGACGCCATCAAGGCCCGCGGTCTCGCCGAAGCCGATGCGATCAGGGCGCGCACGCAGGCCGAGGCAGCCGGTATCGAGAGCCGCGCCGCGGCGTTGAGCCAGAACCAGGAAGCGGTCATCGCCCAGCAGATCGCCCAGACCATGCCGGACATCGTTCGCGCGGCAGCGTCGCCGTTCGAGCACATCGGGCAGTTCACGGTCCTCAACGGCGCCCAGGGCGTGACGAGCGCCCTGGCGGAGATCATCCAGTCGGCCGGGGCGCTCGCCGCCGTGGCCCGCAGGACGCTCACTCCGGCAATCCTCGCCGCCGGGGATCGAGACAACAACGGCGACGGCGCCAAACCGGCCGTGGCCCCCAGGGCCGCTCCGGCCGCGAAGTCGCCCGTCGCCGTTCCGGCCGCGAAGCCCGCTCCGGCGTCGAAGCCGGGCGAGGCCAAGCCGGAGTAGGAAGGCGCGCTACGGCGCCGCCAATGGAAGACCTCGTACATCGATCGGACCCGGCCCAACCCGCCGGGTCCGACGCGTCCTGGGCCATCGACCCCGCCCAGGCGAAGGAGATCGAGAAGACCGTCGCCGAGTACGTCGAGACCGCTGTGTCGCTCGACTCACGCGACCGGAAGTATTTGCGGACGGTCGCCGCCATAGATCGGCTCGGCCAGCGCGAGTTCACCGCCGCCGCGGCCATGAGCGGCCGCATACTCGAGCGCCGTCTCGAGGTGGCGCGCGGCATGCTCGCGGACAAGGCTCCTGTGGCACGCAAACTGGCCGAACTGCGCAAGATCGTCGATGAACTCAACCCGGCGCGGTTGGGGATGGGGCGCAAGCGATCTCGCGGAGCCTCGGCGTCGGTCTCCGATCACGACGAGCTGGCCGAGTTGTCCGGCTACTTCGAGCGCTTCGCCCGGTCGCAGGAACGCGTCGAGGCGATCCTCGCGACCATTTCCGTCGGCCGCCTTGCCCTCGAACGCGACAGCGCGCTTCTCGGCCAGGAACTGGTCTCTTTTGCCGCAGTCATGGAGACGCTCAGCCAGAACGCCTACATAACGGGGCGGCTGGACGAGGCACTAGCGGCGCGCATCGATGTCGTCGCGAATGCGGACCCTGAGCGGGCCGACTGCCTGCGGGCGGATCTCCTGCACTCGGTCCGGCGCCGTCGCCAGGAGATCCTGACCCAGCTCGCCGTCGCGATGCAGGGCTACATGTCGCTCCAGATCGTCGAGCAGACCAACCAGGAGATGGCGCGAGCCATGGGGGCGGCGAGTGCAACCACGGCCGCAGCGCTTCGCACCGCAGTTATGGTGGCCCAGGCCGTGGCCGGTCAGCGCCTGGCGATGGAGCAGATCGGGGCAGCGGACAGGGCCGCCGAGCAGATGGCCGGAGATGCGAGCGCTCTCGTGGACCGGCAGTATGCGGCTCTGCAACGCGGGATCGCCGGCGCCGGGACTCGAATGACGATGCTCCAGCGCGCCTGGGACGAAGTCTTCGCCGCGCTGGACCGGCTGGACGCCCAGAAGGAGCAGGGGCTGCGCACCATCTCCACGGCCGATCGCGAGCGGGCGCTCCCGCAGGTCGGCTCGGACGATAGCTCCGGGGGCGCCCCGTCGGGAAAGTAGGCCGGAGGGCGGTTGCCCGCTATCCGCCTTGTGACCCGCACAACCCCCGGTTTGTGCGCTCAGGCCGCGAGGGGGCTACGCGTGCTCCGAGACCTGCACGCCGCTCTGGCCAGAAATGGTGCGTTAGGCCACCGTATGACCCTGCCTGTCTATTGACAGTCGCTTGCATAAGCTAGACACTGTCATCTGAATTAAGCATGGAAGGCGGTGTCTGCGATGAATGAACTTGGAGCTCGCCGCTGGTGGGCGCTCGGCGCCCTGGTGTTGTCGGTTATGGCCATCGGTCTGGACCAGACCGTCCTGAACCTGGCCCTGCCGACCCTGGCGACATCGCTGAAAGCGTCCGAATCCGAGCTCCAATGGTTCGTGACCTCGTACACGCTGGCACTGGCGGCAGCGATGTTGCCGGCCGGACTGATGGGCGATCGATACGGCCGCAAGACGGTCCTCGTATCGGCGCTCGTCGTATTTGGGGTCATGTCGATTGCCTGCGCCTACGCACCATCGGCCCCGGCCTTCATCGCCGCTCGGACCGTGCTCGGCGTCGCCGGCGCGGCCCTAATCGTCATGTCTCTCTCCGTCGTGACCGTGCTCTTCTCGGAAGCAGAGCGACCGCGGGTCATGGGTATCTGGGCCGCCGGTAACTTCCTCGCCCTGCCGCTGGGCCCGATCGTCGGCGGCTACGTCCTGGCCCACTTCTGGTGGGGCTGGGTCTTCCTGATGAACGTTCCCGTCGTTCTCGTCGGCCTCGTTGCGGCATCCCTGTTCGTGCCTCAGTCGAGCAGCGTCCGACGACCCAGAATCGACTTCCTCGGCGTGACGCTCTCGAGCGCCGGCCTGGCCGCCCTGATGTATGGGCTTGTGCAGGCCGGCGAAAACGGCTGGGGCGACCCGAGCGCCGTAGTGCCGTCCTTCATTGGACTCGCAGGGCTGGTCGCCTTCTTCCTGTGGGAGGCCAGGCTCACGGCTCGACCTGGCGGCGAGCCGCTGATCGATCTCACGCTCTTCCGGTCGCGGAGCTTCAGCTGGGGGATCGTCCTGGCCGCCGGCGGCATCTTCGGAATGTTCGGGGTGCTCTTCACGTTGCCCCAATACCTTCAGGCAATCGTGGGCCTCGACGCTCAGGGCGCCGGCGTGCGGTTCCTGCCGGCGATAGCGGGCATGGCATTGGGCGCAATCCCGGCGGATCGGATCGCCAGCCGGATCGGACCCAAGTTCACGGTGGCCCTGGGATTCGGGGTGCTAACCGTAGGGATGTTCGCGGGCAGCTTCATGACGGCGCAGAGCAGCGATGGCTACCTGTCGGCGTGGACGTTCCTGGTCGGAATAGGCGCCGGCATGGGGCTCGCGACCGCCGCGTCGATCGCGATCGTGGAACTCTCGGCCGAGCGAAGCGGCGTCGGGGCCGCTCTCCTTCAGGCAGTAATCAAGCTCGGGCCGGCTTTCGGGGCGACCATCCTGGGCAGCGTCCTCAACTCTACCTATCAGGGCCGGCTGCACCTCGGCGGCCTGCCGGCCGACGCGGCCGGTGCGGTCGAGAAGAGCGTCTTCGGTGGCATAGCGGTCGCGCGCCAGCTCGGCTCGCCGCAGCTCCTCGACTCCGTTCGGACGGCTTTCGTGGCCGGCATGGACGACGCGTCGAAGGTGGCAGGCGTCGTTGCTCTGGCCGCAGCCGTGCTGGCACTCGCGGTCCTGCCTCGGCGAGCGGCAGTCGCCCAGGAGGGCGAGGACGCCGTCACGGAACCTGCCGGCTCGACTGGCGCCGCGGCCACTCCAGGGGTGACAATGTAGCCATGGGTGAATCGTCGGTCATCGACAAACCTGGGTTACGCGAGCGGAAGAAGGCAAAGACGAGGGCGGCAATCCAGGAGCATGCCCTCCGCCTCTTCCGCGAGCAGGGCTACGACGCCACGACGGTCGAACAGATCGCCGAGGCGGCGGAGGTCTCGCCCAGCACGTTCTTCAGGTACTTCGGGAGCAAAGAGGATGTCGTTATCTACGACGCCCTCGATCCAATCCTCATCGAGGCCTGGCGGCGGCAGCCGGCCGAGCTCGGCCCGATCCCTGCCATTCGCGCGGCGATGAAGGAAGTCTTCGGCGGCCTCAGCCCCGAGGAGCTGTCCGAGATCCGGCTGCGAGGCCAGCTCGTCTATGGCGTTCCCGAACTGCGGCTGGCCATGATCGACGACCTCGTACGGACAGCGCTCATGATGGCCGGGGAGGTGGCGGTTCGAACCGGGCTCCCAGTCGACGACTTCCGAGTGCGCGTCGGGGTCGGGGCTTTCATGGGCGCGCTGATGGCCGCGGTACTCCCGGCCCTCGAGGATCCGTCCGCGGACTTCGTCAGCCTGTTCGACAGGGCCTTCGAATTCGTCGACGCAGGTTTCCCCATGGATACGCGCTCCGGGCGCTGAGGAATTCCAGCCGCCTCGACCTGACCCCGAGCTCTGTTGACGAGCTTGCCGACGCCGGCAGCCCCGGCATGCCGTATTGGCACGCACGGCTGGGACTATCGCCTCGTCCGGCTCGTCGCGTCGGGGTCAAGTCGCACCCGCGCAGACCGACCCCTAGATAGACCGATTCGCGAAAGGATGGGTTCGATACTCATGGTTCGACGTGCGGGCGCACCGGCATCACGCGGCGGTGCAGCCGCCTTCCCTGCCTCTGCCCCGCGCCATGCAGCGGGCAGTCCATCTCTGCCGCCGTCGCGAGCGCAGTCGAGGTCAACGTCCGAATCGTCGACCTCTCCGTCGTCTGTTCCACTACCCCGCCTCGACCCCGTGTTCCAGGCTCTGGCGAACAGCGAGCGCCATTTTCGGGTCCTGATCGAGCAGGCCGTTGACGGCATCCTCGTCGTCGACGGCAACGGCATCATCACGCTGGCCAACTCGAGTGCGTGCGAGATGAGCGGCTACGGCCCCGATGAGATCCTCGGCTTGGATCTGCTCGATACGTACCTGCCCGCGGAACGAGATCTCGGCCGCCTGCACCTGGCGCACGTGCCCGCCGGAACCGTCGGTCGGTTCGAGCGCCTGCTTCGTCTCAAGGACGGATCGAGCCTCCCGATCGAGGTCAGCGTGAACTGGCTGCCCGACGGTGAGCGCCAGTCGATCATGCGCGACGTCTCAGCCCGACGGCGGGGCGAGGACGAGCTCCGCCGGCTGGCCCAAGAGCTCGAACGCCGGCTGGTCGAGCGCACCAGGGACTTCGAGCAGGCCAACGCCGAGCTGGAGGCCACCAACATGGAGCTCGGTGCGGCCAACGCCGAGCTGCAGCAGCTGCTGCGCGAGCAGGAGCGCCTTCAGGCGGAACTCGCATTCCGGGCCATGCACGACCCGCTGACCGGCCTCGCCAATCGGATCATGTTCGGCGAGCGCCTCGATCACGCTCTTCGAGTGGCCGAGCGCGGCGCGGCGGTAGTCTGGATCGACCTGGACGACTTCAAGGAAGTCAACGACATATTCGGCCACGATGTTGGCGACGAGATGCTGGTCGCCGTCGCGGACCGACTCCGTGAGGTCGTCCGTGAAACCGACGACATTGCCCGAATGGGCGGCGACGAATTCGCCGTGATCCTACCCAACGTCATCGAAGTCGAAGCCCAGATGGTGGCCGAGCGAATCCTCGGAGCGCTGACCGACAGAGAGGCCTTTCGTTTGCAGATGGGGGCCAGCGTTGGTGTGGCCTGGCAGCGCTCCAGAGGCGGTGATGCGGTGGAGCTGGTCAGGCGCGCAGACGAGGCGATGTACCGGGCAAAGACGGCCGGCGGCGGTGTGGCGGTCATGTACTGAAACAGTAGACAAAGCGCATGTGATACGTGTACGCTCCCGCCGACGGGCCAATAGGCCCCGAATCCAGCGGCTGCCACGATCGCTCCTCTCAACGGTTCTCGGCGAGACAGACGTGTCGCTGAGGCCGCACGAGTAAGGAGCGTTCT